>FTCX01000709.1_pt1 | contig 15847 bp, 24 predicted proteins | sample 1639831 | NCBI WGS metagenome assembly FTCX01 (sample SAMEA3914869, study PRJEB12502) | metagenome | biome: forest; material: soil | place: USA | collected 2012-03-12 | depth 0.1 m
GGCGCCGGCAGCGCGCTCTCCGGCGCTCGATGCATCAGCTCGTTCATCTGCGCGATGAGCACCTCACGCTGACTTTGAAGTGTCAGGGTCTCCTGCTCCAAACGAGCCAGCTCGACCTCGGCACGCACCGAATCCTGCGCCGAGCCACGACCAATCTCGAGCTGCGCCAACGCCGCATCCCGCATGGCTCGCATCAGCGCGCCGTGGTGGGCGTTGATCTCGAGCGCGCGCGTCGCGACGTAGTATTGGTCGTACAGGGTCGCGGCGGTCAGCGCCAAGTCCCGACGCATCCCTTCGTAGTCGGCGCGCGCGGCTTCGGAGTCCGCGCTCGCCGCGTCGCGCTCGAGCCCGCGCTTGCCGAACCACGGCAGCTCCTGGCTCACGCTCACCTCGTAGCCCAAACGCGCATCGCGCGAGCCGAGCGAGAGCGGCGCCACTCCCAGCTCGAGCATCGGATCGGACCATGGACCGGCCTGGCGCACGCGAGCCGCCGCCGCCCGAAAGCTCTGGCGCGCCGACTCGACGCTCGGATTCGCCGCGAGCACCTCGCGCACGAAGCGCGCGCGGTCCAACTGCTGCTGTGCGGGCTGAGCCCGAGCCACACGCCCAAAGACACCCAGAATCAGGCACAGCAAAGCGCCGTGCGCGGCCGTTCGAAAGCAGGAGAGCATGATCTTCTCCGAGAAATGGGAAACATCGAATCACGCGCGCGCGATTCGTCGTGGGTCAGCGGTGCAGCGTACGGAGCTCGCCACGCGCGGAAACGCGCGTCGCCGAGCGAACGCTCAAATCAACCAGGCACGATTGCGGAGATAGATCGGCGCAGCTTCACGCGGAGGGCCGCGCGCCGAGATCGCCGTGCGCGGCGCGAGCTCATGCTCCGCCAGCACCAGCTGCTCGATGCCGAGCACCGCGAGCAACGCCGCGGGTGCGACCTCTGCGGACAAGTTTGCCAAGCGCGGCGCGGACGCTTTGGCTGCCTGCTGCAGCCGCTGGCAACAATCCGTGCCCTTCAGCTGCATGCCCATCGCCGGTCGACCTTGCTCGTGCCCCGCGCAGCAGCAGGCGTGCATCACCTGCCCGCTCATGCGACAGAAAAAGAGCGCGCGCGAAGCGAGCACCGTCGGCAACACGAACGCCACCAAAGCCAGCAAGGCCAAGAGTCGTATCCATTGCTTTGGGCGGCGCACGGGCTCACAGCGTAGCATCGTTCGGCGCCGACCCATTGGACCCCCTCCTCCCGACAGTCGCTGTACGGATCGAGGCCATCGGATGGGGTTCATCGAGCCAGTTGCTGGCGGGTTCTTGGGTATCGGTGCGCGCGCGTGCTCGCTTTTTGGCCGCAATCCGCGGGGTCGCACCCCCGCGAGGTGCCCTCAGCAAGACAACAACTGGCGCGATACCCGCCTCATTCGAGCGTTGGCGCGACAGCCCGCCCCCTTCCGTGGGCCAGAAAAAGCCCGCAACCCGCCACTCGCACGCCCGACCCCAGCACATGGCCACTCGTCCTCGTTTTCGCCGCCCCCGTCGCCGCCCACCACGCGCCCGCGCCAAGCTCCGCCTCGAAGGCTTCACCGCTGCTGAGCTCGCCGCCAAAGTCGGCATCAGCGCGCGCACCGTCCGTTACTACACCGCGCAACGCGTCCTGCCCTCACCCCAGTTCCGCGGCGCAGCCACACGCTATCTGCGCGAGCACTTGATGCACCTGGCGGCGATCGTCGCGTTGCGAAGTCGACGGTACTCGCTCGATGCGATTCGTCATGCGCTCGCGCCAATGGGGAGCGCACAGGTCGAGCAGCTCGCGGCGAGTGTTTTGCCGGAGCTCGCGAAGGTCCCACCCGCGCTGGCTCTGCTGGGCTCGACGGTATCCGCGCCCACCTCGACAACGTGGCAGGACACCTGGCACCGCTTGCTGCTCCTGCCCGGGCTCGAGCTCCACGTGCACGCGGCCGCCTCGATGGCCGTTCGAAGCTTCGCTCAGGAAGTGGCGGCCAACGCGCGCGATCGGGATTGATGTCGACGTCAGCGGTGAATCACGAAAGCCGCACGCGCATCTGCTGCTCGGTCGCGTTGGGACGTCCGAGAAATGTATCGAGCAAACGCTGTTCGATGTGCGCGGCTTCCCAGACTGCTGCGCGTTCGAGCCCGATACACTCCTCGGGAGTAGCCGGCCGTTCCACACCGGCGCTGTCGAAGATCACGCAGTCGCGAGGGTCCGCTAAACTCTGCATGAATTGAACGACGGGCGCTGCGACCGCGCCGGTCAGCGCTTGCACGCCGAGCGCGAGCCAGTGCTCGAGGCCCTTCTTTCTCACGGCCAGGGAGAACAACACAGCGCGCGCGGCGATCACGTCGAGATCGAGCTCGGGCGCCGCGGTTCGGTAGTCATAAAACGCGAGGTAAGGGTCGGACAGCACTCTGCCGTAGCCGAATGATCCATCCGAGAGCGGAATGCTCAGGTACGTGCCCACTTGCCAATACCCCGATCGCTTCATGGCGCGGAAGAGAGTGACAGCGAGCGACCGAGAGCGCTACGATCGCCCCATGGCTGTGGGGGATTTTCTGCGCAAGCTGCTCAATCGCGGGGAACCGGTGCCAGCTCCTGGCGACTCGTCGTTCTTCGCCGAGATCCTCGAAAGCCGGGAGCGCGTGTACCGGCGCTGGTTCGGCGCTCCGTTCAAGGCTGCGATCGCGACCATTTCTCCAGAGCTACTCGCCAGCGCACTCCCGTCCTTCGATCCCAATTGGGCTCATGCGGGCGTCTACGTCTATCCGGCGACCGCCGACCGACCTCATTGGACGTATCTCACCGCCGGGCTAAGCACTCCCTGGCAGCTCACCACGGCCTCCGAGCTCCCCACGCAACCGGCACGAGCCGTGTCCGGCGTGGGCATCGAGCTCATGCTCCGCACGCCGATCTTCGATGATTGGGCGATCTCGGTCCTCAATCGCTTCATGATCTATGAGCTCGGCGTTTCAGCGGGTCTGATCGGAGGCAAACTGCTCTCGTTCGGGACGCGCGTGCCGCTCAAGCCGATTGGCTGCAAGTCATCATCTCAGATCGAGGCCGTCATCACGTGTCCACCGGGCGATCTGGCCGCCGCATTCGAGCTGCGTTCCGGGCGCGTCGAGCTGATTCAGCTCGTGGGCATCACCGCTCGCGAGTACGCCTGGTCGATCGACCACGGCGTCGAAGGCTTGCTCGCCGAACTCGGCCAACCGCGTCACTGGGTCACCGACCTCGAGCGTGATTCGTTGCCGCAAAAAGCGGGCGCTGAGCTACCGCCAGACCTGAAGCCACACTTTCGATAGGTCGGCGTATGGCGAGCTATCGGGGCTTGTTGATCGAGGTCGGCTCGCGTGACGCCGAAACGGTGCTCGCTTCCCTGCCGCACGTGACCGCTACGAAAGCAGTCAGTTGTTCGACGCTGCTCATCGAGCTGTCGTGGACTACGTCAGCAGCGGACGCGCAAGCGCTGGCGAGCCTCGGCGCGGTCGGAGAAAACTCCTCTTTTCTGCTCAGCGCGCAGACAACCACGGATGTTTACGTCATCGACGAGTATTTCGACCAGCGTTTGCTGCGACACGTTCGGTATTGCGCGGAGTGCGAGCCGGAATGGGAGGCCACGGGCACCGCTCGAGCTTGGGAAGAAGCCCTCTTGTTCGCGCTGCCGCGCGAGGAATTCATCGAATATTTGAGCGATGATTCCGGCTACAGCGAGGCCGATCTCGTGCGAGCAGCGCAAGCACACGGCGCAAAGTCACGAGCCTTGCTGCCGCACCCGCCGCGCTTGCTGGGCGCCTCGTTTTGGCGCTGGCTGACCGGCAAAGGAGTCGACCCTCGCGCTCCGCATGGGCGCTACGAGAAGCGGAAGGCGCTCGCGTTCATCCGACGTGTTTTGCCGTGGTGGTTTGGATCCTCTGCCAGGTGATCGCGACTCATCATCGACGGCCGGCCATCGCACACATCGCGAAGTTGCGGATGTTCACGTGTGCATCATCCTAGCTCAGCCGCACACGCAAATGCTGCTCCGCCGCATTCACGCGACCTTCGAAGGCATCCAAGAGCCGCTCAGCGACGTGCGCAGCATCCCAAACGGCGGCGCGCTCGAGTCCGACGCACTCCTCCGGCGTGGCCGCTCGGCGCGCTCCCGATGAATCGAAGATCGTGCACCGCTTCGGGTCGGCGACATCCTGCATGAACTGAACGATGGGTTTACTGAGCCGTGCATCGAGCTCGCGCTGACCGATGAGGGTCCAGCGTGTGAGGCCCTTTTGGCGCACCGAAACCGAGAAGAGCACTGGGCACGCCGCAATCGATTCGAGATCTGCGCTGGGCGCCGTGGTGCGATGTTCGTACAGCGCGACCATGTCCGCATCGCGCAGCACGCGGCCATAGCCAAACGTGCCGTCGCGGAGTGGGATTCGGAGGAAGGTACCGGGCTGGAGTTTCATCACAAGCTCATCAACTGCAGCCGCACGTTCTTCGACCATCAAGATCCAGGACTGAGGAAACTCAAGATAATCCCCACTAGGATTTTGAGGAACGCTGCCAGCCACAGAACTATCGCGCCCGCGAAGCCCAACGCGATCGCGAGCACTGTTCCCTGAACGCGCCAGTTGCGCTTCGGAGTGTAGTGGCCGGCTGGAGACTTGAGGTCGACGCCGTGGAACTCACAGAGTCTCGTGATCGAACCGCCCGAGAGCAGGTCCATCACGGGTTCGGCCGAGCCGCTGACGCGAGCCGTTTCGTAGCGCGCGATGTCTTCAGTCGTGATCTCGTCGCGCAAGTTGCTCGGCCAACGTTGATCAGGCGCGGTGCCTTCCTCATCAGAGAAGAAATAGGCGCGCTCCCAAGATTGCGGCGCTCCCTGGCGCGCACTCCAACCTTCATCATCTCGAAGGTACTCGAGCTCACGCACCAATTCACCGTTCTCCCACTGCTCGATGCGTTCCGTCGAGTCCGTCGTCTGCAAGAAGAACCCAATCACGCAAGTGGCGAGCTCGCGAGACAGCGCCCAAGCGAACGGCGGCGGACCCAACCTGCCGAGCTGCGGCGGCGCATCGATCAAGAGCCACGGCCCAGCAGGAGCGGAGAGGGTGATGCGGTAGCGCCCAGCCAACGCAACCAACCGTTCGACATCATCGACCCGGACGATCGCCCCCTGCCACGTACTCACTGAGAGAGCGTAGCGAAAACGGTGGGGGCGTTCAATCGATCAGCGCCTCGTCGCTCAGCGAAGCACGTTGGTAAATACGTATGCTCCGACCGTGAGCGCCGCGAAGCGCCATTCTGTTCATGAGTACCCAGCGAATGAGGCCACCGCGCGTAAAATCAGGTTCGCAAGAATCGCAAAGAGAATAACCAGGATTACCCCGACCAACGAAAACCGCCGACCGAATACTGTCAATAACAACGCACAAATCAGCAGCACGGATCCCGCAGCGATGCTCCGATAGAAAAGCGCGCCAGAACCGAATAGAACTGTAGCAACGGCACAAACCGCGGCCGTTCCAACGCAAAGGATGAGCGCGCGACTTTCGGTCACGAGATAACGTTCACTCATTTGGCCCCCTCGCTAACCTTCGAACGCAGCCAATTGATGCTGCAAATTCGCGACGACGATCACACGGCAGCCCAGGGACGACGCGAGTCTCACTGCCAAAAAGCTCGCGATGCTTTCGTAGGCCGCGTCGAAGCCTTCTGTTTTGATGCCGCGCTCCCGCGCGACCAGCATCAACTGCAGCGGGTAGACCGTAAATTCGAGACCGCGGTCATCCTCCAGCCCATGTTGGTTGAATGGACGCAGCTCGATCTCGAGCACCATCGTTGCGTACACCGGTCCAGCATCATGTTGCGGGAGTTGAAGCTCGCGACCGACGACGTTCGACACGGCCACACGCACGTCTTCGACTGGCGCGCGAGTATTCAGAAACAGGCTGATTGGCGTCGGCATCGTGTGCTGCCCCGCGGCCCCCGTGCTAGCCACACTCGCATGGGGCTGTTCGTGATAAAAGCGAGATTCGCGTCCGAAGCGCCGAGTGAAAGCGAGCTGAGAGCAGCGCTTCACGCCATCGTGGGCTTGTCCGATGGCCTCGATTCAATCACCCAGTCCGGTCGCGAGCTCCAAATCTGCGTCGATATGGAGCCCGTGACTCGGCCGTACTTGCTACGGATCCTGCGAGAGAAGGGCGCAACGATCGTGGCCTTCGACACGGGCTTGCCGATCGAAGTCGAGCTGCCTTCGTACGTGCATTCACCGTGGCGCGCGTTGCCTCTTTGGAAGCGCGTGCGCATTCGTGCTGGTTTCTTGCTGCGCTTGTTCGCAACCGCGTTGCCCCGCCGGCAAAGGGGGAGGTAATAAAAAAACCGACTCGAGCTCATTTTGAAAAGAAGTGCTCGTGGCCGAGCCAATCACGCGCGGCGCGTTCGGTCCGCGCGTAGCTCTCCGTGTTCCACTGCTCGGGGCCATTCGAGAGATAGATCAGGAATGATTCTTCGAGCGCGATGCACTTCTCGGCCGGGCAACTCAGCAAGCGCTCCTTTTTGATTTGCTCGAGATACGGCTGCCCGATCGCAGTCAGCCAGTACAGCCCGGGAAGGCCGTGCGCGAAATCCACCCCGACCGCGCGGACTCCCGCCTCATCACTGACGATATTCTTGTGCTCGAATTCCTCGGGCGACGCTGCCCGAGCGTAGACCAGAGTTTTCGTATTGCTCAGGTCTCTGAAAAAGGCCTCGCACCACTCTGACGCTGGCTTGCCCTCAACGCGCTGTTTTCGTACCTGAATCGAAACCTGATTGGTCCAGCGCGAGCCATCACGAGCAGCTTCGTCCGCGTGAATGAAGACGATCAATGAACGATCTGTGCCTCTCAGCTCGGCGGTTCCCACGGTACGCCGTGAGCTCACGCCGAAACGCGCTTCGAGCGCCTGAAATGTCGACCCGGTAGTGCGCACTTCTTCGGCGCAGGCAGCTCTCAATGAATGCGGCCGCGCCATGTCCACCGCAACGCGCGGCTCGCCCTCCACGAATCGATGCGTGCCTGCACTCCAAGACGAGGCGTGAGATGAAAGCAGCTGCTGAACATGCTCGAGGACGGGACCACTGAGCAAGTCGTCCGCGAAGAAGAAATCTAGATCGATCATGTATCGTGCACGATCGAGACGTCGAGCCCGAGCGCGCGGCCACGTTCCTGAAGCTCGCGGGCTCGCCGGTCTTCGAAGATGCCGAGCGTCAGCTCCGCTTCTTTGGTTTCACTGAACGCATCAGCGACCGTCATCGCCGCATATTTCGTCGTCAATTGCATGAGGGCCACGAGTTCGGCAGTTGATGCACGTCCGGATTGCCATCGAACCGAGACGACAAACCGGGTGCTCGTGTGCGGCTCCAGGCCAATGAGCACTTCCGTGTGCTGCACATGGCCGCAACTCCGGCATGAGTAGCGCGCTGAACCGCTATCGAGTGCGACGAAATCAGCCTCGGTGATATCGGAGCTGCATCGAGGACACGCGGCAACCACGCTCGGCTCAATCATCGCGCCCCTCCTCGACCACGGGGGAAGATGGTAGCCCTCGCCTGATGCGAAGCAAGCACGAGATCGAGGAGCTCCGCTGGAAAGCGTTTGCGGCGCATCACCGCATGGAGGAGTACCGCCATGGCCACGGCTTACTGCATGGCTGCTTTCGCGAGGTTGCGGGCGAGCGGTTCGGCGTCAACCAGCGCGTCAGCGGGCTCGAATTCGTGCGCATCGCCTCGGAAAGACGAGTACCGCAACTGCTTTGGGCTGATGAAGCATTCGTTGCTTGGTCTCGACAACCGGAACAGGTTTCAGTCAGCGAGCGAGCGTTTCACAGCGCTCAGCAGCTCGGTGTCGCCAACTCGGTTTGGGCTGACTTGCGCCTACGACCATACGCGGCAACGTCAGAACCGCTTCACGACGCCACCCCCGATTGCAGCCGCTTTCGCCGCCTCGCCGGCGCTCACCGAGCAACCGCCCTCTGCGAACCGGTTGCCCTCTCCGCGCTGCCGAGCGCCGTGCTCATCGAGAGCCACGAAGACAGACTCGCGATCTACTTCCCCTTGATCGCTGACCCCGAGCTGCCGTTGATGGCGGTCCTCAATGTGTTCGGGATGTCGCACAGTCATCGAATCACGGTTACTTCGCCCTAGACAGAGATGGGTCGTCAACGTTGGCTCCACACTTCAAAGACCTCTGACGACTTCGCCATTCCCGATTGGCGCGCCACCGCCAGGCTTTTGCGTCTCTTGCCGCTCATCCATCTTCCCCTCTTCACCTCAATCTTCCAAGACGACGGGCTTGCTCGTGTACCGCTTCAGGCCAGGGCCCGGAAGTAGCTGAGTCCGCTTGCCCGGCGCAAATCGCATCATGGCCAGCAACGTGTTTGGCGCCAGGCGCTCGCCCGGCATCGGATTCACGACGCGAATCAGCGAGAGCCGCAATGTGTACGGAGGCTTCGCACTCGTAGTGACCTTGACGTCAAAGCTTTCAGCGATTCCGGGATAACCCGTTACGCTGAGGCTGAGCTCGCCGGGCGGACAGCCTCCGGGCATCATGGCTTCCGGCGCGCTCAGCGCGAAACGCCGGCAATCCGGGAAGTCCGGCGATGCGGGCGGCGTGTTGCATTCAGCGAACTCCATGCCGTCTCGAAGCTGCTCGCAAACCGCAAGCAAGGCGGGCGCGACAGGTGGGGAAGGCGCGCTCGAAGCAGAAGGTTCGGGATTCGCCGATGCAGCAGAGCCAACGCTCGGCGCGACACTCGTCCCCACCACCGCAGCCGACGAAGCAGGCGCTGGACTGTGACTCCGATGGCAAGCCCAGAGCGAGAACCCGACAAGCAAAGCAAGCGCTCGAGCTCGGCTAATCATCGAGGGCCTTGCGCCCGACCAGCACATACTCATCCTCCAATAACCAGAGGCGCGCAGCAGCATAGTCCGGGCAATGAAATACTCTTTTATTGCCCAGCGCCGGATCGAGGACCTCGAACGCTTCACCCGTTGGACGGAGCAGCAGGAGATAAGGCACAGACATCCCTTCGTCAGCCCAAACCTCGTACCAGCTATTGTTCATGGCGCGGATGCTTCAGCGAGCTTGTGCAGCTCCCGCCGCAGAGCCGCCTGGTCGCCGGCGCGCAGGGATTCGAGCCGCTCATCGTCCAAGGTACTCAGCCAGTTACGGAGCCAGGATTCGTCACCCAGCTTTCCCTTTTGCTCGATGTTTGCACTCATCGAGCTGACGTTCGCCAACTGGCGGGCGAGTCGCGCCGCGACCTCATCCTTTTGCGCGAGCTTGGCCTGCTCTAGCGCTCGAGAGAGCGCGCTGGGGATGTCCTCCGTCGTCACTTCGGAGTCTGACCACATTTGCAGAAGCCCGGAGAATTCGGCCGCCAAGAGCTCGCTCAAGCTCACCACGCGGCGCGCAGAGTCCAGATAGCGAACGGTATCCAACCCGCCCCAAAACGAGCATACGGCGCGGATTCTCGCGCTAACTATCTGAAGACCATTGGGAGGCACGTGACCGATCGCTGCGTCCAGCGCCCCCCACGAAGATTTCAAGCAAGCGGCGTCGAACGCAATCAGGAAGGCATCCCACTCTTCATCGGGCAAAGCGCCGAGCGCCGCGCTCCTCAAACGCCGAACGAAGTAAAGACGCCAGCGAGGACTCGCGTCGAGCCGCTCGAAGTCGGAAACATCTGCGGTGAGGACGACAGTTCCACGCGGGACGATTTCCGTCATCGGCGCGGGCAATCGCCCCCCTTTCAAATAGAGCTTCGCCCACTCCTTTCCGAGCTTCCGCGCACCCCGATCGAGTGCTGTGAACGACCCGTGAAGGAAGCCAGGGAACGAGAGCTCTTGCGACATGACTGCGATCATCCCCCTCGGAGCCTTGTGGCGCGCTCACCGTTTCACTACCTCGCCCCCCGACGAAAAGCACCTTGCTTCGACACTGGATCGGTCGACCAAGGACTTCGCCCCACAATGAGTTCGTGAGCATTTAGTCGGTCGAAGGAATTACCATTCGAGCCGTACGTTCCTTGGTCTAGACACGTCAGGGAAAAGGGGATGTGCCATGCCGATGAATCCGCCGGTGCCCGCTGGGTACCAGCTCATGAAGCAAACCGCCGTCACGCCGCCGATGACGACGTGGGCGGTCGCAATTCTGCGCGATGCAAACACTTATCCGATGTTTGCAATCGCGACTCAGGCCTTCGATGGCGTGAACGTGCTCGCTCGGGTCGAATGGCACGAGCCTGATTTTCAGAACCAGGCCGTGCATCGCGGCGTCACGCTGTACGCGCCAATTCCAGCGCCAAACGCAGCCGATTCGACACCCGCGGAGGGGTTCGATGTCTCGGGTTATCAGCCGACCGTCGGTTGGAGTCAGGCGCTCACTGCAGGCAAAGCATTCACCTTCATCAAGGCGACCGAGTCGGTGACTTTGATCGATCACGCTTTCGCCGACCACTGGGCGGAGGCGAAGCAAGCCGGCATTCTGCGCGGCGCGTACCACTTCTTTCGTGGAGCGCAGGATGGCGCCGCGCAAGCGAAGTTCTTTCTCGCGCAGCTGGGGGATCCGGGAGAGCTGCCCCCGGTTTTGGATCTCGAAGTCACCGACGGCGTGAGCGGCGCGAGTCTGGCCGCAGGCGCCAGCGCGTGGCTCGATGTCGTGACCGCGAGTCTCGGGCGCGCGCTGATTTACACCTCACCCGGTTTCTGGAACGCGATCCCGGAGCTCGCCCAGGTTGCCCAAAGAGCAGACCTGTGGGTGGCACACTGGGGCGCGCTCTCCCCCGCTGCCGTGAATGGCTTTCCCACTTGGAAGTTTTGGCAATACACGAACATAGGCACCGTGCCCGGAATCCAGCCCGTGGCGAAGCAAGATTTGGATCGCTTCAACGGATCGGCCGCTGCGCTGCAAGCGTACAGCAGTGCGTTCACGGCAGGTCGCGGCCAGCCGGCGCCGCAAACGTTCAACCTTCGCACGACGCTCGGCGTGCAACGCGCGCTCAACTTTCTCGACATTCCACAGCCCCCGCTGAACGAGGACGGGATCTTGGGACAGCTCACGAAAGCGGCGATCGAAACGTTTCAGCGCAACGCCGGTATCGCAGTCGACGGGATCGTGGGTCCGAACACGATTGCCGCGCTTCAAACTGCTCTCGCGGAGAAAATGTGATGAATACATTCAAGTGGGTTCTCATCGACGACACCAAAGGCGCGGCCACGGTCAGCGGGGCGAAGCTTTCGCCCGCGGCGCTCGCGCATATCGCGGAAGCGGTTCAAGCGCAGTTCAATGGCGAGTTCACGCGCGAGTGGGGTGGGAGCGCGACGTTCCGCGTCGGCAAAGATCTCACTGATATCAAGGACGGCGAGTGGGCCTACGTCTTCCGAGCATCGCTCCCGGATGATCCCGAGGCGAGCGCGTATCACGACATCAAGAAGGGCGTGCCTTATGCCCTGTGCGCCGTGAAAACGTGCACGGATCTCTACGGGCCGAACGGCGTGAGCGTGGATGCTTCGCACGAGATCCTGGAGACCGCCGGTGACGAGGGCGCGAATCTCTTTGCCAACGACAACAAGGGTGAGCTGCACGCAGTCGAGCTGTGTGATGCCGTCGAGGTTCAAACCTATGGGAAGAAGTGCGCGGACGGCACCGTCGTGCAAGTCTCGAATTGGCTCTTGCGTGCGTGGTTCAACCCTGGCGCCGTCGGACCCTATGACTACATGTCGTCCGCAAAGCTGCAGGGCGCGGTAGCGCCCGCCGGGCCGTTGAAGACCGCAAAGGGTGAGGGCGGGAACTATCAGATCATCAGCAAGTGGGGCGGCGACAAAGAGGTCACCGCGGTGAAAACTCGCATCGAGGGTGAGCGGCGCAAGGGCAAAAACCTGCACTGGAGCTCGCGCACTGCGCGCCGCTTGGATCAACTGGCGAAGCTATCCAAGTAGCGCGTTCAACCGCGGGCCCAACCTTCGCGCGTGAGTAGTGCGCTCACGCGCGCTTTCACGTCATCGCGGATCTCACGCACACGCGCGATCGGTTTGGCTTTCGGATCTTCGAGCGGCCAATCATCGCGCAAGAGGCCGGGCACGACGGGACATGCCTCACCGCAGCCCATCGTGATCAGGAGTGATGCGGTGCGCGCGAGCTCATCCGAAAGAAATTGCGGCGCGATGCCCTCGAGCTCGATGCCGACTTCACGCATCACAGTCACCACTTCGGGATGCACGCGCGTGCCCGGCTCCGTCCCGGCCGAGATCGCGCGCGCTTTTTGCGGATCGCTCAACGCGTTGAACCAAGCCGCCGCCATCTGCGAGCGCCCCGCGTTGTGAACACAAGCGAAGAGTACGGTTTTCATGCCAGATCCTCCATGCGCGGCGCGACCGCGCTCTCTTTCGTGGGCGCGAGCCAAGCAAACAGCGCCGTCGCTGCGCCCGCGCCAGCCAACTGCGCCACGAGAAACCCCGGCACGTCGAGTGGACGAATGCCAGCAAACGTATCGCTCGCCGCGCGCGCTAGCGTCACCGCCGGGTTCGCGAACGAAGTGGACGCAGTAAACCAATACGCCGACGTGATGTACGCCCCGACCGCGAACGGCACCGCACTCGGACGCGCGCGGGCGGTCCCGAAAATCGTCGCGAGCAGGCCGAACGTGGCCACGAATTCGCTCAAAAGCTGCGAAGCGCCCGCTCGCGCATGCTGCGAAGCAAAGAACAGCGGCTCCTCGAACATCCCGTGCGCGATCGCGACGCCGAGAAACGCGCCCGCGATCTGCGCGGCGACATAGCTCGGCACTTCACGCCAAAGAAGCGCCCCGCGCGCCGCTTCCGCGAGCGTCACGACGGGGTTGAAGTGCGCGCCAGAGATCGGGCCGAACGTCAGAATCAACGCCACGAGCCCCGCGCCCGTCGAAAGCGTGTTCGCGAGCAGCGCGACCGCGACGTTTCCGCCCGCCAAGCGCTCGCCCATGATGCCCGAGCCAATCACGATCGCGAGCAAGAACGCGCTGCCGAGCGCTTCGGTGACCACACGCCGAGACCAATCAGCTTGCATCTCTTACTTCCAAAAGAATCGAAATAGTCGCGCAAAAAAATCAGCAGCAGGAGCTCTTGCCGCGCTTGCAACAATCTTCCCAGAGATAGTCCGTCAGCGCGCGGAGCGCTTGGTAGTGCGCCGCGTACAAATGAAAGGTCCCTTCGAGCCGCACGCTCAGCAGATCTGCGTCGATCAAACGCTTGAGGTGATGACTCAACGTGGAAGCTGCGGGCAGCTTCAGATGATCCTGAATGTCACCGGCTGAAGCGCCTTTGTCCCCGACTTGCACGACGAAGCGCAAAATGGCGAGCCGCACCGGGTGCCCGAGGGCGCTCAGTCGTTCGGCGTGCCGTTCCAGCTTGGCGTTCACGCCTTACTTCTAACAAATTCGAAGTAGAAGGCCAGGGTTAGTTCGATTTTTTTGGAATTAGGCGTTATTCAGCCGGCCGCCGGCGCAGTGAGCGGGCTTCGCGGGCGCTCGGAGTTCGCGGCGCGCTACGTCGCACAGCTCGGCGAACAGCCCTGCGCGCGCCATTCGCCCGGCGAGGTGCCTTCCCATTGCTGGAACGCGCGGAAGAATGAGTTCGCGTCCTCGTAGCCGAGCAAATACGCGGTCTCGTTCAGCTCGAGCGAGGAGTGCTGGAGGTAATGGCGAGCGAGCTCGCGCCGTGCTTCCGAAATCAATTGCTGAAAGGAGGCGCCTTCTTCGGTCAAGCGACGCTGCAGCGTGCGCGTGCTGAGGCCGAGCTCGCGTGCGAGCGCCCCGAGCTCGGGGCGACGGCCGGCGATGGTCCGCTTGAGAGTGGCTTTGACTTGATCGCGGAAGGAGCTCCGCGCCCGTTGCTCGGCGAGCTCCGCTTCGAGCTGCGGCGCGACCATCGCGAGCACGTCCGCGTTGTGCGTCACGAACGCGTGGTCCAGGTCGGAGCTCGAGAACACGAGTAGATTGTGCTTCGCGCCGAACCTCACCGCGCAGCCGAAGTGCTGCTCGTAGATTGCGCGGTGCGCCTCGGCGCGCGCGAACTCCACGCGCAGCGGGCGAATCGCGCCGCTGCTGCCGCGCCGCGCGATCTCCGCGGCCCAGGCAAAACACAGGTCGATCAGCACCGCGGGTTCTTGCTCTTCGGCCAAGAGCCATTCGAAGCGTACGCGGCACTCGCCGTCCGCCTCGGCGATCAAAATCGCCTCCGGGCACGTGAGCTGTTTGTAGCGCGCCATGCGCTGCAGGGCATCGCGCAGCGAGCGCGCGTAGAGCGCCGCCATGGCGACGGCGTCATAGCGCTCCACGCGTTCTTCCGTGCCGACTTTGAGCCCGAACGCCGGATCGTTACTCTCGGCTTCGAGGGCGCGATAGAGCGCGAACATCTGCTTCGTATCGAGCAACACGCGCTCTTGCTCGAACAAATTCGGCGAGAGGCCTGCGTTGCGGAGCACCGCTTCGAACGACAAACCTAGATCGTCGAAGCGGCGGATCACCGTGCTCGAAATGCGGAAACGAGTGGACGCGCTCATCGGGCTCTTCGTACTCAGGCAGCCTTCAGCGAAGCCATATCGATCACGAAGCGGTACTTTACGTCGCCCTTCAGCAAACGCTCGTAAGCTTCGTTGATCTTTTGAATCGCGATGGTTTCGACGTCGCTCGTGATCCCGTGCTGCGCGCAGAAATCCAGCATTTCCTGGGTCTCTCGGACGCCGCCGATCATGCTGCCGGCGAGCCTTCTGCGGCCCATGATCAGGTTGAACGAAGAGATCGGCGCGGGCTGCTCGGGCGCACCGACGAGCGTCATCGTGCCGTCTCGCTTCAGGAGCGCGAGGTATTGGTTCAAGTCGTGAGCCGCGGACGCAGTGTCGAGGATGAAATCGAAGCTGCCGGCGTGCTTCGCCATCTCGTTCGCGTTCTTCGAGACGATGACCTCGTCCGCGCCGAGCCGCTTTGCGTCTTCCGCCTTGTTCGGTGAAGTCGTGAGCAACACCGTGTGCGCGCCGAACGCATGCGCGAACTTCACGCCCATGTGCCCGAGGCCACCGAGCCCGACGACGCCCACCTTCTGCCCTTTGCCGACCTGCCAATGACGGAGCGGCGAATACGTCGTGATGCCGGCGCACAAGAGCGGCGCCACCCCCGCGAGCTCGAGCCCCGCCGGCACCTTCAGCGCAAACGTCTCATCCACGACGATGCCGTCCGAATAACCCCCGTAAGTGACGCCGCCACTCACGAGATCGGGCGTGTTGTACGTGAGAGTCGGGAACTTCTCGCAGAAATGTTCGTCACCCGCGCGGCACGCGGCGCATTCACCGCACGAGGCCACCATGCAGCCGACCGCCGCGAGGTCGCCCTCCTTGAGCTTCTTCACCGCGCTCCCGACCTTCACCACCCGCCCGACGATCTCGTGCCCAGGCACGCACGGGTAGACCGTCGGCATGGCGGACTTCCACTCGTCGCGCGCCTGATGCAGATCCGAGTGACACACGCCGCAGTACAGAATCTCGATCTGCACATCCTGCGGCCGTACCGCGCGCCGCGTGAAGGCCAGCGGTCCGAGCGGCGCCGTCGCGCTGTGCGCGGCGTACGCTTTGGCCGAAATCAGCTGAGCTTTCGTACCCTTGTCTTCGAATTTCGAGTGCTGAGTCGCTTCCGTCATTGGTCCGCTCTCCTGTTCCGAGGTGAACCAACTGTGCGGACCGGCACGCGCGCCCGCACTAGCAGAACCCGCCAATGTACTCGCAGAACGCGCCACAGTTCACCGCACCCTCGAACCCCCTCGCCAACGACGCAAAACTCAGTTCGAAGA
>FTCX01000532.1_pt1 | contig 15825 bp, 10 predicted proteins | sample 1639831 | NCBI WGS metagenome assembly FTCX01 (sample SAMEA3914869, study PRJEB12502) | metagenome | biome: forest; material: soil | place: USA | collected 2012-03-12 | depth 0.1 m
GCGTTTTGATCGAACGGCCCTTCGATGCTCCAATCGTGTGGCACACTCAGCGAGCGCCAAGCGGAGTCCGCAAACTGGGTTTGGTCAGCGCCTGCATTGGCGCCCGTCGCGAACAGCCAACCATCATCGAACGGGATCACGCTGCGCACGCGACCGGCGACCGGAGTGCCCGAGCCGCCGGTTCCGCCCGAACCCGCAGTGCCAGCGCCCGCAACGCCGGCACCGCCCGAGCCAGCAGTCGCGACGCTTCCCCCAGCGACCGAGCTCTCGGCGCCGACTCCCGCACCGGCACTCGACGAAGCCGCGCCGCCTGCGCCCGCCGAGCTCGGAGCGCCCGCAGTACCGATGCCGGCGCCGGCACCAGCCCCGGTATTTCCGCCCGTCGGCAATCCGCCACTCGAGCTCGAATTACTCGAACCACAACCGCCAGCGAGCGCCGCAAACAGCGACGAAGCGAGCAAAACGCGTACGGGAACCAGAAAGTTCGAGGAATTCGCGGTCACGCCGGAACAAGGGAACGACGGACAGGAAACTTCCGCGTTTCAGCTCCTACGAGTGCGACACCGTGGATCACGGCTCGTTCGTCGAGAACTCTCCGCCGAGAGCCAGCCGGAACGCGTACTCACGCCGAGCCGCTCGTTCGAATTCGGGCGTGTTCGCGAACCCGAGCTGCTTTGCGAGTTGATCGCTCGATTTGTTTCTGGTCCCGAGCACCAGCTGACAATACCAGGCACACAACGCCTCCCCCGAAAGCTGAGGCATGCCGCCTCGCGAATCAGCAAGTAGCTTGGCTTTGCGCAGCGCCCGCTGGCGCAGCGCGGCGTAGCGCCCCTTCGCCCTCAGCTCGTCAAGTAAGTCAAAGCGTGCGGGCACACGAGTAAGCTCTTTCATGCGCATCAAGCGTCCGTGGCGATGGAGAAACGCTTGCTTCGAAGCGGCGGCAAGTCCCTGAGTCTCGAGCCAACGGGTAAGCTCGCTGTGTTCTGCAAGGTCGTGTTCCTCCGCCAACTGCTCGGCTCCGAGATCGGCGAATGCGCTCTGCTCGGCTGACCCGAATCGCGCACTCAAATTTCGGGCCAAAGCCGCATCCTCGAGCGAAGAAACTTGACCGAGTATGCGAAGCTCTTCGAGCACAGACTGATCTTCGACACTCGTTTGGCTGCGCACGTCGAAATGCCTGCGTGCGTTGGCCCAAGAATCAGTGTGCTCGAGATTGTAACTGACCGGCAGAGCTTTTGCGTCAGAGTCACCGAACCGTGCAAGCGAGTGACAAAGCTCGATCGCATCGAGCTTCTTCTGATTGACGGCGTTCTGCGGCAGCCATCGCCCGAACACACCGAGACGTTCGGCGCCGCCATCGCGCTCGAGCTTCGAAAGCACCGCCCGATACGACCGTTCCGCGTAATGCATGGCTTTCGCACAACGGAGCACGGCGTCGGCGAGAGCCTCATCAACGATTCCTTCCAGCAAGGCACGAGCGACCGTCGCCCGAATGTTCACCATCGGTTCCGACAGTGGGCGATAGGCATCTTCTCGCGGCGCATGAACGAGCGCGACCTCGTCGTCATCCGTCAAGTCTTCGCTGGCGAAGGCACGAAATATCTGACCGACCCCCATCATCCCAAACGACGCGAGCTCTGCAGCGCGAAGGGCACCCATGCTCGACGCTCCGAATACAGCGCATCCTTCCGACATGGCATAGAGAATTTCCTTGTGCCAAGGAGCCGCCACGCACGCAAAATATCCATCAATGACGCCTATCGCTTGTGCGCCTGCGCGGGCCGCGCAGTAGATGTCTCCGCGGGCGGCCGGCGGCAACACTTCGGCGTCGACCAACGCGGCGATCTCCGACTCGGGCAATGTTGGACCCGCGAATATCGTTATCTTCATGAGAACTCCTGTCGGATGCCGAGCGCACGACGACCAGGCACGTATCCCGGAGCGTCGTGCATCGTTTCCAAACCCGGCACGAGGACTCGAACGACCGCAACCGGCCAGTCACGACGCGACAGATCTACGGCGAGGATTTGGCTCAACCCGACACGCGCCAGCCGTTCGCGCAGGAAGTGGAGATCGTCAGCGAAGGTTCCAGACGTGTGCGTTGGACAATGCTCGAAGCGACACTCAGCCGGCAGGGCCGCGTGTCGCAAGAACTCTTGCCGAGCTCTTTCTTCGCGCGTCTCGTCGTATTGTGACTCGCCCAAGTCATCACGGGCCCCGGAAATCACGGTCAGACGCGTTTGCGCCGCTTCGGTCAGGGCACGAAGCAACGCGATTTCGCGCCGGGGATGACAGCCCATTCCCCGGCGAGGACCGAGCGGACGTAACGCAGCGCCGTCCCGATCAGCGACCTGACAGAGGAACGCCGGAATTCCCAGATCCGTCGTAGTTTCCCAAACGACGACCGCAAGTTCCGCCGCGAGCATCCTCGCCACGACTCCTCCGCACAGCGGATCATCGACGCTTTCAAGGTTCAGCCGGTTCTTCACGAGCCGGGAGCCGCCCGCTATCGCCCAGAGTGTCGTCGCGTCTCGCTCGACTAGCTCACACAAGCCATGAAGCACCGCTTCAGCGAGCACGTTCCCCGAAGCCAAGCCATTCGAGCTCATCAAGAATCTACCACTGCCGGAAGGCAGCGGTAACCGATAGTCGGTGTGCACGACTTCATACGGAATCCATACGCTTTGGCTCGAATAAAGAACTCTCGATTCGAGCCACAAAATCCGAGTGAAACGATCGAAAGGGAACCCGGAAACCCGTGGCAGTGACACGCACGTGCTGAGCCCCTCAGATTCCAATTCTCGTTGTGACGCCAAGCGAAGTGGGAGGGTCACGTTCTCTGCGTGAAAGCATTCGATAGCTTCCATCACCCCTGAAGCCTTTGCCGCTTGCTCTGTGAGCCCCTTTCCTTGTGCAACCGATACGGAGCGCGAGTTCGGCCGGCAAACTGAAAACACGGGAATACCAATACGATCGAGGCCGGTCAGATTCGCAACGCGCGTAATCCCTGCCTCGCGCAACCACGGAGCTACTCGCTCCAAGGTCTGCTCTGGAGGAACCAAGCGATCGGTCCCGTGCGTGTAGCCTTTCGGAGCAGGCCGCTCGAGCTCGACCATCGGAGCGGGTAGCAACGTGCTCATCACTTTCAGCCGCCGCCCGTGTCTTCGACACCCGCGATGATTGCGTCGAGGTTCACGAGCGTAGTCCATTCCCCGACCGGCGGCTGCTCATCCATGTGAGCGACGAGCGTGCCTCGCCGCCGCAGACTATCGGCCTCGCTCGCCTCGAGATCCTGCCCGGGCACGACCTGCACGGCGTTTTGCACCAAAGCCGTCTTCGTCAGATAGTAATAGTTTTTATCCATGTAGACGATCAAGTCTTGCGGCGACTTCTCGACGATTCGAATGGCATGTGGCAGCGAAACAGCCTTGGTTTCCGCGCTCAACCGATCGAACTGCTCTTGAGTCAACTCGAAGTAGACGTCTCGCTTACCATCAACGAAAATCACTTTCGTCAAATCGCGTTTATCACCGGGATGTTTGGACATGAGTTACCTTTTTTTCAAATGATTGGGTCGCACGGAGGATCCGAAGTAAAGGACTGGGCACTTGCAGTGAAGCGACTTGGAGCGCTAAGCGCGACGAGCGAGTGTCGTACGGACATAGTCAGCCAACGTCGTCACCGGCGGAGGCAAAGCTTCGTCGCCGGTCAAGCGATAACCGAAGCCGAGCGCGAGGCAGATCGCGAGATATGATTTACGCCGCGCCTCGGTAGCCGTCTTGAATTCTGCCTGAATCGATTCGAGCGCGAGGTAATCGCGGTCGAGGGCATGCCCCGATTCGGCTTCGAAGCGTTGCGCGATCGATTCGAGAGACGCCTGATCGCTCGGCCGCAATACCAAGGTACGGCGCGCGAGCGCCGGCGATTCGACGGCAGCCAACACGGCGCGCGCCACATCGGAGGCCGAGATCCACGGCACTTGCGCTTCACCCGATCCGATCAAGCGCACCGATTTGGACGCCAAATCAAACCCCGCAAGCGGGGTCAACCACGACTCCATGATCAACGGGATATGCAGGTTGATCCATTCCAGACTCGATTCAGCCAGACCCGCTTCGACAGCCCGCTTCGCGGCATTCAACGGCACCTCGGGATTGCCCGCCGGAAACGAGAGAAACACGAATCGCCGCACGCTCGCCGCCTCGGCCGCCTGGATGAGCGAAAGATTGCCGATGCGATCGACCAGCTCGATCGTGTCGCTGGGATCTTGCGATGACGTCGAAGTGACCGAGGTGATGAGGGCATCCACCCCCTTGCAGAGCGCGCGCACCGCTCCAGCATTTCCTACGTCACCCCAGATTACCTCGCCCCCTCGAGAGAGAAGCCCGGCGGCCTTGGCCTCAGAACGCGGCCTCACCAGGCAACGCGTCGCGTGGCCTCGCTCCAAACATGAATTTGCAATCAACTGACCGACCAGGCCAGTTCCCCCCGCAATCGCGATTTGCATACTCAGCTTTCCTCGTAAGAGCCGGGATTCCACACCTGAACGTCGATCTCCGTCCCGTCGCTCGCTGTCGCAGATACGGTGTCATCGTCAGTTACGCAGCGCCAAATTTTCTCGAGTACGTAGAGCTGCCCCGTCTCCGATACCAGCATGGCGGCCCAAGAATGTTGAACATTTGGATCGAGAGTCAACTCCTCGAACTCCACCATCTTTTCATTCAGCTGTACCGCACTCGCCGTATCGGTATAACGGGCATAGCGGTAGCCCGGATCCTTTTGTGTCGGATCCCCTTCTTCCAACCAAATGTAGTAGAAATCTTGCTGCTCATTTCTAATCAGACTCTGCATTTGCGCGTAGTTCGCGTCTTGGCTCGTGTAGCGCATCGCATCCCAGAGAGATTGCACGGTGGGCATGTCCCAGATTCCCCAGATTTCATCGTCCGACACGCCAGACGCTAGCAAGCTCACTCCCGTCGATTGCTCGAGACCAGGCAACACCTGCTCAGCCAGCGCCTCGAATTGCTCGAGAGTGGCGTCGCCAGGCTCTGCAAAGTCGGCACGTTCGAGCAAGCGAAAGGTGGGTGTCTGATCGTCAGCCAGTTTCGCGATTCGTGCCGCTACACTACGTGGGAATGCCATCCTAGAGTTTCCTTTCAATAATTCGCGGGGCCATAGCCATTGCCGTCGGCCAGTCGAAGAGCCTCGTCCAAAGAAGAGAATAGTTGGGCCTCTGAAGTCGGCTCCGAGACCGCGATCAAGGCGGAATGCAAATCTTCTGCCAACCCTCGTTGTTCCGGAGCCAAGAGGACCCTGGCAAGCTCTCGCGCTCGCTCGCCGTCGCGCTTTCGGCGCATCAACCCCAACAGAGGCCAAGCGGCGAAACCCATCAGTGGATAGAGCGGTCGCGCTGCGCGCCAAAGGTCGAGCGCGCTACTCAATTGTTCTTCGGCCAGAGCATCGTCCCCCAACTGAAGAGCTACCCAACCGAAATTGGCGAGCCCGAGCGCGCGATACTGCACGGCGGTGAGCGCGGTCGCGCGCGCCAAAAGCCCCAGCGAAACCACGCGCGCCGCTTCGACATCGCCACGCAACCGATGCGCTAGCGAAATATACGCCTGAGCCCGCAGAGCTCGCGTTTGGTGGCTCAACCCCTCCGCGGAACGCAATACGATTTCCAGGATGCCCAGCGCCTCGTCGGGTCGCTGACCGAGCAGTAACACGAAGCCGAGTGTGAACTGCGCTGACAATTTCTCGACGATGCTCGGGGACGCCTCAGCGTCCGCCACTGCTTTGCGCGCCTTCCGAAGCGTTCGAGGCTCAATCGCGTAACGCGTCCGTCGCAGGTCGGACATGATTGAACAATGCGCCATCCGCATCCGCTGAATCGGACTGCCATGCGCGACGACGGTCGGCTCAGTCTCAGCGATGAGGCGGCTCAATTCCTCCGTGCGCCCAGGCCAATATAACGTCCACGCGCGTTCTATTCGGATTTCCAGCCACTCAGCGCGCGTGTCGTGCGAGGGGCTGGCCAGAGCGAGCAGCTCTTCAGCGCTCTCGAGCAACCCGAGGGCCGAGTCCGTTGCCTGACGCGTATTGCATGCGGCCGCCTGTTTTCGGCGCAAGCGAGCCTGCGCTAGCACCGAGGAAGTCGTGCGCTCTGCGTCCTGTAACGCTCGCTCGCAACGCTTAACCTCGCCGAGCAACAAGAGCAGATCGCCGGACGCCTCGTAGAGCTCGGCCAATTCCGCGCGCGTGGACGCCGCGCCGGTGTCGGCAGACGCACACAGTTGCTCGATCGCGTCATCGAAATAGCGCGCGGCATCGGCGCTCGCACCTCGTGCACGCGCTGACTCTGCCGCGGTCCGAAACGCGCGAGCAGCCGAAACTCGTTCACCGGCCGCTGCCCAATGCAAAGCGATCTGCGGGAGCAACGTTTGGCGGCGATCCGACCAAAGCGTGGCGAGCTCCAACTGGCGCGCTGTACGGCGATGCAACGCTGCGCGTCGCTGCGCGGGAATATCCAAGTAGGCCTGTTCTCGCAGGCGGTGGTGAAGAAAGTGCAGCGTCCCATTTGGAGAGGAATCGAGCACCGAATGTCGCCGTAACTCGGCGACGGCTGCCGCGACGTCGAGTTCGGGCTCGAGCTGCTCGAGCAAATCGAGCTCGAGCTCGTGCCCAAGCACGGCCGCCAGCTCGAGAACGCCTCTCGCCCCTTCCGACAACTCCGCCAGCCGCGACCGAAGCAGTTCTTCGACGCCGCCGAAGGATGGCAACGCCGGCCACGGTCGATCCGCACCCTCGTGTTCGAAAGACCAGCGGCCATCGACGCGCGAAAGATGGCCCGAGTCGAGCGCGGCTCGCACGTACTCGCCAGCTAAGAAGGGATTGCCCGCGGAGTGCTGCAGTACGTTCTGCAGCAAGAACTGCGGCAAAGCACGAACGCCGAGCATGTCCGCTGCAAGGATCTCGATCGAAGAATCATCTAACGGCGGGAGCACCAGCCAATCGATACCGGCTTCCAACCACGGTTCAGCGGCTCCGACCGACGTCTCCGTTCGCCACGTACCCAGGACGAAAATCTGCTTCTCCGAAGCGACCTCGACGCATGTGCCGACAAACCTGCGCGTCAGCAGGTCCGCCCAATGCAGATCTTCGAGGACGAGCAGAACCGGTTGCGAAGAAGACAAGAAGGACAGGACGCGAGCTAGGGCGTCGAGCACTCGATTGTCGACCAAGTCGTCAACGGATGTAGCCGGTTCCGACAGTTCGTCGAAGCCGGGAGTGGCTGCCAAAAGTGGCTCGTACCGCGCGAGCAGGCGAAAGTCGTCACCGGAAAGCGGAGCCGCACCAGCGACGCCGCAGATTCGAGCGCGCTCGGCGAAGACTTGCAGCATGCTTTGGAGGGATCCAAGTGGAGCGCTTTGCGCGTTTGCCGTTTCGGAACCGGGCGCTGCCGGCGGCGGGGCGCCACCACGCAGCACCAAACTGCCGGCGGATTTCGCTCCTCGCGCAAACTCTGACACTAAGAACGTCTTGCCGATGCCGCCTTCCCCTCGGACAATCGTGACGCGGCGAGAGCCCGCGCCAGATAGTCGAGCCCTACTTCTCAGCTCCGTGAGCGCTGCTGCTCTACCGAAAAGCGCGGGCCGCAGTAAGTGAACGCGCTGGGGGGCTGCCGCGGGAGTGCGCCGACGCTCGACGAGCAACGACTCGAGCCGCACGCTCACATCTTCCGCATAGGCGACGCGCTCGCGAGGCTCCTTCGCCAACAACGCGAGGATTAGATTTTCGAGCTCGCTCGGGACATCGGCGACCACTTGAGATGGAGGGATCGGCGCATCATTGAGATGGGCGTTGAACACGGCCGCCGCGGTCGACTCCGCGAACGGCGCCACGCCCGCCACGGACTCGTACAACATGCATCCGAGCGCATAGAGATCCGAGCGTGAATCGACGATGCGACCCGAAATCAATTCCGGGGAGAGATAAGGCAGAGTACCGGCCACTCTGCCCGGTTCGTTCACCCACGCGGCGTCCCCGCGTTGTTCGAGACGGCTGGCCAATCCGAAGTCCAACAGCTTGGGTGACAGCCCAGAACCAAGCATGACATTGCCGGGCTTCACGTCGCGATGGAGAATGCCGTGGCGATGCAGGTGCGCGAGTGCAGCAGCAAGTGCCGCGTAGATTCGGATCACCTCCTGCACACGTCCGCCTGCTGCGGCGTGTCGCTCGTTGGAATTGCGCCTGCGCCACGGGCCATCGTTTGCTGCGTTCGAGCTGGAGGACACCTCCACCGTCGCTACCTCGGAGACTGACGTGCGCTGCGCCTTGGGAAAAAGCGACCGATTGTATTGGTCCAGACTGGCTCCAGACAGGAGCTCCATCGCATACCAAGGTTGAGAGTCACGCAAGCCTTCGCGAACGATTCGCACGATGCCAACGTGTTCGACACCGCTGAGCGCGTAGACCTCGGCGCGCAACGCCGTGACAAGTCTCGGAGCACGCGTGCGCACCGTTTTCACGGCCACTTCGTGCCCGTCTTCGACGCTGCGGGCGCGATAGACGATGCCCATTCCGCCTTCGCCAATCACGTCGAGCGATTCGTAGGGCCCGAAAAGGATCGGCGCCCGCGGAGGTTCCCTGGTCTCTCGCGTCACGCGCTGTTTTTAGCATGATCGCGGCGCGATTTTCGCGACCGAATATTGCGTTGCCGAGTTTCGGACACGCAAGACTTGAAACGTAAACGTAGCAATCCTAGGCTCCCGCTAGGCTAGGTATCGAATCGATGTCGACGACGACGACTATTGTCCATGGACCAGTCCCACTTCCGACTAAAGCGTCCGGGTGGTTTCTGCTCGTGCTCGAAGTCGATGCTCTGGAGGTCGTGCCCGCTGCCCAATCGGGCTACCTCTGCTTCGGCCGATCCAGAACCGCAGACATCGTTCTCAATGACGGCTCTACGTCTCGGCGACATCTCCGCGTCAAATTCGAGAACGGCATGCCGACCGAGCTCGAAGAGCTCGGGAGCGTAAACGGAACGCGCTTGAATGGGGAGCCCGTGGTCGCTCAAACCTCGGTGCCTTTGAAGAAGGGAGACCGGATCGAGCTCGGAAGCACGCAGATCCTCGTCGACTGCGGAGTCTATTTCAGCGGCCGTAGACGGTTGGTGCCGTTCGAATGGTTCGAAGCGCTCCTGGCGGAAACTTGTGCTCGCGCGGCGCTCGATGCGCCCCTCGCGCTCGTGCGTTGGGAAATCTCCGAACGCACTCCTTGGCTCACGGTCGCCGCCCGTCTCGCAGGTGCGCTGCCCCCACCGCATGTCTTTACCGCTTATGCGGAACGACACTATCTTGGCCTCCTCCAAGGCGTCAGTCACGAGGAGGCGCAGGAATTAGCGGCGACCGGACAAGCGGCTTTGGGCGCCGAAAGCTGCCGCTTCGGCGTAGCGCTCGCGCCCCGTGATGCCACCAGCGCACACGCCCTGTTCGAGCGAGCCACCGATGCGCTCAGAGTACGACCTTCGAGCGAGAAAAGTGAAATGGTCGGGCGCGGCCGCGCAATGACGGATGCATTGAACGTCGCCGCGCGCGCGGCGAAGACCAGCATTAGCGTGCTCCTCACCGGTGAGACGGGCGTCGGCAAGGATGTTATGGCTCGTCACATTCACGCTGCATCGCCGCGGCGCGAACGCGATATGCTCAGCCTCAATTGCGCTGGCTTGAGCGAGAATCTCTTCGAAGCAGAGCTGTTCGGTTACGAGCGAGGTGCGTTCACCGGCGCCACGGCGGCCAAAAAGGGACTGATTGAGACGGCCCATGGGAGCACGATCTTCTTCGACGAGATCGGCGAACTTCCACTCGCAATCCAAGCCAAACTGCTGCGCGTTCTCGAATCGCGCGAGGTCCTCGCCGTGGGCAGTGTCAAACCGCGCAAGGTGGATGTGCGTTTCATCGCCGCTACCAATCGCGATCTGGAAAGTGAGTGCGAAAAAGGCGCGTTTCGCAGCGATCTATTTTTTCGCCTTGCGGGCATAGTGATCAAGATTCCGCCCTTGCGCGAGCGCTCGGACGAGTTACCGGCGCTGTGTCGCCACTTCATCAAAGAAGCGTGTCTGACCGTCGGACGCCCCGAGGTAACGCTAACGCTCGCCGTCGAGGATCTGCTCCGGAGGTACGAGTTCTCCGGCAACGTCAGAGAGCTGAAGAACATACTCGAACGCGCCGTCATCCTTCTCGATGGTGACGAAATCGATGTCGAGCACTTGCCCCAAGTCAAGTTTGCAAAGCTACGCCCCAGACCATCGTTCGAGATGGCCGCCGGTGATCGTCCGACCCCCAATACTTTGGACGAGAGAGCAAAGGTGGTTTCGGCCCTCGCGGCGAATGGCGGAAACCAAACTCGCGCGGCGCGAGCTCTCGGCGTCTCGCGCAAAACACTGATCAAGCGCGTCGAACGTTATGGGATCGCGCGCCCACAGAAACGCTCAAACGGATCTGATTCGAACGGGAACTGAGCATTCGGGATACAGTCAGTGTGCCGGTGACAATTTGGGTACACAATCTGTTCCCCGTGAGCAGAACCCGCCCGAATTCTCGGAGGCGACAGGGCAATAATTCGCCGCCGCGGGTGAACCCAGAACGCGAGCCAGCCGCGCGCTCCCCGAGCGGAGCCGCCTTACCCGCAACAAGGAGGCATACGAGTGTGACGGCACAGCGAGTGCAGAGCGCGGAGTCATGGATTCTTCTGAATGCCGTGCTCTCTGGGGACAGATGATAACCGGTCGGTGCAAGATACTCGGTACTTTCACTGCCGGTGAGCGCTCGAACTTAGTCTTCGCGGAAGGGGAGCCGATCCGCGAACCCTTATCCGGCCGACGGCTGCAGGTACTCGAGCGAATCCTGAGCGGGAGCAGCGGAAAGGCGATCGCCATCGATCTGGGCATTACGCAATCTACGGTCACGCTCGAAGCGAGACGAGCGTTGGCCGCTTTGGGATACGTCGGTTCCACATCCCGGGTACCCTTCGCGTTGGCAATACTTTTTCACGCCGCCCACGCGAACCGCCCAGCCGCCATCGAACGTGCCCGAGAGCTCGACGCTGATGGCCAGTGGTGCGAGGTCCTGCGCGCTCCAATATCTCGACTCCTGCAAGGGCTCCCGCCGGCCGTGTGCGAGGTCGTGCGTATGCACGCGCAGGGGATCAGCCACGCGGAAATCGCCGCGCGAAGGCACACTTCAACGCGCACGGTAGCCAATCAGCTAGCGACCGCCTTTCAGCGGCTCGGTGTTTCTGGGCGGTCTGGGTTGCTCAGCTACTTGGCCGCTCACGAGCAGGCAAGCTGAGATCGTTCGTGCGTGCAGACTGTAAAGCTGGGACCAGGAAATGAGCCAGATGACTTGACCAACGCGCGCTTGCCCAGGTCGACTCGCCGGGACACACTCATCCCTCGGAGGGATTCGGGATGGGTGAGATCGATTGTCTCAAGGGGTGCTGGAGCTGCCAGAGGCACGTGCGCTGCAACGAGCGAACGTGCCCGTTTTGCGGGGTAGCGCTCGCGTTCTTCATGCGGGCGCCGGAATACCGCTTGAAGACGAGGCTCGGGCGCGGCGCGACGTTCGGGCTCGGAGCGGCGCTCAGCGCGCTCGGTTTCGCGCTGGGGTGCTCGGGCGACAATGCCATGGCGCTTTACGGCGGAACCTGTGCTCCGCCGTGCGGAATCTCGTACGGCGGAGAGGAGAACGCGGGCGGCGGGACTGCGGGCGCGAGCGCTGCTGGTGCCGGTGGCCGTGCTGGCTCCGGTGGCGCGACGATGACGAGCGACAGTGCCGCTGGCGAAGGCGGCGAGCCGGAGGGCGGCGCCGGCTCTGCCCCACCGCAGTGATTCAGACGTGAACCCAGGAAGCATTCGCAGGAAGCCATGCTCGAGGCTCTGAGCTCGCCTCGCCTTCGCACGAAGGCCGTTTCGAAGGTTGGCTTCGTACTTTCCTTCACACGAAGGCCATTTCGAAGCTTGGGTTCCGCGCTCGCTTCCCGCGAAGGCGATCTGGCGGCGCATCCTCCAAAACCGCCTTCCCGCGAAGGCTCTGGCGCGGCGTTGTCGCCAAACCTGCCTTCGCAGGAAGAAAATGGCCGAGCTTGCCGTCAAATCTGGCTTCGCACGAAGGCGCGCAGCTTTCGAGACTTCGAGCGCGCCTTCACAGGAAGACTTTCAGCGTCTCCGCGAGTCACGGAGCCCTTCGGCATTCAGCTCGGCGTGATCGTCAAGCGATAGCCGGAGGTCACGACCATGCCCTTGATCGGCACGATCACTTTCCCGTCGTTGATGGGATAGTCCCCTTCGAAGAGCGACGTAGGCGCGGCAACGGCGCTATTCACGCCGTTCCACGGCGTGCTCTCCGCCTTCACGTGCGCCTGGCAACCGAAAAACGGCGCGGCAGCAAAGCCCTGCAGCACGACGGCGTTATCGCCGCTCGCGCCGCCGAACACGACCTGCACGTTCTTGGCCGTCGCATCCACGCTAGCGATGCCGTCGAGCGCGAGCGCGGTGGCGCCGGTGGCGGCAGGAACCGTCATGGCCATGCTGCCCGACATATCGCCGTAGAACTTGAATAGCCACCAGCCGCCGTTGGCCACGTGCCCGCTGGTGAGCAGATCACTCAGCTGCCCAGAGCGATGCCAATACGCGATGCACGCGCTCTCCACGCCTTGCCGTTCGAACTGAGCCACGTAACGGATCAGGCTCCCCGGAACGCCTTCTTCGGCGACGACGCCGTATTCGTTGATGCTGATCGGCCGCTTCGAGATCCCGAGGCTCGCTTCCAGCGCGCGGTAAGCCGCGACGCTCGTCGGAATGTAGCCCGGCCGCGCGACGCCGTTCACATCACCGAGCTCGTGCCAGCTGACGATATCCGGCAAGCAATCATTCGTTTTGCAATACGAGAGAAAGCTCTGCATGAAGCCTTGATCCCAGATGGAGATACTCGGCCCCATGATCTTGGTGCTCGTGTCTTTGGCTTTGATCCGCTGATAAGTATTCTTCCAACCTTCATTGAAGGGACTGCCCGTATCGTTCGGGTTATTCCAAGTCCAATTGGGCTCGTTCCAAAGCTCGTAGGCGTAGAGATTAGTGAGCTTGGCATTCTGGGTCGCCGTGACGATTGCATCGACTTTGCTGTACCAGTCTGCAAAGCTCACCCATTGATACGGGAAATTGGGATAGATATCGGGCATGCGAATGGTGACGCGCGCTCCTGCGCGTGCCGCAGCGGCGGCCACCTTGAGCACATCCCCTGAAGGCGTGGTCGCGCCATTGCCGAGCTGCTGCCCATTCGGCGGCATCTGCGTGAACATGAACGGCTTGGTCGGCGCGATCAGCGCATCGGGCGGCGTGCCGTCACTCGCCAAACCATAGAGCGAGCCCGAAGCAGCGTGCGACACCGCTCGATACTGATTGTCGAGCTGCACGGTCAGCGCCGGGAGCGCCGTCGTCGTCGCGCCGACGACGGGGCACGTCGCCGTCGTCCCGCCCGAGCTCGTGCCGCCCATGGCTGCTCCTCCAGCGCCGGCGCCCGTGCCGCCCGTCGAAACCGCTCCGCCCGTGGACGTCGCGCCGCCCGCCGAGGCGCCCGCGTTTCCCGTCGTCGTCCCCGCGCTCCCGGCGTTGTCACGACCGCCCGCGCTCGTGCTTCCGGCAGCGCCACCGAACGCGGAAGCTCCCGCGTTGCCCCCGAGCGTGATTGCCGCGGCGCCGCCCGCATGCTCTCCGCCCGCAGCTCCGCCGCCGCCCACGTTCGCCGCCGAGCCGGCCGAGCTCGAATCGCCCGAGCTACTGCAGCCGAACAAAGCACTCGCCAGCGCGACCGTGCAAAGCTCCGAAAGCAATCTGTGCAGCCTCATCGACGAGCACCGAGTGAGCGGTGAGCTTGGTGGAGCGCCATTTTGGCTCTAGGGGCCACGCGCGATTCAGCTTGTTCGAAAGTCCCCGGCGGCAGTCTGCTCGAGCTCGCACTGCGCCCGGATGACGGCACGGGCGCCACGCTGCGCTTCCCCCGTTGGCTGAAGGCCCGGTCCGGTTGCGGACACGGCTTCAATCCAAAAGATTTAGTTACAAGTTCGTAGCGGAAGCGTTGCTCGACGGCGGATGCCGACATGAGCAATCGTGCGCCGGCTTACGCGGAGGACGTTCACCTCCGCTGACCACGAACTCGGAGATTTCACGTGAATCGTACATTCCTTCGATTGGGGATCCTGGCGTCGATTGCTTCCACTGGGCTCGTTGCCGCGTGCAGCAGTGACTCGGACGATTCGTCGGGCAGCACCGGCGGCACGGCCGGCGCGACTGCAAGTGCGGGCAGCGCGGGCAAAACTGGCGTCGCTGGTTCGTCATCGGCTGGCTCCGCCGGCAAGGGTGGCTCGAGCAGCACGGGCGCGGCCGGCGCCGATACGTCGGAAGCGGGTGCGGCCGGTGAGTCGACCGGCGGCACGGGCGCGAGCACGGGCGGCACGGGTGGCGCGAGCACCGGTGGCTCGGCGGGCAGCGCGGGCGCGGGCGGCGGCACGACCGTCGACCCGAACATTCAGTCTGCTTGGGTTCAGCTCGGTGCGAGCAACCAGGCGAGCGCGCGCGTCATCACCGCGGCGACGACCTGCCCCTCGATCACGGTCGACGGCACGGCCCACGCGATGACCTTGCGCTCCTCGGCAGGGACCATCCCGGTGCGTCCGACGAGCACCGATACGACGCTCGCGGCGGCTCAAGCCTCGACCAACTCGAAAGCATCCATCTTCTCGTCGGCGAGCTGTGAGTACACGCTCCCCACGGGCGCGGCGGCGGCGACGGTCGGCGGCATTGCGCTGCCGGTGCCGAAGCCGGTCGTGAACCGCGTCGTGATCATCGGTGACACGGGTTGCCGCATCTCGATCGGCAACGTGTACCAAGCGTGCAGCGATCCGACGCAATGGCCGTTCTCGGTCATCGCGACGGCGACGGCGGCGCTGAAGCCGGATCTCGTGCTGCACGTCGGTGATTACGAATACCGCGACAATCCCTGCCCCGCCGGCAACACGGCCTGCGTGAACCAGCCGTGGGGTTACGGCTCCGACGCCTGGGCCGCGGATTTCTTCACGCCCGCAGCTCCGCTGCTGAAGGCGGCTCCGTGGATCATGGTCCGCGGCAATCACGAGGTCTGTAACCGTGCCGGCCAGGGTTGGTACCGCTACCTCGATCAAAACCCGTACGACACCAGCGGCGTGAAGACCTGCAACGATGCGACCAACGACACCGTCGGCAACTTCAACGATCCGTGGGCCGTGTCATTCGGCGATACGCAGATCGTCGCATTCGATTCGTCGAACGTGTCGAAGACCGCGTACAGCCCTGCCAACTTCGAGCCGTACACGGATGAGCTGCTCGGCGCGAAGACTCTGTCGACGCCGAGCTTCCTCAACATCTTCGCGGTGCATCACCCGGTGCTCGGCTACACGGCAGCGAATCCGCCGACCGTCGGCAGCCCGGGCCTGCAATCGGTGATGAACGCGGCGTTCCCGGGGAACTACTACCCGCCGAACACCGCGATCGCGATCCACGGCCACGTGCATGATTTCCAGGCGTTCGATTTCTCGAGCAACCACCCGGCGACGTTCGTTGCCGGCAACGGTGGTGATAACTTGGACTCGGCGCTGCCCACCACGTTCGACCCGAACACCGACTTGCCGGCTCCGGGCACGGCCGTCAACGCGTTCGCCTACTCGCAAGAGTTCGGCTTCATGGTGATGGATCGTGTGGGCGCGGTCGGCGACAAGAACTGGAAGTTCACGTCGTAC
>FTCX01000070.1_pt1 | contig 15708 bp, 10 predicted proteins | sample 1639831 | NCBI WGS metagenome assembly FTCX01 (sample SAMEA3914869, study PRJEB12502) | metagenome | biome: forest; material: soil | place: USA | collected 2012-03-12 | depth 0.1 m
CTGATTGGCTGGACATGACAGGGACGGGCAGATAGTGCCGCCCTCGCCACCTGTGCCGGCGCTGCCACCGGTTTGCAGCGCGCCGCCAGTTTGCATTCCGCCGCTTTGCGTCGAGCCGCCGGTGCTGGCGCGCGCGCTCGTTCCGCCGCTGAGGCTACCTGCAAACGCCTCGTTCGTACCGCCGCCGCCGCGAGCACCGATCCCGCCGGGCGCGTCTTCGAGCGCGCGTCCGCCGCAGCGGATCAGCGAAAGGACGGCCGCGCCGACGAACAGGGCCCAATTTCGTGTTCGTCCACGAATCCCGCCGTTCGCCGATTCACCCACGCGGGCGTTATGCGGCGCCCACGTGGGTCGGTCAAGCGCGACGCGCGCGCGGCCGCTTTCAGTCCGCGGCGACGCGTTCGCCCGTGGCGACCACGCGGTACGAGCGCACCGATTGGTCCATCGCCGCGAATACGGAGCCGATCAGACCGGCATCATCACCGAGCGCACTGACGACGACGGGAACGCGGCCGCCCTTGAGCGAGTGGCGCGCCATCGACGCGCGCGTGCCTTCGAGCAGCAGATCCGCAGCCTCCATCACGCCGCCACCGAGCACCACCATTTGCGGGTCGAGGATGTTGACGAGGTACGAGACACCGACGCCCAAATGCTCGCCGACTTCACCGAAAACGCGCAGCGCGAGCGCGTCACCTGCGCGAGCAGCTTCCGCGATGGCGACCGCATCGAGATCCGTGCGACCGCGGAGTGAGCTGCTTTCACCGGCAGCGAGCGCGCTCTCGACGGCTTTCACGATCGCGCGGCCCGAAACCATCGTCTCGAGACAACCGCGCATGCCGCACGCGCACTCGGGGCCGTGATCCACGACCGCGCAGTGCCCGATTTCACCGCTGAATCCTTGAGTGCCGGAGAACACGTGTCCGTCGATCACGATGCCCGCGCCGACGCCCGTTCCGACGTAGGCCCACACGAACGAGCGCACTCCCTTGGCGACGCCGACTCGGCCCTCTGCGATCGCGCCCGCGCTGGTCACGTTGTTCACGACGACGGGCACGCCGAGCACCGTGGCGAGCATGTCGCGGATCGGCACATCGGTCCATTCGAGGTTCGGGGCCATCGCGACGCGACCGCTCGCCGCATCGACCATCCCCGGCACCGTGACGCCCACCGCTTGCAGGCGATCACGCGGGAAGCCCGCCTCCTCACACACTTCCGCGACCAGCGCGGCGGCAGACCTCACCGTGGCTTCCGGATCACCGTGCAGCGTCGGCACTTCACGGCGCACGCGGATCTCGCCGCGCGCATCCGCGAGCCCGACGGTCGTGGTGTTCACGCCGAAGCAGATGCCGAGGTAGGCGGCCGAGGCATCATTGAACTCGAGCAGGCGCGCGCGACGACCGCCGCTCGCGACCGTCTTGCCGTAGCCCACTTCTTGAACGATGCCGCGAGCGAGCAGATCCTCCACGATGGCGGAGACGGTCGGCTTGGTCAGCGCCGAGCGCCGCGCCAGATCCGTGCGCGAGACACGACCGCCCCGACGGATGATGTCGAGGACAATCGAACGGTTGACCTCGCGCATGGCACGACTATCGACCTTCCCTTGCACGTCTTGCTGCATGTTCTTCACCGTGGGGTTATGGAACTAGTTCCAGTTCGCAGGCTGCACCGCCAGCAAGCTCGCGTGAGCGCTCCGGGCAGATCCCAGTGTAGCACCGGTTCCAGGGAATACCTGCAACCGTTTCCATATCCGATCACAAAAATGACATGAGCGCGTGAAAAATTCGTGCGCAGTCCACACCACGCCTGAAAAGTTTTTGGTCCGACAAAAAACTCGCGAGCGTGATCACTCGTGGGAAACGCGGGCATGCGCGCGCTATCGCGCATTTTTGGCTCGCGCGAAGCGCGCAGCGCAACGCCTCGCCAAGAAATCTAGCTCGAGTAACCGCGACCGGTTGAGGGCAGGCAGCGCGACGCGCTCAAACGTCGAGCGCGCTCACGAACTGCCGATACATGCTCGTGTAGCGGCCGCCGAGCGCGAGCAGCTCGCGATGCGAACCCCGTTCGACGATGCGCCCGCGCTCGAGCACGAGCACCAAATCCGCATGCCGAATCGTGCTGAGACGATGTGCCACGACGAAGCTGGTGCGCCCGCGCAAGAGCTTCGAGAGCGCGCCTTGGAGCCGCGCCTCGGTGAGCGCATCGACCGAGCTCGTCGCCTCGTCCAAGATCAGGATTCGCGGATCCGCCAACATCGCGCGCGCGAAACACACCACTTGGCGTTGTCCGAGCGAGAGCCCGCTGCCCTTCTCACCGACGACCGCCGCGAATCCACCGGGCAGATCCTCGATCAGATCGGACACGCCGAGCGCGCTCGCGGCCGAGCGCACTTCGGCGTCGCTCGCCTCGGGGCGACCGAGCCGGATGTTTTCGAGCACGCTGCCGCTGAACAAGAAGTTGTCCTGCGTGACACTACCGATTTGCCGATGCAGCGACTCACTCGTCACCGCACGCGTATCGTGATCATCGATCAGAATCGCGCCCCCGTTTGGCAGGTACAATTTCGCCGCGAGGTTCACGACCGAGGATTTGCCGCTGCCCGTCTCGCCGACGAGCGCGATGGTCATGCCCGGCTCGGCCACGAAACTCACTTCGTGCAGCACCGTCTGCTTCGGGAGGTAGCCGAAGCTCACGTCGCGAAACTCGACTTTGCCGCGAATTGGCGGGAGCGGTAGCGCGCTCGGCTCGTCTTGCCAGTCCGGCTTCGTGTCGAGCAACGTGAATACGCGCTCGGCGCCGGCCATCGCCGTCAGCGCTTGATTGTACTGATTGCCGATGCTGGGAATCGCGGTGAAGAACGCGGTCGACAGGAACAAGAACTGAATCAACGCCTGCAGCGGCACTTCGTGATTGAGCGCTTGGTAACCGCCGACGACGAGCAGGATCGCCAAGAACAGCTGACCGTTGAACTCGAGCAGCGGCAAGAACACGGCGCCGAGCCGAGCTGCGCCCATGTTGTATTTCGAGTGATCGTAAATCAGCTGCCCGAAGAGGCCGCCGTTCACGTCTTGGCGCACGAACCCTTGGATCTCGCGAATGCCGTGCACCGATTCGGCGAGCGTCGCGGTGACACGGCTGAAGCTCTCGGACTGTGCGCGATACGCTTCGCTCAATTTGGCGCGGAAATGCCGGATCAAGAGCCGCAGAATCGGCGCCATCATCAGCACGACCAAGAACAGCTTCCAATCGTAATAGAGCATCAAGAGCGCGGAGATGATCATGTTTCCGCCCTGCACCGTGCTCACGAACGCGACGTCTTGAACGCCCAAGCGCACGTTGTCGATGTCGGACGTAACGCGGCCGAGCAAGCGCCCGATCTGCGTACGCTTGAAGAAGCTCATCGGCAGCGACAAGAGGTGCGCGTACACCTGATTGCGCAAATCATGGACCACCGCTTCGCCCAAGCGCAGCGCGAGCCGGCTGCGATAGATGAAGCAAAACTCGGTGAAGGCCGCGAGCGTGATGAAACCCGCGACCCCGAGCAGCGTGCCTTTTGCGTCTTGGCGCGCGATGGGTCCGCTGATCACGGCAGCGATCGCCCAGGTCACCAGCGGCGTTTGAATCGCGCGTGTCACGACCAACAGGATCAGTGTGTTGCGCAGCCGCGCGTACGGCTTCGTGTAGCTGAAAACGCGGCGAATTACCGCAAAATCGAGCGGCCGTTGCTCGGGCTCTTTCGTGGCCGACGCGGGCTTTTTGCGCGTGCTCACGCGGGGCCCCTGAGGCCGTCGAGCACGGCCACGCTCTCGCGATCGGCGGCTTGGAGCGCGGCGGCGGTGTAGTAGATGCCGCGCCGCTGCATCAGCTCTTCGTGCGTGCCGCGCTCGACGATGCTTCCGCCCTGCAGCACGACGATGCGATCGGCGCGACGCAACGTCGCGAGCCGATTCGCGACGACGAGTGTCGTGCGCCCACGCGTCGCGCTGCTCATCGCTTCGAGCACCTCGTGCTCGGTCTCAGGATCGATCGCGGTCGTCGGATCGTCGAGCAAGAGGATCGGCGGCTCGAGGATCAACGCGCGCGCGATGGCGAGGCGCTGGCGCTGACCGCCCGAGAGGTTCAACGCGCCCTCTTCGAGCACGGTTTCGTAGCCTTTTTCGAGCTTCGAGACGAACGCGTGTGCGCCCGCGACTTTCGCCGCGCGTTCGATCTGCTCGCGCGAAGCGCCCGGATGCCCGAAGGCGATGTTCTCCGCGATCGTGCTCTTGAACAGCAGGCTCTCTTGAAATACGAGCCCGATGTTCCGGCGCAAGAAATCCAAATCCAGCTCGCGCACGTCCACACCGTCGACGAGCACGCGCCCGCTCGTCGGGTCGTGAAAGCGCGGGATCAATTCCAACAGCGTGCTCTTGCCTGCGCCGGTGACTCCGACGATCGCGACGCACTCGCCGGCGCGGATCTCGAGCTCGAGCCCTTCGAGCGCGAGCGGCGCGTGCTCGCTGTAGCGAAAGCCCACATTTTCCAGGCGAATCGCGCCGGTGATTTCCGCGCGACGCACTGGATTTTTGGGGGTCGCGACGCCGAGCGGCGCATCGAGCACCTCGAACACGCGGTGCGCGCCGATCAGCGACTGCTGCAATGTGTTGATGATGCCGGCCATGCTCGCGACCTGCGCGGAGAACTGCTGCAAGAGCCCAGCGAACACGATCAGATCGCCGAGCGTCATCGAGCGATGCGCGACGAGCCAGCCGCCGTACAAGAGCAGCACCGCGATGTTCACCTCCGTGATGAACTGCACCGCCGGACTGAAGCGGCTCACGCTCACGAAGATGCGCTGCTGCTGATCGCGAACACGCCGATTTTTCTCGACGAAACGCGCATACTCGAAGGCTTCGCGCCCGAACACCTTGGTGACTTGGATGCCGTGAATGCCCTCGGACATCGCGAGCACCATGTCGTCGACGAGCTCGCGGTTCTTCGCGTAGGCCGGCCGCGCCCAGCGCGCGAAGAGCGAGGTCGCGAGCCACAAGAGCGGCGTGAGGAACAAGCACGCAGCCGTCAAGAGCGCGTGCGTCCGCGCCATGTACACGACGTACACGACGAGCGACAGAATCATGATCGCGCCTTGCAAGAGCACGCCGTCCACGAACGACCGCACCGACTGCACATCACCCGTCACGCGGTTGATGATCGAGCCGCTCGCGTTTTCGTCGAAGAAACGGAAGCTCAGGCGCTGCAGCTTGTCGAACACGCGCGTGCGCAGCTCCGGCACGATCTTCAGGTGCACGAGCTTGCCGACCGCGATCGAATACCAGTAGTTGAGCAGGCCGCGCGTCGCAGCCATCGCCAACACGAGCGCGCTGATCGCAAACAGCGCCTCGCGCGTGGACCAGCGCGTGGGCGGCACGAGCCCGAACGGCCAATGCGGAGGCGGCGCGCCGGGTTGCAGCGCCGCGCGCGTCACGTCGATCGCGACGCCGCTGAAGCTCAAGCCCGAGATGCCGAGGGCCAGGAGCACGACCTGAAAAACGAAGACGGTGATGCACTCGCGGCGGTACTGCCAGCTCATCGCCAAGAGGCGGCGCAAGAGCCGCGCGCTGTCCGCCGAGCTTCGACTTGGTCCGTCTGACATCTTCGGAACCGCAAACCGGCGGCGTTCAGCCGAGGGTGGAACGCCGCCGCGCGAAGGCGATAGCGCAGACGCCAAACCGTTTCAATTCCGTTTCGATGCCGCTCGCGGCGGCTGCGCTTCGAACCTGCGAGTGAGTGCAATTTCAAAGCTGCTAACAGCGCGCGCCGAGCTGTGTTACGCGCGCGTCGCGGGTTCCGAGGGCAGGAGGAAAAGCGTGGCGAAGCGTTCGACGAGTCGGAGTGTGTCTTGGGTTGGCGGCGCGGCCGCGGTGCTCGCGGCGAGCATCACGGTGCCCGCGTGCTCCAGCAAATTCTCGGATTGCTCGGACTCGTACACGTGCGTGGGTGGTGGCAGCGGCGGAAACGCCGGTGCCGCCGGAGCAAGCACCGCAGGCAGCGGCGGCTCGATCGGCGGCGCGAGTGGAAGCACGAGCAGCGCCGGCGCCACGAATGATGAAGCCGGCGCGAGCGGTGCGGCGGGCGCAGGTGGACAACCCGAATGCGTCAGCGACGCGGATTGCGACGATCACGATCCCTGCACCGCGACGGACACTTGCAAGGACTCGGTCTGTGTCCACGGCGACTCGCCCTGCACCAATCCAGATTCCAAAAATTGCGACGAGATTTGCAGTAGCGACAAGGGCACCGCCAAGTGCACGACCGTCGCGCTCGATGCCGACGGCGACAAGCACTTGTCGGCCGCGTGCGCAGCCGCGCCCGGCGACGATTGCAACGATTCCGATCCGGCGATTCACCCCGGTGCCCAGGAGATCTGCGACGGCATCGACAACGATTGCAACGGCGCGACGGACGCGTTCGACGGAGTCGCGGTTTCCGGCACCGATCAGTCTTTGAGCGCGCTCGGCGCGACTGCGAGCACGCCTCAAATCGCCTGGAATCCGGCCTCTTCGAACTACGGCGTAGCATGGCTCGTCGATGAGGCGGGCGCGCACAGCGCGTCGCTGGCGTTCGCTTCGTTCGATCAAACCGGCAAAGTCGTGGTCGCGCCGGAGATCGTCGAACACGCGTCGGCTCCCACCAGTTACGACGGTTCCGGGCACATCGTGATCGCCGCGGGCGGCGGTGAATTTGGCTTGCTCTGGTCGGGCGGTGGCCCCGTGCATCAAGTCTCGTTCAATCGCGTCTCGCCGAGCGGCACCGTGAACGCAGCGGTGCTCAAGCCCACGGTCGGCACTGGCAGCTTGAACCAAGGGCGGCTCGCCTATTTGCCCGACGGTTGGCTGCTCACCTGGCTCGAGGAACTGAGCGTGGCCAACGACGCGGTGCGAGAAGAACGCATCAGCACGACCGGCACGCTCAGCCCGGCGATCCCGGTCACGTTCCTACCCGCTTCCGCGCGCATCGATTTCGATCTCGCGTGGAACAAGAACCTGATCGTGACTTCCGACACGGTCCTGCAACAGGACAACTCGACGATCGTGTCGCTCGGAAAATCGAACCTGAATCTGAACCCGATCTCCTACGCGACGAAGGAGACGTCAGCGAGCGCCGATCGCATCGTCGGGGACGACAATGGCTTCCTGCTCACTTGGGCGGATAAGACCAACACTCCGATGATCGAGCTACTCGATCCGATGGGTGCGGACAGCTGCGGGCCCAAGTCTTTGCCGTTCAACCCGAGCGACGTCATCCCGACGGGGAGCGGCTATCTCTTCAGCGACGGACTCTGGTTCGTCGCGGTGAGCCCAGCTTGCGCCGTGACGCCCGCGGCCCACGCGACTCAATTGCCCGGTGATCCAACGGCGCTCGCTGGAACGGCGAGCAAAGGCTTCGCCGTAGTCAGCGCGCCCAACACGAGCTCGACCATCAGCTACCGCGTGATGGGTCCGCATCTGTGTGATTGAGCCGTGCCGCACTGCGCTGAAACTGGTTCCCAGCGCGCATGAGTGGTGAGCGCTGCGCGCGCGGTCAGCGTTGCTAGGGCGATGCGGGGCGGTGGGTATACTGCTCCGCCCCATGCATCGCGCGTCGCCCCGTGCCGAGACGAGTCGCCGGGATTTCCTCGCGACGTCCGCGCTCGGCGCCTTCAGCGCGTTGAGCGGCGCTTCGCTCGGCGGCTGTCATCACCGAAGGCGCAGCGCGGGCATGGCGTCGAACGCGCAGCAAGCCGCGGACGTGTTGCCGCATTACACGCCCCGCCAGTTCTTGCCGCCCGACATCCCCGGCGAAGGGCCGATCCCCGGCGGCTATCTGAAATACCCGACGACACTCACGCGCGCGATCGGCGAAAAACCCGCGAGCGGCGGCGCGCCAATCAAAGCGATGACGCCCGCGTGGGGCCCGACACCGCCGAGCCTCGGACGAAATTCTTATCTGGCCGCGGTGAACGCTTCGCTCGGCGTCGCGATCGATTCGAGCGTGCAGGATGGGCTCACCTTCGGGCAAAAGCTGAGCGCGATCCTCGGCGCGCGCGACGTGCCCGAGCTGCTCTCGGCGCCGAGCTGGGAGATCGGCAAGATCCCGCGCTTCTCGCAAGCGGTGACGGCGCTGTTCGAGGATCTCACGGACTACCTCAAGGGTGACGCCGTGAATCAGTACCCGATGCTCGCGACCCTGCCGACGTCGGCTTGGCAATACTCCGTTTGGGGCGCGCGCCTGGCTGCGGTGCCGTATCCAACGGATGGTCCATTTCCGTGGGCCATGTTCTATCGCAAAGATTTGACGGACAAAGCGGGCATCGCCGCGCCGCAAACGATCGACGAGCTCTACCGCTTCGGCAAAGCGGTGACGAGCGCGGAGCGCGGCGTGTGGGCGTTCGGCAACGTGTTCGAGATGGTGCAGATGTTCTTCAAGTGCTCCGGCGTGCAAACCGGTTGGCGCAAGAAGCCGAGCGGCGGGCTCGTGCACAAGTATGAAACGCCTGAATACCGCCAAGCGGTGGAGTTCACCGCGCGGCTCTATCGCGATGGCCTCGTGCACCCCGACGTGATCGCGAGCAACGGCGCGGACGCAGTCGCGCTGTTCAACGCCGGCAAGATGTGGATGACGCAAGACGGCCTCGGCGTGTGGCGGAACACGCAGAGCGAGCAAGCCAAGATCACGCCGGGCTTCGACATTCAGCCGCTGCCCTTGTTTTCTGCCGTCGGCGGCGATCCGCTGGCCTGGGCCGACGAGGGACCGATCTTCTACACCTTCATCCGCAAAGGCCTCGGCAAGGCACGCACCGAAGAAATTTTGCGCGTCTTGAATTGGTGCGCCGCGCCGTTCGGCACGGAGGAAAACCAGCTGCGACAATACGGCGTCGAGGGCAAACACTTCACGCGCGCGTCAGACAACAGTCCGATCCCGACCGACCTCGGCCGCAAAGAGATCGCGCTGCAGTACGACGTGCTCGGCGGGCGCGTGCCGGCGCTCGTCGGCACCGCGGATGTGCCGCACTTCGTCGAAGACCTACTCAATTACTCGCGCACGACGTATCGCTACCGCGAAGAAAATCCGTTCCTCGGCTTGAAGCTCGAATATCCGCCGAGCTACTCGAAGATCCTGCAAACCACGGAGGATCAGATCAACGATCTCGTGCGCGGCCGCCGCCCGCTCGCGGATTTGACGCAAATCGTCGATGAATGGCGCAATTCTGGCGGCGATGAGGGGCGCGCGTTTTTCGAAAAAGCGCTCGCCGACAACGGACGATGAACGCTCCACTCGCGGCTACTCGATCAGACGCGCACCCGCAAAGCTCCAAGCTCGCGCGACTGCGGCGTGATTGGCCGCTCTTGGCGATGACCGCGCCAGCGGTGCTCTTGATCGCGATTTTTCATTACCTGCCCACGCTCGGCAACGTGATCGCGTTCCAGGACTACAATCCGTTCGAGGGCAAGAACGCGCTCGAAGCATTCCTCAAGAGTGATTGGGTCGCGTTCGACAATTTCGAAGCGCTGTTCGGCGACCGCGCGTTTTGGGATGCCGTGCTGAACACGCTCTCGATCACGGCGTTTCAGCTCGTCTTCTTCTTTCCGCTCCCGATCCTGCTCGCGATCTTGCTGCACGGCCTCGCCTCCGCGCGGTTACGCGCGTTCATTCAAGGCGTCGTCTATTTGCCGCATTTTTTTAGTTGGGTGCTGGTGATCACGTTCTTCGTGCAGATGCTCGGCGGTGCCGGCTTGCTCGCGCAAGAGCTGCACCATCACGGCCTCACGCCGTGGAACATCATGACCAACCCCAAGGCGTTCATCGTGCTCGTGACGGTCGAGGCGGTGTGGAAAGACATCGGTTGGGGTTCGATCGTGTTCTTGGCGGCGCTCTCCACGATCGATCCGACTTTGTACGAAGCCGCCGCGGTCGACGGCGCGAGCCGCTTTCGAAGGTTGTGGCACGTGACCTTGCCCGGCCTTCGACCGGTGATCGTGTTGCTCTTGATCTTGCGCATCGGGGATGCGCTCAACGTCGGGTTCGAGCAATTCTTGCTCCAGCGTGAAGCGGTCGGGCGACGCGCAGCCGAAGTGCTCGACACGTTCGTGTATTACGACGCGATCATCCCGCAGCAATGGGGCGTCGGCGCCGCAGCGGGCCTATTCAAAGCGCTCGTCGGCTTCGCGATGATTTACGGCGCGAACAAGCTCGCTCACCGCTTGGGCGAACAGGGAGTCTATTCGGGCTCATGAGCGCCTCGATCGATCGGCCGCGCACGCGACCCGCGTGGGAAGAAAAGCCGCCACTTTGGCTCTCGCTCGGCCAGAGCGCGGTGCTCGCGGCCGTCGTGCTCGCGGTGCTCTTTCCGATGTGGTCGATCGTCGTGACCAGCCTCGCTTCACGCGAAACGATCAACCACGTCGGCGGCATGGTCGTGATCCCGCGCGAGCTCGACATCTCCGCCTACGTGACGATGCTGTCCGGCGGACAAGTGACGCGCGCGCTCGGTGTCAGCTTGTTCGTCACGGTCGTGGGCACCGCGCTCAGCTTGGTGCTCACCGTGCTCACGGCGTACGGCCTATCGCGACCAACCTCGTTCGGGCATCGCCCGCTCTTGTTCTTCTTCTTGTTTACGTTCTTGATCTATCCGGGCCTCGTACCGAGCTACCTCGTCGTCACCGGGCTCGGTTTGAAGGACAGTCTGTGGGCGCTGATCATCCCGTCCGCGCTGAGCGTCTTCAACTTGGTCGTCGTGCGCTCGTTTTTCATGGGCATTCCCGGGGAATTGCTGGACAGCGCGCGCATCGACGGTGCGAGTGAGTGGCAAGTGCTCTCGGCGATCGTGCTGCCGTTGTCGAAAGCCGTCATCGCGGTCGTCGGCTTGTTTTACGCGGTCGGCTACTGGAATGCGTATTTCAACTCCGTGCTCTTCATCGACGATAACGACAAGTGGCCAATCCAGCGCGTGCTGCAGAGCTACATCTTGGCCGGGCAATCGCCGCACGTGACGGGAGCCGCCGTGTCCATTCCCGGCGTGAACGCGTACCCGCCCACGCTCGCGATCAAGATGGCGGTCGTCGTGATCACGGTGCTGCCCGCGCTCGTGATCTATCCGTTCGTGCAGCGGAACTTCAGCAAGGGCGTGCTCGTCGGCGCGGTAAAAGGATGAGCAGGGTTGCGTGATCGCGCTCTGTCCCTTATGCTCTGACTCGTTGCTCATGCGCTCGCCCCGTTTTCACTTTTGGTTTGGCTATTGGCCCGCGGAAATCGCGGCGTCAGGGCCCAGCCTTCTCTCCTGAAAACGGACTCGAGAAAGCACGAAACCCCTGGTCGCCGCGGCGCCCGGGGGTTTTTCGCTTTGTGGGCTCGCTCGCAAACAAAGCTCGAAAAGAGCCGAAAACCCTGAACTCCCGTGAACCCCATGCACGAAACCAAAGACCTTCGAATCGTGGACACGACCTTGCTCAAGAGCCCTCACGAAGTCACGACCGAGCTCCCGCTGTCCGATCGCGCGGCGAACGTCGTGTTTGGCGCGCGGCAAGAAATCCAAGCCGTGCTCCACGGCGAAAACGCGCGCCCGCTCGTGATCGTCGGGCCGTGCTCGATCCACGATCCGGAAGCTGCGCTGGACTACGCGGGTCGCTTGCTCGCGCTCAAGCAACGTTACGCCTCCGCGCTCCTGATCGTGATGCGCGTCTACTTCGAAAAACCGCGCACGACCGTCGGTTGGAAGGGGCTGATCAACGATCCGCACCTCGACGGCACGAACGATATTCCCGCGGGCATCCGCAAAGCGCGCCGCTTGCTACTCGCCCTCGCCGAGCTCGGCATGCCCGCCGCGACCGAAATGCTCGACCCGATCATCCCGCAATACATCGCGGATTTGGTGTCGTGGACGGCGATCGGCGCGCGCACGACGGAGAGCCAAACGCACCGTGAAATGGCGAGCGGCCTGTCGATGCCCGTCGGCTTCAAGAACGGCACGGACGGCGGCCTCGGCGTCGCGATCAACGCGATGATCGCGGCTTCGCGCGCGCACAGCTTTCTCGGCATCGATCCGCACGGCCACGTCGGTGTCGTGCGCACGAGCGGCAATCCGCACACGCACCTCGTGCTGCGCGGCGGCAGCATGGGCCCGAACTATTCGCCCGCGCAAGTTTCGGCGGCGGCGCGCGCACTCGAAAAAGCCAAAATCAACGCGCGCGTGCTGATCGACTGCAGCCACGACAACAGCGCCAAAAATCACCTCAACCAGCCGAACGTGCTCGCCGAAGTCGGCGCGCAAATCCGCGGCGGCTCGCTCGATGTGCTCGGCGCGATGATCGAAAGCAACATCGCCGGTGGCAAACAAGATCTCACCGACAAATCCCAGCTCGCTTACGGCCAAAGCATCACCGATGCCTGCGTCGACTTCGCCACCACCGAACGGATGCTCGAGCAGTTCGCGAGCGACGCGGCGAATCGAACGCACACCCCGCGCAAGCGCGTGACGACCACGCACGCGACACGGCGCGCGCCGCGGCTCAGGATTTCTTGAGCGCGGCGAGCGCGACGTCGCGAATGCGCGGTTCCTGATCGCGCTCCGCCACCTGCTCCAACGTGGCACGCAGATTCTGCCGCTGCGGCAGCCAATTCGCGATCAGCTCGACGGCTTGCTGTCGAGTCACCGCGTCCTCGCCGCGCAGCGCAGTCTCACTGAGCGCGCTCACCAAGGTGTCCGTCGGCGCACGCCCGGCAGCGACGCGGATCGCTGCGGAACGAACGGTATTGGACGTTTCTTGGGTCATGGTCTGAGCAACCAATTCGTCGGTCAGCGGCGTTTTGACGAGGCGCACGGCTTCGATCGCTGCGGCTCGCACGGACGGTTGCTCGGCCTTGAGCAGTGGCCGGATGCTCGGAACGGCGCCGTCATAAGCCGAATTCGCGATCCCTCGCAGCGCGCGGATTCGCGCTCCGTCACTCTTCGCAGCTCGGAGAAGCTCGACCAATTCTTTCGCCAGCACATCGGCTTCGACCGGTTTGCCGTCTTCACGTTCGTGACGCGACGCCGTCCCGATGCCGTAGACCCCGAAGTCCGCCAGATCGGGATCGAGCGTCAGCGCGCGCATGGCGGTCACCGACTCTGGCGTCGGGTGTTCGGTGCGAATGAGGCTAGTCGCCGCTTCCGCCCGTTGAGCGATCGCTGATTTCGTGTCGAGCGCGAGCGCCGCGAGCGAGCGCTGAGCTTCCGTGGTGCCCGCGCTGCCGAGGCCGTCTATCAAGTCGCGACTTGCAGGCGAGCCAGCGAGGATCGCGGCGTTTGCTTTCGCGACATTCGCGGAATCCTGACGGAGGAGTGCCGTCAAGGCCGAAAAGGTCGTCAGCTCTTTTCCGAGCAGCTGCTTTTGCGCGGCTTGCTCGCCTTCCGGCACGGTTTGGCCATTTTTCGAGGCAACGAGCTTTTCCGCGTGCGGCTCGCGCGCAGCTCGCTGGAGCTCGGCGAGCACCGACTCGAAGGTTCGGCCTTCGATGCGCAACGCGTCGAAGCGCTCGTGACCAGGAGCCTTACCGTAGGCGGCGCCGGGGTCGAACTCGACGGTGTTTGCGAACAGCTCGGCGCGCGCTGCGCTCGTGGTTGCGCTCGGCTTCATCTGCTTCAGCTCCAAAGCGAGCTTCGTTCGTGTGACGAGCGGCGCCCCCATGACGACGGACTCGAGTTGCTCTTCACCGTGCGCCTGCGTGAGCGTTTGCGCGTTCAGATCCAACTGCAAGCGCGAAGCGGTGACCTTGGGCACGAGCGACGCGCGCGTCACGGGCGCGACTTTCCCCGTCGCGAGCAAGTCTTCGAAGGCGAGCTTTTCCTTCGCCAGCGACACGCGCGGGTCTTTCTCGGTCCCGTTCACGAGCTTGTACTCGGCCGAATAGCGCCCCGTTCCGTCGAACTCCGACGCGCGCCACGTCGTGCTGGTCGCCGAATGCGCTGGCAGTTGCAGCGCCGCGACGAGCGAACGATCGACGGCCACCGCGGCTGCGGACATGCCGGCAGGAAAGCGCTCCTTGTCGACGACACCATCGTGAAGCTCGATCCAAAAGCTCTTCGTCAAATCCGCCTGCGCCGCGTCGATCGCGGGATCCACGACGCCGTTACCCGAGGTCAAGCTCGGTTGGATCGCGCGCACCGAGAGCTCGACGATCGCGTCGTGGGCCGCGAGCACGCGCAACTCGAGATCTGAATCGAGCTGCAGCTCGACCGTGGAGGCGCCCTGCAAGGTGGCGCTCGTGAAAAATGTCGTGTGATAGACGTAGGCGCTATCCGTCGCCCAAGTCAGATGCGTGCCGGTTTTTTCGGCATGCCGACAGGCCGTGCACAGCAACAAACAGAGCAGCACCCAGCGAACCCCTCGCCTCTCACCCGACATGGAAGGTCGCTTACAACGCCGCAGTACGAGGAGCAATCCGCATCTCCAACCGCGCACAGAAACCGGTTCCGGAACAGCGGAAGAGCTCCTTAACCGACCTATTCGGCTGTGCTATAGCGAAGCTCATGAAGCGGTTCCTGGGAGCGACGCGATCGTTCGCGTATGTGTGTGGGTTGGTCGCTGGGGCGGCAGTGCTGGGTTCAGCGGCATGCGGCAGCAGTGATGGGAACGGCAGTGCCGGCAGCGCGGGCGCCGTGAGCACGGCCGGCGCGGGCGCTACGGCGGGCACGCTCAATCTCGGCGGCGGCGGCGGTGCGAACGCCGCCGCAGGCTCGCACGCGGGCGGCAGCAGCGCGGTCGGCGGCAGCGCGGGCTCGACTTCGTCAGCGGGCGGCAGCGGCGGCACCGGCGGCGCCAGCTCGACAGGCAGCGAAATCGCCGTGAGCCTGACGGCGTGCATGCCGGCGTGTCCTGGTCAGCAATATTGCGCGCTGATCGGTGAAACTTGCACGACCGAGCCGTGCATCGTGCACACCGAATGCCGCGATTTGCCGGTCTGCGGCGCGAGCATGGCCTGCCCGGTTCCCGCCCAAAACAGCTGTTACGACGACCCGAGTGATACGTGCAATCCTTCGTCTGGGAGCTCGTGTCCGGGGCGCTGCTTTTGTACGGAGGGACCGCACCCGTGTGGCACCCAAGCACTGGATCGTCGTCCGACGGTGTGCGCGTGCGTCACGCCGGGGACGACCAAGGATTGTCTCGACGTGAATTGCCCCGGCAGCGACACCTGCGAGATCATCCTCGGCAAGGCCTACTGCATCGAGCCGTGAGCTCCTACTTGAGCGAGTACGAGGTGAGCACGACGTCTTCGAAGCCGCTCTCCTTCACGGGCCCCACATCGGGACAATAAGTCTTCGTCACGAGCGTTGCGCCGCTCATCGACAAGCGATCCCAACAGTTTTGGAACGTACCCGCGGGCACCGTCACCGTGCCCGCGGCGTGCCAAGTGAGCGTGAAGTTCTGCGTGAACATCCAGGAGTAGCCATCTTGCACGGGCTGCGCGAGTGAGCGCGCCCAGTCGACTTGGTATTCGAGGACCTCGTCGTTGGCCGCGCGCAGGTAGGTTGGGGACGAATCCTCGCAGTAGTCCCGGAAGTCGAAGGCTGTTTCGTTCCCTTCGGTCATCGTGCCGACGATCGATGCGTCGTGCGAGCCGCTCGGACAATCGGCAGCGGTGCTCGTGACTTGGTAAGTCCAGCGATTGCCCACGGCGAGCGGAAAGAGCTGAGCCGCGGTGACGCTGCCCGCCGCA
>FTCX01000109.1_pt1 | contig 15647 bp, 8 predicted proteins | sample 1639831 | NCBI WGS metagenome assembly FTCX01 (sample SAMEA3914869, study PRJEB12502) | metagenome | biome: forest; material: soil | place: USA | collected 2012-03-12 | depth 0.1 m
AACGGCTCGATGATCGCGTACGCCGGCATCGCCCGCATCGCGCGCGGCGAAAACGACGCCGCTCACCTCGAAACCAGCCCCAACACCGCGCTGCCCCAAAGCACCAAAAAAGGCCGCGGCCCTCGTCCGACCGTCAGCACCTGATCTCACCCTCAGGTGTTAGAGCAGCTGGGGTGCCCCCCGCGAGTCACGCCGCTGCACGACCGTCGTGCTCGCGGCTCCGCCGCTCCGCGCGCCGGGCCCCACCAAGCGCCGTGCTCGGGCTCCGCCCTCCGCGCGCCGCGGGGGCGCCGCCGTCCCATCGCGTCAGCCCAGCTTCCCCTCTCGCTCGTTAGAACTTCTAACAGGCACTCCGACTCGCGCACGCGCCCCAGTTAGGACTTCTACGAGCACTTCGATTCGCGCGCCAAACCTTGTTAGAACTTCTAACAAGCGATTGCGACTCGGAGACGGCGCCGCGCCGCGGTTCGCGCAACCGACGACCCTCGGCGAGGGACGGATTGCAGCTCACAGCGCGGGGCAACCGAGGAAACATCAACTCGGTTTGAGGAAGCGCTTTTTGGCTTCGTTCCAGGCGACTTTGACGTTGATGGGTTGCGGGCAGAAACGCGGCAGCGTTTGGAGCAGCGTGTGCACGTCGTCGGGCGTCGGCAGTTGCAAGACGAGCGGGCCTTTTTCGGGCGTGGTCAGCTTCCATTCGGCGGCGGACGCGCCGCGCTTGAAGAAGCCCGCTTGCTCGATTTCTTGAGCGGCAACTTGCGCGCGATGCACGGCGAAGTTGTGCTTGTCGCGCTCCATCAACGCGTTCGGGTGCGCGCGATCCATTTCGGCGAGCAGCGCTTCGCGCTTGCGCTCGAAGCTGCGGCGCATGAGCGCCCAGATCAGCGCGCCGAGCAAGCCGAACTGAAAGCTGAGCACCTGCCACTTCGAGCGGCCTTGGTAGGTGACGAAGAGCAGGTAGTCGCCGCTTTGATACACGCGATAGAAGCGCTCGCCGCCAAAGCCCGTGCTGAACGCGTTGAACGGGCGGACGGCGAGCTCGTAGCCGGGAGCTGGGTTCATCCCGACGAAGGTACTTCAGCCTTTGTGCGACTTGCTACCGGAAGCCACTTTCGCGTCGCTCTCGCCCTTGCCGCTCTTGCTGGGCTTGCTCGCGCTCTTCTTCGAGTCCTTGCTTTCGCTGCCCGAGCCTTCGCCGATCAAGAACTCGATGTAGTCACGACGGAGCCGCGCGCGGTACGCCGGCACGCCGTCACGAAAACGGAACGCGACTTCTGCGCCTTGCGTGCGGTTGAGCGTTTTCACGCTCGCGATGCGCGTGTCGCGCTTGGCGATGCTCGCGCCCGCTTCCATCACTTTGTGACCCGGCACGAGCACGGTGAAACCAGTCGGCAAGAGCGCGCCTTCGATTTTGCCGCCCGGACCATCGAGGCGCAGGCGATAGATCGTCGGTGAATGCAGCTTGCCGTGACCCCAAGGGGTGGTGTCGGTCTTCTCGTCCGAGCTGGACTTCGCGTCGTTTTTGCTCGATTTCGCGTCGGACTTTTCATCGCCGTCCGCGCTCTCGTCCGAGAAGCTCTCATCGTTCGCCGAAGCGACCGTGGGCGCGCCGGTGCTGTTCGCTTTGGCGTCGGCTTTTTCTTGCGCTTCGACGGCTTCGGGCGAGCCGGGCGGCGGCGCGAGCGGCGCGGGTTCCATCGTCGCCATCGGCGTCGGACCGAAGAGCGGCACGTTCGCCGTCGTTGCGCCCGGCGCGTTCGGATCGGCGGTGGTCGGCGTGGTCGAGAGCGGCGCGCCCGTCGAAGGCGGAGCCGCGATTGCCGTCGCAGCCGCACCACTGACGGCTTGCGGTCCCGGCGGCGCGGACGGCGAATGATGCGCCGCGAGCGCACACACCGAAGCGAGCAGCACGACACCACCCGCACCGAGCGCGAGCTTCTTCTTCGACAAGTTCGGCAACTTGCTCGCTGGAGCTTCGGCTGCGATCGCCGGCGACGATTGCGGACGCAAGCGCTGACCTTCGACGCTCTTCGCGCCGTTCGGCGCAGGCGCCGTGGTGCGCCGAACAGGCTCTTTTTCGCCGCGTTTTGCGGCTTGCAGCACCTTCGCGCCGGCGCCCTTGAACAAATCACCCATGCCGTGCGCGGCGCGCGACGAAAAGCGAGCGAGCGCGCCGCCCGCGGTTTTCATGGCTTCGCCGGCGTTCGCGGCGGCTTCGCCGAGCTTGCCGCGGAAGGCTTCGGCGTCCGCGTCGTCTTCATCGTCGTCGTGCGCGGGCGCGGCGTCGGTCGTGACGGAGCCGCCCGGGATTTTGAAGCCGCGAGCGGTGGCTTCGCCGTTCAGCGCCGTGACGCTCGGCTCGGGCGTGGTGTCTTCGCTACCCGCGAAGCGCAATTGCACGACGAGCTGCGGGATGCGCGTCTGCGGATCGATCGCGACGCTCACGCCGTCGATTTGCGCGTGCCTTCGCCCGCCTGCTTCGAGATCTTCCACCTCGAGCTTGCGCCCGACTTTGAGGAACTCGAGGTTCGATCCGACTTGCACCTTCTCGCTACCGCTCTCGCGCACGCGCGCTTTCATCGGCGAGCCGAGGCCGTCGATGTGCAAGCGCACGCGCGAGCCGACTTCGGCTTTCGAGTCGTGCTCGGCTTCTTCTTGCCGCTCTTCTTGCGGTTGGCCGTCGCACAAGTCGCGGAGGGCGCCCACGCTGCTCGAATCGAGCGCCGTGAACTCGACGCCGAATTCGCCGCCGCGCGCGCCTTCGCGGCGCCAGGCGACCTTGCCCTCGACCACGATTTCACGCCCGCCGTCTTCGAAGCGGCAAACCAGGGGCGCGCCGTTGTCCGGCAAGTACGCCGTGCGGAGGTGCATTCCGCGCGCGCTCACGTCGACGGCTTCGGCTTCGAACGCCGGAATTCCGGGCTCGTTGCCGCACACTTCGACCAGGGTCTCGACCCGCACGCGCCCCGCGCCCTCGGCGCGTCGTTCTTGGATTTCGGTCATGGCTGCCTCCGGCGGGACCCGGGCCTCGCGTGGCTCAGATTCCCGCGTTCCGACCCCAGTAAGTCGAGCGCGGTCAAACGGCCAAATTTCCCGCAATCTGGACAGCGCACCGCTTACCGATCAATACGGAGGCTTCATGGCCCTGACGGTCTTGGTCCGATCCGGGGACCTCAAGTCCCAGGCGACCATCACCTTCGACGCGCCTCGTATCGTGATCGGTCGGGGTGAAGGTTGCGAGATCCGCTTGCCGGATCCGAGCGTGAGCCATCGCCACGCCTCGATCCGTCAACGCGGCACGGACTACGTCGTGATCGACGAGGGCAGCAGCAACGGCACCTTCGTCGGCCCCGTGCGACTCGCGCCGCAGGCGCCGCGCGTCGTGCGTTCGGGCGATTTGATTCGAGTCGGCCGGATTTGGCTCGAGCTCACCGTGGCGCAAGTGCTGCCGACGCAAAACGCCGGCGTCGTCACCAAAGAGATCGCGCTCGCGTTGATCGCGAGCTCACTCGCGAGCGAGGGCGAGCCAGCCGCGCCGCGGCTGTTCGTGACCGCGGGCCCCGATCTCGGCAAAGAGCTGACGCTGATCGAATTCGATCACCCGTACACCATCGGTCGCTTGCAGAGCGCGGAGCTTTCGCTCGCGGACACGGACGCTTCGCGCCGGCACGTCGAGATCATCCGGCGTGGCGCGCAGCTTTTCGTGCGGGATCTGGGCTCGAAAAATGGCGCGACGCTGAACGGCGTGCGGCTCGAGCCGAGCCGCGACACGCCTTGGCCCGAAGGCGCAGTGCTCGCGCTCGGCCAAAGTGAATTCGAGTTCGAGGATCCGGTGGTCGCGGCGCTGCACGAAATCGAGTCCGGCGGCGACGAGCAAATGCGCGACGACGACTCGATCGACCCGCCGAACGTCGAGTCCGGCTCCGCCAATTCGTCGCTGCTCGACGCGCAGCGCGCGCTGCACAGCGACGACGCGCCGCTCGTGCAAGTGCCGAAGCGCGCGCCCGAGCCCCCGAAAAAGACGCAGGGATTTCGCACCGTCGACGTGATCATCGCGCTCGTGGCGCTGGCCGTGATCGGGCTCAGCATCCTCGGCCTGAGCTGGCTCTTTCGCGGTCAGTAGCCGCGCGGCGCGCGCCACCACGCGGGGTGAATCTGATACGGTCGGCGCGTGGAAGCCGGAAAGCCGTCGTTGCTCGCGCAGCTCCGCGCCGCCACCGCAGCCGCCCACGCCGAGCTCGACCGCGGGCTCGATCTGCTCGCCGAAAGCGTCGCGCTCGAGCGCTACATTGCGTTCCTGCAGGGCAGCCTCGGCGCGCTGGAACCCCTAGAAAATAGCCTCGGCGTCACGCCGGCCCCGGAAGCCGTGCCGTATCGCGCGCGCACTCCGCGCCTGCGGCAGGATTTGACGGCGCTCGGCGTAAACGCGCGCGTAGACGCGAGCGCGGCTTCAATTCCGCTCGCGAGCGTGGCGGCCGCGTGCGGTGCTCGTTACGTGATCGAGGGCTCGGCCCTCGGGGGAGCCGTGCTGGCGCGTGGGCTCGGCGTCACTCTGCAGTTGGACGCGCGCGCGCTCGGCTACCTCACGCTCTACGGTGACGGCTTGTCCGAGCACTGGCGCGCCTTCGTGGCCGAGCTCGAGCGCTGGGGCAAAAGCGCCACATTGGAAATGCGCGCGGAGGCTTGCGATACTGCGCGCGCCGTCTTCGCGACTTATCGCGCAGCGTTCGAGCGGGCGGGAGCCCTCGCCAATCACCGATGAACACCAGCGTCGAACCAGTCACGCTCGCGAATTGCGAGAGCGAGCCGATCCACATCCCTGGCGCGATTCAACCGCACGGCGCGTTCCTCGCCTGTCGCGGCGCCGAGCTGCTCGTGGCGCAAGCGAGCGCCAATCTCGCTGATTTCTTCGAGCTCGAAGCCGCAGCCGCGATCGGCAAATCGGTCCTCGACTTGTTCGATGAGGCCACGCGCGAGCGCGTGCAACAGCTGTCGCTCGCGCCGCGCCTGCGTGAGGTCAATCCGTTCCGCATCGTCTCGAAAGGCGGCAAGCAGTACGACGCGGTCGCGCATCGCAGCGGAGAAGTGCTCGTGATCGAGGTCGAGCCGGCACTCGCGCCACGGACCGAAAGCATCGGCGGTTTCGACCCGCGTTTGCGCTCGAGCGTCTTACGTCTGCAGAACGCGAGCGACATCGAGACGCTCACAGCGACCGCGGCGGACGAAGTGCGCGTGCTCACCGGCTTCGATCGCGTGATGGTTTATCGCTTCGACGCGGATTGGAACGGCGAGGTCGTCGCCGAGAGCAAGCGCGAGGATCTCGAATCCTTCCTGGGCTGGCACTACCCGGCGTCCGACATCCCGGCGCAGGCGCGCCGTCTTTATACGGTAAATTGGCTGCGTTTCATCGTCGATGTCGGCTACACGCCTTCGCCGCTCGTGCCCGCGCTCGACGCGCAAGGCGGCGCGCCGCTCGACATGAGCCACTCCATCTTGCGCAGCGTGTCGCCGATTCACATCGAATACCTGCGCAACATGGGCGTGCGCGCGTCGATGTCGATCTCGCTCGTGATCGACGGCGTGCTCGCCGGGCTGATCGCCTGTCACCACTATTCGGGTCCGCGCCTCGTGCCACTCACGATCCGCGATACCGCGGAGTACCTCGGCTACGCTTTGTCTTGGCAGCTGCGCGTGCTCGAGACAGCGGACCGCGCCGAGCAAGCGCGCGCCGCGCAACGCCACGAGGCCGAGCTCGTGCGCACGATGGCCGTCGCCACGGATTTGCTCGACGGCCTAGGCACCCCAGCCCTGATGTCGCTGACTGGTGCGCAGGGCGCGGCCGTGGTTTTGGAAGAGGGCACGCGCCGCGTGGGGCTGACGCCCGGTGGTGACGCGGTCCGCAAGATCGTCGATTTTCTCACCCGCCGGGGTGAAGACGTATTCGCCACCGAGCACTTGGCCAAGGAAGTCCCGGAGGCCGCGGCTTGGGAAGGCACCGCCGGCGGCTTGGTCGCGGTCGCGATCGCGCCCGAGCTCGGCGAATACATTTTGTGGTTCCGTCCGGCGGAGGCGAAAATCGTGAATTGGGGCGGGGATCCGCGCAAAACCGTGGTCGTGAGCGAGGACGGCAAAGCGCCGCGCTTGAGCCCGCGCGGCTCGTTCGATTTGTGGGAGGAGACGGTCAAAGGCCGGTCCTCGCCCTGGCGCCCATGGCAAGTCGAAGCTGCTTCGAGCCTGCGTCGCGTGCTGCTCGGCGGCGTGCGCAAGCGGGCCGCGCAACTCCGCGACATGAACCAACGCTTACTCGACGCCGATCGCGCGAAGGATGATTTTCTCGCGACTGTGAGCCACGAGCTGCGCACGCCGCTGAACGCGATCAGCGGCTGGACCACGCTGCTCAAGCGCGGCGGCTTCGACGAAAGTCGCACCAGCCACGCGCTCGACGTCATCGATCGCAACGCGCAAGTACAGACGCAGCTGATCGAAGATTTGCTGGATGTGTCGCGCATCGCGAGCGGCAAGCTCGAGCTGGATGTGGATGTGCTCGACATCGCCGCGCTCTTGTCGAGCGCGATCGAGAGCTCGGCGCTCGCGTTCGAAGCCAAGCGCCTCGAGATCGAGCGCGATCTGCAGCCCGCCGTGAATTTGGTGCGCGGCGACGCGAACCGCTTGCGCCAAGTGATCGGCAACTTGCTGACGAACGCCGTGAAGTTCACCAAGACCGGCGGGCGCATCAGGGTCTCGCTGAAGCAGGTGCAATCCAGCGTCGAAATCGCGATTTCGGACGACGGCCAAGGCATCGAGCCGAAGTTCTTGCCGCACGTGTTCGAGCCGTTTCGGCAGCAAGATTCGTCGATGACGCGCCGCTATCAGGGGCTCGGGCTCGGGCTCGCGATCGTGAAGAAGCTCGTCGAGCTCCACGGCGGACAAGTCGCGGCCGAAAGCGCGGGCCGCGGCGAAGGCGCGACGTTCCGGATCTGGCTGCCGGTCTCGCCAGTCACGACCGAGCGCGCGCCGACCCCGACGCCCGCCCACAGGCCGGCGAAAGGTGCGTTCAGCCAGCTCGAAGGCCTCGACGTGCTCGTGGTCGAGGACGACGACGATTCGCGCGAGCTCATCGCCAGCATTCTGGAGAGCGCGAACGCAAAGGTGCACGCGGTCTCCAATGCCAAGGCCGCGCTCGCCGATCTGAGCAAACGCTCGTTCGATGTGATCGTCTCGGACGTCGGTTTGCCGGAGATGAACGGGCTCGATTTCATGCGCGCGCTGCGTGCGCGCCCCGCAGATCAAACCAAACGCACGCCCGCCGTTGCTCTCACCGCGTACACACGCGCGTCCGATCGCACCGCGGTGATGCAAGCCGGTTTCCAAGCCCACGTGCCGAAGCCGGTCGATCCGGGCGAGCTGATCGCGACGGTGACGAACTTGGTCGGGCGCTGAGCGGCCGGGCTCGGCCCGCCAGCGCTCAGCTCAAGCCGTGTTCTTCCAGCTTGTAATAAAGACTGCGCCGGCTGATGCCGAGCAGGCGCGCAGCGAGATTCTTGTCGCCGTTCGCGCTCGCCATCGCGCGATCGATCGCGCGGCGTTCGGCTTTGCGAATCGCTTGCTGAAGCTCCATCGCGGTCTGCTCGGTATCCACTTGCGGTGCGAAGCCGGAGCTGACGGCGAATGCCAGAGTACCCGGTTTTTGGCTCAATTCGCGCTTCACGTCGGCCGCGGCGATGCGCGGGCCCGAGCTCAACACCACCAGCCGCTCGACCACGTTTTGCAATTGCCGCACGTTGCCGGGCCACGCTTCCGCGACCAGCAGCGAGAGCGCATCGGCGTCGAAGGCGGGCACGCGCCGACCATTCGCGGCCGCGACGCGTTCGCAAAAATGGAGCGCCAAGGTCTCGATGTCGGCCTTGCGCACGCGCAGCGGCGGCACCCACAACGCCACTACGTTCAAGCGATAAAATAAATCCTCGCGGAACTTGCCCTCGCGGACGAGCGCCTCCAAATCGCGATGCGTCGCGGTCACGAAGCGCACGTCGGCGGAGAGCGTCTCCGTGCCGCCGAGTCGTTCGTACTTGCGATCCTGCAGCACGCGCAAGAGCTTCACTTGCGTCGCCGGGCTGATGTCGCCGATCTCGTCGAGGAAGAGCGTGCCGCCTTCGGCGAGCTCGACGCGACCAGGTTTTCGAGCCGTCGCGCCAGTGAACGCGCCGCGCTCGTAGCCGAAGAGCTCACTCTCCAGCAATTGATCGGGCAACGCGGCGCAGTGCACCTTCACGTACGGCCCGCTGCGACGCGGCGAATATTCGTGCACGAGCCGCGCGACCAGCTCTTTGCCGGTGCCGCTTTCGCCGCGCACCAGCACCGTCGCGATGCCGTTCGCCGCGCGCATCAGCGTACGCCCGAGCTCGAGCATCGGCTCCGATTTGCCGATTAGCTCCACGCTCGGCGAAAATACGCGCGAACGCGGCGGCTCGTCGTCGTGAGGAGAAGCGCTCTTGAGCGCTTTCGACAGCACGTACGCGACTTCATCCCGCTCGATTGGCTTGCGCAAGAAATCGGCGGCGCCGGCGCGCACTGCCGCGGCGCCTTCGGCCGGGCGCTGTCCGTCTACGAGCGCGATCAACGGGAGCTCGTGCCCACGCTCGTTCAGCGCCGCCGTCGAAAGCGAGAACGCCGCGTCCGCGATGAGCACATCGAACGAACCCGAATCGAGCGCGGCGAACGTAGCCTCGGCGCTCTTCACGCGCTGCCCGACCGCGCCCGTCTCGAACAAGAGCGCTTCCAGCACGGAAGCATTGGCGTCGTCGGTCGATGCGAGCAGAAAGCGCGGCTCTTCAGCCATGTAACTCTCGCTTATGTCGAAGGCCCGCTTCGAATGCAAGGAGCTCTCGGGAGACTTCGATCTGCGCGGACCGGCGATTTCCGAGTCGCGGCTCGTGCAAGGCTTTGCACGCGCTCGCAGCGCCTTGCAAAGCCTCTGTGCAAGACCGTGCACGCGCTCACGCACGGTCTGCAAATCCAGCCATTTTCCGCTGAAATCGTCGCTGGCATACCGGTTGCTCTAAGCCCTCCCACACGACGCGCAGCACGACCGAGCCGGGGTTTGGCCCGGTCGCTCGCGTCCCCCTAACCCACGGTCACGAGGAGGAATATCTCAATGGCACGCTCATATCTGCACACGTCACTCGCCTTGTTGGTTGCGTTCGTTTCTGGTTGCAACGGCGCCGCCCAATCCGGCAGTGACGGCGCGGGCGTGTCCGGCATGGCCGATCCCAACGCCGCCGCGCAACCGAACAGCGACAGCGATGCGGACGGCGTGCCCGCCGACCAAGATCTTTGCCCGAACACGCCCGCCGGCGCGCAAGTCGACGGCAACGGCTGCTCGGCGGATCAACGCGGCGCGCAAAATGGCAACTCGAACGCGAACGGCGCGGGCGGCAGCGGCAACACCGCGGGCGCGAGCAACGCGAACACCGCCGGCAACGCGGCGAGCACGGCGGGCAACGCAAATACCAATACCAACACGGGCACCGGCGGCACCAACGCCGGCAGCGCGGGCAACGCGAACACCAACACGAATACGAACAGCGCGGGCGCGGGCGCGGGCATCGCGACGGGCGGCTCGAACGGCATCAACCCGAACGGCAACGCGCAAGGCGACGGCCAAGTGCAACCGAACGGCTTCGCCGTGTTCGTGCTCGACCCGAAAGGCGCGGTGCCGGTCACGTTGCGCACGCTCGCGAGCAACGTCGAAAACCTGGTAGACGGCGGCTTTTCGTTGAGCGGCACCGTGCTCGTCGACATCCCGGGCAATCAGCACATCACGCTCGCCAGCGCCAAGCTCGCGCTCGACTACGACTCGAGCAAAGGCGAAGGCCTGCAGAGCTTCCAAGGCATGGTGCAGCTGCCCTTCCCGAACGTCGGCTTCATGCAAGACGTGAGCGTCGACAACTTGGTCTACGCCGCCGTCGGTTACGACCTCGGCGCCAACATTCAAAATCTGAACGCGCCGATCAAGAGCGATCGCAAATACCTCTACTTCAACTTTTCTGCCGGCTTCAACGCGAACATCGGTCAGATGACGGTCTCGGCCGCGAAGAACCAGAGCGTGACGATGACGCTCGATCCGTCCGATCCCAGCTTCTTCTTGGATGCGTCACTCGGCGGCTTGATGGGCCCGGTCAACGACGCCAGCGTCGGCTTCTCGATCGGTGGGCACTTGCCGTTCACGCCTTCGACGACGTGGGGCATCGATCAAAACGCGGCCACGTTCGACGGCCATCTCTGGATCGGCGGGCAGATCGATCTCAACGACCTCAAGATTCCGGTCGCGATCGGCGGCAACACGGTGGTGAACCTCGACCCGAACGGTGACGGCAAAACCTACTTCCAAGATCCCGCGGGCGGCTTCGAATTCGGCTCGAACTCCGAGCTCGACATCAGTCTCAATGCGGGTGTGATCGGCCTGCAAATCCCGGTCGCGCAGAGCACGATCGTCGGCACGATCACCGGCCAAACCGGCGCGGCGTACTACAGCGGCGTCGCGACCGCCGGCAACGGCTGGATGCCGGACGCGGTGCCGCTCAAGAACACCGCGCAGCTCCGCGTCGCCGGCCACGCGAGCACGAGCATCACCGACACCTACGTCAAAGGCCAAGGCGACTTGTCGATCGACGCGACCAAGCTCGGACAATGGACGGGCCTCAACTTGACGGATCTGGCGATGGCGCAAGCGACGTTCAACGCCGACCAACACGGCCTCACCGTCACCGGTACGGCTTCCACCAGCATCTCACCGTACATCGGCTTGGAAGGCAACCTCGCGACGGTCGGCTACTTCGACGGCAATCCCGCGGATTGGTACGTCACGCTCGACGGTAAGTTCGCCGTCTCGAGCGTCGAGCTCGGCACCGACGCGCACGCACGCATCGATCAAACCGGCATGACCGTCAGCGGCAGCTTCCAAACCCCGATCTCGAACATCGCGATGCTCGGCAGCATCACCAAAGCCGGCGTCGATCTCGAAGGCACCGCGAGCGTCACGATCCCAATCACCGGCGGCAAAGAGATCATCCAAGAAGTCACCGACGCAGCCGTTTGCGGCTACGAAACCGTGACTGACGCGAGCGTGTGCGGCGCACAAACCGTCGCGAACGGCGCAGCCTGCGGCTACACCGCGGTCACCGACGCCACCAAGTGCGGCACCACCGTCGTGACCGACGCCGTCAAATGCGGCACGAGCACCGTGAGCAGCGCCGCGCAGTGCGGCGTGCACGAAGTCACGGATGCGGCGCAGTGCGGCGTGAGCGTGTTCAGCGACATCGCGCACTGCGGCTGGGATTGCGTCTCGAGCCTCTTCAGCAGCTGCAGCTGCAGCGTCGCGAACAGCTGCAACGTGCCGAGCACTTGCACCATCGCCAACAGCTGCAGCATCCCCGCGACGTGCAACATCGCCAACACCTGCAGCGTGCCGAACAGCTGCCAGCGCGTGAAAACCTGCGACGAGCACGTCACCGTGCCTGACTTCAACTACGGCTCGTTCGTCGGCAAAGTCAGCGTGAAGATCGGCAACTCCGGCCTCGAAGGCTCCGTCGACGGCCAATACTGCGCGACCGGCGCGAGCTGCGTCACCCTCCTGGGTGGGCGCGTGAAAATCGACAGCGGCAAGCCCGAAGCGTGCGTGACGGTCGACCCCGTCGGCGAGGTGTGCGCTCCGTTCTGATTGTTCGAATCCCCTGTCCCGCGCGAAGCGGCGATGCACGAGCGTGCTCGCCGCTTCGCCGCTTTTTGTAGTCGAGCAGAATTCTGACGGGGCGACGGCGGGACGAGCAACTAGCGGCGTGAATGACCTCCCTACGCACCCTGGCCGTGAGCCCGCTGCTCGTCGGACTTCTCGCTTCTTCCGCTTTCGCTAGCCCAATTCGGCTCGATATCGACGCAAGCAATCCAGCGCGAGGCGACACGACCGCCGTAGGCTGGACGCCGTGGGCGCTGGAGGTCGACAAAGTCGGACCCACTTATCGCACGGCGTCACACGTTTTCAGCGGGGTGACCTTCACGATTGCGCAGGCCGCGCCGTCTGCCGCCAATTCCAACGTCTACCTAGAGGCGCTGTGGAATAGTAAGGATTACCTCAGCCTCTCCGCGACGGACTCCTACTTGATGGCTGGTGACGGAGTCGTCGTCTATGACAACAGCAAGGGCGCGCCGTACTCGAGCGGTGGCGCCATGAGCCTCACGATCAGCGGTCTCAGCGCCGGGACTCACACCATCACGACCTATCACAACAACATTTGGCGGCACATCGATACGACCGGCGCGAAGAGTGACAAGTACGGTGCCATGAGCAAATGCATCGTCGCAGTCGGCGGCAAGACGGTGGCCACCGTGACGCCGTCCGAATACGTGGTGCAGGACACAGCCGCCGCATATGCCTATTTTCAAGTGACGGCCGTGGCCGGCACACCCGTGGTCATCACCTTCACGCCCGATCACAGCCAGCCGCTCGACGACGTGATCATCAACGGAATCGAGGTGGATCACGCTCCCGCCGGGATCGTTGCCGCAAATCCGGTGCCCGCCGATCAAGATATGCACGTGAATTGCAACAACGATGCTCCCACAGCCGGCAAAGACGACGCGGGCTACACCACATTGAGCTGGAGCGGAGCGACGAGCGCAACCAAGCGCGCCGTGTACCTCGGTACGAACGCGACCGCGGTCGGTAACGCGACGACGTCATCGCCGGAATACCTCGGCACGCAAACGGCGACGACATACGCCGCCAAAAACCTGAGCAGCGCGAACACCTATTATTGGCGCATCGATGAGATCTCGGCGAATGGCACCGTCGCGAAAGGTGATGTCTGGACGTTCAAGCCGCGGCACCTCGCGTTTCCAGGCGCGGTCGGCTACGGACGCTTTTCGCACAGCGGCCGCGGCGGTCAGGTGATCGAGGTCACGAATCTCAACGATAGCGGCGCCGGCAGCTTGCGCGACGCGCTCACGAATCACACCGGTCCGCGCGTCGTCGTGTTTCGTACGGGCGGCGTGATCTCGCTGATGAGCGATCTGCTCGTCGATCTGGCGCACGCCGATGTTTACATCGCTGGGCAGACCGCGCCGGGCAGCGGCATCGTATTGACGAACTACGCGGTCGGGCCGTACGCCACGACCGATGTGACGCTGCGGCACGTGCGAAACCGCTTGGGCGACTACGCCATGGAGTCAGTGAACGGTCCTGGTCTGAGCAGCGACGACCACTGCATCATCGATCACTGTTCCGTGTCCTGGGCGCTCGACGTGGGCATCAATGAGCTCAATGGCTTGAATACGAGCTACACGTACAACATCGTGTCCGAAGGGCTGAACGATTCCTATCACTACAATGCCGGCGACCGATCGAGCACTGAGCGCCATTCATTCATGGGCTCAATCGGTGGTCACGACGGCACGTATTACAAGAACCTCGGCTCGCACAACGCGGGGCGTAACTTTTCACTGGCTGGCGGCGTGATGCAGGACGGAAAGCACTACGACGGCTTCGTCGACGTGCGCAACAACGTGTTTTACGATTGGGAGGATCGAACGACGGACGGCGGCGTAAAAGCCCTGAATTTCGTCGGCAACTATTACAAGGGTGGCGTCAATTCCACGCTCTGGAAGCTCGTCGAGATCGACGGCGATCAACTGGGATTCGTGGACTATCAACAAGGCTATATCGCCAACAACAAGATGATCAAACCCGACGGGACGGTCGTCTTGGATCCGAACAGCGACGATTGGAGTCTGTGCTCTTCGAACTACGCGACGATCGCACAAGTAAAGAGCACGGTTCCGCTGTTGCCTTCGGATGTCGTGACGCAATCTGCCGATGACGCTTATGCGGATGTCCTCGCCAATGCGGGCGCCACCAAACCCGCGCGCGATTTCATCGATACTCGCATCGTCAGTGAGGTCAAAAACGGAACCTACACGTATATCGGCAGCAAAGATGGGCTGAAAGGCATCATCGATAGCCAGCAAGATGTCTGCGAGACGATCAACGGCAGCTCGGTTTGCGGCTACGCGCTGCTCGCCGCCAAGATGGATAAAGGCACGGCGCCCGCCGACAGCGATCACGACGGCATGCCCGACGCTTGGGAGACTGCGCACGGCATGAACCCCAATGACGCCAAAGACGGCAATGCCGATCCGGACTGCGACGGCTTCACGAACCTCGACGATTACCTCGCTTATCTGGCCGGCGACGTCGCATCGGTCGCCAGCAAAGGCAGTGACGCGTGTCCCAGCGCGACGAGCGGCACGGGCGGCACGGGCGGCACCTCGAGCGTCGGCGGCGCTGCCGGCTCCGCGGGCGCGAACGGCGGCTCCGCCAATGGCGGCACAGCTGGCACCGGCGCAAGCAGCGCGGGAAGCGACGGCATGCTCGGCTCGAACAGCGCGGGCACCGGCGGCACTGCCGTCGTGACAACGCCGAACGGAGGCTCGCCCGCCATCGGCGGAAACTCCGACGCAAGCTCGACGTCCAATCCAAGTGGCTGCAGCTGCGAGCTAGCTCCGCGCACGGGTGATCCCGGAGCGTTTGGACTGCTGGCGTTCGTCGTCGCGAGCGCATTCGCTCCACTCCGTCGTCGAGCGCGCCGCGCGCCGCGCTCGCAGCAACGCGCGTGACGCTCGACTCCCTCGGCAAAGTGCGCGCTCCGTTCTGATTGTTTGGATGCTCCCCGCGCGAAGCGGCGCTGCACGGCCCGGCGTGCTCGCCGCTCCGCGGCTTGCGCGCGCCGGGGTCCCTCAAGGTCGCGCGCAACGCGCGCCCGAGGGACCCAACCCCAAAGAGTGACGAATCACGAACCCCACTAGACGCGCCCAGCCGCACCCAAAACGCGCAGGTCCCAGCCCGCGCGTTTCGTCATTTTTGTCCCGCCCACGCGATCATGACCGACTGTTTCTCGCGCAAAATCGCGGGAAGAGGGTGATACGACTCGGCGTAGTTAGCAGCATGAATTCGGGGGCTGACGGCGCACGGGGTCTGGCATGAACAAGCAACGATTATCGGGTTGGGCAGCGGCGATTTTCGTCATCTCGAGCAGCACGAGCGCGCTCGCCGACGACGGTGACAACCACTTCCAGATCGGGGTGCGCACTGGCTACAGCGTGTTCGCGGGAAAAATCTACGATCCTTCGAGCATCTGCTTCGCGGGCCAATGTTTCTCCAACGATATCTTCGGCACGAGTCACGTCGTCTCCGGTCAAGTCCCTCTCTGGCTCGACGCGGGTTACCAAATCACGCCGAACCTGATGCTCGGTTTGTACGGCCAGTACGGCTTCGTCACTCTCGACAGTGATTGCAGCGGCTGCTCGGCCCACGACATTCGCTTCGGCATCCAGGCGCAATATCGCTTTCGTCCCGCCGGCAAGCTCGACCCGTGGCTCGGCCTCGGCGTGGGCTACGAATCGCTATCCCTCCATCAAGGATATCCAGAGCAACAGGGCTTCACGCAGCCTGTTGAGCCGACTTCCGCCGATTCCACGTTCCGAGGTTGGGAGCTCGCGAACCTGCAAGGCGGCGTGGACTTTCGCCTCGGTTCGGCGTTCACGCTCGGCCCATTCCTCAGCGTTTCTCTCGATGAATTCACGCACCAAAGCAT
>FTCX01000321.1_pt1 | contig 15529 bp, 15 predicted proteins | sample 1639831 | NCBI WGS metagenome assembly FTCX01 (sample SAMEA3914869, study PRJEB12502) | metagenome | biome: forest; material: soil | place: USA | collected 2012-03-12 | depth 0.1 m
ATTGTCCAGCGGTTACCGCGTCAACAGCGCGGCCGACGACGCTGCAGGCCTCGCGATCAGCGAGAGCATGAAGTCGCAAATTCGTTCGTACACCGTTGCTCAACGGAACGCGAGCGATGCGCAATCGATGGCGCAAACGGCGGAAGGCGCGCTCGGCGACGTCCATGACATCATGGGTCGTATGCGTGAGCTCGCCATGCAGTCGTCCAACGGTGACCTCGGTTCCACGGACCGCGGCTACATCGCGACGGAATTCAAGTCGCTCCAAGCGGAAGTGACTCGTATTCAGGGTTCTGCTCAGTTCAACGGCAAGAAGCTGATCAACGCCACGGCCTCGACGACCACGTTCCAGGTCGGTTTGAACAACACGGCGTCGGATCAAATTGCGGTGACGTTCGGTGGCGTGCAACTCACCACGATCACCAGCACTGGCACGGACGTGAGCACCGCGACGGGCGCGCTCAACGCGCTCAGCACGATCGACACGGCGATTCAGAACGTGTCGACCGCTCGCTCCAACTTCGGTACTGCCATGAATCGTATGGATTTTGCGACCAGCAACATCCAGACGATGCAGCTCAACATCACCGCCGCCAACTCGCGTATCCGCGACGTGGACGTGGCGTCGGAGACCGCCGAGCTCTCGCGTAATCAGGTTCTCACCCAGGCCGGCACCTCCGTGCTCGCTCAAGCGAACCAGATCCCGCAGCTCGCGCTGAGCTTGATCGGTCACTGATACGAAAAGCTAGGACGAGGTCGCCGCTCATTCGCGTGGGCGGCGGCCGGCCTGCTTCTTCGTGTCGAAAATGACGCGAAATTCGCGATCTTTCCCAGCAAAAGGCCTGAGGAAAGCTGGATTTCGACCGTTCTTTTCGGAGTGAGAGCATCCTCATGGCAACTTCTACGACGGCAAATAGTCTCACGGGCGTAGGCTCCGGCCTCGACACCACCTCGCTGATCCAAGGCTTGATTCAAGCCGACAGCGGGCCGCTGAACGCGCTCAAAGACAAGCAAACATCGACGCAGTCCGCCGTCTCGACGCTCTCCGATATCGGCACCACGCTCGGTCAACTGCAGACCGCCGTGCAAGCACTGACGACCGCGAGCGGCGTCGGCAGCTACTCCGGCACCTCGAGCTCTTCCGCGATTGCGGTGAGCGTCTCCGGCACCGCGCTGCCGGGCTCGTACACGATGAACGTGAAGCAGCTCGCGACCGAGCAACGCACGTACTCGAACGCATTCTCTTCGGCGAGCACCGCGCTGAACCAGAGCGGCACGCTCTCGCTCACGATCGGCTCGACCACCTCCAACGTCAGCATCGCCAGCACCGATACGCTCGACCAAATCGCCGCGAAGATCAATGCTTCGGGCGCGCGTGCCAGCGCCTCGGTGTTTTACGACGGCACGAGCTACCGCTTGCAAGTGCGCGGGCTCGACACCGGCAAGGACAACGCGATCACCTTCGGGCAGAGCGGCTTCGACATGGGCCTCGCCGCCACCGCGAACACGGTGCAGGCCGCGCAGAACTCGGTCGTGAACATCGACGGCTTCGACGTCGAGCGCTCGACGAACCAAGTCGTCGGCGCGATTCAAGGCGTCACGCTCGCGCTCACGGCGCCGACGACATCGCCGGTGACCGTCGGCGTCGCGAGCGATCCGACTGGGCTCGAGGGCAAGATTCAAGCGGTGGTCACCGCGTACAATTCGCTGATCGGCAAGATCAACGATGCGGCCGGCCACGGCACGACTCCCGCCGGCAATTCGGTGCTCGCGAGCGACTCCACGCTGCGCTCGATCAGCAACAAGCTGAGCGACACGCTGCAAACGATAGTCGGCACCGGCAAGTACAACACGCTCGGCTCCGTGGGCTTGAGCTTGCAGAAAGACGGCACGCTCGCGCTCGACAAGACCAAGCTGGAGAGCGCGCTCAGCTCCGATTCGGCGTCAGTGGTCTCGCTCTTCGCCGGCGATGGCAACGGCAACGGCGGCGTGATGAACGTGCTCAATAACGCGATCACGACGTACAACCAGACCGGCACTGGTTTGCTCAACCAGCACGAAGACGACTTCAATCAACGCATCAAAGACTACACCGACAGCATTCAGTCGCAGCAGGACCGGCTCGATCAGGAGCAGACCATGCTGCAGGCTCAATTCCAGGCGATGGACACTACCGTCACCGCGAACAACTCGGATTTGAGCTACCTCGTCTCGCTCTATTCGTCCTCCAAGTAAGAAAAGGCCTTCGCTAGATGCTCGAGTCCGCCGCAGCCGCTAGATACACGCAAGTCCGTAACACGACCAGCACGCCGGGTGAGCTCTTGCTCGCGCTGTACGATGGTCTGTTCCGCTTCTTGAACGGCGCGAAGATCTGCATCGAGAAGAAGCAGCTGCCGCGCGCCCGCGAGCTCTTGTCCAAGGCGTACGCGATCATCTCCGAGCTCGCGATCGCGCTCGATCACGCGATCGCTCCCGAGCTGTGCGGGCAGCTCGAAGCGCTGTACGAGTTCTGCATGGATCGCGTGATGCTGGCGAGCCGCAAAGCCGAGACGATCCCAATCGACGAGACCATCCGCGTGCTCACTCCGCTCCGCGAAGCGTGGGTCATCGCGGTACCCAAAGCGATCCAAGAGGCGCACGCCGCCGCCACCGCAAAGAAATGAACCATGACCACTGCTAGTGAACCTGGGGAGTCGAACGCGCCGAAATCCGGTCGCACACCGAGCTACGAGCTCGGCAAACGCGACGGCGAGATTTTCGCGCGCTTCGCCTCTGGCAAGCGCGTGCAAGTCCTGCGCGGCCGCGAGCGTGCCTACCCCGGGCTCACGAGCGTCGCGCCGAGCACGCTCCCGTTCTACCAAGTGTTCGCCGATCACATCTCCGGCAAGCACGTGCTCGATGTCGGTTCTGGCTCGAGCCAAGGCACTTTGGTTTTGTGCGAGCGCGTGTCGCACGTGACGGCGCTCGACAACGACGCGCGCGCGCTCGAATTCGGCCGCGAATACGCGCCGAGCGCAGAGTTCTTGCACGGCGATCTGTGCCACGGTTTGCCGGTCGATCGCGCCGACGCCGCCGTCGTGGCCGATGTGCTCGCGCACGTCGCGCGACCGGAAGCGCTCTTGCGCGGCCTGCGCGCGTGCTTGCCGGTCGGCTCGCAGCTGTTCGTCGCGGAAGGCAAAGCCTACCCCGGACAGACTTTGATCGCGCCGGCGCGGCGCGCATTCTCCGCGCGCGCGCTCGCTCGCGTCCTCTTGCGCTCCGGCTTCGAGCTGGACGAAGAAATGCTGATCGGCGCGACGTTCCTCGCGCTCGTCGCGCGCCGCGGCGGCGACGCCCAGCTCGACGCGCTGGTCGAAGGCTTTCACCAAGTCGGACGCGGACAGTTCGCGATCGCGCGCGAAGAGCTCTCTCGCGCGCGCAAGAGCGAACGCAAAGACATTCAGCTCGAAGCGCTGCTCGGCGAAGCCGAAGCCGCCTTCGCACTGAACGACGGCGACGCCGCCGTGCGCGCCTATTTCGACGCCAACGCGCTCGACGCCGAAGACGGCCGCGCGCTCGCCGGCCTCGCGCGCATCGCGCTCGTCACCGGTGAATTCGAAGACGCGCTCCGGCTCTCGCTCGATTCGCTACAACGCGATCCGACCGAGCCGCTCTCCAATTTGGCGGTGGCGCTGGCCGCCGAGCAAGTCGCGCATCCCGGCGCCTTCGACGCCTGGCGCGTATCCGCGAGCCTCGCGCCCGACGATCCCGAAATCGCGACCGGCCTCGCGCGCGTCGCCGCCGCGAGCCAAAACTACTCCTTCGCGATCCAAGCCTTCGAGCGCCTGCGCACTTACGGCGGCCCGCTCGGCGTCGAATTCCACGTCACCCTCGGCTGGCTACTGCTCGCCGACGGCCGCAAAAACGACGCCGCCACCGAAGCCCGCTACGCCCAAGCCCTCGCGCCCCAAGACGAAGCCGTCACCGAGCTCCTCACGGCGACGCACGAATAACTCTCACGAGTGATTCGCCAAGAGCCGGAGCAGCCTGAGTTTTTTGAGGGGTTGCCCCAACTCGTAGGTGCTCGGCGCTGCGCGCCTGCGCGCCTACGGTCTTCCCCAAATCCGCGCTCCGCGCGGATGGGGAAGACGCTTCGTCGGGAGCTCGGCGCTTCCGCCCCGAACTGCGCAGCTTGATTCGCCGTCAAGCGAGCGACAAATCCAAGTCCCGAACGCGACTTACAAGTCCAAGTCCCGAACGGGACTTACGGAGCGCGGGCCTCCCTCCATTCGGCGCGGAGCGGACGCTGCGGCCGCGAGCACCGAATTTGGGGGAGGCGGGAAGCGCGCAGCCGCCGCAGGCGGCGAGCACTGGACGGTGGGGGCAACCCCTTCCGAAAAACATCGGGGCTCTTCGGCTGCTTTTCGCAGGCCCACAGGTTAATCACCCCTGTGGATTATCGTCAGCTGCCCGTGCGCTCGAGCCCGGTTTGCTTTTCGGCGACCAAGACGGCTTCGACGATTTCGCAGATGCCGTGCCACGCGAGGATGTGGAGCTCTTGCACGCGCGGCGTCGCGGCTTCGGGAGCTTTGAAGGCCAATTGCGCGGCTTTGGCGATCGGGCCGCCGTTGCGACCGACGAAGGCGATCGTGAGCGCGCCGCGTTCGTTCGCGGCTTCGAGCGCGCGCACGACGTTCGGCGAGCGACCGCTGGTCGAAATGCCGACCACGATGTCCCCTGCCCGCGCGTGCGCGCGAACTTGGCGCGCGAACACGTCTTTGAAATCCCAATCGTTGCCGACCGCGGTGAGGATCGACGTGTCCGTGGTGAGCGCGAGCGCGGGCCAAGGCTCGCGCTCGATCGCGAAACGACCGACGAGCTCGGCCGCGACGTGCTGCGCGTCCGCCGCCGAGCCGCCGTTGCCGCAGAACAAGATCTTGTTCCCGCGCCGCAGCGCCCCCGCGATCACCTCCGCAATTTCAGCCAAATTCGTGAGTGATTCGGCGAGCAACTTTTCGTGCGCGCGAATGCTGTCTTCCACGATGCGCTTGAGCGCGCGTTCGTGATCCGGAATGCGTTTTTGCTCAGCGAGGCCGTTGAGCACGAGCTCCACGGCTTCGGCGACTGCGCCCTCGCCGCCGCGCGCTTCGAGCACGCGGTGCGCCTTCGCGCGCGCCGAGCGCGAAGCATCCGCCGGACACAACGCGAGCCCGACGAACGGAAAGGCGAGCGCATCGCGATCCGCGTCACCGACGAAGCAAATCGCGGAAAGCGCGACGCCGGTTTCTTGAGACAGCGCTTTCAAGGCAGAGACCTTGTCTTTCGCGCTCGAGAGCACGAGCTCCGCGTTCAAGCGCTCGGCGATCGCGCTCACGAGCTCGCCGCTCTCACCGGTCACGAGCGCGAGCTTCAGGCCTTCTTTCCGGGCTTTCGTCAGCGCGTCGAGATCGCGAAACAGGATGCCTTTGGTTTCTTCGCCGTGCGCGCCGACGGTGACTTTGCCATCCGTGATCACGCCGTCGATGTCGAGCGCCAGGAGCTCAATCTGATTTACCAACATGTGCGACCACCATCGATGATGAGGTTCGAGCCCGTCATGTACGACGACGCGTCCGAACACAGGAAAACCAGGGCCGCGCGATATTCGTCGCGCTTCGCCATCCGCCCGAGCGGGATCAGGTTCGTCAGCCGCGCGACGAAATCGTCCGGCTGCCCCGCGTAGACCCCGCCCGGCACGAGCGCATTCACGCGCACGCCGGCTTCGGCCCAATAGGTCGCGAGGTATTTGGTGAACATCACCAATCCTCCTTTAACGACCGAATACGTAACGGGTTTAACCGGTTGTTCGGCGTCCGCGAGGCCCGGCTTGCGATAGATCCGCTGATCGGGCGCGATAACGCCCAAATCCGAGGCGATATTCACGATCACACCGCCGCCGTGTGCCGCGAGGTGCGCCCCAAAAACTTGGCTGACGAGGAACGCGCCCGTGAGTCCGACCGCCAAATCGCGCGACCAATCGTCGAGTGAGAAATTCTCGAATCGAGACGCGGCGAGGCCTTTGCCTTCGACCTTTGGGTTGTGGGCGGCGTTGTTCACGAGGCCGTCGACGCGGCCGTGTGCGGCGAGTATCGCCGCGAGCGCGGCGCGACACGACTCACTCGAGGTGACGTCGAGCTCGACGGCGCTCGCCGGTACGCCGTGCGCGCCGCGAATGCGCAGGGCGACGTCTTCCGCGGCAGCGCGCCGCACGTCCGCGATGATCGGCGTGCCGCCGGCTTCTGCGATCGCTTCGGCGTGCTCCACGCCCAAGAGCCCGGAGCCGCCGGTGATCACGATCACGCGCCCGCTCAAATCGAAGGCTTTCATGCCGCTCTTCGCCGTTTGCGCGCTCATGCCGGGTGCCGATGCCTTTCGTCTTCGGGATCAGGCTCGCCGCGCTGCCAGCGTTCGACCGCCTCGGCGAGCGCTGGGATTTGCTCCGGATAGTCGAGCTCGTGAATGCGCCCCTCGACCACGAACGGCAGCACCACTTGCCCGACCATCGAATCGAGATCGATGATCGTGTGCGGTCGCACGATGTCGACGTAGCCGTTCTGCCAGTAGATCGGCGGCAGCTTCTGGCGCGGCATCGAGTGCGACTCCGGAAAGCCCGGCAAGTCCAAAACCTTCTGCAGGTAAGAGCCGTCGATGCGCCACATCTTGTACGGCGTCTGCTCCGCGAGCCCGACTGAACGCAAACTGTCGGCTTCGGGATGGCGGAGCATCAGTTGAATCGCGCGCTCGACCAAATGGCCGTGTCGCACCGGGCCCGTCGGGCGCAAATGCACGATCAAGTCCGGCGTGTAGCCGCGCTCTTGCAGGAACTCGAGCGCATGGCGAAACACCTCCAGATCGGTCGCGGTATCAGTCGCGAACTCCGCCGGGCGCCTGAACGGCACCTCTGCGCCGAAGCGCTCGGCGACGCTCGCGATCTCGTCGTCGTCGGTCGAGACAATTGTGCGGGTGACGAGCGGGCAATCGAGCGCGTGTTGAATCGAATACGCGATCAGCGGCTTGCCCGCGACTTGCAGCAGGTTCTTGCGCGGCACGGATTTGGAGCCGCCGCGCGCGGGGATCAGCGCGAGCACTTCGGGTTTGTTCATCGAGCCATGCCTTCGATTCGTTTCTGAGTGCCGTCCGCTTGTGATTCGAGCAGGCGCACCGCGACTTCCAGACTGAGCGCGCCGTCGCGCAGCGAAGGCGTGCACGGCTCGCGTCGAATGACGCAGTTCAAGAACTGCGCGAGCTCGTCCAGGAACGCCTGATTGCGCGGGAATTCGGCATAATCCACGCGTTCGACGACCTTGCCCGTTTCATCCACGTGCTCCAGAAAGCGGCCGCTCAAGCTCCACACGATGCGCCCGCGTTCGCCGACGATCGTCGTCGCGCGCTGCGCCGGGCGCTGCACGAAATCTTGATGCAGCTCGACGAAGAGCGGCGAGCCGTCCGCGCGCGCGAATTCGAGCAGCGACAGCGCGACGTCATCCACATCGACCTCGAGCGACGACACATGGCCGCCCATGGAGAACACGCGGCGCGGCGCGCCGAACAGTGCGCACAAATAATCGATCTCGTGAATTTGCGAGAGCGTGACCCCGCCGCCGAGCGCGCTCTGCGCGGCGTACATGCGCCGGTAATCTTCGTACGGGTGAAAACCAGGCAAATACTCGCCGACTTCGGCGCGCACCGAGAGCACGCGGCCGACCGCGTTCGCGTTCACGAGCTCTTGCAGACGTAAAAATCCGGGGTGATGCCGCAACTGATACGCGACGCAGGTAGTCAGATTTTTTTGGTCGCAGAGCTCCGCGAGCTCCGCCACTTGCTCGAGCGAGTGCGAGAGCGGCTTCTCGATGAACAAGTGCGCGCCCGCGCGCGCCGCAGCGAGCGCGACGGGGACGTGCAAGCTGCTCGGATTGGTGATGAAGACGATCTCCGGCGCTTCCGCGAGCGCACGCTCGAGGTCCGAACACACTTCGACGCCGTATTGCTTTTCGACGTCGACGCCCGCCACGACTTGGAGCGTGTCGTTCAACGTTTGGCGCTCGCGGCGCACGCGGTAGGCGCTCACGGTCACGGAATCACCGAGTAAGCTGCGCAAATTCCGCAGATGGCGTTGACCGATGCCGCCGAGTCCGATGAACAAACAGCGCTTGATCGCTTGCGCGGGCGCGCGGCTGTCACCGATGCGCGGAGTCTGACTCGGTGCGTTCACGCGGCCTCGCGCTGCTCGAGCTGGGCGCGCACGAACGCGAGTGTGTGCCGCGCGGCAGCCTCGGGATCCACGTCGAAGTAATGTTGGGTCAGGAAATCACCGCGGTAGCCGGCGCGCGCGAGCGTCGCGAAGAAGCCGCTGAAATTCGCGGCGCCGCTGCCGAACGGCTGGCTCGTGCCGCGCACGACGCGGTCTTTCAAATGCACGGCTTCGAGCAGCGGCAAGAGCGGCTCGATGTCCGTCGCGATATCGAAGCCTTGCGCCGTCGAATTGCCGCAATCGTAATACGCGCGCACGCGTTCACGGCCAATGCCACGGATCACCTGCGCGTATTCCGCGCCCGGGATTTCCATTTCGAGCCCGAGCACGATACCGCATTCGTCGAGCGTCGAGCTCACGCTCTGAATGCTCTCCGTCGCTTCGCGAACCAACTCGGGCGTGACGAGCGCCGAAGTCTCCAAGAGCGGGAGCAGGATGCGTGTCGCGCCGAGCTCCTTCGTCCAATGCACGAGCTCTCGCAGCGCCTGCGCGTTCTCGATTCGCGCCGCGCGGCTCTCCCCAGCCAAGCGGCGAATCATGAAATAGTCCGCGCAGACGCTGCCGACTGGCAGCCCGCTCTCCTTCGCGCACGCCCGAATCGAAGCGCGCCCTGCCGCGCTCGAGATCGGGTTTTCCTCGGCGCGGTCCGCCTCGTAAATCCATTCCAGGTACGAGTAACCGACGCGTTTGGCAGCCGCGAATTCTTCGGGCCAAGTCTGATGGGGAAAAGCCTGGAGCCTGTGTGCCGGGCGCGGCGAGAGCCGACCTTGCATCACGCCAATCCGGTGCTGCGTCACGATGCGCTTCTCCCGCTCCCCGCGTCTCAGCCGACGCGGCGTAGCTTCTTCATGATCGGAACTTCGTCGTCGCTGACCTTTTTCACGCCGTCGCCGAGCGCGGATTCGATCGAGCGAGTGTCGCGCACGAGCTTCATCAGGCCTTGTGGCTCGACGCTCGCCGCTTGATCCGAGCCCCACATCGCGCGATCGAGCGTGATGTGCCGCTCGACCATGGCCGCGCCGAGCGCGACCGCCGCGAGGCTCGTCGCGAGCCCGACTTCATGACCCGAGTAACCGACGGGCACGCCGTAACGCTCGCGCAAGACCGGGATCATGCGCAAATTCAGATCTTGAATCTTCGCCGGATACGCGCTCGTGGTGTGCAAGATGATCAAATCCTGAGTGCCGAGCACTTCGATCGCGTGATCGACCTGTGCCATCGTGCTCATGCCGATCGAGACGATCATCGGGCGCTTCATGCTGCGGTGATGACGCAGCAAATTGTCGTCCGTGAGGCTCGCCGAAGCGATTTTGTACGCCGGCGGCTCGAACTGCTCCATGAAATCGACCGAAGCCTCGTCCCAACACGACCCGAACCAGGCAATGTTCTTCTCGCGGCAATAGCGATCGATGTTCTGATATTGGTCTTGGCCGAACTCGAGGCCTCGCTTCAAATCACCGTTGGTCGCTCCGAACGGATTCTCTCGCGGCTTCGCCAGTTCCTCGGCGGTGTACACGACGTTCACCGTCCGCTTTTGGAACTTCACGGCGTCCGCGCCGGCCACGCTCGCGAGATCGATCAGGCGCCGCGCGATGCCGAGGTCGCCGTTGTGGTTGATGCCGATTTCCCCGACGATGTAGCAGGGGCTGCCGTCACCAACGAGCTTGTCTCCGATCTTCACTTGGGCCATTGGGTTCTTTCTCCGCTGAGTCTCAATCGCGACTCGAATTCTGTTGTCTCAGATTGAACTGCAAGCCGCGTTCCAAGGTTTCCCGTCGGGGATCGCGAAGCACATCAAGCCTGCTTGTCGGCGACGACGAGCAACATCCACTCTTTGGAAAAACGGACGAATTTCGATTTCTTGAAGGCAGAAGGCAAAAGCGCGGCGGCATCGGCGAGCGGCCGCAAATAGGGGCGTTCCCACAAGAGCGGCAGTTGGCGAAAGCGCAACGCGTGCTGCACTCGGAAGCCGTGACAAGCAATGCACTCGCTGAGCCCATTCAATGTGAACGGCCGCACGTGCGTCCAATCGTCATAAAAATGACGCCACTGCGCGGTCCAATCTGGCACCATCGTCACGAGTCGTCCGGCGGGGCCGAGCACGCGGTGACACTCGCCCAATAATTTACCGATGTCGCTGATGTGCTCGAAGACCGACTTCGAGAACAGCACCGAGAACTCGCCGCTCGCGAAGGGCAAATCGGATTTCTCGTAATCGCCGACGATCACGGGCTCTGGAAACTTCGGCTGACTCGGGCGTGAGCGATCCACGCCAATCGCGTCAAAGCCTTGACGCGCGAACCCGTGCAAGAACTCGCCGCGTCCGGAGCCCAGATCCAAGAGCTTCGAGCCGCGATAACCGGCCAAATACTCGCGCGTCAGGTGCTCGGTGAGGAGCCCAGGATATTCGGTGTATGGGCGCGCGCTCTCGCTGTAGCGCACGTCCAGGTAGTTGTACGCGCCGTTCGTGTCTCCGGTTCGAGCGTTCATTTCATCCGTCTTTCGGGTCACTGCTCGCGACGATGCGGAGCGCCGCCCGGCTGATCTCATCGCCGATGCGCAGTGCATCGATCAACGGCGCGCTCGGCTGCGAACCGAACTGGTAGTCGGCATAATTTTGAGCAGCGAGTGGCGTCGCGTGCAGATCGAGCTCGGGCGGCGCGCCGAGCTCGCCCAAGTGCGAGCCGACCGCGCCAAATCCTTGACTCAGGCCTTGCGCCGTCAGCGTGCTCACCGAGCGCGTGTACGCAGCCGGATCGCCCGTGAAGTAGCCACGTTGTTTGAGCCCCGCGACGAACCCCGCCGGATCGCCGTTTTGCGCGCTTTTCGCGGCTTCCGGGAAGCGCTGCGTGATGAGCTTCACGTAGTCCGTCGCGCCCTCTTCCGCCGTGCGATACGCGCGAAAGCGATCCGTAATCGAGTGCTCGCTCGCGCCGTAACCCTCTTTCGTGCGTTGTTGCACGGCGATGCCACTCGGGCCCATGCCCTTGATGCCCCCGAAGTTGTAGTTGTACATCGACGCGCCATTGCCCGTTTCGTGGGCCCATTGCGCGGTCAAAATCGCGACCGTCTTCTCGCTCGGCGGCTCGCCCGTGACCTTGGTCCACGCGGAACGCAGCGCGTCGGAAGCCTGATTTCCGTCGAGCCGCGTGCGCACTGGCGCGACGAGCGACGGCGTCGGCGCGGTGGCTTTGGCGCGCGACGCGAGCAACGCATCGAACGCCGGATCCGCCTTGACCGCGCGCGCGTCGTCAGTCTGCTGCGTCGGCAGACTGAGGCTGATGGTTTGAATTGCCGACGCCACTCGAGCCTGCGTTACCGCAAGTTCTAGGCCAACGTGCCGAGCGTGGGCTCACGGCGTTGGCATCGAGCGCGAGCGCCAAAATTCTGGCACTGCCGCGCCACCGTTCGATGGAGGTGCGCTCGTCCGCAGCCACGCAAGTCCCGATCGGGACTTACATGGTTCGGGTACGCCTATTCATCCATCTTGGACTTGAACATCGTCAAGTCTTCCAACAAGTCGAATAAAACCGTTTCGAGCCCGCGATTGCCGATCAGCGTGATCGCGTGATCGAGTGAATTGATTTCGATCCGCGTCGACCGTGAAGCGGCTTTGCTCACGCAGCGCGCGGCCAAGATCGGAATTCGCTGCACGAGCGCGCCGATGTTTTTCGACGCGTACGGATCGTTCAAAGCGCGCAGGAGCTCGTGAATCTTGTCGAGATCCTTCAAGTGCTTGGCTTGAACTTTGGTATCGGCAGGATCCACGATGATCGGTCCTGCAACGGGGGCGCGCATTCTTCTCGTAGTCTTTGCGAAATGAGGGCCGGTCGCAAGCGCTTCGATTTGCGGCAAAGGTGCTACACCCGGCTGGAAAGCGTCAAACGACCGACACCGCGTTCGTCAACGCTGCGTCTCATTCCACGCGCGTTTCGGCCCGAGTCGCGCACGCATCGGCGCTCTTCTCGTTGGCGCGACACTTGCTGAAGCTCGACCGACAGATGAGCACTGGTATTTGGTCAGCGGCGTCGGGCGCGGTCGGACAGATCGCCGCGCTCGATACGTCGGCGCAGAACATCGCGAACACGACCACACCAGGCTATCGCGCGGAAGAAGTCGTGTTCCGCCAAACGCTGGTCAATGCCGTGGACAAGAACACGGGCACCACTTCGCAGCGCTACGCGATCTCGCGCACCACTTCGCCGGACTTTCGCGCCGGGCAAATGACCGCCACCGGGCGCCCGCTCGACGTCGCGATCCCGGACGACAAGAGCTTCTTCGTCGTCTCGACTCCGCAAGGCGACCGCTACACGCGCGCGGGCAGCTTCCGCATGTCGGTGAACGGCACGCTCACGACGCCGGACGGCTATCCCGTGCTCGCGACCAACCATCGCCCGATGCAGGTCGATCCGCGTTCGCGCAACGTGAGCTTGGCGCGCGATGGCTCGCTCATTGCGGACGGCGTGACCGGGCCGAAGCTCGCCACGGTGAGCTTCCCCAATCTGCAAGGGCTCGAGCGCGATGGTCAGGTCTTGTTCAAGGCCGACCCCAAGCTCACGGGCAAGGTCTACCAAACCGATACGCTGCTCGAGAACAACTCGGTCGAGCTCTCGAACGCGAACGCGGTGACCGGCATGACGTCGCTCGTCACCACTTCGCGCAACTTCGAGATGATCAGCAAGGTGATCGAAGCGTTCGGCGAAATCGACAAACGCGCGGCCAGCGGCATCATGGGCAAGTGAGCCCGAAAGCTCACTGACGGCGCGCGAAGGGGTCGCCCGAGCTTTTGCGCGGACTGGGCGAGCTGCCGGGGTGCCGCGGCGCATCCCCGTGCACGGTGCGGCGACCGTGAGACTCGGCCGGAAGCTCGTCGAGGGGTACGGGCTTGAGCTCGGCGGGCGCCGCGCTGGGCATCGCCGCGGTGGTCACGCTCGCGCTGGCGCTGGCCGGGACGTCGCTCGGGACCGGGCTCGCCGCGGTCGCCGACGAACCCGAGCTGCGGAGCAGCAGAAACAAAACCAAGAGCAGCGCGGCGGCCGCGCCGACCGCGAGCCAACGCCAATGCGTCTGCCAAATCGGAATCGCGGTCGGCTGCCCGGAAGCGGTGACGCCGCGACCCGTCGTGAGATTCCGCAGCGTGACAGCTCGCGAACTTGGAATCGATTCGAGGTCGGGAACTTGCAATTGTGGAGCTTCAGCCACGTCATGACCTTGCATTTCTGCATAGGTCAGGCGCAGCGCGTGCTGCATCGCCGCCGCATCCGCGAAGCGCGCGGCCTTGTCGTACGCGAGCGCTTTGTCGACGAAGCGAATCAATGCCGGATGCAAATCCGCGCGCAGCTCCCCGAGCGAACGCGCTGGGCGCGTCACCGCGAGCGCCAGCGTTTCGTTCACGGTCTCGCCTTTGTGCACGAATTCGCCGGTCAAAAGCGTGTACAACGTCGCGCCGACGGCCCACAAATCAGTGCGCCCGTCGACATCATCCCATTTGCCGCGGGCTTGCTCGGGCGCCATGAACGCCGGCGTGCCCATCGTGCTACCCGCTTGGGTGGTGGTGAGCGGTGAACCGGACGCCGGCGGATTCTCCGAGCGCGTGAGCTCACGCACGCGCGCGATACCAAAGTCTAGAACCTTTACCGCGCCTTCGCGGGTCAGAAACATGTTCTCGGGCTTCAAGTCGCGATGCACGATCCCGCGCGCGTGCGCCGCCGCGAGGGTATCGAGCAGCTGGTCTGCGACCGAAAGCGCCTCGTGCGGGGACAAAAGCCGGCCTTTTCGCTCCCAACGCTGCTCGATCGTCTCGCCATCGAGCAGCTCCATCACGAGGAATGCGAGGCCTTCTTCGGAAACATCGTCGTCGTCGACGGCGACGGCTCCTTTTTGGCCCACCGAGTTCGCTACATAACCCTCACGTAAGAAGCGCTCGCGCAGCGCCGAGTCGATCGACAACTCCGGGTGCAGCATTTTGATGGCTGCGCGTTTCTTGTTGCGATGTGTTGCGGCGTACACTGCCGCCATCCCCCCTACACCGATGAGCTTATCCAGCCGCCATTTCTGCTTGAGGAGCGTTCCAACGCGCGCTCTAGCGCGCTCGGTGGCTGCCTCGAGTTGAACCGACATCGCTTCCGAGTGTGCTAACTTAGCACGACCCGATCGACAGCGTCCGCGTCGAAAGTGTTACCCCGCGATTATCCGCGATTTAACCCCTCGGCGTGGACTTCAACCCCCCGCGACTCTGCTTGACGAGTGTCGCAATCTCGTGAGAGAGGGCAAGCATGGCTGCGGCCAAGCGCGACATCCGAAGCATCATTGATTCGTTTTCCGAAGACTTGATTGAGATCGCGACGGACATCGTTCGCGAGCACGTCGAGCGTTCGCTGTCGGAGTGGCAAGCCAAAAGCGCGAAAAACGCGAAGGTTTTGGCCCGTAAATCCGCCGAAGACGAGAAAGCGCTCCGCAATCAGCGCGCGCTCGAACGGATCGAGAAGGCTGCCTCGCGTCGACGCGAGCGTGAAGAAAAGAAAGCCGCAGAGCGCGCCGCTCGCCTCGAGCAACGCTTGACTGAAGGCAAGAAGCCGCGCGCGCGCAAGAACGCCGCAGCGGATGCGGCGAAGAAGGAACCTGCGCCGCCGCCGCTCTTCGTGCACAAGCGTCGCCGTGACGGTGAGATCGAACAATTGAAGCGCACGGATGAACCCGAGCATGCCAGCGCGCCGCTGAACGGCGCCGCGCAGCCCGCGGCCGCCGCGCCGTAAAACCAGTCGCCAGCGCGCATCATTGCCACACGCGCCGAGTCTCGCGGAGACTCGGTTCGTTTTTGGATTTCAGGACTGACGACTGAGTTAAGGGCGTGACACGGTGACCGTGTACGCGCCTTTGTCGGTGCCGCCTTCGCCGTCGACGGCGAGCACGCGGAGGCCCGCGCCGGCCGGGATCGTGGCCGTCATCGATGCTTGCAGGCTGCAGCTATCGACGCTGCACGTGTACGGCTTCGACTCGGGCAGCTCGAGCGCGAGCACGGTTTCCCACGAGGCCGCGCCGCACGTCGAGGCGCTGAAGGCGCCACCTGGATCGCTCGGACCGCCCGCCCACCAGTACGCATTCTCCGGCCCCGCCGCGAGGCAGTCCGATGAAATCGCCTGCATGTTCCCGCTCGCACCCGACGTGGTGCCCGAAATCATGTTGTTTCCCGCCGGGAGCGGCGCGGCACTGCCGCTGCCTGCAAGCGCAAATTGAAAGTGAATCGTCGCAGCTCCCGCG
>FTCX01000512.1_pt1 | contig 15318 bp, 10 predicted proteins | sample 1639831 | NCBI WGS metagenome assembly FTCX01 (sample SAMEA3914869, study PRJEB12502) | metagenome | biome: forest; material: soil | place: USA | collected 2012-03-12 | depth 0.1 m
CGCGAGCCACTCGGCGCACAAAACCGCTGAACGACGCGTGATCTCGCGCAAAAACGCGTTCGCCGCGTCGCGCTCGGCGGCGAGCTCTGGATAAAAGTGGCGGATCGAATAGTCGAGCAGGGCCGCGCTGCGCGCGGTCTCCCCCAAAAAATAAAGTCGCTGAAAGGTGCCGATGCGGACGTGCGAATGACTCAGGCGCACGAGCACGGACGAGCGCGTGGGTGAGGGCTCATCGCCGCGCTCGAGCGCTTCGCCGGTTTCGAACAAGCTGAAGCTCTTCGACGTGTTCACGCCGAGCGCTTCGAGCATTTCGGTGGCGAGCACCTCGCGCATGCCACCCTTCAGGGTGAGTCGGCCATCCGCGCTGCGCGAGTACGGCGTTCGTCCGCTGCCCTTCGTGCCCAGATCGAGCAAGCGCCCCGCGTCGTCTTCGAGTTGCGCGAACAAGAAGCCGCGACCGTCGCCGAGGTTCGGGTTGTAGACGTCGAATTGATGCCCGTGATAGCGGAGCGCGAGCGGCCGCTCGAGGTTCTGCGGCAGCGGCTCGAAGCGCGCGAAGTGTCGCTCCCAGGCTTCGTTCGTGAGCTCGCCGAGCCCGACGCGCTCGGCCCAGCGTTGATTGCGGAAGCGCAGCACGTGCTTCGGAAATTTCGCGGCTTCGACGGCATCGGCGAAGCCTTCGCCGAGCTCGAGCAGGCGCGGCGCCGGGCGATAGTTGGAGCTCACGGACATCGCGCGCGAAGTAGCCGCGCAGGCGCGGGCCGTCGAGCGACGCGGACAAATCCTGCGGTTTTATGGTCGATCCAGCCACTGTGTGCATTTGTGGGCGTACTGTTTTGTGCGCGCGGATTGCTACTTTCGGTCAAAGGCTCTGAGAGGAATCGACGATTCCGGGGTTGGGGCCGCTGCTACCTTGAATCCGTGATTTCGCGATTGTTTCCGCGTTCGGCCGTTGCTCGCGTGGCTCTCGTCCGGAGCGCGCGGCAAGCGCTCGTGGTGGGCTGCGTCGTTTCTCTCGTCGCTTGCGTCTCCGGCGTCACCGACGGCGACAACGGCGGGAGCTCCAGCGTCTCGACTGGCTCCGGCTCCTCCGCGGCGGGCGCGAGCACGGTGCTGAGCCACGGCGGCAGCGCGCCGGTCGGGCAAGGCGGCGGCGCTCCGGCTTCGAGCGCGGGCTCGACGCCGATCGCGCAAGGCGGTTCGACGGTGAGCGCCGGCGGCGCAGGAAGCGCGAGCGGCAGCGGCGGCAGCGCGACGGTCGAGCCGTGCACGGCGCCCGCGTGGGTCGCGCAGATGCCGTACAAGACGGGCGACAAGGTCACGTACAACGGCGCCGGTTACGTCGCGACGATGGACAACCCGGGCTACGATCCGACGATCAGCACGTACTTCTGGTCGCCGTACGCGTGCACGCCGGTGCAGACGACGGGCAGCGGCGGCAGCACTGGGAGCAGCGGCTCGACCAGCACCGGCAGCGGTGGCGGCCCGACCAACACGAGCCCGAATTGTCCGCTCAACACGTTGCTCGCGACTGGCTCGGTCGAGTTCGATCAGATCTTCACGCCGCCGTGGGCCGGGCACGTGCCGAAGGCGCTCTATTCGTACGACGCGCTGTGCACCGCGATCACGGGCACCGCGGGTTTCAAGGGCTTCGCGAACAGCGGGAACATGACGAACGATCGCCGGGAGCTGGCTGCGTTCTTCGCGCACGTCGCCAAAGAGACCGCGTTCCTCGAGCAATCCGACGAAGCGGGCGAAGCTTCGAACGCGCAGGATTATCATGGCCGCGGCGCGATTCAGATCACGGGCGAAGCCAACTACGCCGCCGCCGGCCAATACCTCGGCAAAGATTTGGTCGGGAACCCGGGCTTGGTCTCGACCGATCCGGTCACCAATTGGCAAACCGCGCTCTGGTTCTGGATGATCAACTACAACCCCGGCACCGCAGGCGTCCAGAATTGCCACGAAGCCATCACCGAAGGCGACTTCGGTCAGACTACGCGCATCATCAACGGCGGCATCGAGTGCCCCGGCTCACAAGCGGCGCAAGACCGCGCGCAATACTACAAGAACAACTGCGCGACGCTCATGGTCGATCCGGGTACGAAGCTCGTCTGCTGAACTCGCTGCAAGCGCAACGATCCACTTTCGGGCTCACGCTCTCCTCCGGTCGCGCCCCAGCGCGCGCGAAGGACGCGGGCCGGATGCACGGAAATAAAACAAAGTTCCAGATTCGCCGGGCTGATCACGGTTTTAGAATGGCGGCGGGAGCCAACGAAACCTGACCGGACAGGCGCCAGTCGCGTTGCTTCGAAGCACGAGTGGCCGAGCGCTCATGCGAGCTCAGGGCCAAAAATACATTAAATAAACGACAGACAGCTCATCCCAGCAGTTCGCGACTACTCACAGCGTGCTGGCGGAGAACGTGTCGCACGCGGGGATGGTGCCGTTATCGAACCCGCGTTTGAACCAGGCAGAGCGTTCGGCGGAGGAGCCGTGGGTCCAGGTTTCGGGGCGGACTTTGCCGCTCGTTTGTTCTTCGATGTGATCGTCACCGACGGCGGAGGCGGCGCCCATCGCTTCTTGCACGTCACCCGGATCGAGGATGTTGCGCTGCTGCGTGGAGCGAGCCCAGATGCCCGCGAAGCAATCGGCCTGCAGCTCGAGCCGCACGCTCAGGCCCGTCGCGCCGAGCTGAGCGGATTTGCTGGCGTGCTCGATGCGCTCGGAGATGCCGAGCAGCTTCTGCACGTGATGCCCGATCTCGTGCGCGATCACGTACGCCTCCGCGAAATCACCCTTGATGCCGAAGCGCTTCGAGAGCTCGTTGTAGAAGCCGAGGTCGATGTACACGCGCTCGTCGTTCGGGCAGTAGAACGGGCCGGTCCCCGCGTCGCCGAAGCCGCAGCCGGTGCTCGTCGAGTCCGTGAATAGGACGAGCTTGGCGTTGCGATAAGCTTGGCCGTTGGCCGCGAAGTTTTGGCGCCAAGTGCTCTGCGCGTCATCGAGCACGAACGCGACGAAATGCTTCGGCTCGTCACTGCCGCGCGCCGCGGTCGACACCGGCGCGCCAGTCACGCCGTGGGTACCGGCAGCGCCGCCCAGAACGCCGCGCACGAGCCCGACGCCGAGGAACAGCACGATCACGACCCAGCCGTAACGAAAGCGCAGGAGCAGCGGTAACAGACCGATCAGCCCCGAGCCTCCGGCCATGCGCGGCCCGCTTTCGCCGCGTTCGTCGATTAGGTCGGAGCTTTCGTGATCTTCATCCCAGCGCATGTTTTTGGCTCCGCGAGCAGGCAAACCGTGTACCAGTCGGGGACGGTGGTCAAACGGACGATCGATTTTCGCTACCGACGACACTTATCGGCGTCCGAGGACACACATGGAACTCGAGGCGCCGCGTGCGCGTTCTTGGTACGAGTGAAGCGCGCGCGAGAGCCTAGCAACGGCAGCACATGATATCGAAGCTGATCGGAGCCGCCGTCGGCGCCCTGATTTTTCTGATCTCCCCATTCGTTCTAGCTGCGGATCCCGAGGGCACGCACGGTTTGCTCACGGACGTGGAGCGCATCGTCGCCGGTCAGGAGTCGGCGGGCTGGTTCGGTGACGACGACGCGTTTCGAGACATCGCCGAGCCGATGCTCGAGTCCACCTGTCGCGCGACGCCGGAAGCGCGCGCTGCGGCGCTCGCGGACGTGCAAGCGCGGAGCACGCAAGCTGGCGATCCGCGCGCGCTCTTCGCGCAAACCCATCGCTTGAACGATGCCGTGAAGCGCGCGCTGTACCTCGATCATCAACGTCGCGCGCTCGAGCTCGCGGTCGGCCGCGCGGACGCGCAGTGTCCATTTTGGCTCGAGCCGAAGCCCGGCTTTATCGGGCTACAGAGCGATCGTAAGCGTTGGACGCTGAGCCTCGAGACGGCGGGCAACGTGCAGCTGCGCGAAACCGAGCGGCATTGGGATTTCGGCGCCGGCGGCTTCGGCCGAGTGCTCCCGGGTTACGGGTTCAACGATCAGTACACGCTGCTCTTCGGCGTGGAGTTCGGCGGCGGCGCGATGGTGAAGCCGCACACGGGCGACTCGCAATTCATCATCAACTACTTTCCCGCGCTGCCCGTGGTGCTGCGCCGGCACCTGCGCACGTGGCACTACGAGTTCGAGCTCGCGCCCGTCGCGCTCTTCCAAGCCGACAACACCAACCTGAGCTACGGCGTGCGCGGCGGCGGCGGCATCGGCTTCACGACGCTCCGGCAGCAGAACTTCTTGCCCTGGGCCGGCATCAACGTGAGCTACGAGCACTACTTCGCTGGCGGCGGCAGGAGTGCGGCGGAATTCATCCGCAGTGATCTGCGCGTGGGTTTTGTCTGGGATCCTTGAAAATCCCGTTCATCCAGCTTACCCGTCTTGCGACTGCTCCAGAGCAATCGGCAAAATAGCGGCCTTCGTCGCCACGCTGAGGGCGCCGTCAATACTCCCGCCGTCGGTGCGCTCGATCACGATGCGTTCGACTAGGCGTGCGGTGCGCGTCCGCGCTTGATAGGAGGAGACCACGATGCCGAGCGCAAACAACGTGCGCTGCAACGCTGCAATGACCGGCGAGCGCTGCGCACGGGTAATTTCGATCGCTGTCAGCCGCGAGCCTTCTTGCTCGAAGCGGACTTGTGGTTCGGTGCTGGACACGATGTTTCCCAAGGCATGGGCTCCGTTTCGCGGTCTGTCAACGTCCGAAAACCTCACGTCATAAGGGCGAGCGGCAGTTTGTCGGAGTGACGGATTTGCCGGGAATAACCCGAGTCCGTGACCGTTTGTGATGTCGTGACGCTCCGGTGACGGGAGCGGTGCGAGACCAACGCCGACGGTGTTAGCATCGCGCGCATGATCAAACACGTCGTGATCTGGAAGCTGCGCGGAACCTCGATCGAGGAGAAGCGAGAACAAGCGGCGCGCGTGCGCGTCGCGCTGGAGGAGCTGCGCGGCAAGATCCCGGGCATGTCGAGCCTCGAAGTCGGTGTGCGCCCTGCGACCGACGAACAGCTCGGTGACGTCGTCTTGATCTCGACCCATGATGATTGGGCCGCGCTGAAGGCGTACCAAGTCCACCCGGCGCACGTCGAAGCGGCGCGCGTGATCGCGACGGTGCGCATCGAGCGCCGCGTGCTCGACTTCGAGGTCGGCTCGCCCGAGACGTTGCCCCCGGAGTCCACCGCGCTGCCCTCGCGTTTCTGAGTCGCTACACAAAAACGAAGAAGCCACCCCGCTCGCGCGAGGTGGCTTCGTTCGTGCTCCGCGACGCGACCTCTACTGTGCGTTGCGTTTCGTGAAGTGCGGTTCCGCAGCGAGCGAAGCGTAGTAGTCCGCGATGCCGAGCGTGCCGGATTGGAAGTCGTTGATGCGACTGAAGCCGAGGCACGAGTCACCGGTACCGAAGGCATACGTCGACAAATACGCGGCGAAGCACTGATACACGATGTCCTGCTGAGCGAGCCCTTGCGACAGCGTCTCTTCGTCTTGGAAGTTGAAGAGTGGTGTCGCGTCGGGCTTGGGCACGTCACTCACGGTGTTGATCGTCAAGCCGCTCTCGGTGGCGCGATAGCGACCGCCTTCGTCGAAGTGCTCCATGCCGAAGCCGATTGGATCGAACAGCTTGTGGCAGCCCGCGCAGGCGCCGCCGTTGGCGTGCTGCAATTCGTAACGCTGACGCGTCGTCGCGACGCCCGGCTGCACTGCCGGCGGCGGCGGCACGTTGGGCGGCGGCGTCGGCTTCGTCTCGCAGAGCATGCGCGTGAACACGAGCAAGCCGCGTTGCGTGGGCGAGGAGCTCGTCGGCAGTGCGTAGCTCGCCAAAACCGAGCCTTGCGCCAGCACGCCGATGCCTTGCCCCGCCGGGCGCGTCACGCTCGCGTTGTCCGTCGCAGGCGCCGCCCAGTTGTAATAACCCGTGGCCAGGCTCTGCGAGGGATTCGACGTCGGCGCGGTGAGCAAATCTTTCAAGCCGCCGTTGTTCTGCAGCACGACCTGATTGATGAACGCGCGCGTCTCGTTCACCAAATCCGTGCGGAAGCCGTCGAAGCCCGTGATGTTCCCGCGCTCCACCGCGGCGACTTCGGTGTAGCCGAGGTACGCCTCGAAGAAGCGTTGCACCATTTGCTGGCCGTTGCTGGTCGCGAGCAAGGTCTTGGCCAAATTCACGACATCCACGCTGCCGCCGGTTTCGGCTTGAGTGAGCAGCGCGTCCGTCGGCGTCGTGCCGGTGAACGTGTAGGCGAACTCGGTCGCGAGCTCGTCCGCCGTGAGGCTGCGCGTGCTGTCACTGTTCGCGGTTCCGATTTCGCTGCGATAGACCGCGTTCGGCGATTGAATCAGGCCGACCGTGATCCACTTCAACGCGGTCGCGAAGTCACTCTTCGCCAGCGCGCTGTCGAAGAACGCGAGGTAGCGATCGTGCTCGGCTTGCGACACCGGCCGGCGGAAGAGCCTGCGCCCGAACTGGTTCACGAACGTCTCGGCGCAGGTGCGATCCGCGCTGCTCGCGGAACAGGGCAAGATCGTCGCGAAATCGGTGCCGGTCACGGCGGTCGCCACGGCGGTCGCAGTATCGAGCATCGCCTGCGCTTGTTGCGGCCCGACGACGGTCGACGAGTCGTTCGAGAAGCCGTAAGCGGAGACGGTGCTGGCCGGCAGCGTGTTCGTCCATTTGCCCGTGACTTGCGGGAAAATGTCGGAAATCGTGTTCGCGAACTCGGTCGCGGTGAGCAGGCGCAAGACCGGGCTGCCCAGGTTGGGTTGAGTGCAGCTCGTGGTGAGCGCACCGGCCATGCTCGAGGAAGAGCCGCCGCTGCCGTTGTCGGCGCCGCCGGAGCCGGTGCTCGTGCCGGCACCGCTGCCCATCGGACGCATGTCGTTGCCTTCGAGCTTGGAGCTGCAAGCGGCGACGGCCGCGAGCAACGTGACCGCTGCCAATGCGAAGCGCTTCACGTGAGCACCTCCGTGACCGGACCGGTTTGACCAGGGAAGGTGGCACCCGTCACGCCCATGGCTTGGGCCATCGACAAGTACAGATCGACTGCGGGGCGGTTGTCGGCGACGCGCACGACTTGTCCGCTGTTGATGGCGCCGCCGGCCTTGCCGATGGTGACGAGCGGCAAATACATCGGATAAAGCGGATAAGCGACCGACGTGGCGTCAGTCGTGTGCTGCGCGCCGTCGCCGATTTCGCTCATCCAATAGATCAGCGTGTTGTCGAGCACCTTGGTGCCGGGCGCGCTCGGATCGTCCGTATTCGCGAGCACGGACAGCAGGTACTTATCGAGCTGTTGCGCGTACCAGAGCTGCGCGCCGGCGAAGGACGCACGCGTGGTCGGATCCAGATTCGCGATCGTCGAGGTGGGCATGCCGGCGTTGTAGGTCGACACCGCTTGCTGGTTCGTGTGCGAGAGGCCGGCGTGATGGGCCCAGTTGGACGCCGCCGCAGCGCCTGACTGCTGCGAGAAGCTGAAATTGAAATCACACGTCGCGTACATCGGCATCAGCGCGATCACTTGGGCTGCGTTGCACACGATCGCTTGCGCCGTCAGCTCGAGCTGAGCTTGGAGCAAGAGCTGGAAGTTCGCTTCTTGGTAGAAGTAGTCGTTGCCACCGCTCGGATCCACGACGAGGCCGGCGCTCGCCGCGCGCACCTTCTCGACCGTGGGCAGCGCTGGCGCGCCCATGCAGCTCGAAGCGCCGCTCGACGTGCCGCCGGATTTGAGTCCGTTGATCGCGTCCAGGTGGCGCTGCAGTTTCGTTTGTTCGGTGGTGAGGCCGGTGAGCGTGCTCTGCAGCGACGAGATTTCCGTCGCGGTGAGCGTGAGCAAATCGCTGCGCAGCTCGACGTCTGCGTTTGCGGGTTGTGTCGGAGCGCCCGAGCTACCGCCGAACAGCGCATCCGCGGCAGCGGCCGGGTTTTTCTGAGGATCGACGACCGTGCCGTCCCAGAACAGGCTGCCGTTCTTGTCGATGCCGTAGGTCTGATGCGAGCAGGCGCCGAGGATGAGCGGCTTCACGTTCATCCCATGGGCGATGACGTGCTCGACCGTCGTACGGGCGCCGGTGAGGTCCGTGCCTCCGGCGTAGCCGGACAGACAATTCACGATGCCGTCATGCGTGCTGCCGCCCGGGTATTTGAACCCTTGGTACACGTTGACGTACGACTTGTACTTCTCGAGTGGCCCGAGGATGCTGACGTTCGTCTGATCGAGCGCGAAGTTCGTGCGATCCGAGTCCGAGACCTGCGGGTTGTAATGCTCGGGCGCGATGCCGTGCGGCATGTACATGAGGAAGAAGCGCTTCGGCACCGCCGACGGGGCCGCGGTGGCGGTGCGCGCGAGGCGAGCCGCGACGGGCACGGCCAGCCCGAGCGCCAAAGCCTTGAGAAACATTCGGCGTTCCAGGATCTTGGTCGCGCGAATCAGGCGAACGTTTTGCATCTAAGAGGTCTCCTTCAGCTCGATCTCGCGGAGCGACACCACCGACCTTCCGTCGTGCCGCGAGCGTTTCCAAAAGTAGCACGCTGACGCTCGGCGCCACTCACTCATCAGGATTATTTGGCTTATGTGTGGGACTAGAACTGGTTCCAGTTCGGCAAGGGTTTTGCCGTTTCCCGCCAATCTGAGACCGGTTTCAGATCAGTCGTCGTTTGCGCGCTCGGTTGGATCGGAAATGAGCTCGCACCTGACGGCGCTCGTGTGTGGTCGATAGAATTTATTGGTGGTTCTGGAATCGCCTCGCTCGCTCGCGACCCGGGCTCGCGGCGGCGATGTCCGGCAAAGTGCGAGTGCCTCGAATTTGCGTCGAATTCGCGTGCTCGCGGCGACGTCCGTCAGGGCGCTCCGAGCGTCATATTAAGCTGAGGGGCGTCGGACCGTTCGGTACGCCGACTCCTCCCGCGGTCCGGCCGCATTCATGCTCAAGAACGTACGAGTCCCGGAAAAACTAGCGCCGCTATTCGAGGAGGCTCAAAAGTACGTCGCGCGTTACTTCTCGGAGCAGGTGGCGAGCCCCGAGCGCGGCACGCTCGAGATCAGCGACCAGCGTTACGTGCTCGTGCGCGGGGCGTCGTTGTCGGTCGAGTTCTACGACATGGTGCGGCGCATCTACGCTGTCGAAGAAGAGGCGCACGCCGTCGCGCGCGGTTTGCTCTTCGACATCGCGCACGCGATGGGCATGGCCGACGCGAAGGCGTTCGCCGAGCGCATGGGCGTGAGCGATCCGCTCGCGCGCATGTCCGCGGGGCCGCTCCACTTCGCGCACGCGGGCTGGGCGTTCGTCGAAATCGAGTCGGAGAGCAGCCCGACGCAAGACGACGACTGCTGCTTGCTCTACGACCATCCGAATTCATTCGAATCGGACGCGTGGCTCGCGGCGGGGCGGAGCAGCACGAGCCCGGTGTGCGCGATGAGCGCCGGCTACTCTTCCGGTTGGTGCGAGCAGAGCTTCGGTCGCAGATTGGTGTCGGTCGAGATCTTGTGCCGCGCGAAGGGTGACGCGCGTTGCCGCTTCGTGACCGCGCCGCCCGAGCGGATCGAGGAGCAAATTCGCCGTTACGTCGCGGAGCACCCAGAAGATGCGTCGCGCGTCGCGCGCTATCACATCCCGCGTTTTTTCGCGACGCGCACCGAGCAGCAGCTGCGCCGCACGAACTTCGAGCTCGAGCAGAGCGCGCAGCAGCGCGCGCAAGAGCTGTCGCTGATCAACACCGAGCTCGAGCGAGACATCGCCGAGCGGCGCGCGGCGGAGGTCGCGCTCAGCGCGAGTCAAGAGCTCAACGAGCGCCTGATCGAGGCGCTGCCTGGCGGCGTCGTGCACGTGAGCAAGGATGGCGCGATCCTGCGCGCGAACGGCGAAGCCTTGCGCATCCTGGGGCTCAGCTACGATCAGCTTTCGCGCCGGTACATCGTGGATTTCGAGACCACGACCGTGTTCGAAGACGGCACGCCCGCGGCGGTCACGGATTACCCCGTGGCCAAGGCGATCATGACCGGGCAAGTGCAACCGCCGCTCACACTGGGCGTGACCAAACCGAACGCGGAAGTCTCTTGGGCCGTGTTCCGCGCGGTGCCGACGCGCGACTCGGTCACGCAAGAAGTGAACGGCGCGATCGCCACCTTCTTCGACATCAGCGAGCGCAAGCGGCTCGAAGAGAAGCTCTTGCACACGCAGAAGCTCGAGAGCTTGGGCGTGCTCGCGGGCGGCATCGCGCACGACTTCAACAATCTGCTCGTGACCATCCTCGGCAACGCTTCGCTCGCGAAAGAAGCGGTGGGGAGCGCGCCGAACGTGACGCCGCTGCTCGAGCAAATCGAGCTCGGTGCGCGCCGCGCAGCCGAGCTGACGAAGCAAATGCTCGACTACTCGGGCCAAGGCAAATTCAAGCTGCAAACGCTGAATCTGCCCGAGGCCGCGCGCGAAATGGCGAATCTGCTGCGGGCGCTGATCCCGACGCAAGTCAGCTTGCACTATCAAGTGCAAGAAGGGCTCCGTCCAATCGAGGCCGACCCGGCGCAGATCCGCCAGGTGATGATGAACCTCATCACCAACGCCGCCGAGGCAATGGAAGGGCGCGCCGGGCGCGTCGTGATTTCGATCGAGCAAGTGCAGCTCGGCGCGAGCGAGCTCGAGTCGTACCCGAACCACGCCGCGAATCCGGGCAGCTTCATCGCGCTCGAGGTCAGTGATGACGGCGTGGGCATGGATGACGAGACGCGCCGGCGCATGTTCGAACCGTTTTTCACCACCAAGTTTCAAGGCCGCGGGCTCGGCATGGCCGCCGTGCACGGCATCATTCGCAGCCACGGCGGCGCGATCCGCACTGAAAGCCAAAAGGGTGTCGGCACGCGCGTGCGCGTGCTTTTGCCGGTAAAAACCGCGGCGGATGCGAAGTCGGTGCCCGCGCGCGAACGCCGCGGCACCGTGCTCGTGGTCGACGACGATCCCGGCGTGCAGCTGCTCGTGCGCCGCGCGCTCGCCGCGCAAGGCTTCGGCGTGATCATGGCTTCGAACGGCGCCGAAGGCGTGCGCCTGTTCGAGCAACATCGCGGTGAGCTGTCGCTCGTGCTGATGGACATGACGATGCCGCAGATGAGCGGGCTCGAAGCGCTCAAGTGCATTCGCGCACTCGGTAGCGACGTGCCCGCGCTGCTCAGCAGCGGCTACAGCTTCGAGACCATCGCCGCAGATTCGCCGAAATACTCCGGCTATTTGCAGAAACCGTACGACGTGCAACAGCTGCTCGGCGCAGTCGAGAAGGCCATCGTCAGTCGAGTGACGGCTCCCTGATCTCACCGCCAAGTCGCCGAGGTCCCGAAGGTCGCCGAGTTTTTGGGGGTTCAGCGGATCGCGCCGAGGCGCGCACTGGTAGCTCGTCGCGCGTCAGCCTGCGAGCACCCCGCGCGTCGAACGAGCAAGCTCTCTCTTCTTTCGCGCCGGGCATGGGTCGGATGCTCCGCTCCTTCGCGCCCTAGCGCGCGCGAAGGGCACGGCCCGCATGCTCCACTCTTTCGCGCCGCAGCGCGCGCGAAGGGCGTGGGCCGGATGCACGGAAATAATACAAAGAAACAGGCTTTGCGCGGCTGATCACGGTTTTCACGCGCTTCGTGATCCCCGAAGGGGGAGAATGAGAGGCGGAGCCAACGAGACCTGACCGAACAGGCGCCAGTCGCGTTGCTAAACGCGCAAGCGGCCAAGCGCCACGGATACGCTCAGGGCCAAACATCTCGAGATGTGATCGCGTTGCTCGAAGCGCGAGCGGCCAAGCGCCGTGCCGCGCGCAGGGCCAAGAAAAATCTCCCAGCTCAATCAGCGCATCCGACTCGCTGCGATCCAAAAGCCAAATCATCCAGGTAAATATTCGTCACGTCATCGAGCACGTGATACATCGTGAGCCCGACTTCGAAGCTCACGAAGTTGGTGGCTTTCGGCGTGTTCGGGCGCGGCGTGTCCATCGGCACGGCGGGGTCGTCGTACACGAATTTCTGCGTCCAATTCGCTTCCACGCCGTCTTGCCAGATGCGCGGATCGGCGGCTTGGGGCTGCGTGCCGTTCGCGCCGTCGAACAAGAATTCGAGGCACGTCCAGCGGTCGATCGCGATCGGCAAATCCGAGCGCAGAGTCCATTCGGGGAGGCCGCTCGGTGGCAACGGGTTGTGCCAGATGCCGTCGTAGTTCGCGAGCTCGTAGCCGACTTCGTACCAGTCGATGTTCGAGTTCTGCGCGTTGGCGTAGCGCGTTTTGATCAGCGAGCCGTGCTGCGCGGGGCCTTTCGGCGTGTTGTACACGAACGCGCGGCCCCAGAGCGTGCCGCCGAAATTCGCGGGCAACTGCGCGAGCAAGCTGTGCTGCGGTTGATCGCCCGAGAAATTCTTCATGTGCAAAGCGTATTTTCCGCTGTGCGCTTTGTCGCTGTCGACGACGGTCGAGCCTGCACCTTGCACCATCGCGACCGTCCAACCCGCGGGGATGGTGCCTTGTTCGAAGTCGTAGCAAACGGCCGCGCCCTTGCAGCCGGTGCCCGTCGAGACGGCGCCGCCTTGTCCGCCGTTTCCGCTCGCGCCCGCGCTGCCGCTCGCACCAGCGACAGCCGCGCCACCGACGCCGGCGAGTGAGCCTCCGCTACCGCCGCCGAGCACGCCGCCCGCGCTCGTGAGCGAGCCGCCGTTCGCCGCCGTAGACGAACCGCCGTTCGTCGTGCTCGGAGAGCCACCGTTGCCGGCGCTCGGCGTCGAGCTCGTGTCGTCCGAAGGCGGGTGTGAGCACGCGCAAACCCCCATGGAAAGAGCCAAGCCGACAGCCCCGCAGCAAACCCAATTGCGCATGGCTCCGCGGTGTCTCGATTGGCCGGCGCTGATCTCGAAATGCAGCGCGAGTCGCGGAGCCGAGCGCGTCAAACGCACGGGTCAAGCTTTTTTCGTGGCTGCGTCAGAGCGCGGCTCGAACGATGCTCGATCATCGCAATCATGTTGCCGCGTGATTTACGGTCGCTGAGCTTCGACCTTGCTCGCGCATCACGCGCTCTGCGCGAGCCTGTGCACACTCGGTACATTGGAGTGTGAGCCTAAGTTTGCATGCGATTCACGCGCGTCGACATTGCCCGCGCGTCGACGTTCGCGTGTTGCGTCGTGAGTTACGGCGTGCGTTTCGGACGCCGTGTATGTGTGCGTTGCTGCGCTTCGCGGCGCTCATCACATTCGCTGATCGAAAATTTCTTCGACGCGCGCTGTGCATCGAGCAGCGAAGCCGCGCTTGCGCATGTAAGTGCGCGTGGTCGCGAGTCCGAGCAGATTTTGGTTTCGCGTGCGAAAGCGCTTCACACAATTTCATAATTCACGTTTAGTGAAGACGGTGATTCGCTGTACTGCGCTGGCTCTGTTGATCTCGTCTTGGTCCGTGTGTGCGCAGGCGGAGAGCGTCACTAACGCAGAGCCTCGGGTAACCGCGGAAGCGCTCACGCAGAGCGCCATCAGCGCCTATGAACGGCAGGAATATCCGGCTGCTCTCGCGCTCTTGCGCCGCGCTTCCGTGCTCGCGCCCACACCAGTCGTCGGCTTGTACGTGGCTCGCTCGCACGTCGCGCTCGGCATGTTGGTTGAAGCTGCGGAGGATTATCGCAGTGTGGTCGAGAGCGTGGACGAGAGCGAAACCAACTCGACGCGCTTGCACGCGCGAGAAGCGGCGCGTGATGAGCTCGCGCAGCTGCGCCCGCGCATCCCGATCGTCGAGTTTGCTCTTGGCGACTCTGAGTTGCGATCTCGCAATTTGAGGCTCGTCGTCGACGGGAATCTGGTGCGCCCGGGCGCGCTCGCGCAAATGAATCCGGGTCATCACGAAGTCGTGGCCAGTGATGCGGACGGCGAGAAGGCTCGCCTCGCGTTCGACGCGGCTGAAGGCGAGCAGAAAACGCTCGGCCTCAGCTGGCGCACGGATGCGCGCCCGAACAAAGACGAACCGTTCCCCGCGAGCGGCTCTTCGTCGACGCGCCACACGCTCAGCGTGGTCGCGCTCACCGTCGGTGCGACGGGCTTGGGCGTCGGTACGGTGACCGGCGTTGCCGCGCTCTCGAAGCTGCCGCCCGGCGCGCAGCATTGCCCGGCGATGAAATGCACCGAAGGTCCGCTCATCCCCGAGAACAGCTCCGCGTTCGTCGCGCTGCGCACGATCTCGGCGGCGGGCTTCGTCGTCGGTGGCGCGGGCATTGGCACGTGGCTCGGGCTCTTGCTCACCACGCCGACTGCGAGCTCGAGCGTGGAGCACCCGCAAGTGAGCCCGTGGACGCCGGTCGTGGGCATGGGTAGCGCGGGCGCGCGGTACACATTCTGATTGTGGTCGCGAGGCGGCGTAGAAGCCTCGGTGTGACTCGTAGCGTGTTCTGATTTTTGTTCTTGCCCTGCGCGTATCACAGCGCTTGGCCACTCACGCGTTTCGCGGCGCGGCCGGCGCCTGTCTGGTCAGGTCGCGTTGGCTCCGCCTCTCGTTCTCCCCCTTCGGGGATCACGAAGCGCGTGAAAACCGTGATCAGCCGCGCGAGGCCTGCGTCTTTGTATTATTTCCGTGCATCTGGCCCATGCCCTTTCGCGCGCGCTCCGGCGCGAAAGAGAGCTGAGATCTCGCGAGCCGAACGGAGATTTGATGAACAGTTCGGTTCTATTTCCGTGCATGCGGTTGCTGTACTTCGCGCGCTTTGGCGCGAAAAGATGAAGCATGCGGTCGATGAGCTTCGCGCGCGCTTCAGCGCGAGAACGCGAAGCGTGCGAGTGAGTTCGTTTGCGGGGGCTGCTTTCGAGGTGTGACTGGGTGCGGGCTACCCGCGCTCGCTGGGCCGGGATTTGCTGAGCCCAAACCCAAAGATCTGGGCATGTGCGGTTAGCGGCTGCGGGCGTCGCGCGACGCGGTGCGATGGCGTGACGCGTGCGATGCGCGCGTGAAACCTGAGCGACGTGCGATGCCGCGAAATCCTCGCGCGCACTCGCTGCGGCTCCCAGCGTAGCACTCCCGATCTTCGCACTCAGTCAAAGCTCTAAACTGACTCTGTGCGTGTCAATTGAGCATCAGAGAGCGCGTGCTCGAAGAGCGCTTGCGCACGGTAAAAACCCGGTTTTTACCGTGTTTTTTTGCATGTTCGTGTCTCAATGCGCTCGCTCCAATCGGGATCAAGATGTAGGGTTAGAAAACACGTCGCGCGCTCGTTGCTCATCACGCTGCGCGTCCCGAAGGAGTGTTACGTGCAAAAAAAAGGCGACCGATATCTCGAGGTAGATCCCTGGCGCATCGTCGAAAAGGGTTTCCA
>FTCX01000482.1_pt1 | contig 15170 bp, 7 predicted proteins | sample 1639831 | NCBI WGS metagenome assembly FTCX01 (sample SAMEA3914869, study PRJEB12502) | metagenome | biome: forest; material: soil | place: USA | collected 2012-03-12 | depth 0.1 m
ACGCGGCTAGAGCAAACCGGCTTCTTGAGCCAGCCGCTTCAGCCGGTCCTTCACCCCGGCGAAGCGTTGGCGCAGCGCGGCTTCCAGCTTCTTCAGCTGGTCATCTTCCAACGTTTGGTCGCTCGACTGCATGGCGTACGCGATGTCACGCCACGGCAAGTTCCGATCCACGCGCAGGATCAACAGATCGCGGTCTTCGGGGCTCAGCTTGTCGCGCAGCTCTTCGAAGCGATCTTTCACGTCCGTCCGCAAATGCGGCAGGGTGCTCGTGCGCGCGGGCTGAACGAGCTCGTCCAGAAATGGGGCTTCACTCAGCGCGACGCGGCGATTCGCTTTGTTGTGCGGGGAGCGCCGGAACCGACTCACGCCGCTGCGCCCGAGCTTGTAGCACCAGGCTCGGATCGAGCAGCGCCATTGGAACTTGGGCAAGCCGTTCCAAAGATCTTCCGTGAAGGCCGAGAACACGTCATCCGCCGCGCCGACATCCCCGCGGAACTGCGCGAGCAGGAAGCTGTAAATCTCCGTCCCGTACGACTCCATCACGATCGTGATCGCGGTGCGGTAATCCTGACTGCGACACGCGGCTTCGGCGGATCGCTCGGTCTCGGAAACGGGCTCGTCCGTCACGGGGTCATACCTGGCAAAGGCTGAGCCTAACCCCGGCGCGATGCTCGGGAAAGCGCGAGCTTCAGCCAAATAATGAGTGAGATCTAGGAACATCCGATTTACCCCCTCCCCTCGCGGCAGAAGCCCCATTCAACTCGAGTCAACTCGTGACGCCCGCGCGGACCCGTGGGCGCGCCTCCGAGCTCTTCAGCAAGCTGTCCGAAGCGCTCGCCGGGTCCAAGCTGTCCTTGATCAGCTCGTAGACATCCTCGCGGGCCCGCGGACCCCAGAGCAGATCCAGGTGCGCGTAGTCCGGCAGGATGTGTTTTTTTATCGAGGACTTGCGGCCGCCGGGCGAAGCGTTCGAGCGCAGCCACTCGTACATCAAATCGATCGAATCCCGATGCCAGAGTCGGTTTCGGGCTCCGGCCAAAAGCACGATGTTCCCGTCATAAAAGCACTCGGGATGCAGATCGTTGTTCGCGACTTGCACGGCCTGGCTGGAAGGGCGAGAGCGATCGAACACGTCCAGCGCATCGAAGCGCGCGGCGTAGCCACGCCGCACTTGTTGACCGAGGTGCAAATACAGCCCGAGATGCAGGTGGCCGAACATGCCGCGCAGCACATCCGCCGGCATGTCCAGCTGCAGACTGCTCGCGTACGGCTCGCCGAACATGAACGTCAGCCGGCGATACATTTCTTGCGCGCTCGGGCTGCCCGGCTCAAACCATGCTTTCGGCCAAAGATCGTACGCGCGCTCCATGTCTCCCGCCCAAGTGCGCTGGTGCGGGCTGATGCCGCGCAGGCGCGGCGCCTGCACCATCACGCGCTCGATCAAAAAATCCTCGGCTTTGACCCAGCCGTCCCAAGGCGTTTCGTAAAAAAGCCCGAGCGTCATCAGCACGACGTTGTCGACCCGGTGCTCGCGCACCGCGCCGCGCGCAATCGCCATGCTGAGCGCCCCGGCGCCCGCGCAGAACCCGACCACGCCGATCTTCTGCTCCGCATCGATGTGCTTGCGCATTTCGGCGAGCGCGAGCGGCACGTCTTTCTCGGCCACGCCATCGAGCGTGAAGACCGCGCGTTCGTGGCGCACCTTCTCGATGTCGCTCAGCTCGGTGGCAAGCAGTGGATCGACCACGCGGCAGCTGCCCCGCCAATCGAGCGTCCACACTTCCCAGCCGCGATTGAGCAAGTATTGAACGAGGCCGCCGTTCGGCACCAAAAAGATGTCGCTGCAGGTGCTGCCTCCGTGCAGTAAAAGCACGGGCGGGCCGCCGCCGTTGCGACCGCGATGACGCTTGAGCGGCAGGCGCAGCCCGTCCGTCTCGACCCAGAAAACGTCGGCGCCGTCTCGCAGGCGCGTGAACTCATCCACTGCTTTGGTCATGGCGACCTGCGCTGGTAGTTGACCTTGGTTTTTCGCGGATGAAACAGCGTGTCCGTCAGCGCGCCGATCTCCGGCACGTAGATGCGCTGCAGGCTGCCAAAAAAGAAGCTGCTGAACTTGGCGACCGCCCAGGTGAGCCGCGCCGGATCGACCGGCTCGTGCGCGCCGCCCGCGGGCTCAGCGGTGACCGAGTGCAGCTGATTGAACAAGAAGCCGGTCAAATCCACGTGAATCGCGCCGATGCCGCGCACTTCCGTCGGCTCACCGCCGCTCTGCGACGAGGGCCCGAGCAGCGTGATGAAGAGTGAAGTCGTGTCACGCCAAGCGTTGACGCCGGGTTCGAGGCTCATGCGTTTGTAGCCGTGGAGCGCCCACTGCTCGCCGCTCACCTCGAACGTGAGCCGATACTTCATCAGCCGCTCGCTGCGCGGCGGCGGCGCGCCTTGGTGCAGCAAATTTCCCGGCCCGCGCACGCTCTTGTACGGCCCGACGCTGGCTTCTTGCGCGCGCTTCTTCGCGCCATCCTTCAGCGCGTACGGTTTGTAACGAGGCACGAACAGCGCGAGCGTGCCGCGCGTCGGCGCGGTCGTTACTTGGTCGGCGCCCGGCAGGCAGAGCGAGATCGTGCCATCGAGGAAGATGGTGTGGTTCTCGTCGTCGTAAAAGCCTTCACTGATCGGCGCCACAGCCTTGAGTTCAACGCCGATCGAGTAACGCGGGCGCCCCTGAATCTCGGCCAAGCGATAGAATTCGTCGTGCTCGGGCTGCGCGTCGTCGGCGTTGCCAGTGCTCCCCTCGGCGCCGCCGGGTGAAGGCGCGCCGGGCGCATAGAAGCCGTGCATCGCCTCGCGAAACGAGGCCGTGAGCGGACGACTCTGAAACGGAACCTCCGGCCGCCGCGGCGGCGTCTTGTCCCATTGTTTGCCTGCTGCGGTTTGAGCCCAAGATTTTGCGGCCGCGACGTGCGCCGCGTACGAAGCTGCGCCGAGGCTGTCATCCCCTTCCGGCCAATGCGGCTTTTGTTCGCGAATGAACGCGAGCACGTTGCGCTCGGCCACGGCCGTGATCGTCGCCGAAGGATTCACGCCCACCGAGGCGCACAAAATCGAGCCGTCGGAGATGTGCAAGTTTCGAGAGCCGTGCAGCCGACCGCGCGCGTCCGTCACGCCGTGCTCGGGCGCATCACTCATGCGGCAGCCGCCGTGGCTGTGCACCGTGATCGGCTTGCCCAGGAACGCCCACGCCGGATTCGTGCGCAGCTCCCCGCCCAGCGCCTTCGCGATGTCCGACATCAAGAGCTCTTCGGCGGCGTAACGCGGCGCCAAGTGGAACAAATCCAAATCGGCAATGACGGCCCCGGTCTTGTCGTCGTAGTGGAGGACGCCGCGGGTGTGATCGCGCCCCATGCCGAGCAGCACGACGCGGTGATCGGCGTTCGTCGCGTCGTAACCGAGGATTTTGGCGGCGAGCTGCTTGGGTTGTAAGCCGCTGCCCGACAGCACGGCGCGAAGCGCGCCGTCCGCCAGCTGCTCTTGCGACCCGAGCGCGAAGTACGCGAACCACTTGCCCGCGCGAATCACGACTTTCCGCAGCCAATCCGGCCAGCGCTTGAGTTTGGTTTGGAGCGCGAGCTCGATCGTGTTGTCGACGATCGAAGGCATCAGCACGAGCGACTTCACCTCTTCCAAAAACTGCGGCAACGCGGCGCGCAGCTCATCCGAAGCGATGCCGTTGAAGGCGCCGCTCACGCTCGCCATCAAGAATGCGTCGACCGCGGACGGCACCGGCGGCGCGCCACGGAATTCAGCGACGGGCTCGCGCGGCGGCGCCTGTTCGGCGGCGGGGATGCTCGATCGCCCGCTGCGCGTCAGCCGATTTCGGCCCGTCCAGAGCGCAGCGCGCAGAGTGCCCGCCATGCGCTCGACGTCGCGCGCGTAGCCGCCGTCTTGAATCAAAAAGAACGCTTGCGAGGGCGGCGGCGGCGCGTTCGGCGTCAGCTCACTCTTCGACCAATGCACCGTCGAGCTCGTGATGGTCGGGCCGAACGAGGGGTATTGCGGGTGTTCAGTATCGTAAATGATGCCGAGCGCGTCCGCGTTCGGAAAATAGCCGACGCCCGCCCGCTCCTGCGCGGCGCGACTCGGCTCCTGCAGCTTCGCGCGGCTGAGCAGGCGCGTGCTGTGCACGGCGCCCGCGCACAAGAACAGCGTCTTCGTGCGCACGAAGCGGCGTTGCCCGAGGACGTGATCCACGCACTCGAGCCGAAAGCCCGCGTCGTTCGCCAGCTCTTCGATCTCGATCACCTCGTGCTGCGTGCGCACGCGGGCGCCGAACTTCTCCGCGACCGCGAGGTAGTTGTAATCGAGCGTGTTTTTGGCTGTTTCCGGGCAGCCAGTGCAACAGTGACCGCAGCCGTTGCATTCCTTTTGCAGGCGGCCGTGCGGGTTCTCGCGCGTGCTGTAGTTCACGGCGAGCGGCGGATAAAAGAAGCCGTCTGCGCGCCCCAAGTGCTGCGCGGCGCGACGCAGCTGATCCGTCTTCACCAAGTTGTGGAAGAGCGCGCTCTCCGTGATCGGGGCAGCGCCCAGCATGTACGCGGCCAGATCGAAAAAGGGCGACAGCGTTTCGGTGCTGTAGCCCGCGGGCCATTTGTCCTCGAACACTTCCGGCGGCGGGCGCAGGTGCACGTTCGCGTAAATCAGCGAGCCGCCGCCGTAGCCTGCGGCCTGGACGCTCACGAGCTCTTCCAGATCCTCGACATCCCACAGCCCGTGATCGCCCTGCCAGGCCCAGTGTTTGGTGTCCGGAAGCAGCGCCGAATCCGTGGGAAGCGGAGGAAAATCCTGGGCTTCGAAGCGACGGCCGCGCTCGAGCACGAGCACATCCTGCCCCGCTTGCGCGAGCCGACAGGCCGCGACCGCCCCGCCGAACCCCGTTCCGACTACCGTCACGTCACTTTGAATCTCGTCGTGCAAGGAAGGACCTCGTAATCCCGGCGCGAATGACACCTCTAACAGTGATAGAGACCGCTCCACACGAATGTGATCCCAGAATCTGAATTTTGTTTGTACATTGCGTCGCGGCACGTTTTTCGGGTCGCTCGAGGAGCCACGTGACGGACCCCAGCGAAGACGCTTTCGATGAGCTCTTGCGCCGCGTGGCGCGCACTCCGGAAGTGACCGCCATCCGCCGCGGGGTCGGGCCGGGCTCGCGGCTCGTGGACCGCTTTGCCGTCGAGCGCCAGCTGGGCGAAGGCGGCATGGGGCGGGTATTTTCGGCCTTCGATGCAACGTTACAAACGCATGTCGCGCTGAAGATCTTGGGCTCGCTCACGCCCCGCTCGATCGCGGCCATCAAGCGGGAGTTTCGGATCGCCGCCGAGCTCGCGCACCCGAACCTGGTCCGGCTGCACGAGCTGTTCTTCGACGGCGTCGAGTGGTTCTTCACGATGGACCTGATCGACGGGCTGACGCTGCGCACCGCGCTGCGGCAAGCGCGCGCGCTTGGCCGCGATCCACTCGTCGATATTTTCCGGCAGCTGGCGCATGCGCTCGGCGCGCTGCACGGGGCCGGCGTGCTCCACGGCGATCTCAAGCCCTCCAACTTTCTGATCACGAAAGAGGACGAGCGCATCGTGCTGCTCGACTTCGGGTTGGCGCGGCCGCCCGGCGCTTCGAGCCGTGACCACTTGTTCGCCGGCACGCCCGAGTACATGGCGCCCGAGCAGGCCCAAGGCAAAGACCTGAACGAAGCCGCGGATTGGTACTCCTACGGCGTCGTGTTGTTCGAGGCGCTGACCGGCCGCTTGCCTTCGCGCAGCGATCCGCCGGCCGAGCTGCGCGCCGCGCCGGCACGCCTGCGTCAGCTCTGCCTCTCCTTACTTGCCGAAGATCCCGCCGAGCGCCCGGACGGCGAAGAAGTGCGCAGCCTGCTCGGCAGCGGCCGGCCCGAGCGCGTGCTTTCGGTGGCTCCCGCCGCGCGCGCCGAGCTGGTGCTCGGGCGCCACGCCGAGCTCGCTTGCCTGAACGCCGAATACGAACGCGCAGCGAGCGGCCGTTCCGCGGTGATTTTGGTGCACGGCTCGCCGGGCATCGGCAAGACGACGCTGATCGAGCATTTCGTGACCAGCGCGCGGGCGCGCGGGGCCGTCGTTTTGGCGGGGCGCTGCCGCGAGCGCGAGTCCGTCGGCTACAAAGCAATCGACGGCTTGATCGACGACATCGTGCCCCTGCTCGATGCCTTGCCCGAGCGCGAAGCCGCAGAAATCCTGCCCGATGACGTCGAGGATCTGACGCGGCTGTTCCCTGCGCTGCGCGTCTCGCGCGTGGTCGCGAACGCGCCCAAGCGTCGCTTCGATATTCCGGATCAGACCGTCGCCAAGCACCGCGCGATCGGCGCATTCCGGCAGCTCTTGGTGCGCCTCGCCGCACGCGCTCAGGTCGTGATTTGGTTAGATGATCTGCAGTGGAGTGATGCGGAGAGCGCGCGCTTGATCGAGCCGCTGATCGCGGACACGAGCGGCGCGCGCCTCTTGCTCGTCGGCAGTTACCGCACCAACGCCGGGCGCACCGGACCGATGCTCGAGGCGCTGTTCGGGCAAAGCGGCCGCGGCTTGCCCGAGCCGCGCGTGCTCGAGCTCACGCCGCTGAGCTTCGAGGAAGCGCGCAATCTCGCGCTCCACCTCTTGCCCAAGGCCGAAGCGGACATCGATGCGCTCGCGCGCACGATCGCGCGCGACACGGGCGGCAATCCACTCTTCATCTCCGAGCTCGCGCATTTCTCGGATTTTTCCCAGCGTTCCGCCGCGCCGAGCACGCTCACGGAGTTGGTCTCGAAGCGACTCGACACGCTCAGTCCGCACGCGCGCGAGCTGCTCGAAGCCGTCGCGCTGGCCGGCGCGCCCCTCACCCGCGCCGTCGCCCGCGCGGCGCGCTCGCTGCAACCGGCAGAGCTCGATCAATGCCTCGCCACCCTGCGCGCCAATCGTCTCTCCAGCACCCAAGATGAGCTGATCGACGTGCTGCACGATCGCGTGCGCGAGATCATCGTGCAGAGCGTGAGTGAACGGGAGCGCGTGCGCCATCATTTCTCGCTCGCCCAAGCGCTGGCGCTCGATCCGGCGACCAAGCCACACGTGCTCGCGACGCACTACCAAGGCGCGGGCGCGCTGCCCGAAGCCGGTCGGCTCTGGATTTTGGCGGGCGACGAAGCCTTTCAAGCGCTCGCGTTCAGCCAAGCCGCTGACTTCTACGCGCTCGGCGAGAGCCAAGCGCCGCTCGAGCCGGATGCGCGCATCGCCTTGCAACGCCGGCGCGCGGAGTCGCTCGCCTCCGCCGGAAAAGGCGCGCACGCGGCCGAGGTTTACCTCGGATCGGCCGACAAATTAGCCGGTTCCGAGGCGCTCGAGCTGCGCCGGCGCGCGGCCGAGCAGCTCTTGCTCTCGGGTCATTTGGATCAGGGGCTGCGCGTGATCGAACACGTGCTCCGCTCGCTCGGCATGCGTCAAACGCGCAGCGGGCACCGCGGATTTCTCTCGATCTTGGCCGGCCGCTTGCGGGTGCGCACGCGCGGGCTGCGCTACTCGCCGCGCTCGGAGCACGAAATTCCGGAGAAGGAGCTCGCGCGCGTCGATACATCGTGGAGCATCGCGTGCTCGCTCGGCGTGACGGACTTCGTGCGCGGCGCGGATTTTCAAAATGATCATTTGTTGATGGCGCTGAACGCCGGCGAGCCGCGTCGGCTTTTGCGCGCGCTCACGCTCGAGATTTCCTACGGCGCGACGCCCGGCGTCGGCTCGGAGCGACGCACCCAAACCCTGCTCGGCCTCGCCGATGAGCTCGTACGCGGCATGGACGACGACAACGCCATCGCGCTCGCGCAGGTCAGCCGCGGCGTCGCGGCGTACTTGCAAGGCAACATCAGCGCTTCGCTCGGTCATTGCGAGGAAGCGGTGCGCATCTTGAGCCAGCGCTGCGTCGGCGCGGTTTGGGAAACGGTGACCGCGCAGCGCTTCATGATCGCCTCGCTGTTCGCGCTCGGCCGCTTTCGGGATTTGGCGGAGCTCGTGCCGCCGTTCGTCGCGGAGGCAGAAATCCAGGGCAATCTGTACGCGGCTTCCTACTTCCGCACGAGCTACAGCAACACCGCTTGGCTGGTGCGGGATGATACGGCAGAGGCTGCGCGTCAGCTCGAGCGCGCGCGTGAAGAGTGGACCGCGACCGGCACGCAGCTGCCCCATTGCTGGCTGCTCGTCGGGCAGAGCTATCTCGGTTTTTACACCGGTGATGCGGAGGCCACGTGGGCGCGCGTGTGTGAGCGCTGGTCGGATCTGCAAGCGGCGCACTTCTTTCACGTCGGCGTACTGCGCGTGCAGCTCTGGCATTTGCGCGCGGCCAGCGCGGCGCTCCTCGCCGTTCGCATGCAGGAAGGCGGACAGCGCGCGCGCGCCGCGGAGCTGTGGAGTGAAGCGCGGCGCTGCGCCAAACAGCTCGGCAAAGAACCGATCGGCATCGCCGCGCCGCTCGCGAGCTTGCTCGAAGCCGCCGCCGATCGAGCCGACGGTGCCGTCGCGCGCGCCAAACACCGGCTCGCCGCTTCGGCCAAGAGCTTCGATGAACAAAACTTGCGGCTGTACGCCGCGGCCACCCGCGTGCGCCTCGCTGCGCTCGAAACCGGCAAAGAAGCGGACCTTCGTCGCAGCACCGCGCTCGCCGTATTTGCTCAAGAATCCGTACAAAATCCGCCAAAAATGCTGGACCTGCTCGCGCCGGGGTTCGCCTCGCTCGCATGAGCTCGCAGCGCGCGCGAAGTAGTGCCGCGCGGCGCTGACTCGATGTCGCCCCGCGAAACACGCATTATCCGCGCGAGTGTGATAGCGTCTCTCACACATGGATCTCGCAGCGTCGGTGAGGGCGGAGCAAATTCGCGCGCTCTTCCGCCAAAGCCCGCTGCTGCTTTGGACCAACGTCGCGATTTCGGCGTTGGTTTCGCTGGCTTTGTGGTCCACGGCGCGCTCGAGCTTGTGCTTGTGGGTCGTGGGCATGGCGCTCGTCGCGGTCGGGCGCAGCGCGCTCATGGCTCGCTACAATGCGCTCGCGCCTCGACCGGAAGCCGCCGAGAGCTGGGGCCAGCGCTTCGTGCTCGCCGCGATGCTCGCCGGGAGCATGTGGGGAGTCGGCGCGGTCGCGTTCTTCGACGCGCAGAGCCCGCTTTCGCAAATCCTGCTCACGTTCGCCATCGGCGGCATGACCGCCGCCGCCGCCGGCACCTGGGCCAGCCATCCCCCGGCTTTTTGGGGCTATTTCGCGTGCGCGCTCGGGCCATTGCTCGTGCGCACCCTGGCCGCCGCGGATAGCTCGCATCTGGCGATGGGCGGCATGCTGCTCGCTTACACCGCGGGCATGGCGCGCGTCGTGCACACCAATCACGAAACGTTGACCCGCGCGTTCCGGCTCGGGCTCGAAAACTCGGCGCTTTTGGCGCAGATCTCCGCTTCGCAAGCGAACCTCGAAGAAACGAACAAACACCTCGAGCAGCGCGTGCAGGAGCGCACCGTCGAGCTCGAGCGCCAAGCCGAAGCGTTGCGTGACGCGCAACGCCTCGAGGTCGTCGGACGGCTCGCGGGTGGCATCGCGCACGACTTCAACAACCTGCTCACGATCGTGATGACGAACGTGGACATCTTGGAGGAGACGCAAACCTTCGATGCCGCTGGCGGCGCCGCGGTCGAAGAGACAATGAGCGCCGCGCGGCGCGGCGCGGATTTGATCCGCCAGTTGCTCGCGTTCAGCCGCCGTCAACGCATCGAGCCGCGCGTGCTGGATGTGAACCGCGTCGTCGGGGGGATGGATCGCTTGCTGCGCCGACTGGTCGGCGAGCGCATTTACACGGCGCTTTCGCTCAGCCGCGAGCCGCTGCGCGTGATCGCCGATCCGTCGCAGCTCGAGCAGATCCTGGTGAACCTCGCGAGCAACGCGCGCGATGCGATGCCCGAAGGCGGTCAGCTCCGCATCACGACGGAGTTAGTCGACCGCGTGCCCGGTGACCCGGAGATCGAAGGCAAATTCGCCTGCCTTCGCGTCGAGGATGACGGCACCGGCATGGACGCGGAGACGCTCAAGCAAGTCTTCGATCCGTTCTTCTCGACCAAAGGTCCAGGTCGCGGCAGCGGGCTCGGCCTGGCCACCGTGCACGGAATCGTGCAGCAAAATCACGGCCACGTGCGCGCCGCGTCCGAGCCCGGCTGGGGCGCCGAGTTCTCCGTCTACTTGCCGATCACGGATCGCCCGGAAAACTTTCAGTCGACGCGTCCGCCGCCGAGCTCCGGCTCGCACCCACCGCGCCCCGCGACGATCCTGGTCGCCGAAGATGAGCCCACGCTGCGCTCCGTGATCCGCCGCAGCCTCATGCGCCTCGGCCACACCGTGCTGCTCGCGGAAGACGGCGAGCGCGCGCTGCGCATCGCCGCCGCGCATCCGCACGCAATCGATCTCCTGATCACGGACATCGTGATGCCCAACCTCGGCGGCGCCGAAATGGCGCGCCACCTCACCGCGCAACGCCCAGGCATCGCCGTGCTCTTCATCTCCGGCTACAGCTGGGGCGAAGCCGTCCCAGAAAGCGATCCCGACGCCGGTATCGCCTACCTGCAAAAGCCATTCGACACGCGCGCGCTCGAGACGCGCGTAGTCGAGCTACTCGCGGCGCGAGCGAGTCGCACCGTGGGTGGCTAGCCGCGTGTCGAAAGCACCAACTTCTGGCACGCTGCGTTCCCTATAGATGGCAGAGACTTCGGAATCGGCGTCTGAGCGTAGACGTGCTGCCCGCTGGGCTTTAGGTGGACTCATGTTGGGGTACGTGCCGGTGAACCTCGCTGTCGGACGTTGGTTTCCCCGAGCCGGCGACGTTGTTTGGTATCTCTATGCATTTTCCATCATCGTAGCGTTCGGGTTCTCGGTGCGAGTTGATTGGCCGCGACGCAATTTTCAAGTGCGCGAACCTGATCCGCCACCCAAACAGAGAAATCCCAAATGAGCGCGGCGTAAGACAGCCTGCCTTCAGCCGGCGCAGGGCCCCAATAGGGGCGGCGAAATCGGCGTTTTCGAGAAATCAGTGCGCGCGCTCTCTCCGAATGAGCGCTGCGTTACAAAAAAAGAAGCGGCGAGCCTCCAGCTTGAAAGCTCGCCGCTTCGTCTCGCTGCAACTCGCTAGCAAGCGAGTCGCTTCAAAATCACGGGCAGGAGAACTGCACGCTGTACTTGTTGATGCCGACGCCGCCGCCCCAGTAGAGCTTGCCACTGCCGAGCGCGAGCCACGGGCCACCGAACGAGTTGCTCGCGTCGTTCACGAGCTCCCAATCGGTCGCGTTGTGCGGCTTCGTGGGATCGAAATCCGGCGTAAAGTCGATCGCCGCGCCGGAACCGGCGAGCGTGGCGAGCACGGTGCCGTCCGTGCCCATGCGCCAGACGTAGTCCTTCTGGCTCGAGACGATCAGCGCGTCACCATCGGCGATGAGGTTCGAGATCACGGCTTGGTCGTTCTGCACATCCTTGAAGTGATCGTTCGCGCGGAACACTTCCTTCACGTTGTTCTTCGGATTGGTAGCGCTGTACGCGGCCGGGTCGATCTCGAGCAGGAAGTCGTTCGAGCTGTCGGTGCCGACCGCGTAGAGCTTGCCGTTCAAGAACGCCATCCCGAGCACGTTGTCGTCCGCGCTGCCCTGCCCGATGGTGGACACGGTGCGGCTCGCGTCGGTCGCGATCTTGCGGTACTTGCCGGTGCCGTTGTCGAACACGTAGTAGTTGCCGCTCGGGTCCGCCGCGAGATGTTGGATCATGCCCTTGCCGTCATGATCGCCGCCGAATTGCGCGCTCGCGCCCGGTCCGTCCGTATCGCCCGAGTTGAGCGGATAATCGTTGCCCGGATCCGCGGTCTTCGTGTGGGTGCCCGCGACGTACACGCTCTTGCAGTTCGCGGTGCCCGGATCGGTGATTTCGATCACAGCACCGCCGACTGCGTCGACGAGCGCGAGCTTGCCGTCCGCGGTCGCGGTCATGTCACGCACGACGAGGAATTGCGTGTCCGCGCACGCGACCCCCGCGTTGATGAAGCCGCCACCATCCATACCCGCGATGCGCTTGAGCGTCGGCGTCGCCTGCGAGAGATCCGCGCTCCAGATTTCGGTCTCGGTCTCGTAGTAGATGTTGGTGCCGATGACCGCCATCGCTTCGTTGCGAATCGGCGGGTCTGCGAGCAGGCCTTGACCGGCCGCCTTGGGAGTGGCGTTCGTGTCGTAGTCCGCGGCGTCTTCGTACTTCGGATTGCCTTCGAACAGCACGCCGGTGCTGCACGAAGTGGCGCCCGTGCCCGTGCCGCCCGTGCCGCTCCCCGCCGTCCCGGAACCGGTGCCCGCCGTGCTCGACGAGCTGCCCGCGGTGCCGCTGCTGGTGCCGCCGGTGCCGCTTCCCGTACCAGCGCTGCTCGAGCTCGAACCCGCGGTGCCGTTGCCAGTGCCCGCGGTGCCGTTGCCCGAGCCACCCGTCGCGCCGGCACCCGTGCCGCCGGTGTTGCTGTTGTTGTCCGAGCTCGAGCTGCAGCCCGCGGCTGCCATGCAAACCACCGAGGCCGCGGCCAAGGAAGCAAGTAGAGAGATCGACTTCATGAGACGTTATCCTCCTGAATGCGCACGTGCGCGTTTCTGTCCGATGCGTCGCGACCACCACGTGACTCGACGCAACCTTCACACACTCGCACATCGTACGCGGGGTCGGGAACCCAGCTTCCGGCTCATATTGTTTACCGGCGGACCAGCCGATTCAGCGTGCACGAACGCGCAGCGCAAATTCGTAAACGACTTGTAAACCAGATCACACTGTCGCTGAAAGCATGCGGGCGCGTGCGCAACAAGGGCGGTAAGCAAATGCGCCACTCACTCCAAGAGCGGCGACGCTTCCGAATCATCTCACGGCGCTCGCGAGCACGCCGCGAGACTCGCCTACTCGGGCGGTTTTCGAATTCGAAATATCGACTCGTGTCAATCGCAATCAATTGCACGAGTCGTATGCGTGAATTCGTGCGCGCGAGCTCGTGCGTCGAGCACAGCTCGATGAAGCCGCCTTGAGCACAACCCGTAATTCCCCCCCGCTTCAGTGCCGGGAGTGAGCGCGAGTGGGGAGGAAATCGTCCGCTTCGAGTCGGAATTTTTGGCGGACGCTCGCTTCGTTCATGGGAGGATGAGCGCTGTCTTGCGCTCTCGCAAAATGAGTCACGAAGGCGAGCTCTCGCGGCCAAATCCCGCGGATTCAGCGACTTCGGTCCGCTTCCTGTATCTGCAATACGGCAAGCGAGTGCGCCGCTATTTGGCGGCCTTTGGCGTCCCGTCGGATGAGATCGATGACCTGACTCAGGAAGTTTTCCTGATCGTCATCGCCAAGAACCAGGCCCTGGCGGAAATCGACAACGTGCGGCTGTGGCTGCGCGAGATCTGTCGAAAAGTGGCCGCGGGGAATCGCAGGCGCGGCAGTCGCAAGCGCGACCTCGCGGTTCAGCATGCCGCCGAGCAGCCCGAGGGCGTCGCGCCCACGCAAGCTTCTGCGCTCGAGGAGCGCCAAAATGCCGAGCAACTTCAGCGCGCGATGGCCGCGCTCGATGACGAAGCGCGCGATCTCATCGCGCTCCACGAGCTTGGCGGTTTGCCCTTGGTCGCGGTCGCGGATCTGCTCGAGCGCGATCGCAAGACCGTGCGCAAGCGCATCGCGGAGGCTAACCGCAAGCTGACGCGCTTGTTCCGCGCGCAAGAGAGCCCACAAGCCTCGCCCGAAATCCCGAACGCCTATCCGAGCCCGCTCGTGCGCTTCGCCGTGCCGATGGCTGCGAGCGAGCGCGTGCGCACGGCACCGCGTCGCTTCTTGGCCAAGAACCGCGATGTCGTGATCGGACGTGTCGGCGCAGTGGTGATCGCGATCTGGGCGGGTCCGCCGACGCTCGAAGCGCTCGCGCTCTTGGACGAGCACATGCGCGCGACTTCAAGCGAGCTCGGCAAAAGCCTCGTTTACCTTTCGGTCGTCGAAGGCACGACGAGCACGCCTTCGCTCGAGGCGCGCAAGGTGATCACCAGCATGCTCCAAGAGCATTCCGAAAGCTTCGGCGTGTATCCACACGTGCTGCTCGGCGGCTTCTCCTGGATTGCGCGCCCGATCATGGCGGGCCTCACCCTGCTCGCGGGCGTGCCCGGCTCGATGCCGTTCTTCACGGACGTGAAGCGCGCTGCCGCCTGGATCAATGCCGGATATTTGCGGGGAAATCTCGCGGATCAGACGGCGATCGTACATGCTGTCGAGGAGCTGCGCGCGATTGCACGGGAACAAAGCGAACCTATTCGCGCGCAAACTCGCTAACTAACGATCTTGCGAGAGAGGCTGTTTGGTGACGCCGTCCGACGAGGCATCAGGAACGAGCTTCTTCGACTAATGAGAGCACCGACCGCGGCGATACCAACCCAGTGCTAGTTGCTTAGTACAGGGTTCTTTAGACTCATCATCCCAAAGCTGAGCGTCCGACACGAATTCGACAAAAGTGCGATCATCAAGCGGAAGCGTTGCAATGAAACCGCTTCCTGAATCCGAATTGATAAACGCGCGATGGAACAGCCTCGAGCCGGGCACGTCGACGATGTTCGGAATCGGACGCGGAGTCATGACGAGAGCCGTCAACGCCGGAAGCTCTTGTCGAAACGTTCGCAGGAACCAAGCTCTTCCGGCGAATGCTCCCGCAGCAAACGCGAGCAACGCAGCTGTTCCCAAGAAGAAGCCCACGCGCCGGCCAGCATGGACCGACGCCCCAAACACAATCAGCCCCGCGACACAGACAACAAATGTGCCCAACAACGTCTGGCGAACCGCGAAAACTGAGTACGAGCCGCAAAAAACCAACCCAACTACGAAGATCGCCGCGACGGTGATGCGTTGACGATTGTCGGAGAGTGTCACGGTCAAAAGCTCTTACCAGAAAAAGGTCAGCCGAGCGCGAACGCCGCCGCACGCCCGATCTGCTCCGCGTTCGGCCGCACACCGGTGTAGAGCGCAAATTGCTCGACGGCTTGGAGCACGATCACTTCGGCGCCGGTGATCACCGGCTTCCCCTGCTCACGCGCGGTGCGCACGAGCGGGGTTTCGGG
>FTCX01000374.1_pt1 | contig 15025 bp, 16 predicted proteins | sample 1639831 | NCBI WGS metagenome assembly FTCX01 (sample SAMEA3914869, study PRJEB12502) | metagenome | biome: forest; material: soil | place: USA | collected 2012-03-12 | depth 0.1 m
GAGCCGAACGGCAATGCGGGCACGAATTCGGGCAGCGCTGGCAAATCGAGTGGCGGCGCAGGTGGCTCGGGCACTGCGGGCACGAACAGCGGCGGCGGCACGACGGGGATCGCGGGCAGCGCTTCGATCGCGGGTACCGGCGGCGCGATTGCGCTGGGCGGTAGCGGTGGAGTCGCGGCGGGCGGCACGTCGACTGGTGGCGGTGGTTCGGGCGGCGCAGCGGGCGCGCTTGGAAGCGCGGGCGCGACGAGCCTCGGCGGCGCGCCCGGTGGTACGCGCACTCCGGCGACGTGCACGACGCCCACGCCGTCCCCGAACGGCGCGCGTGAAGGTGAGTGCGACTACCTGTTGCAGAGCATCGATTTCGAGGACAAATACAGCTACGCGACGGCGGCGACGGACATCGAGATCACGAGCTACGGCAACTCCTTGGGCGAGACCGCGATCAATAGCTGCAGCCCGTACTGCTACGGCAAGAACCTCACTGTCGGTATCGACATGGTCGGTGGCGGCGCTGCGACCGATCAACAAGGCGAGGTGATCGTCGCGTTTCCGAAGACGGGGCCGGGCTTACCGATCACGGTTGCCGACAAGAGCCGCAACGCGCTCGCTTGGATCACGTTCGACGGCAAAACCAAGCCGCCGTTCGAGGTCGACGTGCAGCTCGTGTTCGAGACGACGACCGGCATCGTGGCGTCGAGCGAGGTGAAGAAATTCTTCGGCGCGGGCCAAAATGTGCCGTTCGGCCCGTTCAACATCACGAACAACTACAGCTACTCGAACGGCTGCGAGTTCAAATACTTCGATGTCACGACGGGCTTCCCGACCATGCCGGCGAACGTCACGGGCATCGGCTTCCGCATCACCGGCAAAGCCACGGCCGGCCAAGAATGGCACGGCGTCGCGTACATCGATCACTTGCAGATCCGTGCGGGCAGCGCGGGCGATCAACCGACGGGCGCGGGCGCATATCCCTTCGGGCTCTGAGTCGAAGGCCGCGCGTTACGGCGCGGGTCGGGTCGAGAACGCGAGCGTGGGCTCGGCCACCGAGGTCATGAACGGCGAGCCGTCGATTGCCTTGAGTGTGCCGTCCGCGTTCTGAGTGTAAACGGAGAGCGAGGTCGTATCTTGCGCGACGTAGAGGAAGCGACCCGAAGGATCGAACGCGCACGAATACGGGTCGACCAGCGCGACTTCCGGCACGGTGAGCGGCGTGAGCTTGCCGCTCGCGCCGTCGATCGAAAACTCGAACACGCGCTCCTGACCGAGAAATTCGCTCACGTACAAGTGCTTGCCGCTCGGATCGATCGCGATGTTTTTGGCTGACGGATCCGAGAATTCGTCGCTCTGGAACAACTCGGTGCCGATGCGAGTCGGCGTGCCATCCGCGCCGATCGTAAACCCGTTCAAGCCGGCGCCGGTGTTCGTCAGATCACTGCCCGTCGTGTACAAGAAGGCGCTGTTCGGCGTGAATGCGATCGCGCCGCGGAATACGGTGTCGCCTCCGAATGGCGTGCCGGTGATGGCCGTGAGCGCGCCGCTCGTCGAGTCGATGCGATACGCTCCCAAGCCGACTTTTGCGCCGAACGTGAGGTAGATGAACTTCCCGTTCGGGCTCAGCGCAAGAAACGTGGGCGCGGCGTCGATCGCTAACGGCGTGCCGCTCATCGAAGGCTCGCCCGTGTCGGGATCGATCGCGAGCACGTTGAGGAAATCATCGGTCCCGACGGTCGTCGCGACGTACATGAATCGCCCAGCGGGATCGAGCGCGAACGCGTCGAGATCTCCCGTGACGGTCGTGGAAAAGGTAGGCGCGCCTGGGAGCGCGCCGTCTTTACCGATCGTGAACGTATTGAGCGCTCCGTGTTGATCGACCATGTAGAGAAAGCGTTGGCTTGGGTCGACCACCAACTCGGAGATGAATGCCTGCTGCTCGATCGGTGTTCCGATCGGCGTGGGCGCGCCGGTCGTCGGATCGAGCGAATAGGCGTAGATGCCGCCGAGGAATCCGGCGACGTAGGCGGTTTCGAGCTGATTCGTCGCTGCTCCGCCGCTGCCGCCGTTCGCCCTTCCGCCCGTGCTCGTGCCGCCCGTGCTCGTGCCGCCCGTACTCGCGCCACCACTGTTCGTGCCGGTTTCACCCGCGGTGCCGTTCGCGCCGCCGGTGTCGCTGCCTGCTTCGCCGGCGTTCGTGTTGCCTCCGGGGCTCTCGCCGGAAGCTGCGCCGACGCCCGCGTTGCCGCCCTGATTCGCGCTGCCGCCGGCGTGAGCTCCCGCAGCGTTCGTGCCGCCGGTGCCCGCGCGCCCAGCGGCTCCGGCATTCGCGCCGCCAAGTCCGGCTGCGGCCGTGTTGCCGCTCGCGCCCGTCGCGCTCGCGTCGTCGTTCGCGCTGGAAGAACAAGCGCTCGCGATCGCGACGAGCCCGAAGAATGAATAAAGTGATTTGCTCCCACGCACCATGTCGTGAAGTACGGCGCTGAAACGTCGAGCGCGCTAGCAGAAGTTTGTTTACGCATGCGGCTTCGGCCGCACGTCGACGTGGTTTACAGGCCTGCGCGTTCCGCTGCGAGCTGGGCGATGCCCGACCAATCGAGCTCGCCTTTGCCTTGCGCGAGCGCGGTCAGAAAATGATCGCGCAAGACGCTCGCGATCGGCAGCGGCACCTGCAGTTTTTCACCGGCGGCCAGCGCGAGGCGAATGTCCTTCAGCCCGAGAGCCATTTGAAAGCCCGCCGGCTGATACGCCTCTTTCGCGATCATCTTGGCGTAGTTCTCGAAGATCGGCGAACGCGCGAAGACGTTCGTGAACAGATCGAGGAAGGCGTCTTGCGCGACGCCGGCTTTGCGCGTCAAGGCGAACGCTTCGCCGAGCGCCTCGATCATCGTCGCGATCAAGAAATTGCCGGTCAGCTTGACCACGTTGGCGGTCGGCGCCGTATCACCCAAATGGGTGAGCCCGCGGCCGAGCGCTTGCAGGGCCGGTTTGGCCTTTTCGACCGCATCCGGCGCGCCCGCGGCGACGACCCAGAGCTGCTTGGCGGCGGCGGCTTCGGGGCGCCCGAACACCGGCGCAGCGACATACCCTTGCCGCGCTTCGGCGTGGGCGTGCGCCAAGCGCTCGGAGAGCGCGACGGAAATCGTGCTCGAAGAGACGTGCACGGCGCCCTGGGCGAGCCCCGCGAGGATGCCGGCATCGCCGAAGCTCACGCTCTCGACGGCGCGATCGTCGGCGAGCATCGAGCACACGAGCTCTCGGCCGCGCGCGGCATCGGCCGCAGAGCTCGCGACTTGCACGCCGCGCGCCGCGAACGGCTCGGTGCGCTCGCGCGAGCGGTTGTACACGGTGAGCTCGTGCCCCGCGGCCACGAGCGACTCCGCCATTTTGCTGCCCATCGCGCCCAAGCCCACGAAGCCGATTTTCATGGGCAAAGACTCGCATATCGCCTGCGCGCGCCGCTAGTCACCGCGCAATTTGGCGCGCCTGGCTCGCTACTTCGGCGTCAGCTTCATGACTTCTTCGCCGGTCGTCCAATACACGCTCGTGTCGTCGACGGCGATGTCGAACACGTTCGGGACGTACGCGAGCACCACCGGTGCGCCGCCCGCCTTCGGCACCTTCGACAGCTTGCCCGCCGCCGCAAAGTACACGCTCGATTCATCGATCGCGATCGTCGTGCCGGCGAATTGGTTGGTCGCGAGCGTGTTCGCGCTTCCGTCGGCGGTCGCGTGCGTCACGTTGCCATCTCCGTAATCCTGCCAATAGATGCCGCTCGCGTCAGCTGCGATCGCCCACGGATCGTCGAGCCCGGTGACGACGCTCGAGGGCATGCCTGCGCCGCTCAACGGCAGGCTCAGGATTTTTCCTGCGGTCGGATCGGGATCGCCGCTGAAGGTCCAGTAGATGTGCGCGCTGTCGATCGCGATCATCGTGCCGGCCTCAGTCGAGACTTGTTGCTCGTTACTGCCATCGAGCGCGGCTTTGTAGACTCCCGTGTAGCGATTGACCCAATAAACACTCGCATCATCGACGGCGAGCGCGATGCCGCCGCCGTCCGGCGGCGCGTACTCGAGCGGCGTTCCGCCCGTTTTGGCGACGCTGAAGACTGGGCCACCGCCGTCACCGCTCGTCCAATACACCTTCGAGTCGTGGAGTCGGATCTGACAGGGCCAGCTCAGATCGGAGCCTGGTCGGGTGACGAGCGTCGTGACTGCGCCGCCCGTGATGGGCGTTTCACGCAGCTCGCCCGTGCCTTCGTCGAGCGCGTCGCCTGCGTTGATCCAATACACCGTCTGCGCATCGACCGCGACGCAACCGACGTTCGCTTGCGCGCTCGCGAGCGTCACGCTGCACCGGCCCATGCCGCATTGCCCGCTACACACGGCGCCGCACGCGCCGCAGTTCTGCGAATCGCTCAGTGTGTCTCCGCAGGTTGCGGAGCCGGCGTCGTTCGAGCGCGTGCCTGCGTCCGACGAGCTTCCGCCGCTCGCGCTGCTGGTGCCGTCGAGCACGGCCTTGCCGCCGCAACCCACGACGGAGCCCGCTGCCCAAATCGCAACGCAGAGCCCGCCGATCGATGCCGCTCGCCTCCGCATGAGCCTCCTGGCTCGAGCTTAGCCCGGCCGCGAACTTGCGCGAGGCGAGCGCGATTTTCGGCGCTGACTCGGCGTTACTGCACGCCGAACAGGTATTTACACGGCGCCATCCAACCGTTCATCGAATCATTGTTGCAGAACACGGTGTGGCCGCCGGGCGAATGTTGGTCCGAGCCGACCATCGTGAGCTCGTGCGAATCCATGAACGGGCCCATTTGTTCGGGGACGACGTTGAACGGCGCGCTCGGCCAGCCCGCGTTCTTCACCGTGGTGAGCATGCCCATCACTTCGTTGTCGTTCGTGGCGGTCGACGGATACGGCATGGTGAAGCCGACCGCCATGTACATGCGATCCAGTGGCGTCGCCGAGGGTGCGCTGATCCAAGTCGCGTTCGGGAAGCCTTCGTCTTGCGGGCCCGAGGTCGCGATCACACGGCCGAAGCGCACGTACTTCGCGTCCATCGCGATCGTTTGCGAGCCGAAGGAGTAGCCGACCATGTACACATCGGTCCAGCGCACGCTCCCGTCCGTGTTGAGGTAGTAGCCCCAATCTCCGCCGGGATCCGCGGTCACCGCGTGCTGCAACGCGTGCTGCGTGCGGTTCACGATGCTGTCCGGCGGTTGAATGTCGAGCCAATCGACGCGATCTTTGCCGTCGAACGCTTCCATGCGGCCATCGCCTACTTGGCGATTGGCTTCGGGATCCATCGGGTTCGTCTTCAGCGTCGTCTTGTACGAGTCGGGGGCGCCCGAGATCGCGGTTTGGGTCGCGACCAAGAACACGTGAAAGCCCATGTTTTTGGCGAAACCTTCGATGCCGCCGCCGCCGGGGCCACCGCCGATGCCGCCGATGCAGATCACGAGCTTGCCCTGCATGGGTTTGGTCGTATCCACGAACATCACCTGCGTGTCTGTCGCGTGGGTGTCGGTCGTGGATTTGCCGGCGTCGGGATCGACCGACGTGGCGGTGAACTTGATGTCGCATTTGCAGGAGGTCGCCGGATTCACCATCAGCGGGCGAGGCGCCGGCGGATCGGTGTCGGAGGCGCCTGCGCTGCCCGCCGCGCCGCCGCTCGTCGTGCCGCCGCTCGCGCTGCCCGCGCTGCCGCCTGCGCCAGCGGTCACGCCGCTCGTGCCTGCGATCGCGCTCGAGCCGCCATTCGAGCTGCCAGCGCTGCCGTTCGTCGCGCTGCCACCGCTGCCGCCGGTGCTCGTCGCGGTCTTGCCGGCGCTGCCCGCGCTGCTCGGGGTCGATGTAGGTGAGCCGTTGTCCGAGCTCGAACACGCGAGCGAGAACAAAAACGGCAACAGCGGCAAGCAATAGTGCGACGCGCGAAAGCTCATTCGGATTCCTCCGCTCCGGAGGCGCCGCACCGCGCGCGATCGGGTCACGCCATCTGCGCGCGACGCGAGATTGCGCGCGTGTTTGCAGAACCGCAGAAAAATAGCGCTATTCTAAGATTTCGTAGTCCGCTTCGGCGACCATGTAGGGAACGTAGCGAAAGTCGCGGATCGCTTGCACGCAACCTGCGGCGACATCCACGAGCACGAAGTAGGCAGGCGCGCTCGCGCCGTCCACGAACGCCGCGAACGCGAAGCGATCTTCGAGTCGCGCAAGGCGCAGCGCGACGTTCGCCTGCTCGTAGCGCGCAAAGTAGAGCCCGACTTGTTTGCCGCGGCGCTGCGATTTGCTGACCAAATCCAAGCGACATTCGGCGCCCACGAGCGCACGCACGCCGTCCCAATCGCGCGCGTTGAAGAGGGCGGCGTAGCGCGCGAGCTCGGTCCGCGTGGCTTCGTTCAGCGTCGCTGAGTCGGGCTCGGCTTCGCGTAACTTGGCGCGGCCGCGCACGAGCGCTGCTTTGACCGCCAACACGCTGTTGCCCATCGTCTCTGCGGCTTCCTCGAGCGAGTGGCCGAGCACGTCTTTCAAGATCACTGCGCTTCGTTGCGAGACGGGCAGCGCCAAGAAGCGCGCGAGCGCGGCGCGCACGGCGATCGGATCCGGCGCTTCCTCGAAGCCCGAAATGTCTTCGACGTCGGCGTAGGTATCGACGAATTTTTTGCCGTGGCTCTTCAAGAAATCGAGCGCCGCGTTGTGCGCGATGCGAAACAGCCACGGCCGGAGCGGCGGCACGTCCACCGAGAGGCTGAGCGCGTAGAAGGCTTTGGCCAGCGCTTCTTGCACGATGTCCTCGCCTTCGATCACCGAGCCCGTGAGCCGCGCGCAGTAGCGATGCAGCTCGGGGCGCACGCCGTCCACGAGCGCGAGGAATTGCTCGCGTGCATCGGCCAAGGCTTTCGGCGTCTCGGTCATGCGCGGCAGGCTAACAGGTCGGTGCGCGCGAAGGCAGCTGCGGTTCCGCGCGCTTTTTCGACGCTTGCTGACAGGTCCGGTGCCCGCGGTATGCTTCACGCCCCGCGATGACCGAACCCAAAAGGGTGCTCTTCCTGTGCAGTGGCAACTACTATCGGAGCCGCTTCGCCGAAGTGTTGTTCAATCACTTGGCTGCGGCCGAGGGGCTGCCGTATCGCGCGGACTCCGCCGGCCTCTGGCGTGATTGCCACACGCACAACGTCGGGCCGATGTCGCCGCACACCATCGCCGGCTTGGCCGAGCGCGGCATCCCGCTGCCCTCCGTGCTGCGCTCGCCGCGAGACGTTCAAAAGTCGGATTTCGTCGGCGCCGCGCTCGTCATCGCCGTCAAAGACGCCGAGCATCGCCCGCTGATGCAAGCGCGCTTTCCCGAGCAATGCGACCAAGTCGAATTCTGGCACGTCGACGACGTGGGGGACGCGCCGCCCAGCGTCGCGCTGCCGATGATCGAGCGTGAGGTGCGCGCATTGGTTGCGCGTCTGGCCGCGGAACAAGCTGAGAAGCAGCCGTAGCGCAGCCTCTCGGCCTCTATTTGTTCGCTCTGCTTTCTCGCTCCCGTCTATGGAGGCGGGAGCCAACGAGACCTGACCGAACAGGCGCCGGTCGCGTCGCTCGATGCGCGAGCGGCCAAGCGCCAGGTGAAAGCGCAGGGCCAAAAAATTCCTAAGCTCGGACGACGTGCCAGTTATTTTGGGGGCTGCACCGCGCTTCAGTCCTCGATATTTTGAGGACCCATGAAGACCGATCCGCGCGTCGACCAATACATCGCCAAGGCTCCCGAGTTCGCGCGAGCCATCTTGCTCGAGGTGCGGAAACGCGTCGGGCAGACGTGCCCGAACGCGGAAGAGACCATCAAGTGGAACGTGCCGTTCTTCCTGCTCGATGGGCAAATCCTGGCGAGCATGGCCGCGTTCAAGAAGCACACGAAGATCGGCGTTTGGACCGGGATGAAGCCGGACATGGTCGACGTTGCCGATGTCTCCGCGCTCGTGCCCGCGAAGGAGTACGCCGTGAAGCTCAAGGCGGCGATGGCGCACGCGGCCGGCGCGAAGCCGGCTGTGAAGCAAACCGCAGCCGTTGCCACGAAGAAGACGGCTGCCGTCGCGAAAAAGAGCGGCGCGAAAAAGACCGCGAAGAAAGCGGCGCCGAAGGCGGCCAAGAAGCGCGCGAAGAAAGCGCGCTGATCAGCGCGCAGCGCGGCGCACGCGCCGGCGCAGAGCGAGTCCGCACAGCGCGACGAGCGTCAGCCAGGCGAAGGCGCGCGGCGTCGTGCGCGTGCGGCCGATGGCGCAACCGCTGCTCGAGTCAGTGCCGGAGCCAGATTCCGGGCTCGAATTATTGCCTCCGGTGTTCGCCGCAGATGAGCCGCCGACGGTGGTCGTCGTGCCGCCGCCGCCGGTGGTCGTGCTCGCGCCACCGTCACCACCGTTCGCGACCGCGGTGCTGCCGCCGGCGCTCGTGCCGCCTGCGCTCGTGCCCGCGCCACCGGCGCTCGTCGCTCCCGCGCTGCCCGTCGCTCCGCCCGCGCTCGCGCCAGCGGAGCCGCCCGCTCCGCTCGTGCCACCGGCGCCCGTATCGACGGCGCTCGTGGCGATGCCGGTCGCGCCCCAAAACACCGCGTGTGAGCCGTTCGTCTTCGTGACCTGCACGCTGGTGAGCATCGCCGTGCTGGTCGGATTGATCTCGATGCCAGTGATCGTGTGCGTCGCGCTATCGCCTTCTTGATTCGTGGTCGACCACTTGTGCATGCCCGAGATCAGGTTGAAGAACACGGGATCGTTCGCCGCCGCGCCGCCGATGCCGTAGTCGGGCAACATCAACTTCAACACCGTCGGCGCCGCGCCGCCTGCGTAGTTCAGCGTGACCGTGAGCGCGGCCGCGCCCTCCGAGCAGGTGATGAACACGAACAGCTTCGAATACGTCGCTTGCGGCACCGCGAATTGAAACGTCTGCGCGCCTTGGTTGATGTGGATCTGGTGCGTTTGAGGGCTGGTCGCGGCCGCGGTGTTCGAGAAATGCAGCTGAATTTCCGGGTAACGCGTGGTCGCCGGGAAATGGCCGTCATCGGGTAGGGCGACGCCGGCTTTGCCGTTTTCGGTCTTGCCCTGCGTCAACAGCACGTTCTCGACCGCGGTCGTGACGAAGCCGTCGGCGCTGCCATCGCCATCCACGCCTTGCCCGGGCGACCACGTGACGATGGTCTGACCGTTCAACGTCGAAACGCTGCGCCCATCGAGCACCGAATCGACCGGGATCTGCACGGTGGTGTCCGCGTGCGCGGCGTGCGCCTGCGAAATCACGAACAGTGCTGCCGCGAGGCCGAGCGAAGAAAAACTGCGAGCTCTGGGGAAAGGCGCCATGTGCTGTGAATCCCGTTCTTCAAGTCCCGCACGCGCGGGGTGCGCTGACACGGCGCGCCCTCGTAGTGTACGGACCGCGTTCCGCCCGTGACGCCGCGATGTCCTCACTGCGTCGGATTGCGACTCGCGCCTGTGAAATCAGCGAGTTATTGCTCGGCCGCTTAGCCAAGACTCGACGTTGTGCCGCGCTGCTCCAAATCCATGTGAGACTCGGCCCCCAACCAAAGGGAGAAGCATCATGATCCGGACCAGCACAGCAGTTTGGCACGGCGACGGTTTGCACGGCAAAGGCGCGCTCACGATGCAAAGCGGCGTGTTCAAAGATCAGCCGTATTCATTTCAGACCCGTTTTCAAAGCGAAGACGGCAAGGCCGGCACCAACCCGGAGGAGTTGCTCGGCGCTTCTCACGCCGGCTGTTTCGCCATGGCCACTTCCTTCGCGCTGACCGATGCGGGACATCCGCCAGAAGAGCTGCACGTCTCGGCGGGCGTCGAGCTTTCGAAGGTCGAAGGCGGCTTCGCGATCAGCAAAATCGAGCTCAAGCTCGAAGCCAAAGTGCCCGGGCTCGACAACGACAAGTTCCTCGCGATCGCCGAAGGTGCGAAGAAGAACTGCCCGATCTCGAAGGCGCTCGCCGCCACGCCGATCACGTTGACGGCGAAGTTGCTCTGAGCTTGGCGCGAAGAGGGTGAACGGTTGGAGTGGCTGTTCACCCTCTTGGTTTGTTTTTTGCTCTGCGCGGATCGTGGTGTCTGAATTCTTTTGGGCCCTGCGCGTCTGGCGGCGCTTGGCCGCTCGCGCTTTTTGTCGCGCGACGGGCGCCTGTTCGGTCAGGTCGCGTTGGCTTCGCCTCTCGTTCTAGAACCGTGATCAGCCCGGCGAATCAGAATCTTTGTTTTATTTCCGTGCATCCGGCCCATGCTCTTCGCGCGCGCTCGGGCGCGAAGGAGATCAGGACCTGGGGGCGTGAGGCACTGGCGCAGGCGGGCTGCTGAGGGGCGACCCCCAAAAAATAAGCGAGGGAACGGCATTTGCACGACGCAATGCCATGTCTGATCTCGCTCACGTTCCGGGTCAACGCGTGCAGCTCCGCAAAGGGAGCACGCTGGATGAGGTGTTTCGCAGCGCGCAGAACGGCGGCGGCAGTGAAGGGGAGCCGCGCGAGCCGTTGCGTGGCGATAGCGTGCGCTCTGCGAGCGAGCTCGACGCGGTGATTCACGAAGCGGGCGTTCGCTACGAAGAGTGCGGCCGGCTCAGCGTGTCGCTCGACTGGTGGAACCGCAACAGCGCGGATCCGGCGTGGGAAGTGAGCGAGCGCGAAGGCGCGCCGGGCGGCGGCGCAGGTTGAGGCTCCGCGCATGAAGACGGCAGCTCGCATCGTCGTTCGAAGCGAGCTGCCGCGCTGAACACTCACGAACGCGTTTGCTGTTTGGCTGATTTTTTCGCGGCTTCGTAGCGATCGAGCATCGCTTTGGCTTCGCCTTCACCGAGGATGGCTTGGGCTTTGGGGAAGAAGTCATTTTCTTCTTCGGCCACGTGTTGCTGCACGAGCTGGAACAAGTGCTCGAACGCCGGACCCCATTCCGGGCTCGAGAATTCGTGCTGATCGACCGAGTGGATCGCGTGCTCGAGTTGCTGTGCCTCCGCGCTGTGCGCGGCAGCGATGTCACGCGTGGCGACGTGCTCGCTCAAGAGGGGATATACCTCCGCGAGCTCGCCGCGCTCGTGCGAGAGCAGCTCCGCGCGGATTTGCGGGTAGAGCTCGGCGCGCTCTTTCGGATCCGCGCTCTTGCTCACGCGCTTCATCAACGCGCCGACCTCGCCGTGCTCTTCGGCCAAGTGCAGGAATACTCCGCGCAAGCCGTTGAAGCCCGCTTTGACGGCCTTGGCCGTGCCGACTGCTTTGGCTTGCATTTGTTCCAATGAATTCGCCATCTCGAAACCTCCGATGACGACCACTCAAGCAAGCGTCGTGCCTCCTGCGTTGCGAGAAATAGCCTAGATTTTGGCCGCAATTTCGCGCGCTTCGTTTTGCTACATGTGGCGCGTGTGAGCGCCTCAACCAAGTCTGCGCGCGCAGCCCGCGCTCGTGGCAGCAAATTGCGCTCGATGACTCGGCTCGCTTCGAGTGTAGCGACGAGCACGTGCGTCGCTGTTCCGCGCGCGTCGCGCGACGTCGAGTATTGCAGCGGTAACATCGGTGCCACGATCGAGCGGCATGATTTACGCAAGGCTCCGAGCCGTTCGCGCGCTCAGCGCGAGCGGAGAGCGAGCATCATCATGAAAGCGATTGTTTTGAACGAGTACGGCGGACCGGAGAATCTGAAGTTCGGGGACCGACCCGACCCGGAGCCGGGCGCGGGACAAGTGAAAATCCGCGTGCGTAGCGCGAGCATCAATCCCATTGATTGGAAGCTGCGCAGCGGCGCGAACAAGCGCGCGATGCCGCTCGAGCTGCCCGCGGTGCTCGGGCGCGATGCCGCCGGTGAAGTGGTGAGCGTCGGGCGTGGTGTCAGCGCGTTTCAAGTTGGTGAGCGCGTGCTCGGTCTGGTCAACGGCGGCTACGCGGAGTTCGTGGTCGCAAACGCGGACGCGTTCGCGAAGGTGCCCGAGGGCATGCCGCTAGAAGATGCGGGCGCTTACCCGCTGGTGCTTTTGACCGGCGATCAATTGGCGGACGCGACGCTCGGCGCTTCGCACGGTGGCGCGAGCGGGCTCACGGTGCTCGTCACGGGAGCGCTCGGCGCAGTCGGTCGGACCACGCTCTGGGTCTTGAAGCAGCGCGGCGCGCGCGTGCTCGCGGGCGTTCGCGGCAAGCAACTGGATGCCGCGAAGAAGCTCGGCGCCGACGGCATCATCGCGCTCGACGACGACGATTCGATCGCGCGCCTGCCCGAGCTCGACCGGATCGCAGATACAGTCAGTGGCGAGACGATTGCGAAGCTCTTGCCCAAGCTGAAAAAAGGCGGAGCCATCGGCAGCGTGCTCGGCGAGCCGCCCGGCGCGAAAGAGCGCGGCATTCCGGTCAACGCGTTCCACGCGCACCCGGATAGTCGGCGTTTGTCGGAGCTCGCCACGGCGGTCGCCGAGGGCAAGCTGATCATCCCGATCGAACGCCGTTTTCCGCTAGCGCGCGCGAGCGAAGCGCAGGCGTTGGCCGAGCACGGCGGGGTCGCGAAGATTTTGCTCAACCCGTAGCCAGATAACCCGAGCGGGTGATTTCGTCGCGCTACGCTTTCCAAGCCTCGGCCACCTCGAGCAATGCTCGGGTGGCCACGGTGCGGATTGCTTCCCCGGACATCGCGCGCGCGACGGCGAGCAGCGCGGTCTTCGTGAGCGCGCCGGCGAGCGCGGCGTTCGGGCCGTGAAATGGCGAAACCGCGCCCTCGCGATCCGAGCGCGAGCGCACGGCCATCGTCGCGCCGACGAGCGCGGCGCCGATGCCGACTCCGATCAAGAGCGGCTTCATCGACGTCGATAAATCGAGCGCAGCGGTCGGCTCCGCGGAGTTTGCCGGCGCGACTTCGAGATGCTTTGCCAAGGCGGCGCGCGGCGCGCGACGTTTACGCAATGGGCGCGGCGGCGCGTTCGGTTCGGAGCTCGGAGCGACGGCGACGGGTGACGCGGTTTTTGCCATGTGACCGTATTTTCCAGGGGTGACCGCGTGCGGCTGCAGCGAACGTGCCACTCTTCGCGGCGCCGCTTTTTTCTCGCGCAACCGGCGACGGACGCCCACGTATTCGAACACCAAATGGTGGCGAGTTTGACAAACGAGCAGGCTATGAGGCGAACGGCCTCGCCACGTTTTTGCGGCGGGCAAGGGGCTGGCTCTGCCTCTGGCTTGGCCCCACAATGGATCGGCGAGAATCGATTACTTTCTACGATGAGGATCGGGAGAACGAAAATGATCAAGGCGCATGGGGTCGTGTCGGCAGTGGTGGCGGCGGTGCTCGGGCTGACGAGCGCGGGATGTCTCGGCTCTGCGCCGCACGCGAACGATGCGAGCAGCGCGCCCGATAGCCCTTCACCCGGCAGGCCCGAGGGCGCCTCGGACGCGGTCAATGCCACGCCCGGGAACGGCAACACCGGCAACGGCTCGCCCGGCCCCGAAGGCGGCCCGGGCAGCTTGGGCGTGGGCATCGGCAGCGGCAGCGGCACCGGCACCGGCGCGGGGCTCAGCAGCAACGGCACCGCGAACGCCGGCGGCGCGAAGTAAGACGCGCCTCGAGCCGAGCACGAACGCCCATTCGGTCGCGAGCCGGGTGGGCGTTCGCGTTTTGTTTTTGGGCTCCGTCCCTCAGCTCGCCTGCGCGGTCTGCAGCTCCGCGAGCACTCCTTCGAGCGCGTCGTAGCTCGCGGCGGCGCCCTTTTCCATCCCGGTTCCGAGCACGGTGTCGCGCACTTGCTGCGAAGGATATTCCCCGCTGAGGATGAGCCGAGTCTGATTCCGACCTTCACTCACGAGCTCGGCCGTGACGACGCTCGCGGCGTCCGGGAACGGATCGAAGATCTCCGTGAACACGATGCGACCAGGCGCGTCGATTTCCCGATAAACACCGTGGAAGCCGTACTCGCCGCGCGGACCCTTGCCGACGTAACGCCACTTCCCGCCGACGCGAAAATCGATTTCGCACACCGTGACCGAGTAACCCTCACCGAGGTTTCCCCACCACCTTCGCACGTGTTCGGGCTTGTTCATCGCTTCGAACACGAGCTCGCGCGGCGCGTCGAACAGGCGCGTGAGGCGAATCTCGCGCTCCGCGGGCGTGGAGATTTGGAATGTCTCGCTATTTGCGGCGGCTTTTTTTGACATGCTTGTGCTCCTGGTTTTGGATTTCTTTCAAATAGGCGTCGAGGCGATCGAGCCGTTGCTCCCAGATGTGCCGATAGGTTTCCGCCCACTCCGCCACTTCCTTCAGCGGCTTCGCGTTGATGCGACAGGGTCGGCGTTGCGCTTCTCGCGCACGCGCGATGAGCCCAGCGCGTTCGAGCACGCGCAAGTGCTTGGAGACCGCGGGCAAGCTGATCGCGAACGGCTCCGCCAGTTCGTTCACGGTGCACTCGCCGGAAGCGAGGCGCGCGAGGATGGCGCGCCGGGTCGGGTCGGCGAGGGCGAAGAAGGTGTCACTCAAGGCATCCGTGTTGGGCATCGTTTAACTTGTTGGTTAATTATCTGATTGGTTAAATACAGATTGCGGCGCCGTTCGTCAAGCTGGTTCGTGCGAGCGAGAACAGGCGGGTTTTGGCCGGCAAACGCGAGTCCACGCGGGTGCTACCTTCCGCGGCGTGGCGCTCTTAGGCACTTACCCGACCCCCGTCGAGCGGCTCGCGCGCTGGTCGACGGGGGCGAGCGAGCTGTGGATCAAGCGCGACGATCTGACGAGCACGACTTACGGCGGCAACAAGGTGCGCAAGCTCGAGCTCGTGCTCGAAGAGGCGAAGCGGCAAGGGAAAGCGCGCGTGGTCACGCTCGGCGCGGTCGGCAGTCATCACGTGCTCGCGACTGGCATCTACGCCCAATCGTTCGGGCTCCAGGTGGAGGCGATCGTGATTGGGCAGCCGCGCAGCCAACACGTGCTCGAGAACGCGCGCGCGAGCGTGGGCCAAGGCGTGCGCATGATCCCGGCGAGCAACTTTGCGGAGGCGGCGTTGCTCCTCGGCGCGCGCGTCGCGCGCGGTGCCTACTTCATCCCCGC
>FTCX01000313.1_pt1 | contig 15011 bp, 8 predicted proteins | sample 1639831 | NCBI WGS metagenome assembly FTCX01 (sample SAMEA3914869, study PRJEB12502) | metagenome | biome: forest; material: soil | place: USA | collected 2012-03-12 | depth 0.1 m
CCTTCGAACGCCTGCGCCAGCGTCTTCGGTTGCTCCACGCGCAGCAGCTCGAGCTGAAACTGATCGGTCGTGCGCACGCCGGTCGAGAGCGTCGCGTGCGCGAGCCAGGAACGGCCGCCGTAGGTCGACGAATCGAGCACGCGCGTCGCGACGTGAAAGCCTTTTTGGCTCAAATCCTGCTCGAAGCGTGCGTATTCGGGCAACACCTGCGCCGCGAGAGACGGCCGTTCCACGACGCATTCGCCGTACGACTCAATCACGAACAGGTACACGTTCACGCTGGCGAGCTTGTGCAGATCATTCGGCAGCGCCGCGAGCCGAGCTTGCTGCTCGCGGATGCCCGCGATCTTGTCCGCGCGATAACCGAAGGTGTTGGCCGCAAAATCGAGCTCGCTCGCGAAGCGCGAGAAGATGCTGCTGCCGAACGCGCCCGCGAGCCGCCGGTCATCATCCACCACGAAGGGTGAGCTTTTCTCGTTCGGCGGTTGCCACTCGAACGGCGAGGCCAACGCAAACGCACCGACCGTGAACGCGAACAGTGCACGCGGTGTCGGCAACGCGAGCGAAGCTTCGAGCCGGCGAAACACGCGCGCGAGCAGAAAGCCGAGCCCGACGAAGAGCCCCACGCCGACGGCGCACGCGAGCACGAAGCGCGGCAGTGGCACCGTCGTGTAAAACAAGCGCACGAACTCCGTGAGCAGCGGCGAGTCGACCACGAAGTTGAAATTGCGGTAGAACGCGCTCATTTCCACGCCGTCCGCGACGCGCAGCACGCGCGAGACGAGAAACAGGGCCACGAACAGCGCGCGCAAAATGCGTGGCACCGGTCGACCAAACCCCGCAAAAAGCGCGAAGACGAGCAACACGGCGACCACATCGAGCGAGGGCACGACGTACCAGAGCAGCGGTTGCCGCGCCGGGTAGCGGCTGTTCATCGCAACGTTCAGCAACACGAACAGCGCCGCGAACGTGAGCGGCTCGCGCGCAGCCCGCCAAAAACCGCGCTCCGGCGCGCGCGACAGCGCCGGCGGCGCGAGCCGGTCGCCGATCACGGCGCCGGTGAGCTCAGCCGTGGTCGGCTGGGAGTGCATGCTCTTTACATATGACGAGGGGGGCGGTTCGGTCTCGGCAAATCCACGACGATAACGCGCACGCCCGCGCGTTTCTGGGGCTTTTCGCGATTGCTCTCGGCCCGCGGCCAGCTCAGAGCAAGAACGAGACGCCGAACGTCGTCGCCGGGTAACCGAGGCGCAAGGTCAAACCGATGCTGTCGTTGATGTGGAAACGACCGCCGACAGCGAAATCCGGCTCGACGCCGAGCCCGCCGCCGCTGTGATGGGAGAACGCGAGCCCCGGCTCACCGAACACTGACCAGCGCGGGTGGAGCCAGAAATTCCACTGCATCACGACTGGGACGTAGAGATAGTTGGCCGAGCCGTTGCCGCCCGCGTCCACGCAGACTGGGACGTTATTTGCCGTCGCTTCGAAGCGCGCGCAGCCACCGCGGTACGGCGCCAAATCGTAATGCACCCAATCCAGCCCGAAGCCGATGGCGACCGAGTTGTTGATCGAGGGCACGAAGCCGTTCTGCAGGATCGGGATGCTGCCGCGCACGCCCACGCCCCAGCCGCCATCGGACGGGAAATCCGGCGCATCGAACGGGGTCACGATCAGGTGCGGCTCGAGCTCGAAGGCGTAGTGCGGATGATTGTCCGGCTGCTTGATGATCGACTGCGCGTGCACGTTGCGCGCGACGGGCAGCACGACGACGAGCGCGGCGAACAGCGCGAGCGCGAACGAGCGGCGCAAGAAAACCGTGAACATGCTCAGCACCCACCGCACTTGAAGAGATTGCCGCCGCAGGATTGAGCGGGCGAACCATCCGCACACGTGACGTTACAGTTCGGACCTTGATCGCAGGTGACGGCGCAGGCGCCTTCACACTCGACGGCGCAGGTCGTAAATTGCGAGCACGAAACGGTGCTCCCGGCGCCGACGCGCGCGGCGCACTCAGGCGTGTTGTCGCATTTCCAAGTGCAGTTGTTGCCGCAGATGATGCCGCACGAGCTCGTCCGCTCGCAGCTCGCAGCGCAGTTCGCGCCGCAGGATTGCGATGCGTTCGTCACATCATGCGTATCGGAAGTGCAGTTGTCACCGCAGACGGTGCCGCAGCGATTCAAGCTGAAGCAAGCTTGGTTACAGCCATCCCCGTTGCAACCGAGGTAGCACTCGTCACCGCCGCTGCAGGAGCACAGGCTGCCCGGACCACAATCATTGCCGGAATGACAAGCGGAAAGCCCGAATAGGCTAAGGAAGAGACACGCAATCAGCGCGAGCGCGCGGGTCGATATCACCCGCGCACTCTAAAACAGTTCGGTTCTATTCGGATCCAGAAAGCACAAGAGAAGGAAGCTTAACTTTGCAATTTTCCGGCGAATGGCAACGTTGCCTCACGCGCACGTCGCGTCAGAAATTTCCGAACGCGGCGAGGCCGTAACCATTCGCGCCGAACGTCGGCGCGACTTGCACGCGCGGCGGCGTCGCTTCTGCGCGCGTCGTCGTGACCGTCTCCGGATTCAAGAACGACTCGACCACCAAGAGCGCGCCGAGCGCTTGGAAGACGCCGTCGGTGATGATCAAAACTTTGTCGGTGGTCGCGGCGTCACACGTGCGCGGCGTGCCCACGCCGCAGCCGCCGCGGCCCGACAGCGCCATCCACGGCCCCGCGATCGGCACGACCATGCGATGATCGGCGTCCAAGCTGCTCGCGCTGCCGATGATCGCGGCAGCGCCGTACGAGATGCCGAACGTGCCGATGCCGCTGAACAACATCGCGCGGCTCGGGCCGCCCTTCTCGGTCACGGTGTCACTCTGCGCAGACGCGATACCGCTGAACGACAGCAACGCGCCGCAAGCAATAAGCACTGAGAGAATCTTTTTGGAAGCCATGTGAGTTCGTCTCCTCGAGCAACGGCTTTTGCAACCGCTGTGCCGTATAAGGCACCCACGCGGAACCGCGGCGCGCGGAACCGCGAGCGTTGTGCGGAGACCCCAATTCGGGTTCAGCGAATCGCGTTTTGCGGACAAATGCCGCAATTTCTCGGCTGATTTCCGGACCAGCCGCGAGGCAACGCGCCGCACCGTGAATCTTCGACACGCGCGTTTTTTCAAGGTGTCGACGCGCGCAATCGACGCAGCTCGACGCCGAAGGCTGGGGCGCGACACGACGACTTGCGTGACCATCAACCCCAGAGAAAACTCGCCGGCGAAGTCCCGGCCAGAACTCACATTGGGTTCGCGCGCAGTGCGGCGAGCAGCTCTTCGAGATTCACGAGCGCGAAGCTGCTCGCGTAATCGCTCATCGCGTACGGCAAGACCAAGTCCTTGCCGTGAATTTGGCCGCCGCAGCTGTACACGACGTTCGGCACGTAGCCTTCGCGCTCGGTGTGCTCGGGCGAGAGCAATGGCTCGCGCAAACGGCCGATCACCTTCGAGGGATCGTTCAGATCCAGGAGGAATGCACCGATCGAGTATTTGCGCATCGGGCCGACGCCGTGACTGAGCACGAGCCAACCAGCTTCCGTCTCGATCGGCGAGCCGCAATTGCCGAGCTGCACGAACTCCCAACCGTAAGTCGGTTTGAGCAGCGTCTCGCGCGTGAGCCAGAAGTGCAGATCATCGGAGTACATCAAGAAGATGTTCTCGCCGTCTTGACGCGAGAGCATCGCGTAGCGCCCGTTGATCTTGCGCGGAAAGAGCGCCATGCCCTTGTTCTGCACCTGCGGCCCGTTCATCGTGCTGATCTTGAAACGCAGGAAATCCGTGGTCTCGAGGATCTGCGGGAACGTGACGCGGCCATCGTAAGCTGTGTAAGTCGCGAGATACTTCGTCTGTCCGTCTTCCTCTTGGAACTGGACGAAGCGCGCGTCTTCCACGCCGTTCGACTCCGTCGGCGAGTTCGGGAAGATGATGCGCTCGGACATCTGGTGTTCCGGCTCGTAGATGACTTCGTAATTCGCCTCGGCGAGCGCGACGATCGAGCGCGAGCTCGCGGGCGGCAGCGCCTTGGATTGCACGCGGTACTCGAGCTCGACCGCGCGCACGGCAGCGCGCAGCTCCTTCATGTTGAAGCTATCGCCGACGCGCCCGAGCACGCGCTCCGAGAATGCGTCTGAAGTGCCGAGCTCGAACAGCGTGCGTTCGAACAGCCATTTATCGTAAAATGGATCGGGCACCGTCTGCGGCGTGGTCACGAACGGCGTGACGGGATCGAGCACGATGTCACTGTGCTCGTCGATCACGCCCGAGCGAAAGGTGATCGAAGAGATGTGCCCTTCGCCCGTCGAGCGCAAACTGAGCACGAAGCGCCGAGATCCTGGCGGCAGGTTGGTTTGATCTGGGTGCCAAACCAGAGATGGATTGAACAGCGCAGCCGATTCAACCGAGTATTCCTGCGTGAAATACGAGCCGATCAACATACGCCGCTCTTCGGTCAGCGGCAGATCCGAGACCATGAACCTGCGCAGTTGCTCGAAGCGCAGCAAGAAAAATTGCTGCAGGCGGTGATGGCGGCCGCGAAATTCCGCCATCACGTGCTCGAGGTGCTGCGCGACTTCTTCGTCACGCAGCGACATCACGCGGGCGACGATGCGCACGACGCGGCCTTCGTCCAATTGGTTGAATGGACGGAACAGCACCCGCGCCGCATTCGGGCGAATGACCAAGTTCGTACGACGAACGATCATGTTATTTCGATTGTATCAGGTGGTGCTTTGGTTGGCTGCATTCAAGAGCGAAGAAGCGCCCTCGATCGCGTGCTCGCCCGATTTCGGTTCTTCGTCACTCGTGACCACGTGACCTTCGAGCGCTTGGATTTCGACGAGCGCGGTCAGGAACGCGAGCGTGGATTCCGCGCCCTCGTTCAAGTTCACGCGATCGACGTGGAGTCCGTCACGACAGCCGCCAGAGTCCGGGTTGTACACGCTCGTATCGAGATCGTTTTGGCCCAAAAACCAGCCGAACGCGCGGCGCGCTTCTTCGAGCCACACGCGGTCACCCGTGATGCGGAACGCCTCGCTGCAAGCTGACACCGTCGCATGCGCTTCCAGCGGTTGCTGATCGAAGCGAGCCCGCGGCTCACCCTTGCGGTAGAAGCCGTTCGAGCCGATTGGCCGAAAATGACCGCGCTCAGCGCGCTGCTGCTCGGTGAGCCAGCGCAGCGCTTCGAGCCCGATTTCGCGCGCGCCGGAGAGCTCCGGGTTTTTGCCGGCGGTCGCGAGCACCGCTTGCGCCATGCGCGCGTTGTCGTACGAAACGACGTCTTCGAACCAGTGCCAGCCCGGGCTCTTCACTTGATCGTAGAGCGCGATCAGGCGCGTGAGCAGCTCGAGCTGGAGCTTTGCCACCACGCGATCGCCGCGCAAGCGACGCAGGTATTCGCGGATGCCGAGCAGCGCGAACGACCAAGCGCGCGGTGATTGCGTCCGTTCGATCGCGGGCAGCGCGCGCATGAACAAATCCGCGGCCCACGCGCGGAGCTCGCGCCGTTGCGTGCGCCCGACGCAGGTGCCGAGCGCCCAGATCGCTCGTGCTTGGCTGTCCTCGGAGCCGACCGACTCGAGCCAGCGCCGGTCGTAAGACATGAAGTTGCGGAAGCGCCCGACTTCGGCGTTGAACGCGTAATCCACGAAGCTCGCGTAGCGCGTGGCGAGCTGCGCAATTTCACCGCCGCCCACGCCGCGCGTTTCGAGCTCGACGGTGAGCATGAGCGCGCGCGCGTTGTCGTCGATGCAATATCCTTCGGCGTAGTTCGGGAACGCAAAGCGCGCGTGCTGCAGCATGCCGGTCGAGTCCGACATTCGCTTCAGGTGCTCGAAACCGAGCTCAGGCAACTGCAATTCACGGCTGCCCGCGGTTCGTCGCGGCACGACCTTGAGTTGCCGCTCACTGCGGCTCTTGCGCGCAGCTTCGAACGTCGCCAAATACTCTTCCGCGACTTTGGGCCAAATCATTTCGCGGCCGAGCATGTACGCGCGCTTACGCATGGCATGGCGGCGACTCTCGTCGTGCAAGAGCCCGCGAACTTCGCGGCTGATCGCCGCCGAATCGCCGAACGGCACGAGCACACCACGGCCGTCCGCGAGCAGCTCTTCCGCGTGCCAGTACGGCGTGGAAACCACCGCTTTCCCGCAGCCGAACGCGTACGCCAGCGTGCCGGAGGTGATCTGCGCGGGGTTCAAATACGGCGTGATGTAGAGATCGGCCGCGCCGAGGAAGCGCTTCAATTCGTCGAGCTCGACGAACTGATCGAAGAAGCGCACGTGTTCGCTGACGCCGAGCTTGTCCGCGAGCGCAATCAGGCTCTCGCGATATACTTCCCCGTGGTCGCGCACCAAGTTCGGATGCGTGGCGCCGAGAACGATGTACACCACGTCCGGATATTCGGCGACGATCTCCGGCAGCGCCTCGATCACCTTTTCGATGCCTTTGTTCGGCGAGAGCAGACCGAACGTGAGCAGCACGCGCCGCCCTTCGACGCCGTATTGATCCTTGTAAAAATTCGGATCCGTGAACGCCATGTCCGGAATTCCGTGCGCAATCACGTCGATTTTGCGCTCCGGAACGCCGTAGACCTCTTTCAAAATCGAGTGCCCCGAATCCGACATGCACACGAGCTTCGATGACAGGCTGGTGAGTTCTTGCATCACCCGGCGTTGTTCCGGGTTCGGCTGCTTCAAGATCGTGTGCAGCGTCGACACGATCGGCATGCGCAAGCGACGCAACATGCTCAAGATGTGGCTGCCGCTCGGACCACCGTAGATGCCGAACTCGTGCTGCAAGCACACGACATCCACGTTCAAGAAGTTGAGGTACTCGGCGGCGCGCACGTAATCGTCCGCGTTTTGCTCCGCGATCTCGAAGCGCACGTCTTCGGGATAGTCGTAGCCTTCGGCGCGATCGCTCACTGCGACCACGGGACAAATCCCGTTCGGGATGGCACCTTGCACGGCGTTCCGCAGATCGCCGGTGAATGTCGCGATACCGCACTTTCGGGGCAGGTAGTTTCCGATGAAGGCGATCTTTCGAAAGTCACTCATGCCCGCCCGCTCTGCAAGCACCGTTCCCAACGTGCCGTTGGAGGATCAGCGCTGATTTTCGAATCACGGAGCGAGCGGGCCGGAGATTCTGTAGCGATTGGTCACTACGCGATCGAGCGCCGCACGAGCGTGGTGCTTTTTGTCTCGAGAAAATAGCCCAAATCCAGCCGAAAAACGGGCCTTTTTCGCTTGCGCGCCGGTGCCAGAGCTGCTGGCACGCGCGCTGCAGAAGCCAATTCAGTCTCACTCTTTTTTCGAGCGGAGGATCGAATCATGTTGTATTGGGCGGCAGTATTTTTCGTGATCGCACTCTTGGCAGCCATCTTCGGTTTCGGCGGCATCGCAGCGAGCGCAGCCGGCATCGCGAAGATCTTGTTCTTCGTGTTCTTGGTGTTTGCTTTGGTGTCTTTCTTGTTCGGGCGACGTAGTCCGGCCGCGTGAATTCAGGCTGGACAGTGAAGTCTGTGCCTGACCCGGTTGTGACGACGCATCGGGTGATGCTTCTGGCCCTACGCGCAGCACGACGCTTGGCCGCTCACGCGTCTTGCTGCGCGACTCGCGCCTGTTCGGTCAGACTTGCGTTGGGGTGTGGCTACTCGCCTAATCCGTGATCAGCCCGGCGAGTGCTTTGTCTTTGTTTTATTTCCGTGCAGGCGAGCTGGTGGAGTTGCCCGGCGTGCGACTTTGCCCTTCGCGCGCGCTCCGCGAGAGAATGAAAGCGAGAAAGCTCTTCGCGAAGCTGAGCTCACCTACCCGAAGCATGAGCCACCGCAGCACTGAGCTGCGCTGGCTCCACGGGCTTGGCGACGTGAGCTTGGAAGCCTGCGGCGAGGGCCTTGGCGACGTCTTGGCGCGAGGCGTAGGCCGTCACGGCGACGGCAGGCAAGTCGTGATTCGACTCGCGCACGCGTTTGAGTAGCGCGAAGCCGTCGCCGTCGGGCAAGCCGATGTCCGACACGAGCACGTCCGGGCGGCGATGCTTCACGGCTTCGAGCGCGGCAGCCGCAGTCCCGACCGCCGTGACCTCGGCGCCGAAACGGCGCAGCATCATCTGCATCAAATCACAACCGTCCGGATCGTCTTCGACGAGCAGCGCGTAGATCCCCGCGAGCGCCGGTTGGTTGTCTTGAGAGTCTTCACTCGCGGGCGCAGGACGCATCGATTCCGTGAGCGGCGGGCTCGGCTGTTCGGCACGCAGCGGCAAGCGAACCACGATGCGCGCGCCCTTGCCGATGCCCTCACTGTGCGCCTCCACCGTGCCGCCATGAAGCTCGACCAAGTGTTTGACGATCGCGAGCCCGAGCCCGAGCCCACGCTGCGCGCGCTGAGAATTGTTCGTCGCCTGCTTGAAGCGATCGAACATCACCGGCAAGAAATCAGCGGGAATGCCGGGGCCGTCGTCGACCACTTCGAGCTGGGCTTCTTCACCCTCGGCGCTGAGCGTGAGCCGCACGTGGCCGCCGCGCGGCGTGAATTTGAGCGCATTGCCGACGATGTTGCCCACCACCTGCTGCAAGCGCGTGGCATCCCCGAGCATGTCGAGCTTCTCCGACGGCAAGCTCGCGCTGAGATCGATGCCGCTTTCGACCGCGACCGGTCGCGCGGCGTCGAGCGCGGCTTCGACGATGCTCTTCAGATCCAGCCGGCCTTCGTCGACGTGCAAATTGCCGGACACCACGCGCGACACGTCCAGCAGATCTGCGACCAACTGCGCGAGCGCGCGGCCGTTGCGCTCGATCGTATCTACCGCGCGCTGCTCGGTTTCCTGCGTCAGCCCGCCGCCGCGGAGCATTTGCCCCCAACCGACGATCGCGTTGAGCGGCGTGCGCAGCTCGTGCGAAACCGTGGCCAAGAACATGTCCTTCGCGCGGTTCGCTTCCTGCAATTTCGCGCGCTCGCTCTGCGCGAGCTCGTACAGGCCGACGTTGTCGAGCGCGGTCGCCATGCGCCCCGCCACATCCTTCGCGAGCTCGATGTCCGACGCGAGGTAGTGCCGCTCGGGATCTCGATTCAAGAACGTGAGGCTGCCGAACACGCGCTCTCGGATGAAGAGCGGCAGGCAGATATACGAAGAGACACCTAGCTCGTGCAGAAACCAAACGTGCTCGCCCGCGTTCGAAGGCCCCGATTGAGCCAGGATTTCTTCGACGTTTTCGTAGATTTCGGGCCGACCGTCGAAGCACACCGTCGAAGGGCCGAGGTCGAAACGCGGATCGTCCAGATTGAAGTCCGGGAGCAGGCTGGCTTGGGCCCGCTTCGAGAGCTTTTGATCCATGCGCAGATCGAGCAGCGCGGCATCGCCGAGCACCGGCAAGGTGGCCGCGAGCACTTCATCGAGCCCGTGACTGCGATCGGTCAGCTCGCCGAGGCGGCGCGATAGCCCCGCGAGCATTTGCAGCGCTTGCTCGGCGCGCTTCTTCGCATCGATGTCCGTGCTCGTGCCGACCCAGGCGGTGATGCTCCCGGTCGCGTCACGCTCGGGCAGCATGCGCACGAGATGCCAACGGAAGCGCCGCTCGCTCACATTGCCGAACCGAAACTCGGCTTCCCAGCCGCGCCCTTCGACGAGCGAGCGCGAGAAATCCCGCTCGAATTCCGCGTATTCACTCGGATGAACGATGCTGCGCCAAGACAGCGGCTCGGTCTCGGCGAGGCCCGCGCACTCGAACCAACGGCGATTGCCGTAGCGAAGCTCGCCGCGCTCGTCGAGCGTCCACACGATTTGCGGCATCGACTCAGCGAGCATGGTGTAGCGGTGCTCGCTGAAGCGTTTGTAATCGGCCAGCTCACGCTCGGTCGCGCGGCGCAGTTCCTCGGCTTGCCGCGCGATGATCTGGCTCTTCTGATGCAGCTCGATGAACACCGCGACCTTGCTGCGCAAGATTTCGGGTTCGATTGGCTTCAAGATGTAGTCGACCGCGCCGACGGTGTACGCGCGCTGCACGAGCCGCTGATCGCGATGGATCGCGGTCAGAAAAATGATCGGCACCGCGCGTGATTTTTCGCGCGAACGGATCAGCTCGGCCACTTCGTAGCCGTCGAGCACGGGCATCTGCACGTCGAGCAGCACGAGCGCGAATTCTTCGCGCAAGAGGTGGCGCAGGGCTTCTTTGCCGGAGCTCGCCTGCACCACTTCTTGCCCGAGCGGTTCGAGCATCGCGCTCAGAGCCAGCAGATTTTTCGGCTGATCGTCGACCAGTAAGATCTTTGCGGGCGGAGCCTCGCCGTGCGGGAACGAGCGCGGCGGTGTGGCTTCGAGCTCGTTCGGCTCGTTCACAGCGACGCCTCGTTCGCGCGCGCGATCAGCTCGGTCGCGATTTGATCCAGACCGAGCACGCGGTCTGCCACGACGTTCTTGACCGCGTTCTTCGGCATGAATCCGCTCTCCGCCGAGTCCGGGTCCTGCACGATTACATACCCGCCGCGCAGCTTGATTTCTTGGAGCCCGCGCGTGCCGTCTTGATTCGCGCCCGTGAGCAGCACGCCGATCACGCTGCTGCCGTACGCGTAGGCGGCGGACTCGAACAGCACGTCGATCGACGGCCGGCTGTACGCGACCGGTTCCTCGGTGGACAGCGCGATCGAATCCAGCTCGACCAGCAAGTGGTAGTCGGGCGGGCTGAGGTAAACGGCCGGGCTCTCGAGCGGCTCCTTGTCTTCGGCCTCGCGCACGGGAATGTGAGAAGCCACGTTGAGCAGGTGACTGAGCCGCTCGTCCGAATCCTTCGAGCGGTGCTGCACGATCAGGATCGGCAAGCGGTACGTCGCGGGCAGCGCCGACAGCAGCCGCGTGAGCGCGTGCAGACCACCGGTGGAAGTGCCGACCACGACCAACTCGAAGCGGCGGCTCACTTGTTTCTCCGATAAATCTTCTCGCGCGCCGAGAGCGTCGAAAATTCGTGCTCGAAAGCCGTGAAACGCAGTGACTCTTTGCGCCCGAGGCAGAGCACGCCGAGCGTCGCAAAGCTCTCGGCAAAGAGGCCGAGCGCGTGATCCTTCAAGGTGCGATCGAAATAGATCAGCACGTTGCGACACAGGATCACGTTGAACTCGCTGAAGCTCTTGTCCATCGCCAAGTTGTGCTGCGAAAAGAGCACGTTCTTGGCGAGGCGCGGAGCGAAGAGCGCCCCGTCGTATTTCGCGGTGTAGTACTCGTTGAGCGAGCGCTTGCCGCCGCCGAGGAAGTAATTGCTCGTGTACTCCTTCATGCGCGAGAGCGGGAAGATGCCTTGGCGCGCGTGATCGAGCACGGTCGAATCCAGGTCGGTCGCGTAGATGCGACAGCGATCGTAGAGCCCTTCCTCTTCGAGCAAGATCGACATCGCGTAGACTTCCTCGCCGGTCGAACACCCCGCATGCCAGATGCGCACCGTCGGATAAGTCTTGAGCAGAGGCACGACGGTTTGCCGAAACTCGAGGAAGAACGACGGATCGCGGAACATCGCGGTCACGTTCACGGAGAGATCGTGCAGCAGGCGCTGCATCGCCGCGGGTTGATGCAACACCAGCTCGGTGAGGCGAGAGATCGTCGGAACACCAGCATTTTCCAGGTGTCGGCGAATGCGCCGATGTAGCGAGGCCGGCGCGTAAGCGCGAAAATCGAACCCGTGATGCCGATAGATCGCGAGCAAGAGCAGATCCATCTCCAAACGCTCGAGCTCGGACGTATCCGATGAGAAGCGCTCCGCTCGAGCTTCGCTGATCCATTTGTTGGAGCTCAAGATCGAGGGGTCCGACATGCGCCAGCATCACCCCGCCACGGTGGGCGCGTACATCCACACTCGCATCAAGGAGAGCAAGCGATCGGGATCCACCGGCTTCGTGATGTAGTCGGAAGCGCCTGCCTCGAGGCATTTCTCGCGATCGCCCTTCATCGCTTTGGCGGTGAGCGCCAAGATCGGCAGTGAGCGATACTCCGGGATGCGCCGGATTTGCCGCATCGTCTCGTAGCCGTCCATTTCCGGCATCATCACGTCCATCAGCACGAGCGACACCGCGGGATTGCTCTTCAGCATTTCGATGCCGTCGCGGCCATTCTCGGCGAAGACCACGTTCATGCCCTGCCCTTCGAGCACGGTCGTGACCGCGTAGATGTTGCGCACATCGTCATCGACGACCAGCACCGTCGCGCCTTGGAAGGCCGTCTCGCGGCCGTGCGAGGTGTGCAAAATGCGCCGCTTTTCCTCGGGCAGTTGCGCTTCCACGCGGTGCAGGAACAACGCCGTTTCGTCGAGCAAACGCTCGGGCGAACGCACATCCTTCAAGATGATCGACTCGGCGTATTTGCGCAGCTTGGTTTCGTCCGCCGGTGACAGCTCGCGGCCGGTGTAGACGATCACCGGCAGGTTCCTGAGCGCCTCTTGCGTCTTCACCTGCTCGAGCAATTGGAAGCCACTCGCGCCGGGCAAACCGAGATCGAGCACCATGCAGTCGAAGTGCTCGCCCGCGAGCAGCTTCAAGGCTTCTTCAGCCGATCCGACGGCAGTCGACGTCACATCGCCGTTTCCAATCAGCTCGACGATGCTGTGGCGCTGCATCTCGTCATCCTCGACGATGAGCAGGTTCTTGGATTTGCGCGACAAGAAATTGAGCAAGCTCGAAAAGCCTTGCTCGAGCGCTTCCTTGCTGACCGGCTTTTGATCGTAGCCGAGCGCGCCGAGCCGCAGGCCGTCACGCCGCCGATCCGTCCCGGAGATGATGTGCACGGGGATGTGACGCGTGTCCGGGTTCTGCTTCAAGCGATCGAGGATGCTGAGCCCGTCCATCGCGGGCAGCCCGATGTCGAGCAGGATCGCGTCCGGACGCACGCGGCGCGCCAGCGCGAAGCCCGTATCACCGCGCAGCGAGACGATGCCTTTGAAGCCGCGCTCGCGGGCTGCGTCGAGCAACAACGAGGCGAACGGCACGTCGTCTTCCACGATCAGGAGCACGCGATCGCCCGGCTTGATCGATTGACGATCGTCCGGAATTTCTGCGGCGTGGTGACCTTGGAACGAGCCCGCCGCGATTTCGATTTCGGGCTCGGAGTCGCGCGCCGGATCGCCCGGTAGCTCCACGATGTGGTACTCGCGCGGCAAGTAGAGCGTGAACATGCTGCCTTTGCCGGGCGCGCTCTTGACGTGGATCTCGCCACCGAGGAGACGCGAGAGCTCGCGACTGATCGAGAGCCCGAGGCCGGTGCCGCCGTATTTGCGGCTCGTGGTGCCGTCGGCTTGTTGAAAGGCCTCGAAGATCAGCTGCTGCTTGTCCGCCGGGATCCCGATCCCGGTGTCCGTCACGCTGAACGCGATGACATCTTCGGGGCGCGCGCGGAGCGCGTCCGATCGGAGCACCACTCCCGGCTCCGGCAAGCCGATGCGAATCGAGACCGAGCCCGTATCCGTGAACTTGAACGCGTTGCTGAGCAGGTTGCGCAACACTTGTTGCAGGCGCTGGCCATCGGTGCGGAACGTGTCGATCGACGCGCGGTCCGCGTGCAAGTGGAACTCGACGTTCTTCTGCTGCGCCATCGGGCGGAACGTGCGCTCGAGGTATTCCGTGACCTCGTCGATCCGCACTTCGCTCGGGTAGATTTCGATTTTGCCGGCCTCGACCTTGGATAGATCCAAAACCTCGTTGATCAGGTTCAAGAGGTCGGTGCCCGCGGCCTGAATCGTCTTGGCGTATTCGACCTGTTTTTCCGAGAGTTTGCCCTCTTTGTTGTCCGAGAGCAGGCGCGCCAAGATGAGCAAGCTGTTGAGCGGCGTACGCAGCTCGTGGCTCATGTTCGCGAGGAACTCGCTCTTGTAGCGCGACGAAACCGCGAGTTGCTCGGCCTTCTCTTCGATGGCCATGCGCGTCATTTCGACTTCGCGATTCTTCTGCTCGACTGCCTTGTTCTGCTCGGCGAGGAGCGCCGCTTTCTCTTCGAGCTCCTCGTTCACCTGCTGCAGCTCTTCTTGCTGCTCTTTCAGCATCTCCTCGGACGCTTTGAGCGTCTTGGTCTGCTGCGCGAGCTCGGTGTTGGAGCGCTTCAACTCGTCTTGCTGCGACTGCAGCTCGAGCGACTGCGACTGCAGCTCTTGCGCCAGAGACTGCGACTGGTTGAGCAGCTCTTCCGTGCGCATGTTGGCCGCGATCATGTTGAGCACCACGCCGATGCTCTCCGACAGCTGATCCAAGAAGATGCGGTGAATCGAGCTGAACGGCTCGAAGCTCGCGAGCTCGGTGACGGCGCGCACCTCGCCCTCGAACAAGATCGGCAGCACCAAAATGTTGAGCGGCGGAGACTCACCGAGCCCCGAGTTGATTTGGACGTAATCCGCCGGCACGCGCGTGAGCAAAATCGGCTTCTTTTCCAGCGCGCACTGCCCGACCAAGCCCTCGCCGCGCGTGAAGCGATTGGAGACGTGCTTGCGTTCTTTGTACGCGTAGCTGGAGGTGAGCCGCAGCGTCTCGTCCGCATCACTGATGGTGAAGAACGCGCCGTGCGCCGCGCCGACGAGCGGCGTGAGCTCGCTCATGATCAAGCGCGACACGGATTCGAGCGTCTTCTGCCCCTGCATCATCGCGCTGAACTTCGCCAGGTTCGTCTTCAGCCAATCCTGCTCGCGGTTCTTCTCCGTCGTTTCACGGAGGTTCGCGATCATCTGATTGACGCGCTCTTTCAACGCGAGGAGCTCGCCTTGCGCCTCGACCGTGATGCTCCGAGTCAGATCGCCCTCGGTCACCGCGGTGGCCACGTCCGCGATCGCGCGCACCTGACCGGTGAGGTTGTTCGCGAGCTGATTCACGTTGTCCGTAAGATCGCGCCACGTGCCCGCGGCGCCGGGCACCTTGGCCTGACCGCCGAGCTTGCCTTCCGTGCCTACTTCGCGCGCCACCGTGGTCACCTGCTCGGCGAAGACGCGCAGCGTGTCGGTCATGGTGTTGATC
>FTCX01000143.1_pt1 | contig 15007 bp, 11 predicted proteins | sample 1639831 | NCBI WGS metagenome assembly FTCX01 (sample SAMEA3914869, study PRJEB12502) | metagenome | biome: forest; material: soil | place: USA | collected 2012-03-12 | depth 0.1 m
CCGGCAGCGTCGCGGCGCAGCGGATCGTCGATGTGCAGTTCCCGCTCGACTTCGCACGAGCTGCGCACGAAAACGGAGTCCCGTCGTTCGCGCTCGTCTCGTTTGCCGGCGCCGACGCGAAGTCGAACGCCGAATACTCACGCATGAAAGGCGAGCTCGACGAAGCGGTGAGCGCGCTCGGCTTCGCGCACCTGCGCGTCCTGCGCCCGAGCTTGCTCGAAGGCCAGCGTGATCAGTCTCGGCTCGCTGAAAGCGTTGGCATCGTCGTCGCCAACGCCCTCGCAAGCTTGGGGATCGCGCGCAGGTTTCGCCCCATCCCCGCCAGCACCGTCGCGCGCGGTCTCATTGCCGCGGCTTTCGACGGCGCCGAGGCGCAGCGCATCTACACGCTGGACGAGATCTTTCCGCTCGCCCAGCGAGCCTGAAACCCTCAAGCGAACGAGCGCACGACCCATGACACCCACCAAAACACAACGAATCACGTACTGGGTTTTCACCCTGCTCTTCCTGATCCCGATGGCTGGATCTGGCATTCCCGAGCTTCTTTTTGGCGGTGCGGCTTCGTCCGGGCCGACGATCAGCCATCTCGGATATCCGCTTTATCTTCTACGAATCCTGGGCTTCGCGAAGGTGCTCGGCGCCATCGCGATCCTCACGAGACGATCGCGGCGACTCACGGAGTGGGCGTACGCCGGTTACACGTTCGACTTGCTCGGCGCCATCGCTTCGCACCTCTTCGTCGGCGATGGCGCGTTCGCTTTGGTGCCGGCAAGCGCGCTCGTCTTCGTGCTCGCTTCTTTCTACTTCAGACTGAAGCTCGATGGCGACGCGCTCGATGCATGAACCAAGCGCTCGCCAATAGCCCGAGCAACGCGCGCCCGCTCCAAGGCTCGCGCTCGTGAGTGCGAGCAAGCGCGCACGAGCACCCGCTGTTATCGGAAGTGCTTCCGTTCGCGGCAGTGCCGGCGCTCGACGAGCTCTCGTTGCCGCCCGCGCTCGCGCCAGTGCCGCTCGCGCTCACTCCGGCATGACCCGAAGCGCCGCCGACCGTGTTCGCACCCGCGGCGCCGATCGCGCCCGCGCTGCCGCCCGTGCTCGTGTTGCTCGTGCCTGCAACGCCGCTCGTTCCAGTGTTTCCGCTCGATCCGGCGCTGCCGTTGACTCCACCAGCGCCACTCGAGCTCACGGCTCCGCTTGCGCCCGCATCGCCGCTCGCGCCGCCGTTGCCGGTCACGCCGCTTCCAGCGGCGCCGCCCGTCGCGCGTCCACCAGCGCCGCCGTTGGCGCTGCCGCCACTGCTCGTGCTGCCGCCCGCGCCCCCGCTGCCGCCCGCCGCGACCTCGCCGTAGATGAGCGTGTAGTCGTTGCCGGCGACTTTGCCGGCGTAGCCGCAGTTTCGCGGCACTTCCGCGTTTGCGCTGTCGAGGATGCCGAGATCGTATTTGAGGGTGGCGGTGCCGCTCGCGCTCGTGAGCGCGTTGTCCGCGAACGTGGTCGTGCCGCTCGCTGGGAAAAGGTCACACGCGGTGACGCCGTAGGTTTCGAGTGAAGCGGGGCTCGCGCCGTTCGGCACGCCCATCGGCGCCGTGGTGTTCAACGTGGTCGACTTGTTGGTCGTCAAATCAGCCGTCGTGACGGCCCAATTCTGGCACACGCCGTCGGCAGTGCAGTTCGTGCCGACGACGGTGCCGCGGATCCGATCACCGACGTTCACGTTGACGGGCGTGGTCTGCATGTCGTTGCCGGAGATGCAGCAGTGCTCGCTCTCGATGGCCCAGTGATTGGCGGACTCGCCGTTGAAGTCGAGCACGGGTTGCAAGATGTCCCCGCCGCCGGCAGAAGTCAGGATGTCATTGAAGAACGCGATGTCTTGCCCGGCGACTTGCTTCGGCGCGAGCGGCACGGTCCAATTCGTCGTCAACGTGGGCGCGACCGGCAGCTTGCCCCAATAGCTGTAGTAGACGATGTAGCCGTCGTACAAAACCGGCGCTGCATGCTCGGGCGGCGCATGCACGGGCGCGCCTTCGCGACCATCTTGACCGTAGTGTGGATACGCGCACGCGCCGAAGCGCGCATGCTCGGCGCCATCGAGCCCGCGAATCACGCCGTCAGCGCCCGTGACTTCATCGGAGCGAACGGTGATCACACAGGATGGATGGAAGAAGCCATTGTGAGTGAGCACGTACTCGGCCGGCACGCCTGCTGGCTTCTGACTCGGACTCAGCAAATACGGCGCATGGCGATCAGCCAGCGGATCCGCCGCGAGCGCGTGCAGCGTGGAGGTGTAGCCGATCGCGAAGATTGCTAGCTGGGTGAAGCGGGCAAAGCGGGCCATGGTGCTGAGGGCGTAGTCGCCGGAAAGGTAGCGAGGCAGTCGAGAAAAGTTAGACGTGCGCCGCTTCGCAAGTGGCTTTTCCGCGTCGCGTTGGCAAGACGAGCGGTGCTCGGCGCTGTCTTTCGAGCGCGAATCCAGCCAAAATCAAGAGCTCCGATGAGCCGCACTGACGGCGACTCGCGTCGAACCGACCGTTTGACCGATCCATGAAGGATACGTCGATTCCGGATCCGTTGACGCCCCCGGAACGTTCGCTAAATACGTGCGCACCGGTTTTTTCCCGCGCCCGTGCGCTCGATGACTTTCACCGATCGATTCCGCACCGCGCTCTGTTTGGCCGTGATCGCCGCCGCCGCGGCGATTCCCGCGCGTGCCGCGGCCGAGCCGGGGGCGGAGCCGGACGAAGGCGGCGATCTTCCACCGGTCCCCAATCCGGGCCCTGCGGTCATGATGGGCGGCTCGTCGAACGTTTCGGGGTACAGCGGGCCGCCGCTGGTCTGGAAGTGGCAGCGCTTTACGACGGCTGACTACTTGATCACGGGCGCGGGCGGCGCGCTCACGCTCACGGCGGCGATCGTGCAACCGCGATCCGTGCATGCGTTTTCGGGCGGCATCTTGTTCGACGATGCCGTGCGCAATGCGCTCCGCGCGCACAGCCTGCAAGCGCGGTACGAGTTTCGTGATGCTTCCGACGTCGGGCTCTCGCTCGCCGTGACGTGGCCATTTTTCGCGGACTCGCTCACGAGCGCTTGGTGGTATCGCGGGAGTCGCGACGCGGCCGAGGAAATGTCGCTGATCGATCTCGAGACGCTGGCGATCGCGGGCGCGGCGCAAGGGCTGACCAATGTCTTCGTCAGTCGGCAACGACCGTACGGCGCGAGCTGCGGCTCGAGCGAGCTGCCCTCGAACAGCATCGATTGTCAGGGCGGTCAGGAATATCGCAGCTTCTTCAGCGGGCACGCGACGTTCAGCTTCGCCGGCGCCGCGCTCGTCTGCGTGCATCACTTCGAGAATGATTTGCTGGGCTCACCGTGGGACGCGCTGAGCTGCGCGGGAGCCTACGCCGTGGCCGCGACGACCTCGACCTTTCGCGTCGTCGGCGACATGCATTACACGAGCGACGTGCTCTTGGGCGCGCTCGTCGGTTCGGCCATCGGCTACGGCGTGCCGCTCCTGCACTATCATTCACCGTTGCCGAAGGGCGCGAGTCAGAATGATTTGCACCTGATGATCGTGCCGACCGCCGGCGGCGTCGGCGTTGCGGGGATCTTCTGATGCGCGCCGGGCTCTGCCTGTGTTTGCTGGCGGCAGTCGGCGCGCTCAGCGCCACGGCACGCGCGGAGGACGATCGTCCGCCGCTCGGAATCTTTCCCGCGTCCGAAGATCGGTTGATCGATCCGCGCATGATCCGCTCTTGGGACGCGCTGCCGCCGCGCGCGTTCGTCGCGACGACAGTGGACGTCGGCTTCGTCTACGCGCGTCCACGCTTATCGCTCGGCTACGGCCGCCCGTTCACTTCGTGGGTCGGCATCGACGCGAATCCGATCGCCTCCAGCAACGGACTCGGGCTCTACGGCGGCCTACGCTTCGAGATCCCGCACGTCGATTTGCGGCTCGGCCCGCGTTACTTCGTCGCCTTCCAGCACACGTACCTCGCGCCCCAAGATAGCTACAGCCGCCTCGATCTCGAGACCGAAGGGGCCACGCGCGCGAAGACGTTGACCTACGAAGCCGAGCTCGATTTGACGTTGCCGCTCGGCCCTGGCTTGGTGCTCGGCCGCGGCAGCGTTTCGTACGTCAAAGACGTCCCGAGCGGCGATGAGGTCTTCGAAGAGACGCTGCACATGATCGTCAAGCCGCCGCTGGTTTGGCGTGCGCGCGGCGGGTACGCCTTTCGTTTTGGGCCGTACGCGCAGCACTCGATCGGCTGGGTCGTCGATTTCTTGGATGTGCCGAAGCGCGACGATTCGAAAACGATTCGCACCGGCCCCGTGCTGCGACTCGTGCTCTCGCGTCGCGTCGAGGTGCGCGGCAGCTTCGTCTTCACGGTGAAGAGCCCCGACAGCATCGGACTCGTGGGTGGAGATTTCACCGAGCTCGGCGTGCGCTATCGCTGGGCGAGCGAATAGTTGCCTCGAAAACCGCGGCGACGGTGACCAATGGATCGAGTCTCGCCTCTGCCCGAAAAATCGGCGAAATCCGCGCGTCGAAAAAATGCATCGCGCCGGACGATTTCTTGACGGAAGCGGAAGCGAGCCGCCACTGCGCGGCTTCCGGCATTCGGTCAGATTCAGAGTTTGTTAAAGCAGGTTCGTTGTGTGGAGTTGTCGAGTCTCACAGCTTCGTTGAAGGTTTGTGTTCGAGTCCTGTGAAATAAAACATCTCACGATTCGTGTTCGCGCAGGTCAGGCTGGCGCAGCGGTTCCATCTCGGAGCGCGCGCTTTTCGACCAGGCCGTGAGCACATGAATCACGTAAGCAAACAGTCTCGAAGATTTTGGATCAGCAATCAGTCGTCGAGCGCGGCGATCATCGGGCTCGTCACGATGACGCTCGGCGTCGCGTGCTCCGATGCAAGCTCGCCAGCGGCTTCCAACGGAGGCGCACCCGCGAATACCGCGGGCGCCGGCGGACATTCCGGTTCGCAGGGCGCGACGGGAAGCGGCGGCAAGACTGGCAGCGCTGGCACCACGAGCACCCCCGCGGGTGGTGCGCCTGGCAGCGCGGGCACGTTTGGTAGCGGCTTCGGCGGCACGGGTGGCAGCGTGATCTCGGAGGGCGGTAGTTTCGGAGTTGCCGGCGCGACAGCGGGGACAGGTGGCGCCACAGTCGGCGGCGTTGCGGGCAGCACGGGCGCGGGCGGCGGCACGATCATGGCGGGCGGTTACCCGGAAAATCCCGGCGCCGGGTGTGTCACCACCGCCGGCGCTCTCAAAGCGGACCAGACGTTGCCCGACCCCTTCGCGATGCACGACGGCACGCGCATCAGCACCAAGGCAGAATGGGAATGCCGCAGAGCCGAGATCAAAAAAGATCTGGAGACGTACGAGATCGGTCCCAAGCAAGAACCGACCACCGTCGCGGCGACGCTCTCTGGTTCGCAGCTGACCGTGAAGGTGAGCAATAGCTCAGGCGCGCTCACGCTCACCTCGACCGTTTCGGGCAGCGGAAGCTGCGTCGCGATCGCGATGGACTCATCCTCCACGCTGATCAGCGGCTGCACGCTGATCCCGTTCAACTCGAGCCAGGTGGTGATGCAGTCGCAGTCCAGCACGCAGGTGCAGAGCGACCCATTTTACAAACTCTATCCTTCGCTCTGGGGCAAGATCGGAAACTACAGCGCTTGGGCGTGGGGCGTGAGCCGCTTGATTGACGGCATCGAGCAAGTGAAAGATCAGCTGAAGGTCGATCCGACCAAGATCGGCGTCGAAGGCTGTTCTTACGCCGGGAAAATGGCGCTTTTCAGCGGCGCGCTCGATGAGCGCGTGGCGTTGACCGTGGCTGAAGAGTCCGGCGGCGGTGGCATCAATTCGTGGCGCACGTCGCAGGATTTCACGAAGCGCACGGGCACGTCGATCGAGAAGATCGACAATACGAACTACGGCTGGTTCATGAGCAGCATGCGGACGCGCGATCCGTACAGCTTGCCGCACGATCATCACGAGCTCATCGGGATGATCGCGCCGCGCGCCGTCGTCGCGATGGGCAACGGAGATTATGACTGGCTCGGCGATGAATCCGGGTACAAGTCGATCATGGCGGCCACGGAGGTGTTCAAGGCGTGGGGCGCCGCCGATCACATCGGCTTCGACTTCACTTCGGGTCATCCGCATTGCCAGGCGCCGGCGAGCCAGATCGCGACGGCGAAGGCGTTCGTCGATCGGTTCCTCAAGGGTGGCACGTCGAGCACGGCCATCATGATCAAGCCGACTTCGACCAAATTCAATTTGGATTACGCGAGCGAGATTACGTGGACCACTCCGACGCTGCAGTAATTCTCTCGACACTCGCGCTGCTTTTTGCCTGTTCGAGCTCGAGTGACGCGGCGAACCCTTCGAGCGAGTCCGAGGCAGGCGCGAGCGGCGCGGTCACCGCGCGCGGCGGCGCGACGGCGATCGCCGGCACCGCGGGCACGAGCTCGGGTGGCGCGAGCTCCGTGATTGGGAGCGCCGGCAGCGCGAGCTCGAGCGGGGGCACTGCCGGCGCGCTCGGCTCGGAAGTTGCGGGCTCCGGCGGCTCGCTATTTTCGAGTGGAGGGGGCGCTGGTTCCGCATCGTTCGGAGGCAGCTCCACGGTTTCGGGCGGAGCGAGTGGCGGCGGAAGCGGTGGAGGCAGTACCGGCGCGAGCCATTGGGTGGGTACTTGGACTGCATCACCGTATCCGGTGCCATCGGGGAACCTGCCTCCCGCATCGCTCTCGGGCAGTGTGCTGCGGCAAGTGACGCACGTGTCGCTCGGTGGAAGCCAGATCCGCGTGCAGCTCTCGAACTTGTCCGGCAATGGTTCGGTCTCGCTCAGCGCGGTTCACGTCGCGGTGTGCAAGGCAGCGGGCGCAGTCGACAGCACGATTGATCCGGCGACGGACAAAGCGCTGACATTCGCAGGCACATCGGCCGTGACGATTCCGGCGGGTAAAGAGATCTGGTCCGATCCACTCGATTTTACGATCGCGCCGCTCGGCAATCTCACCATCACCGCGGCTTTTACCAGCGTGCCGAGCAACCTCACCGGTCATGCGGGCTCGCGCACGACATCTTATCAGCAAAGTGGCAGTACCGAGGTGACCGCGGCGAGCATGACTTCTGCGCGCACGGTCGACTCTTGGTATTACATCTCTGGCATTGACGTGATGGCCGATGCAGCGGCCGAAGGCGCCGTCGCGATCGGCGACTCGATCACCGATGGGCGCGGGACGGATACCAACCAGAACAATCGCTGGACCGATGTGCTCGCGAGTCGGCTCCATGCGAATGCCGCCACGGCGGACGTATCGATGATGAATCAGGGCATCGGCGCGACCAACCTCGTCGGTTCGGGCACCGCGGCCGAGGCGCGGTTCGCGCGCGACGTGCTCGGCCAGAGCGGCGTCAAATACGCGATCGTGCTCGACGGCGTGAACGACATCGGCAGTGGCCAATCCTTCGCGAACATGAAGGCTGCATATGATCAATTGATCAGCGCCGCGCATGCGCATTCAGTGCGCATCTACGGCGCCACCATCTTGCCGTTTGGTGCCAACAGCTATTACAGCGCGGCACACGAAAGCGTGCGTCAGCAAGTCAATGCGTACATCAAAGGTGGCGCGTTCGATGGCTATATCGATTTCGACGCTGCGCTCACGGATGGTGGCAATCCCCCCAAGTTGCAAATGGTCTACGCCACGTGGGCGCAGGCGGACGGTTTGCATCCAGGTCCTGCCGGCTATCAGAAGATGGGCGACACCGTCGACCTCTCGCTCTTCACCAAATAGGCCATCACCAAATAGCCCGATTGAGGCGGTGATCAATCTCGAGCCGATCGGGAATTCACTCTGCAGATCGTCTCGCGAAGGATCCAGCAGCAACATGATTGCCACCCACTCCACCAAGACATTTCTACTCGGCTCGTTCGTCGTTTTGTCCGCTTTGAGCGCGTGCTCGAGTCAAGCGGGTGACGATGCAGCCACCGTTGGCGGAGCAGGCGCCGCATCGACGAGCGCGGGTGCAGCCGGCTCGCACGACGGCGGCGCTGCAAGTGCTGGACGCGGCGGCGCTGAGAACGCTGGCGGCGCAGCAGTCGGTGGCTCGAACGGTCTCGGCGGTGGCTCGAGCTCGGGCGGAGCGGGCAGTGCGAGCGCCGGCACGAGTGGAAGCTCATTCGGCGGAAGGAGCTCCGGCTCTGGCGGCGCGAGCAGCGGCGGCTTCGGCGGGCAGGGCGCGAGCGGCGGTGGGGTGGGCGGTCATGCGGGCGGCAGCGCGACGAATGGCGGCGCGGCGAACGGCGGCGCGAGCGGAAGCGGCGGCGGGACCGACTTTCAGCCGTGTCCGCAAGACGGCACGGCTTGCAAGATCTTGCCGCTCGGCGACTCGATCACGTGGGGCATTCAGTACGAAGGTGCGTATCGCGTCGAGCTCTTCTCGAAAGCCGTCGCGGCCGGACAGAAGATCACCTTCACCGGCTCGCTCAGCGATGGCCCGAACACCGTCGCGAACATGCCTTTTCCGAAGAACAACGAGGGCCACAGCGGCTGGACCATCGCGCAAGATACGGGGCTCGTGCCCACTCCCGCGTTCACCACGATCCCGAACATCGTGCTCCTGATGATCGGGACCAACGATATCTACGCCGCTTCGGGCCAAGCGGACGCGCCGACGCGGCTCGGCACACTGATCGATAAGATCGTCTCGACGGCGCCGAGCGCGCTGGTCGTCGTCGCGAAGATCACGCCGCTCGCCAACAGCACGTGGAACGCGACCGTGAAGACCTACAACGACGCGATTCCCGGCGTCGTCCAAGCCCGCTCGCAAATGGGCAAGCACGTCATCCTGGCCGATATGAACACAGGCTTTACCGCCGCGATGCTGAGCTCGGACGGCATCCATCCCAATCAGACCGGCTACAACTTCATGGGTGATGCGTGGTACGGCGTCATTTCTGCGTATTTGCCGAAGTGATCGTCGCGCAGCCGTGAAAATCGGCGAGCGAACTTAGGTAAGGGGCGGGCGGGTTTTCGTCGCGAATTCGCAGTTGATTTTTCAACTGCATGAAGCGCGGGGGAATGCGCGGGCCCGATCGTATCGGTTGCTCAGAGTTCCGTGCGCGGGCATCATCGCACGATGGACCACTGGGAGCTTTCTCGGGGCACGAGCTCGCGGGTGCGCGGATGAGGGAGGGCGGCTTGCAGTCCGTCGTCTCGCTCCCGGGCGCGGTCAGCAATTTGGCGGACCGTTTGCGCCGCGAACGGCAGCTCGCGTTCATCGGGCGCGGGCTCGAAATCGAGCAGCTCGAGACGGCGCTCGGAAGCGCGAAGTGTGCGCTCTTGTTTCTGTCCGGGCAGGCGGGCACGGGCAAGACCAGCGTGCTCTTGGAGTACGAGCGGCTGTGTTTGGAGGCGCAACGCGCGGTCGTCTACGCCGATGCCGCGAGCTTTGCCGCCGCTCCCGCCGAAGAACGCAAGCAGCTCCAGCGTCAGTGGCTGAGTCAGTTGAGTGAAGCCCCGGTGCGTGCTCGCTTGCGCCCGGTGTTTTTGGTGGATGCATACGAGCGCCTTGGCGCCGCGGAAGCGTGGCTCTTGAATCAAGTCGCGCCCGAGCTCCCGAGCGATACGCTGCTCGTGTTTGCGTCGCGGCATCCGCCGCCGCTCCAGCTCTCGCTCGATCCGGCGTGGGGGCAGCTGATGCAGACGCACGAGATCGCGCCCTGGGCCGAGCGCGAAGCGCGGCAGTTCCTGCAAGCGCACGACGTGCCGCGCGGCGCGCACGAGTCGTTGCTCGAGCTGTGCGCCGGTTACCCGCTGGCGCTGGCGTTGAGCGTGGGCGCGCTCCGGCGTGGGGCCGAGCCGCCGGCGAGCTCGCGTCACGTCCGTGAGCTGCAGGCCATGCTCGGTCAAGTGCTGCTGCCCGCGGCGGTGTCCCGCGGTCAACAAATCGCGCTCGACGTGTGCGCGCTCGCGCGCGTGACGACGCCCGAGCTGCTCGAGCACGTGCTCGGCGCGAGCGCGCCGAATCAGGCTGAAAATGCCGCTGAATTGTTCAAGTGGCTTTCGAGCCTGTCGTTCATTCGGCGCGAGCAGACGGGACTCAGCCCGCACGAGCTCGCGCGCACGGCGCTCGTCGCGCGCGTGCATCGCGAGCATCCGCAGAACTATCGCGCGGTGTACCGCCCCGTGCGCGAATTTTGCGTCGAGCAGCTCGCGGCCGAGACCGGTGAATCCACGTTCGACGATCTGTTCTTTTTGGATCGTGATTTGCCGTTCGTGCGCCGCTTGCAGCAACCGGATCGTCAGGAAGCCGAGCCTGCGCTCGAGCCTGCGTCGAGCGCGGATCGCGCGGCGATCGTCGAGCTCGTGCGCCGGCACGAAGGTGATGAATCGGCTGCGCTCGTGCACGCGCGCAGCCGCGATGGGCTGCAATCCTTCGAGGTCTTGCGTTCGGAAGAGTCCGGCCAAGTCGAAGCGATCATGCAAGTGACGACGCTCAAGCAAGCCAGTGACGTGCGCTTGCCGGAGCGCGATCCCGCCGCGCGTTTGGCGCGCCAATTCGTGCTCGATCACCCGCTCGAACACGGCGCCGAAGCCCTGTTTTTTCGCTGGTTCGCCGACCGCGAAGAGTACCAATCTCCGCGTGGGCGCGTGCTCGCGGTGTCGGCGCGGCAAGCGCGCTTGGTGCTCACCAACTCGCGCGTCGCGTACGTGCTCGGTGTGTTCCGCGACCCCGAGCAGTGGATCGAGATGTGGGAATCCGCGAACGTGCCGAAAGAGCTCGTCGGCCGTTTCCAGCTCGACGCGCGCGAGTATTCATTGTTCGCGTTCTTCTACCAAGATCACTCGCTGCGCGAGCTCTTGATCGATGCTTGGCACGCGCGCAGCATCGCGAATACGCCGCGCCCGCCCGCGCCCGAGGATCCCACGGCGAAAATTCGCCAACGGGTGGCCGAGCTCGGTCTCCGCATCAACCTCACCGTGCGCGAGCTGCAGATCCTGGAGCTGATTTGCCTGGGCACGAGCTTCGAAGAGATCGCGACGCAGCTCAGCATTCGCCCGCGCACGGTGAAGTTCCACCAAGAGAACGTGCTGCGCAAGGTCGGTGTGGGTTCGCGTGTGGAGCTGTTTCGTAAGCTGATCTGAGCGCTTCGCCTCGTTCCCAAAATCAGAGTCTCGCGCCGCGTGCATGCGCACAAATTGCATATTTTCGGATCGATTCGAGCCACTGGTTTCGCGGACAGGTAGACCTGGCTTCGAAGGCAGTGGGTGCCGCCGTTTCCCGAGAATTGCGTGATAAATAGCCGAATCCGCGCGCCTTGCCGCGTTCTCGGTTCGAGACTCGAGCCGAGCTCCGCTGATGCGGAGTGCCGTCCGTTCATCTCATCGAATTGGTTGGATTGGAGACTGAAAATCTTCTACTAATGAAGATAATGTCGAAAGTGGCGGTGGCGTCCGCGTGCGCGGCGCTTCTCCTCATGGGCTGCAGCGTGGTGGTGGATGCGAACCGCGTGCAGTGCAACACGGATGCGGATTGCACCGCGCGTGGCCCCGCGTTCGCGAGCAGCTCGTGCGTCGCGTCGCTCTGTACCGCGAGCAGCAAGTGGTCGTGCTTGAGTGATCCGCCGGCCGTGTCGAATGCCGCCGGCCCGTTCAACGTCACCATGCACGTCGCGGATCTGATTTCGCATGCGCCGCTGCCCGGCGTGCAAGCGGAGCTGTGCCGGAAGCTGGATGTCGCGTGCGCGGAACCCGTGAGCACGGTGATGTCGGATGCCGCCGGCACGATCAATCTACAAGTGGAAGCGGCGTTCAGCGGCTACGTCTGGCTGCAGAGCGATACGATCGTGCCGACGCTCTATTTCTTCAATCCGACGATCGATCACGACACGGACATTCCGTCGCTTTCGATGTCCACGCCCAGCGCGCGCGGCGCACTTTTGGGCCAATTGGGCGCAGATACCAGCCGTGGCGACATCTTGCTGGATGCTTGGGATTGCACCGGGGTGACGGCGAGCTCGGTCAGCTTTTCGATCACGCCCGAGAGCAGTGACGTCATCTCGTACTACCTCTCGAGCGATTTGCCGACGCGCGGTCCCGGCCCGACCGACTCCACCGGCTACGGTGGGTTCGTCAATTTGAACGCCGGCACCGTGACCGTTTCGGCGACGGACGCGATCACGCAAGAGCACATCTCCGATCTCACGCTCGTCGTGCGCCCGGGCACGGCCACTTGGGCGAGGATGGTGCCGAATGGCGGTTAGCCGTTTGCGCGCCGTGCCCGAAGCGCGGACGCTGCCGAAGCAAATCGGCAGCTACGAGATCATCAGCGCGCTCGGCGTGGGAGGCATGGCGCGTGTGTACCTCGGGCTCAAGCGCGGCCCCGGCACCGCGCGCAAGCTGCTTGCGATCAAGCAAGTGCGGGCCGAGATCGCGGCGGACGAAAATTTCTTGGCCATGTTCGTGGACGAGGCGCGCATCGCGCTGCGCTTGAGTCACCCGAACGTGATCAGCACGTTCGATGTCGTGGCCGAGCCCGGCGAGTTCTACATGGCGCTCGAGTACCTAGAGGGCCAATCGCTCGCCCAGGTTTTACGGCGAATTGGCCGCGAAAACATGCCGCGCGCCGAACACCTCTGGATCCTCACGCAGATCCTGGCCGGCCTGCACTACGCGCACACCCTCACGGATTATGACGGCACTCCGCTCGGCATCGTGCATCGGGACGTGAGCCCTTCGAACGTGTTCATCACGTACACCGGTCAGGTGAAGCTGCTCGATTTCGGCATCGCCAAAGCCATCGGCGGCCTGGCCGAGACGCAGCAAGGCATGATCAAGGGCAAGCTCGGCTACGCCGCGCCCGAGCAATGCCTGGCCAAACCGGTGGACTCACGCAGTGACGTGTATGCCGTCGGGGTGATGCTGTGGGAGGCGCTCGCGCTGCGGCGCCGCGCCGTCGGTGAAACGGCGGTCGCGATGGTGCAAGCGCGCGTGCAAGACGCCGAAGCGCGCATCGAAGAAGTCTGGCCGGACGTGCCGAGCGAGCTCGCCGCGTTGACGCGCGGCGCGCTGTCCGTCGATCCGGAGCGCCGCTTTGCTTCGGCGTCCGAGCTCGAGCGCGCGCTCCAAGCGTACCTTGCGCGTTTGGGGCAAGGCGTCGGTCAGGCCGCAGTCGCTCAGCTGATGGCCCACCACTTCGCGGCCGATCGCGAAGCACAGCTCGATGCGGTCGAGAATTATCTGAGCTCATCGCAGGAAACGGCGCTCTTTTCCGTGCCTCAACCGACGAGCGAGAAAATCCGCATCGGTGAAGGCGAGCCGCGTTCCTTCACCACTACCGGCGCGGTCAGCTCGTCTGCCGCGGCGCAAGCGAAAGGAGCGGCGATGAAGACTCGTCGCTTGCTCGGTTACGGTTTGCCCGCGTGCGCGGTGGTCGTCGCGCTGCTCGTGTGGCTCTTGCAGAGTCGAGGGACGCCCAGCGCAGCCGAGGCGGCGACCGCGGCCGCGAGCACGAGCGCGAACGCCGCGCCGAGCGCGCTCGCACCGCCGACACAACCAGCGACACCGACTACGGCGGAAGCGGCGCAAGCGAGCTCGGCGGATGCACCGCGCAGTGTGCGCGAAGGGAACGCGCACGGCGCGAGCACGCACGCAGCGCGGGCGGTCGCAGCCGCAGCACGTCGCGCGGCGCAAGCGAGCGGAGCTTCGGTGCCGGCTCCGGCGCAGCCCACGCCGACCGGGGTCGAACCGGGTGCAGATTTGGGAAGCCGCGCCGCGCCGCACGCCGCGCGCGGCATCGATGAAAAGGATCCGTATTCGAAATGAAGCGCCCAGTTTGGTTCGCGTTTTCGGCTCTTTTCGCGCTCCACGGCGCCACCGCGTACGCCGAGCCGAGCTCTGCTGCTCCGTCTTCGGAAGCGGTCGATCAAGCGCGCGAACATTTTCAGCGCGGGGTCGAGTTCTACAAAGAGCAGAGCTTCGATGCCGCGTTGGCCGAGTTCACGCGCGCGTACGAGCTCGCCGCCAACTATCGCGTGCTCTACAATTTGGGGCAGGTTCAGCTCGAGCGGCACGACTACGTGGCCGCGCTCAAATTCTTCCGCGGCTATTTGGACGCTGGCGGCGCCGAAATCGCCGACCAGCGCCGCGAGCAAGTCGAGCGGGACGTGAGCACGCTCAAGGCGCGCGTCGCCCAGCTGCAGATCAAGTGTGATGTGGACGGCGCGGATGTGCTGGTCGAAGGCGTGTCCGTTGGCACCACGCCAATGTCCGCGGCGCTGCTGCTCAATCCTGGCGTCGTGCATTTGAGCGTGCGCAAGCCAGGCTATGCCAGCGAAACGCGCAGCTTCACCCTTGCGGGTAGCGAAGCGAAAGAGCTTTCGATCGCGCTTCGCGCAGAAGGCACCGGGCCCGCGGAGCCCAGCGCCAAACCGGCTCAACCGGCGCCGGTTTCAGCGCCGCCCGTCGTCGCGGAGCACAGCCACGCGCCGGTTTGGGTCAGCCTCGGCATCACCGGCGTGCTCGCGGTCGGCGCAGGCGTCTTCGCGCTGCGCACGAATAGCGCGAACTCCGCGCTCGACCGCGAGCTCGATACTTTTCCGGGCAACGCCGGAAAAATCTCGGACGCGCGCACCACCCTCAAGGCTGATGCGCTCGCGACGGATCTGCTCGGCGGCGGCGCGCTGATCGCGGCCGGCTTCACGCTCTACTTCGCGCTCTCTTCACCGTCCGAGCAGGGCGCGCAGCCCGCCGGAATCGGTTTGCGTTCGCAAGCGACGGCGCGCGGCCTCGAGCTCTTCGGTCGATTCTGAACGCGCGCTTCACGAGTCGGCGCGAGGCAGATACTCGAACCAGTCGAAATCAGCTGGGTTCGTGCACGGCGCGCCGTTGCCGCTCGCGTACAGCGCGAAGTAGACACCGGTGAATCCGCCTGCGACTTCCGTCGACAGGTAGCGCGTTTCGCCGGTGCCGAGCGGCGAGAGCTCGTGCTCCGAG
>FTCX01000228.1_pt1 | contig 14982 bp, 14 predicted proteins | sample 1639831 | NCBI WGS metagenome assembly FTCX01 (sample SAMEA3914869, study PRJEB12502) | metagenome | biome: forest; material: soil | place: USA | collected 2012-03-12 | depth 0.1 m
CGGGAGCGGTCTTCGCGAACTGATTCGCCGGGCGACCGAGCCCGAGATTCTCTCGCAGCGTGTGCCCCTCATATTCGCTGCGAAAGAGCCCGCGACGGCGCAGCTCTGGGATCACGAGCTCCACGAAATCATCGAGGCCACCGGGCAGGTACGGCGGCATGATGTTGAAGCCGTCAGCGCCGTCGTTCAAAAACCAGGCTTCGAGCTCGTCGACGATACTCTCCGGAGTTCCGACGATCTGTTTGTGCCCGCGAGCTCCGGCGATGGATTGGTACAGCTGCCGAATGGTGAGCCCTTCTCGGCGCGCTTTGTCGATGAGTAGCGCTTGACGGCTTCGGCCGCCGTTGGTCTCGGGCAGGTCGGGCAGCGGCCCGTCCACGGGATACTTCGAAAGATCGAGCGCGCCCGACATCGTCGAGAGGAGCGCCAACCCGACCGCCGGATCGATCAGCTCTTGAAGATCTGCGAACTTTTGTGCGGCCTCGCGCTGCGTCTTCGCGACGACCGGAAAAATACCCGGCATGATCTTCAGCTGATCCGCCGAGCGCCCGTACTTCGCGAGGCGCCCCTTCAAGCTCGCATAAAAGCTTTGCGCGTGAGCCAGCGTTTGCTGCGCAGTGAAGACGACCTCCGCCGTCTCCGCGGCGAGATCCTGCCCGGCTTCGGACGAGCCCGCTTGCACGAGCACCGGGTAGCCTTGCACGGGGCGAGCGACGTTCAACGGGCCTTTTACCGAGAAATGCGCGCCTTTGTGGCCGAGAACGTGGCTCTTGCTCGGTTCGAAGAACACGCCCGAAGCCTTGTCGCGCCGAAATGCGTCGTCGTCCCAGCTGTCCCAGAGCCCCATCGCCACGCGGATGAACTCGTGCGCGCGTTCGTAGCGCAAGGGGTGTTCGACGTGCGCGTCGCGATTGAAGTTGAGCGCTTCGGCCTGATTCGCCGAAGTGACCAAATTCCAACCGGCGCGCCCGCTGCTCAAGTGATCGAGCGAAGCGAACGCGCGAGCGAGGTGATACGGCTCCGTGTAAGTCGTCGAGACGGTAGCGACCAGCCCGATGCGCTCGGTCACTGCAGCTAGCGCCGACAAGAGCGTGATCGGCTCGAAGTGCACGACGCTGGTCCGACTGAGCGCCGCATCACCGCGCTCCCAAACCGCGGCGCTGTCGGCCAAGAACATCATGTCGAACTTGGCGCGCTCGGCGGTTTGCACGATGCGCTTGTAGTGTTGGAAATCGAGGCCGGCGTTCGCGTCGGCCTTCGGGTGTCGCCAGGCCGCGACGTGGTGCCCCGTCGCCATCAGGAACGCGCCGAGCTTCAGGTGTCCGCGTGAATTCGTGCTCATTTTCGGCTTCCAATCGCTCAGTAGTAGATCGAACCGAGGCTGCCGCCGCCGGCCGGGATCGCATCACCGTTGATCGCCACACTCTTCGGCGAAGCCAAGAACGCGACGAGAAATGCAATCTCCGAGGAGTCGACGATGCGGCCGATGCTCACGCCGCGGCTCAGCTTCTCTTCGTCCGCCGGCAGAGTGCGCTCGGTCCGCGTCGCGCCCGGGTGAATCGCGACGACGTTGATGCCTTTCGGGCCCAGCTCATCGGCGAGATTCTTCGTGACCGCGGCGACGCCGACGTTGCGCAGCGTCGCCACTGGACGACCGGTGCGGTGAATGGCGAGCCCACCGATGTTGATGATGCGTCCCCACCCTTTCTCGATCAGGTGCGGGGCGAGCGCGCGCGCCGTGCGCAAATAGCCGATGACCTTGATGTTGATGTCTTCGAGCGCTTGAGCGTCCACGATTTGCGAGAGCTCCGTCGCAGTAGAGATGCCGCCGGGCAACGCCGCGTTGTTCACCAGAATATCGATGCCGCCGAGCTCGGCGATTGCCGTCTTGACGAGCTGATTGACGGATTCTTCGTGACCAGTGTCGGCGACTGCCGGCACGATGCGCCGCTTCGTTTCGCGCGACAGCTCCGCAGCCGTCGCTCGAATTTGTTCGGCATTTCGCGACGAAATCACGACATCCACGCCTTCGAGCGCGAGCTGACGAGCGATTGCTTTGCCGATACCACGGCTACCGCCGGTGACGATCGCACGCTTGCCGCTGAGTTCGAGATCCATTGTCTTACTTCTTTCTTGGTTGTTCCGGGCTTCGCGCCAGCGCGAAGCGATGGGTTCAAAGCTCGCGTCGCGCGAGGCTGAAGGATTGGCCGGTGGGACCTTTGAGCGGCAAGGTCGCGAGGAAGAGCGCGAGCGGCACGACATCTTGCGGCTGCTTCAACCACTCGAGCGGATTGCCCTGCAGAATGCGCGACGCACCGGCTCCCGAGATGCTCGTGTCCACGGGTCCCGGCACGAGCTCGTTGACGAGAATGTCGCTACTCCGCAGCTCTTCGGCGAGGACGCGCGTCAGCATCCAAACGGCGGCCTTGGAGCTCGAGTACGCAGCACTGTCCGGCGAAGCCTTGTGTCCCATGCCCGACCCGACGACGATCACGTTACCGTGCCCGCGCTGTTTCAGATGCGGAACGGCCGCACGCAACGTCGCGTACACGCCGAACAGGTTCACGTTCAGCGTGTCTTGGAACACTCGCGGCTCGCTCTCGAGCAAGCTCGCAGGAGGCGGTGAGACGCCCGCGCTCGCGAGCACGAGATCGAGGCCGCCGAAATCGTGCGCGATTTGATCCACTGCGCTCTTCACCGCGCCCGCGTCCGTCACGTCCGTGGGCAACGCGATCGCGCGACCGTCGGCTTGCTGGATCTCGTCCACCAAGCGCACGAGCTCTTCGCGTGTGCGCGAAAGCGCGCCGATCGCCGCGCCTTCGGCCGCGAGCGCGACGGCGAGCGCGCGGCCGATGCCTCGCCCGGCCCCAGTGACGAGCGCCACTTTGCCTTCCAATCTGCGTGTCTGCGCACGAGCCGTCATCGCGCTCACTCAATTCGCGTTCAGATCGTGCGGGCGACGCGCGATCAACGCGTGGCCTTCCAAGATCTCGTGGACGAGCCCCGTAGGCCCGGCGTGCTTGCTGATCGCGGCCCGAATTTCGTGCGCCAAATCCTCTTCGCGAGAACCCGGGCGACCCGCCCACGTGGAGGCGAACGACAACGCGCGGTCGACGAAGCGATCGACCGGCGTGTCTCGACGCTCCAAGACGGACAGTCGCTCGAGGTGACCAAAGGCTGAATCGAACAACACGGCCTCGTTCTTGAGGCCCGTCCGAATTTGCGGCCGCGCCGGATCGGCCGCCGAATAGCGATCGATGATCGCCTGGAACTCGGGATACCAAGCGTTCGCCGGCACCTCCGGATAACTTTCGCCGAAGAGCGCGATCGCGCCGCCGCGTTCGACTAGCGCGTCGAGCGACTTTGCCGTCTCGACGCGATCCATCCAATGGAACGCACGACCGATCGTCACCAGCTTGAAGCGCCCGAGCTCGGGGCCGAGCTCGTACGACGCTCCGCGCACGACGCGCACGTTGTCGACGCGCGCCCGCGCCACATTTTCGCGCGCGACGTCGAGCATCTCGGGCGCGGGGTCTACTGCCGTCACGAACTTCACGAGTGGCGCGAAATCGAGCGCGAGAAATCCGGGTCCCGTGCCGAGATCGAGCACGCTGTCCGAGCGAGTCACTCCGACCGCGGTCGCCACGCGCTGAGCAAGCAGCTTCGGGTAGGTCGGCCGTCCATTCGTGTAGAACTGCGAGGCGATTTTGAATCGCTCGGGGAAGTAACGGGTCTGCTCTGTCATGGGGATTCCTCCGAAACGCCCGGCACGGGGCGTGTTTCGCTAGCGCATGTCCACCATAATAGACTAACGTCTCCGTCGCAAGCAAACCCAGCTACGAGGAGAGACCACAATCATGTCCGCATTCGTGAACAAGAAGCCCTCGCCTTCGGCCGCGATCCGCGCCGGCCTCGACTACCCCGTCATCGATACCGATGTTCACACGAACGACTACTCCCCCGCCTTGGAAGACTACGTCACCACTTACGGCGGCGCCCACTTGGTCGACGAGCTACGTAAGGCCTCGGCCGACCGCATCGGCCGCGGCGGCGTCGGCAACGGTAAGAATTGGTACGAGCAGACGCCGGAAGAGCGTCAATACTACCGCACGATTCGTTCTCCCTGGTGGGCTCGTGTCACGAAGAACACGCTCGATGTCGCGACGTACCATTTGCCCGAGCTGCTCTACCAGCGACAAGCCGAGCAAGGCTCCGACTACTCGGTGCTCTTTCCGAACAACGTGCTCGCGCCGCTCGGCGTGAAAGATCCGGAATCACGGCGAGCGCTGCAGCGCGCCGTCAATCACTACCACGCTGACTTGTACAAGAAATACAGCGACCGTCTGACGCCCGTCGCCGGCATCGCGCTGAACACCCCCGAGGAAGGCATCACGGAGCTCGAATTTGCCGTGAAAACGCTAGGGCTCAAGGCGATCAACATCGCCGGCAGCGTGCGGCGCCCGATCCGCGCGCTCGCCGACAAATTCCCCGCCGCGCAATATCCGGAGCTGCAGAAATACATCTCGTACCAAGACTTCTACGGGCTCGACAGCGAGTACGATTACGATCCGTTCTGGGCCAAAGTCGTGGAGCTCGGCGTGCCGGTGCTCACGCACTACGGCAGCCAAGGTTGGACGGGCCGCAGCTCGATCAGCAGCTACATGAACAACCACATCGGGCATTTCGCGGACGGCTCCGAAGCGTTCGCGAAGGCGTTGTTCTTCGGCGGCGTCACCCGGCGTTTTCCGAAGCTCCGCATCGGCATGCTCGAAGGCGGCGCGGATTGGGGCGCGCGCGTCTACATCCATCTCGTCGATCGCTGGGTGAAGCGCAGTCGCGAAGGCTTGAAGAACTACGATCCGGCAGCCACGGATCGCGCGGAGCTGAGCGAGCTGTTCGCGCGCTTCGGCGCCGAGCTGACCGCGGGGCGGCCAATCGACGGCGAGAACCTGATCCGAGATACGCTCGGCGCCCACTACACGCGCAGCGCGAGCCAGCCGAAACCCGAGGAGCTGGAAGACTTCGCGGCGGCCGGCATCGAGAAAATAGAAGACATCAAGACTCGTTGGGTAGACAGCTTCTTCTTCGGCTCCGAGTCGGACGACCGCACGGTCGCGCACGCATTCAACGACAAGGCCAACCCGCTCGGCGTGAAGATCAACGCGATTTACTCGTCGGATGTGGGCCATTGGGATGTGCCCGATCTGACGGAAGTGCTCGCGGAGTCGCGCGCGCTGGTCGATGACGGCGCCATCACCGAAGCCGACTTCAAGGCGTGGGTCTTCGAAAACCCGTACCGGCTCTACACCGAAAGCAATGCCGATTTCTTCAAGGGCACCGCTGTCGAGGCCAAGCTGAAGAACCGCGCGAGCGTCGGCGTCGCCGCGGAGTGACGCCGACACAGTCGCCATGACCGCGCGCTGTTGACACCGATGTTGTGAGCAGCGAAAAGCGCGGTCATGGCGACGCGTGATCCTCTCGGCATGGAAGTCAGCGTACGCGATCTCTTCTTCGGCTTCGCGCGCACGGGGCTCCGCGGCTTCGGCGGAGTGTTGCCGTGGGCGCGCCGACTCGTCGTGGAAGAGCGCGCGTGGCTGTCGCCCGGTGAGTTCACGGATGTGCTCAGCCTGTGTCAGTTTTTGCCCGGCCCGAACATCGTGAACATGTCGATCGTCATCGGACGTCGATTTCGAGGCGCGCGCGGCGCACTTGCCGCAGCGTGCGGCCTGCTGTTGCCGCCCCTCGTCAGCGTGCTGCTACTCGCGGTCGTCTACCAACGTTTCTCGACGCTGCCCACGGTCGTCGCGGCGATGCACGGCTTGGCCGCCGCCGCTGCCGGGCTCACGCTCGCGACCGGAGCGAAGATGCTGGTTGCGCTACAAAATCCGCGGTTCGGCTGGCTCTTGACCATACTGGCTTTCGTCGCGGTCGGCGTGCTTCGCTGGCCGCTCGTGCCCGTGCTCCTGACTTTGGTGCCGCTCGGAATCCTCGTCGTGCGAACCTCGCAACGCCCGACATGAGCGAGCGTTCACCAATCGCCGATCTGTGTTTGCACTTGTCGCTGCTATCTCTGCTCGCGGTTGGTGGTGCGAATTCGGTGATCCCGGAGATCTACCGGTTCGTGGTCGATGGTCGACACATCATGAGCGCGTCGGAATTTTCCGAGTCGTACGCGCTCGCGCAGGCGGCGCCCGGCCCCAATGTGCTCGTCGTCGCGCTGATCGGTTGGAAATTGGCTGGTTGCATCGGCGCGCTGCTCGCGCTCGTCGCGATCTGCGCGCCGCCGTGCTTGCTCACTTATTGGGTATCGAGAATTTGGGACAAGCACCGCGGCAAGGCGGCGCTCGCGCTCTTCTTGAGTGCCGTCGCGCCCCTGAGCACCGGTCTCGTGCTATCGAGCGGCTACTTGCTGAGCCGGAGCTCGGGCACGTTTCTCGGCTACGCGATCACGCTCGGTGCCGCGGTGATGGCGTTCGCGAGCCGCCGAAATCCGCTCTGGATTTTAGCGGCGGGGGCGGCGCTCAGCGTCGTTGGCGCTCGTTACTGGTAGTGTCCGTCCGTGTATCCGAGCCGTTGGTCTCGTATAGTGACTGGCGCTTACTACTGGAGACTGCACGGCCATGCTTTTTCGACGTTCTGGCTTTCATCTTTCCGCTCATTGGCTGCTCCTTGCGAGCGTCCATTGCTCGCTCGGCTGTTCGCACGGCTCGCACGAGTCTCCCTTCACAGCGGCCGAGACGAACGCCGCCCTGGCGCCGGCGCGAGAGCTGCGCCCGCGTTGCTATGCGCCGTCCGCGCTCGCGCGCGCCGGCGAGAAAATCGTGCTCGATTTCAAGCTCGACGTCGAACCGACTGGCGCGGTGCACGCGATTCCGACGTTCGCGGAGCCGGATGATCCCGAGGTCATCGAATGCGTGCGCCACCAGCTGAACGCGATCCAGTTTCCAGCGCGCGGCAGAGACCGGCTCGATCTGCATTTCGAGATGGGCCGCTGATCTCGCCTCGCGCTGCACGGCGCGAGCTAACCAACGCGGCGCCCGAGCCACCGAGTCCCGTATACAAGACAACGAGCGCGTGATAGAGACGTCACGCAGCCATGCAAATCACGACTCTCGGCAATACGGGCCTCAGTGTTTCGCGCCTCGTGCTCGGCACGATGACCTTCGGTCTACAGACCGACGAAGAAACCTCGCGCAAAATCTTGGATACGGCCTCGGAGGGCGGCATCAATTTCCTCGACGCCGCCGACGTGTATCCGCTCGGCGGCGGACTTTCGACGGTCGGGCGCACCGAGGAGATCGTTGGCCGCTGGCTGAAGGGAAAACGCGAGCGCTTCATCGTCGCGACCAAGGCCGTCGGCAAGGTCGGGGCTTCGCCCTGGGATCAGGGCGCTTCACGCAAGCACTTGCTCGATGCGATCGATCACTCGCTGCGGCGTTTAGGCACCGACTACATCGACCTTTATCAGCTCCACTCCGACGACAAGAACACTCCGCTCGAGGAAACCGTGGAGGCGCTCGACGTGATCGTGCGCTCGGGCAAAGCGCGCTACATCGGTGTTTCCAATTTCTTGGCGTATCGCTTGGCACTCGCATTGGGCCACGCCGAGGCACGCCGGCTGGCGCGCTTCGTCTCCGTTCAGCCGCGCTACAACCTATTATTTCGCGAAATCGAGCGCGAACTCTTGCCCTTGGCGAGAGAGCAAGGCATCGGCGTGATTCCGTACAACCCGCTCGCTGGCGGGCTCTTGACCGGCAAACACCAAAAGCAGACGGGGCCAACGCCGGGCACGCGCTTCACTCTGGGTACGGCCGCCGAACGCTACCAAGATCGGTATTGGCACGATCGTCAATTCGCGACGGTCGCGGCGTATCAAAAGCTGGTGAGTGAGCGCGGGCTCTCGCCGACGACCGTGGCCGTCGCTTGGGTGTTGGCGAATCCGGCGATCACGGCTCCGATCATCGGCGCGAGCAAGCCCGAGCAGTTGGCGGACACGTTGAAGGCCGCCGAGTTGAAGCTCGATCCCGAGCTATCGACGCGGCTCGACGAGCTCACGCGCGAGTATCGTCGCGGTGACGCGGAGCGCTGAGCCAATGCGCGCTGCGGCGTTGCTCATCGCGCTCTTGCTCTGCTGCTGCAGCAAGGTCGCACCGAGCGGAGCGAGCAAGACCAACCCGGACGGGCTCGAGACACTCGAGCTTCGCTATCAAGCAAACCCCGGCACCGTATCTCCGCCCGAAATCGCGGAAGAATTGGGCTTCCTCGCGCCGCTCAAATTGAACTGCGTCGGCAGCACGGCGAGCGGGCCGACCAGCATTCAGGCAGTCGTCACGGGCGATACGGATTTTGGCAGCGCGTTCAACGGCGCCGTCGTCAAGCTCGTCGCCGCCAAGGCGCCGATCGTCGCCGTCGTGGGCTCGTACGGCGTCGACCAAGTGACTTGGGGCGGCTTTTACGTCAAAGCCGATAGCCCGATCAAGACCGCGCGTGACTTGATCGGCAAGAAAGTGTCGGTCAATACGCTCGGCGCGCACAGCGAGTTCATGTTGAAGGAATACCTGTTCCGCAACGGACTCACGAAAGAAGAGACCAACCAAGTCACCATGGTCGTCTTGCCGCCGGTGAACGGCGAGCAAGCTCTGCGTCAAGGCCAGGTGGACGTCGCGACGCTCGGCACGATCTTCCGCGACCGCGCGCTCGAGCGCGGCGGGATCCGCCTGCTTTTCTCGGACTATCAGCTATACGGGGAGTTTACGGCCGGCAGCTACGTGCTGCGGGACGACTTCATCCGCGACCACCCGAAGGCCGCGCGCAAGTTCGTCGAGGCGGTGGCCCGAGCTTTGGATTGGGAGCGAACCACCCCACGCGAAGAAGTCGTGCGCCGCTTTCAGGATCTGATCGCGAAGCGAAAGCGCACCGAGGATGCTACGGCGATCCGCTTCTGGTTGAGCTCGGGAGTCGCGGGCCATAGCGGATTACTCACGGCCAAAGATTTTCAAATCTGGCTCGATTGGATGGTCAAGGACGGCGAGCTCAGCACGGGCCAAGTCCGCGCGAGCGACGTGTTCAACAACCGGCTCAATCCGTTCGCGACTTGACCGCGGAACTCGAGCCGCGGGAGCCGTGGGCCCATCGTGGCGAACGAACCCCAATGCACAGTCACACATGATCCTGAGCTTAACACGCAACGTCTCTTTTACAAGACATTAGACGCTTGCCTTCGCCGGCGACCCGTGACATTTCATAAGACATGATTCTCTCTCGACGGACCAGCGTCGTCCTTGCTCTACTCCTCGGCGCCGGAATTGCGGGCTGCTCGAAGCACGAACCAGCGACGAAACCAGGCCAGCTTGCCACCACCGGGTTCGAACAGCTCGAGCTCCGCTACCAAGGTTTCGTGGGCACGGTGACGTATCCCGAGCTGGCCGAAGATCTCGGGTACTTGGCGCCAATCAAGCTCAAGTACGTCGGCAACACGATCAGTGGACCGCAAGACATCCAAACCGTCGTGACGGGCGATGCGGATTACGGCGGCGCGTTCAACGGCGCGGTGATCAAACTGATCGCGGCGCGAGCGCCGGTTCAAGCCGTGATCGGCTACTACGGCATCGATGACCAAACCTACCAAGGCTTCTACGTGCTCGCGGATGGGCCCATCCACGGGCCGCGCGATCTGATCGGCAAGAAGGTCGCGGTCAACACCATCGGCGCGCACGCGGAGTTCGTGCTGCGCGAGTATTTGAGCCGCAACGGCCTGAGCAAAGCCGAGGCCGACCAAGTGACGCTCGTGGTCGTGCCGCCGGTGGTGAGCGAGCAATCACTCCGCCAAAAGCAGGTCGACGTCGCGATGCTGAGCACCATCCTGCGCGACAAGGCGCTCGAGCGCGGCAATCTCCGACCCTTGTTCACGGACGCGGAGCTGTTCGGGAACCTCACCGCGGGGAGCTACGTGCTGACGAAGAGCTTCATCCGGGACAAGCCCAACACGGCTCGCAAGTTCGTGAGCGCGACCGCGCGAGCGATCGAGTGGGCGCGGAGCCACCCGCGCGAAGAAGTGATTGCACGCTTCGAGGACATCATCAAACGCCGCGCGCGCAACGAGGATGCTTCCACCGTGAAGTATTGGCGCTCCACCGGCATCGCCGGCAAAGGCGGCCTCATCGCCGAGCGCGAGTTTCAGATCTGGCTCGATTGGCTGGAGAAAGACGGCCAATTGGCGCCCGGTCAACTGAAGCTGACCGATCTCTACACGAACGAGCTCAACCCTTACTCCGGTACCGGCCCCACATGAACGCCCAAGTTTTGGATTTGTCCGTCGCGAGCGAGCGCGCGGCCGCACCAGCGAAAATCGAATTCGAGCGTGTCAGCAAACAGTTCGCAGTCCGCGACGCGAAGCAGCGCGGAGAAGCTCAGTTCACCGCGCTCGATGACGTCTCGTTTTCCGTGAAGCCAGGTGAATTCCTGGTCGTCGTGGGACCGAGTGGGTGCGGCAAATCCACCTTGCTCGATCTCCTCGCGGGCCTCACCACGCCAACTTCTGGCCGCATCTTGCTCGACGGCAAACCGATCACCGGACCCGGCATGGATCGCGGCGTCGTGTTTCAACAATACGCGCTCTTCCCTTGGCGTACCGCGCTCGAAAACGTGGAGTTCGGGCTCGAGCTACGAAAGCTCAAGCCGAAGGAGCGGCGCGAACAAGCGCGCGGCTTCTTGGATTTGGTGGGTCTCTCTGGCTTCGAGCATCGTCATCCGCACGAGCTTTCCGGCGGCATGAAGCAGCGCGTGGCAATCGCACGCAGCTTGGCGTACGACCCGGACGTGCTGTTGATGGACGAGCCCTTCGCGGCGCTCGATCAGCAGACGCGCGAGATCTTGCAAGGTGAGCTCGTGCGCATCTGGCAAACCTCGAAAAAGACAATCGTCTTCATCACGCACGGCATCGATGAAGCCGTGTGCCTCGGTGAGCGCGTCGCGGTAATGACGTCGCGACCCGGCCGCATCAAAACGATCATCGAGATCCCCGAATCGCTGAAATACGGGGAAGATGTGCGTTCACGCCCGGAATACGGCGCGGCGCGCCACGAAGTCTGGTCGCGCTTGCGGGATGAAGTGCAGCGCGCTCAAGAGCAGGAACGCCGAAACAAGCTCGAACAGGCGGCAGCCGCCTCGAGCGGGAAGCAGGGCTCGATCCATGTCTAGCAGTATCGATCAATCGCTGACTCTTCCGCGTGCGCCACACGTCTCCTCGCCGTTTGCAGGGTTCGGCCGCGGCGCGCGTCGCCTGTTCACGCGCTGGGCCGTAGTCGCTGCGTTTCTGTTGTTGTGGGAGATCGCGCCGCGCGCGCATTGGGTAGAGCCCGCGTTCCTGCCGCCCTTCTCGGAGGTGCTCGGCACCGCGTGGCGTCTACTTCGAAACGGCCAGCTCGCGCAGCACGTCGGTGCGAGCCTCTCGCGTTCGCTCTTCGGCTTCTCGCTCGCGATCTTGTATGCCGTACCGCTCGGCTTGCTCATCGGTTGGAATCGACGTCTGGCGACGACCGTGAGCCCGTTTCTCGAAATGCTCCGCAACACGGCCGCGCTCGCGCTCTTGCCGGTGTTCATCCTGCTGCTCGGCATCGGTGAAGCATCGAAGATCGCGATCGTGCTTTATTCTTGCTCGTTTCCCATTCTGCTGAACACCGTGAGCGGCGTGCGCGGAACCGATCCACTCTTGATCAAGTCCGCGCGCACGATGGGGCTCTCGCAGCTGCAGCTCTTCTACAAAGTGATCTTGCCTTCCGCCGTGCCGACCATCTTCGTCGGCATCCGCTTGGCAGGCGCATACTCGCTGGTGGTGCTCGTCGCAGCAGAAATGATCGGCGCCAAAGCGGGCCTCGGCTACCTCATCATCTACTCACAGTACAACTTCCAGATCCCGGAAATGTACGTCGGCATCATCACCATCATGTTGCTCGGCGTCTCGTTCAACCAAATCCTCTCGTACGTCGAGCGCCGCCTCACGCGCTGGAACCCCGCTGCGCGCGGCGAGTGAGCGGGCGCAGATTCGAATCGGCTTTGGGCTGCGCGGTGGGAGTGACGCGCAGCCTTTTTCGATTGGGGGTCGCCTCGCGCGAGCTCACTTGCGCCAGTGCATCACGTCGCGGCCGCGATTCGGCCCGAATCGAGCGCAAATTCGTCGACGATGGTCGACACAGATCGCGCTCGGCAGTTGCACATCGAAGCTAGAACTACGCGCCGCGCGTGTCGCCCAAAGTCACGAACGACACGCGCGACGGCCGAGCGCGCCGCTATTCGGCGGCCGCGCTACGTTGCTCGTTGCGATTCGGTGGGCGCGCGAGGCCGTAGTTCTCTCGCAAGGTGCGGCCTTCATATTCCGTGCGGAAGAGACCGCGCCGTTGCAACAGCGGCACGACCTGCTCGACGAAAGCATCGAGGCCCGAAGGCAAAACCGGCGGCATGATGTTGAAGCCATCCGCGGCACCGCTGTTCCACCACAACTCGATCGCGTCCGCGACCTGCTCGGGAGTGCCCGCGAACGTACGATGGCCGCGGCCGCCACCCAAACGCCCGAGCAACTGGCGCACGGTCAGCTTCTCGCGCCGCGCCAGGTTGAGGATCAACGAATAGCGGCTCTTTTGGCCCTGGATCGCGTCCTCGGGCGGCAAGTCCTCAGGCAATTCGCGATCGAGCTCCAGCGATTCCGCAGGCACACGTAAGACGTTCGCCAGTTGGAGCCGCGCGTACTCCGGCAAAATCAGACGTTCGAGCTCCGCCTCGAGCGCGAGCGCTTCGGCCTCGGTGCTGCCGATCGCCGGCACGATCCCAGGCAGGATTTTGATCGTGTCGGGATCGCGACCGAGCGCGCGTGTACGCGCTTTGAGATCGGCGTAGAAAGCCTGCCCGTCTTCGAGCGTCTGCTGCGCCGTGAACACCGCTTCTGCGTAGCGCGCCGCGAGAAACTTGCCGTCTTCGGACGAGCCCGCTTGCACGAGCAGCGGATAGCCTTGGGGTGACCGCGGCACGTTCAGCGCGCCTTCGACCTTGAAATATTTCCCGGCGTGCTTGGGCGGATAGATCTTCGAATTATCGCCCCAAATGCCGCTTTCTTTGGCGCCGAGCGGTGCATCGTCAGCCCAGCTGTCCCACAGCTTGAGCGAGACATCGACGAACTCGGCCGCGCGCGCGTAACGCTCGGCGTGCGGCGGCAACGTCTCCAGATTGAAGTTGCGCGCGGCATCCACGCCCGCCGTCGTCACGATGTTCCAACCTGCACGCCCATTGCTGACATGATCCAGCGAAGCAAAGCGGCGCGCGAGGTTGTACGGCTCGTTATAAGTCGTCGACGCAGTCGCGATCAGACCGATGTGCTCCGTCACCGCGGCAAGCACCGTCAAGAGCACCGTGGGCTCGAGCGCTCCGGCTGGCCGCTGACCGATGTTGCCCCAGATGACGGGACCATCCGCCAAGAAAAGAGAATCCAGCTTGCCGCGTTCGGCCGTGCGCGCGAGCCGTTTGTAATGCTCCGCGCTCGTAGCCGCGAACGGATCGCTTTCTGGCAAACGCCACGCCGCTTCGTGATGACCGACATTGAGCAAGAACGCATTGAGATGAAGTTTGCCGGGCCGACGAGTCATGGAAATTCCCTCGAAAAAAGCGAACGAATGTGAAAAAGGCGCGCTGCCTCGAACACTTGCAGGCAGCGCGCCCGACTTCACGAACACGAGTCGAAGCTCAGGACAGACCCTCTGCCTGCAATGCCTGACGCACCGCTGGCCGCGCGCCCACGCGGTCGAAGTATTCTTTGAGAATGCGATTCTCGTCCACGGCGGCCGCTTCGAGCTTTCGCAAATTCCGCAGCGTGTAGTAGGCGTAGCCGTCAGCGACCGTGAATTGATCGCCGAGCAAGTATTGTTTGCCTTCCAGGCTTCGCGTCAAAAACTCGAAGCGTGTGTTCAGGCGGTCGCGAAAAAACGCTTTCGCTTCCGGATTCGTCTTCGGGTTGTTGACGGGACCGAAGCCCTTGTGCAGCTCGGTGGCGATGAAGTGCAACCACTCGTTGAGCTTGATGCGTTCCGTCGTACCGAACTTCGGCGCGAGCTTCTTCTCGGGCTTCTGGTCGGCGATGTACTGCACGATGATGGCGCCCTCGGTCAAGAGCGTGCCGTCATCGAGCGTGATGGCCGGCACGTAACCCTTGGGGTTGACAGCCGTGAAGCTACCGCCCGCCTTCAGCTCCTTTTTTGCGAGATCCACCTGAACCAACTCGAACGGGAGGTCCGCCTCGCGCAGTGCGATGTGTGGCGAGAGCGAGCACGCGCCGGGCGAGTAATACAATTTGATCGACATTTGAGCTCTTTTCCTAAGTTGAAAGAATGAGGAGTGCGCGAACCTTCACTCGGCAGCCGCCGCGACCTGTTCCGCTGCAGGTTTCTCGACGCGGCGACGCGTGACGCTGCGCCGACCGTCGACACTCACCGGCACATCACCATCGACGGTGACGCGGCGGACGAGCCGATATTGATCACCGTAATCGTTGATCGCGTAGTGTTGCGTCGCGCGATTGTCCCACACGGCAACGTCACCGACGGCCCAGCGCCAACGCACGGTGTTCTCGAGCCGCGTGATGTGCTCCTGGAACACGTTGATGAGGTGCGCCGAATCGTGGGACGAAAGCCCGATCAGCTTCTTCACGAAATGTCCGAGCAAGAGCGTGCGCTCGCCCGTCTCCGGGTGCACGCGCACGACCGGGTGCTCGGTCTCGAACAGCGTGCGCGTGAAGATCTCGTTGTAGTATTTGAGCTCGTCCGGCGTGGGGTTCACGCGGCGAGCTTGATAATCGTACTCGTTCGTGTGCACGGCCCACAGTTTGTCGGCCAGCTCGCGCAGCTCCGGCGACAGTTCTTGATAGGCCGCCGCGGTGTTCGACCAGACTGTGTCTCCGCCGGACGCCGGCACCACGAGCGCTCGCAAGATGGATGCACG
>FTCX01000084.1_pt1 | contig 14944 bp, 8 predicted proteins | sample 1639831 | NCBI WGS metagenome assembly FTCX01 (sample SAMEA3914869, study PRJEB12502) | metagenome | biome: forest; material: soil | place: USA | collected 2012-03-12 | depth 0.1 m
ACGTATTGGAACGTCGAAAACGCGATCACCGATCTCGCGGCCGTGCGCAGTTTGTTCCCGGTCGCCATCGCGACGGCGAAGCAACTCGGACTCGACGCGGACTTGACGTCGACTTGGCAAAGCGTAGTCGACAATTTGGTGCCGTACCCGACGGACGGGACGAATTACTTGCCGCACCAGCCGCCGATCACCGCGATGAAGAACAACGAGAACGTCGCGAGCGAGATCATTTGGCCGTACAGCGTGACCGGCATCGGCGCGCCGGACTACGCGATGGCCGTGAGCACTTGGAAAGCGCGCCCGAACCCGTACGGCAACGTCTGGGCGAACGATGCGATTCAAGCCGCGCGCCTCGGCCTCGGTGACGAGGCCAATCAGGGCATGAAGACCATGCTCCACAACTATCAGAATTACCCGAACGGCTTCACCAACAACACGAACGGCGTGTTCGAGTATTTGGGCGTGCACCTTTCGGTGATGAACGAGTCCCTGCTCCAGAGTTACAACGACAAAATCCGCGTATTTCCCGCGCTGCCCAGCGATGCGACGCTCGTGCCGCGCTTCACGCTCGCGGCCAAAGGTGGCTTCCTCGTGAGCTCGGAGAAAGAGGGCTCGGACATCAAGTACATCGGGATCAAGAGCCTGTACGGCAATCCGATCGACGTCGTGAATCCGTGGACCGAAGCGGTGCAAGTGCGGAAACTCTCGGACAACAGCATCGCGCTCACGAGCTCCGACGCCGACCTGAAATTCAATACCGAAGCGAACGCAATCTACGTGGTCGAGCGCGTCGCCAAGCAACTCAGCAGCTACACGTATTCGCACCTCACCGGCACGCCCGCACAAGATGCGCGCTATCTCTCGGACGACACGTTCCTCGGCATCACGAACGGCATGCCGCCGAACACCGGCAAGTACGAAGCCGAGCACGCGACGCTCAACATGTGCAACGCCTCGGACGACGGCGCGGCTTCGAACGGCTCGGAAGTGATCAACTTGAAGCAGGGCTCGTCGCTGACGTTCGCGAATTCGATCGCCGGCAGCTCGATCGACATCCGCTACTGCACCGAGAACAACCCGGGCAAGCTCGGGCTGTACATCAACGGCGCGCACTCGCAGGATGTGAGCTTCCCGAGCACGAACAGCTGGACCGGCACGTACGCGACCGTCACGGCGACGGTCGCGGTGCCCGCTGGCGCGACGATCAAGCTCGAGTACGACGCTGGCGGCGCCGGCGCGAACATCGACTTCATTCAAGTGAAGTGAGGCTCGCTCCTCCGGCCAGGCGCCCGCGGCCGACCGCTCGCAATTCCGCCACGTAGAATTCGCGTGCAATTTGAGGTGCTGGCGTCAGCTCGAGGCCGCGTCATGTCCCTTTGTTTCAGCGTTGGCGCAGAATTCCGACTAGCTCTAGTTTCGAGGGTTTGAATCAGTGTGTTTTCGGCGAGCTACGGGCTCGCCACACGATCCGACCGTATTGCGCATCGCCGTGGTGGAGATGATCGCAATCAGAACCGTAGAACGGGGACGTGCTTGTCGGTTCTTTCGGCCTGGGCGCGCTGCTGCGCCCTCGAACTAGATGGAGAAAAGAATGTTCTTTAAATCGTGGCTTGGTGCTGGGCAGCTCCGCAGCGTGCGCCGACTGGCCGCCTGCGCGTTCTCGCTGCTCGTGCTGGTAATGCTCTCGGCCTGCAGCGTCACGACGACGAGCGGGGGGACGCTCGACATCGATTGGACGGTGGCGGGCTCCGTGGACCCGAACGAATGCACGACGGTCGGCGCCCAATCCGTCTCCATCACGCTCATCGATAGCTTGGGCGTCGAGTCGGGCTCGACGGTCGTCAGCTGCGGTTCGCTCTCGACCTCGTTCCTCGGCTTGAACGCGGATACCTACCAGGTGAACGCGAGCCTGCTCGACGCGAACGGCAACGTGCTCGTGTCCGACACCTCCGTCGTCAGCGTCGCGGACACCGGCACCACGGACGACGAAATCGCCTTCGAAGCGCCGCTCTCCGGCGCCGGCTCGCTGACGGTCACGTGGACCGTGGAAGACTCCGCAGCGAGCAACGCCTGCGAAGCGGCGGGTGCGCGCACGATCCAACTCGCGTTGTTCGATGCCACCGGCGCCCCCGTGGGCGACGCGGAAACCGCGGACTGCGAGGCCTTCAGCGCCACGATCACGAATCTCCCGGCGGGCAACTACTCGCTGACCGCGCAGTTGTTCGACGCGAGCGGCGCCGCCGTCACCACTCTAGCGAGCACGGACGGCATCACGATCGCGGCCGGCCAGCCCCAGACTCAAGCCGTCAACTTCTCGGCGTCTTCGTTCGTGAGCGGAGGCAACTCGAGCACGGGCTCAATCGCGGTGACCTGGACGATCGAAGAGAGCAACGAGACGGCGAGCTGCGACAAATACAGCGCCTCGAGCATCTCGATCCAGCTGTACGAAGCCGACGGCGTAACTCCGGTCGGCGATGCGAGCGTGATCTCGTGCGTCGCGTTTCAAGCGACGCTCACGAACCTCACGCCTGGCACGTACACGATCGGCGCGCAGCTCGTGAACGCGGTCATGCCCGTCAGCTCGGCGATTCCGCCGCAGCCGATCACCGTCGGCGCGGGCGCGACTTCGAAGGTCGTGTTCGACTTCCCGGCGAGCGCGTTCTGAGCCGGCAACGCTAGCGTCAAGACGGCGTATTTTCCGTCAGAAACGCGATCACACGGGAGACGGCGCGCGAAACGTCGTCTCCCGTTTTCCATTTCTCGACCAGCGCCGCGCGCGGCGCGATGCGCGCGATTTCTTCCGAGATCGGCGCGGGGTGATATTGGTCGTCGCCGCGCAGCACGAGCAACGGCACCGAGCAGCGCGCCGCGTCTTCCCGAGTGGCGCTGAAGGTGAAGTCACCCGCGTACATGCGTTGCTTGAACGCATCGAGCTCCGTCTCTGCGAAATCGCGCCCGGCCTTCTTCAAATCCTGCGCCCAGCCGTCGAACATGGTGAAGAAGAGCTCGCGATTCGTGCCGCTGAAGCCGATCGGTTGTTGTAGAACGGCCGCGCTGATTCGCGTCGGCGCGATCGCGCAGAGCTTCAGTGCGAAGGCGCCACCGATGCAGCCGCCGAGCACGTGCGCGCGCTCGATTCCGAGCTCGTCCAAGAGGGCCAACTGATCGGCCGCGTAACTGTGCCAGCCGTCACTCCCGGAAACCGGCGCGCGCGACGCGCCCGCGTTCCGCTGATCCATCGCAATGACTCGGAACTTGCCAGCTAGCTCTCGGATCGGATCGTACGGTGATTTCTGCCAAAATTCGATGCTCGAGCGCATGCCGCCCGGCGCGAGCAACAGCACCGGATGACCCGTGCCGTGGACTTCATAGTGAATTTCGATTTCGCCGCGACTGAGCTTGGGCATGGCAACACCTCGCGCGCGAACACTAGGTCAAGCCCCGAACGGAGGCTAGTCGGGTTCGGTTTCGAGCAAGCCGAGCAGATCTTCAGCGCTCACATTTCCGCCATCACCTCCGCTCAAGAGCGAATCGGCGATGCGCCGCTTCTTGTGGTGCAGCTCGACGATGCCGTCTTCGATCGTCTCGCGCGTGATCAGGCGGTAGACAGTGACCGGCCGCTCTTGACCGATCCGGTGCGCGCGATCGGTGGCTTGCGCTTCGACGGCGGGGTTCCACCACGGGTCGAGGTGAATCACGTAGTCCGCGGCCGTGAGGTTCAAGCCGAAGCCGCCCGCTTTCAGACTGATCAAGAACAAGCTCGCGTTGCCGTTTTGAAACGCCGCGACGCGCGCTTGACGCTCGGCTTGCGGGGTCGAACCGTCGAGATATTCGTAGCTCACGCCGAGCTCGTCCAAACGCTCGCGCACGATGCCCAAGAAATCCACGAATTGGCTGAAAACCAGGGCCCGATGCTCGTTTTCGCGCAGCTCTTCGACCAAATCCAAAAACGCTTCGACCTTGGAAAACTCGGGCGGCGCGTCCGGAAATACCAGGCTCGGGTGACAACAAAATCGGCGTAGCCGCGTGATCTCGGCGAGCACCTCGATCTTGTTGAAGCGGCGGCCGTGCGTCGTGTAGAGCTTCTCGTGGATTTGTTTGCGTAGCACGCCGTAGCGCAACGCTTCTTCGGCCGTGAGCTGCACATCGTGGCGCACCTCGGTGACCGCAGGCAAGAACGGCAGCACCTCGCGCTTCAAACGCCGGAGCACGAACGGCTTCACCAACTTGCGCAGGAGCTCCGTCGCGTTCTCGCTGCCGTCACGCTCGACGGGCATCACGAACGTGCGCCGGAAATGCGCCCAATCCCCGAGCATATGCGGGGTCAAGAAATGAAAGATGCTCCACAAATCACCGAGATGATTCTCGACCGGCGTGCCCGTCGCGGCCACGCGCTGCTTCGCGTTCAGCGCGAACGCGGCTTGCGCGCGCAGTGACTCCGAGTTCTTGATGAATTGCGCTTCGTCCAAGACGGCAGTGCCGAATCGAATCTGCGCGAGCTCGGCGCGATCCTGCTGCAGCAGCGTGTAGCTGCACACGATCACCGAGGCATTGCCGTTTTCGGCCAAGCCTTCGAGCAACGCGGCGCGCTCCTTACCCGAATAATCCAGCGCTTTGAGCGAAGGCGCAAAGCGGCCGAGCTCGAGCAGCCAATTGCCGCACACCGAAGTCGGCGCGACGACCAACGCCGGCCCCTCGCCGCGTTCCGCGCGCGCAAGGAGGAGCGCGATGATCTGCACGGTCTTGCCGAGCCCCATGTCATCGGCCAAACACGCGCCGAGGCCGAGCTCACTCAAATACGAGAGCCAAGCAAAGCCTTCTTCTTGGTATGGGCGCAGCGTCGCGGCGAGCGAGCTCGGGATCGGGAACTGGCGCGATTTCAGCGTCTTCACGCGTTCGAGCCAAGCGTTGCTCTCGGCGTCGAACTCGAGCCCGAAGTCGCGATCCGCGAGCACTTCGAGCGAGCCGAGCGCGCTCTTCGGCAAACGCAGCTCCTTCGGCGCGCCCTTCTGCACGGTCGCCGCTTTCAACGCGGCGATCGTCCGGCGCAGGCGCTCTTCGATCTCGACGTAGTCACCGCTCGGCAAACGCACGAAGCGGCCTTGTCCGAACGCGGGCGCGAGCACGAGCTCGCTCAACGTGATCGCGTTGACGTCGTCCAGCTGCACGCCGCCGGTCACGAGGTACCAGCCTTTGTCGACCCGCAAACGCCCGTGCAAATTGCGCGAATGCGCCAGCGCGCCGAGCCGCAATCCGCCCGACTCCGGCCACTCGAGCTCGCAGCGCTCACCCGAATCGCGCAGCTCGCTCAAGAGCCGGAGCACGCCTTCCTCACTCAAGGTGAAGCTCTCGGGCGCGTCGAACGGCGAACGCTCGTCGTCTGGCTCGCTGGCGCCGAAGGTGGGCACGGCGCGGCACAGCGCGCGATTTTTTGCGCGTTCCAGCTCGAGGTTGCGCTCGCAGCGCAGGCGCCGTCCGTCGCGATAAAAGCTCAGCCCCGAACGACCGCTCCCGGCCAAGAAAAAGCGACCGCGCTCACCGAACGGCCGCACGCCGAGCTGCACGATCCAAGCTCCCGCGTGCGCCGAAAAACGCACGCACGGCGTCGGATCGGCTTCGACGACGTGCTCCGCGCCGAGCTCGGCGCTGTGCACCTCCACGCTTTCCGAGAGCTTTGCGAGCACGCTCAAGAGCTCGCGCTCATGGCTCTTCGGCACGCGCGTGCCGCCGCGGAGCGCGCCGATCACGCGGTTCATCGCGGGCGTGACGCGATACACTGCGAGCCGGCGCTCGTCTTCCGGCACGACGTTCACGCCGAGCTCGGCGCCCGGAGGCTCGACGAACACTTGCACGTAGCCGCGATCTTCGCGCGTTTCGAGCCGGCACGTGCCGCGCACGACGCTCACCGGCGCGCGCGCCCGCGCGCCGTTCACCACGCGCGGATGACCGATCAGCGCCTCGGCCGCGTCCGCGTTGAAGTGACGCTCCCCTTCGACGAGCTCGTGCGTGCAATCGAGCACGCGCTGATCTTCGCTGGGCAGCTCCGCGTAGAACGGCCACAACTCGGCGAGCGAAACGCGGCGACCGTCGCTCCACCCTTCGTGTGCGCGAAACTCTTGCAGCGCGGGACGACTGAGCGCGCCGTTTGCCATATCGACGAACCAGGCGACGCGGCGATTTTGCGTTTGCTCGTCCGCCACGACATCCGAAATCTGCGCGAGCGCTTCGAGCGTTTTTTCCCACTCGGCTTTGGCGGAGAAGAGCTCCCACAAAACCAGCTCTTTGGCCTCGCGCTCGGGCCGAAACGGCACGTTTAGCCGCGCGATTTCTGTGTTGAAATGCTCCTCGTTCAAGAGCTGCGCCAGAAGCAGTGCTTGTCTCGCGAACCAGGCGTAACCCGCGCGCTGCCAATCCGCCGCTCGACGCACGAGCAATTGGCACCAATTCGCGCGCGCCCATTTGTCGGCCGTGTAGAGGTGCACGGTGAGCGCGAGGATCGCGATCTCCCAACCGCTCACATCGTCTGGGAGTTGGTGCACGTCGAGCCGGCGCTGTTCTTCCGGCGGCTCGCTTTGATGTTTGAGGAGGACGCGCAGCGCACGGAGCGCGCTGCGGTTCTGCTCACCGGCAAGCACGCGCCGCGCTGCGGCGCGATTCGCTTCGTCGTCGCGCGCGACGAGCAAGAGCGCGATGAGCGGCGCGAGCGCGCCCAGCTCCGGAATGCCACCGCGCTTGGCGGACGGCGTGAGCAAACGATCCAAGCTCGCGTTCGCGCCGGCTAAATCACCGTCCACGAAGCGCTGGGCAACCCCAAAAGAAAAACGCGCTGCGTCGGGCACGCGCGCGAGCAAGGTTTCGGCAACGTTCGGTTCGCCGCGCAGGATCGCGTGTTGAAAGAGCGCGACCGAGACGCCGAATGGGTCATCGTCGAACGGCGGAATGTCTGCGAGCCAGTCGCGCAGCGCGCTGCTCTCCGTCGGTCCGGTCGCGGCTTCCACGAGCACCCGCGCTGCGATCGCCAACGACTGTTCGCGCCAAACGCGCTCGAGCGCGATGGGATCGAAGGGCTCATTGATCGACTCGCGCAGCCACTCGGCGCTCGTCCGTGGTCCGAACTCGGGCGCATTCTTGCGCAATGCAAAGCGCCGCTCGAGCTCGTCGAGTTGCCCGCGCTGAAGCGCGAGCGTGAGATCGGCGAGTGAGCGCGCGCCGAGTAACGCTTGCGTCACGCGCGCGATCGGCTCGAGCTCGCCGCGCTCCGAAAGCTCGCGCAGCGCGAGCTCGCGATAGTCCGGATGCAGACCGAAGTGCGGCTTCAACGAGGGCGTTCGACGCGGCCGCACGGGCACCACGAGGCCGTCGGCTTGCTTGTGCCTGAGCCAAATACCAGCGGGGAGCGCCGGCTCCGGGCTCAGCTTCTCGAGCACCGCGAGCGATAACGCGCGCTCACACGCGAGCGCGCCGAGGAGCGCAAAGTCCTGCTCGGTGAAGTCTCCGCGCAGCTTGCGAAATCGCTCTCGAGGCTCCGCGGCAGTCACTCGGCAAGGGCGTAGCGCTCGGCGACGAACGCCACAAGCCTGCGCGCGAAACGGCTAATTTATCGGGCGAAACGCGGAGAACGTGCTCACTCGCTGAACGCGAGGGGATAGCCCGGATCGTTCGGTAGCTTGCCGTCCACGCGAATCACGCGCACTTCGTTCGTGACTTGGTTCGGGCGCGCGTAGCTGATGCCGCCGGTGTTGTGCGAGACCAAGTGGAGCAGCTGCGAGAGCGAGTCGACTGCGCGCGGCGGTCCCGGCAAACCACGGATCTTGCGATCGATCCAGAAGCGGCTCACCTCGTCCGGGTTCATGTGGAGCACGGTTTCGTCGAAGCCGACGCGATCCGTCGAACGCGCGGTGTGATTGAACGGGATGCTGCGCTGACCGGAGAACGCGCTGTCATCCGCGTTGGTGAACACGCGCTTGAGCTCGTTCATCTTCAACTCCTGCACGCTCGAATCTTTCGACACGATGATGGCCAACACCACGCGATCCGCAGCCTTTGCGCTGCGCTCGGCGCGCGGCAAACCGAAGGCGAGCACGAGCAGCACCGCGCACGCGAAGAGCGCGTTGAAACGGCGACCGGAGCGAGAGGAGCCCTGCGCTTTCATCAAAACGCCCACGCCACTTGGGAGGCCAAAATCCTGAGCGGATAAGCGCCGAAACCCGCCGCGCCGGGCGCGCTGAAATGCCAATCCTGATATTCGAGCTTCACGACCACCGCGGCAGTCGGGCGCAAGTTCACGCCGACTTCGTAGGCAGTCGCGGGCGGCGTGTTCGGTTGATCGGGGGTGTTCGAGTGCTGAATCAGCACGTACGGCATCAGCGGCAAGACTGGCAGTCGATAGCCGACGAGCCCGTACGTACCCCAGCGGCGATAGTCCGCTTGAAAGCCTTGCGGCGGACGAATGGGTTGCCCCTTGGGGCGCCCGCCCGGCGAGAAGTGGGCTTCGTTCTCGATGATTTCACCTTGAACGGTCCAATCCTTGTATTCCCACTTCACGTCCGCAGCGAGCGACAGCTCCTGGTACTTCGAAGTCGTCGTGTACGTCTGATCGACGCCGGTCACGCCGTTCACGTTGGTGGTGACGTATTGCGCCGAGCGGTCGTAGTAACCGCCGCGATAAAACGAGCCGCCGACGGTGAGCGAGCCGACCGCGTCCGTCTTGCCGTACACGCGGCCGCCGAACGCTTTGTCGTCGTTGAAGTCTTCGTATTCGACCGGGCCGCGGCCGTTCGAGAGCGTCAAATCGTAGCCGATTTCGAACGGATCGATGAAGCCGCTGCCGTAGAGATGCAGGCCCGTTTGCTGCTCGGGAAACAGCTCCGCAGAGACCACGAACGGCTTCTTGATCCCGATGATCGTGGGCGAGCCGTGATCGACGTTCCAAATGCCGTACGGCGTGAGGAACTCGCCGGCTTGGATTTTGAACAAGCCGTTGAACTCGTGCTCGATGTACACGCGTTCGATCATGATTCCGCCCCAACGAATGGGCTCTTCGAAGCCGGCGTAATCCAGCACCGTCGTGTCCGTGCGCACGGCGTTGCCGCTCGAATCGACCGTGGTCGAGCCGTTCGGCAAATACAAGAAGCGAACTTCGGCGAGCGCGCGCCACGAGTCGCCGAGGTTGCCGCTCATGTACACGTTGAAATTGCCGACCGCGAACGAGTTCACGCTCGGATACGTGCGCGTCCAAACGTTCGAGCTCGGCACGAGCAAACGTTGATAGGTGAAGTCCGCGAAGCCGTAGATGTCGAGCCGATGCTGCGTGTCGCTGTCGTTCGATTCCTCGTTGTTGCTGGCGGTGAAGCTGTCACCCGAGGGCGCAGCGTCACCACTTCCGCTCGCATCCGCTTTGGTTTCGGTCGCGGCAGGTGCAGCTGAGGGAGCCGCGTTGGTCGGCGCGGTGGCGTCTGCAGCAGGAGTCTGCGCGCTCGGCGCGACACTCGGCGTTGCAGCAGGTGCCGCTGAGGCCGCAGTCGGAGCAGCCGTGCTCGCCGGCGCGGCGCTCGCAGTCGCAGCGGCGGGCGGCGCGGACGCGGCCGGAGTCGGCGGCGCCGCCTGCGCCCAGCGCGACACGGACAAGAGCCCGAGCAGAACGAAGCTAATTCTTCTCATTCCCCGCGCTCACTCTCAATTTCCGCAAGAGCCCGAGGCGACGCAGATCTTGTTTTTGATCAAGCCGCCGGAGAGCGGCGAAAGGTCGCAGCACTCATAACCGACGAAACAAACGTTCGCGTCCGCCGAGCAGTCCACGAAGCAGGTGTGCGCGGAAAAAGTCTCGCAGTACGTCGCCTCGGTGCCCGCGCAGTCCGCAGACGCGGTGCACGCCATGCCTTGCCCCGTGGGTGGCCGCTCGCAGAACGTCGGGCTCGCGGTCGTGTTGCAGGCGTAGCCGCCGACGCAATCATCACTCGTGGCGCAACCATCGTTCGTGCAGTAACCGCTATCGCCGTCGAGCTGACACGATTTGAACGCGGGATTCGCGGAGCAATCGTCGTCTTTGGTGCAGGCGTCGCCTTGGCCTTGCGCCATGATCTCGCACGCCGCGCCCGAGTTCGCGCGCGAATAACCGTCGGCGCACTGGCATGTGTCGTCCGTGGCGACTTCGTGCTCCGCGCACGGCACGCAGCCGTGATCGCCAGTCACCGTGTTGGTGCCCGCCGCGCAGACACACAAGCCCGCTTCCGCGTCGTAGGTTTGCCCCGGGTCACAGCGATTGTCGGCGTCGTACAAACAGCCCGTCGCGCCGCCCAAGCCGAAGAAGGCGAGCAGCCCCGAGACAGCCGAAATTCTGCGCAAGCTGAGCATGCCCGCTATGTACGACGTTGCACCCATGCTTCTTAACTCGGTGTCTTCACTCGAACATTCGTGAAGAAGAGAACTTCGGATTCTTAGAAAACCCCTCCCAGCTGTCTACCGAAAAAGGAGCCTGCGCGCGGCCGAGCAGAAACAACTACATGTCGTTATTGCAGCAGGCGAGTACACGTTGCGGCATGTTTTCAGGCCAATTCGCAGGCTGCCCGGCGCGACCGCGCGCGCCCGACGACGTGAAAAACGGCCCCCGGGCTCGCCCACAAAACTTGCGCTCGCGTCTCACCGTTTCTGCGTAGGGCGTGCGGCGAAAACCGCAGCGGTGCGGACACGAATCCCATTCGAGCCCAATTTGCGGAACGAATTGTCGAGCAAGCGCCGCCCGCGACGACATACAGCGAGTGGCTCGGTCGTAATAACTCACCAGAGATGGAAGGCGCATGCGCTTCGGATACACGCGCTGACTCGCGCTGAGCTCGGCAAGCTTCTTGCTGGAACGACCGCGTTCGACGCGTGCGCTCTTGCTCCGTCAAACGAGTCCGCTTTCGCGCGCAAACACCCTCGAGGGTGAGCGAGCCCCGCCCAGGTAAAATGCTCAAGCCCATTCTTTTCGGCGCACTCACGACTTTGTTTCTGGCAGCCGTCGTCGCCTGCTCGAGCTCGGACTCGGGCGGCGGCTCAGGCACACCGCAAGCGGGCAGCGGCAACGCAGGCACCGGCGGCAGCTCGAGCGCCGGTCACGCCGGGAGCTCGGGCGGGAGCGGCGGCAGCGGCGGCTCAGTGGTGAGCGGCGGCGGCGGTGGAAACGCGGGCAGCGTCGGAAGCGCCGGCGCGGGCGGCACGCCCATCGCGACGGGCCCGGGCAGCACCGAAAACACCGCGTCCGACGACGCACCCATCGGCGGCGCCCCGGATTTCGGCCCGAACGTGCTGATTTTCGATCCGAGCATGAACGACATTCAGAGTCAGCTCGACAGCACGCAGGCCAAGTCGAGCGAGTTCAGCAACAACCGCTTCGCGTACTTCTTCAAGCCCGGGCAATACAATCTGGACGTGAAGGTCCGCTACTACATGCAAGCGATCGGCCTCGGTGCCTCGCCGGATGACGTGACCATCACCGGCGCGGTGCGCTCGAAGGCCGAGCTCGGCGATGGCAATGCCACGACCACCTTCTGGAAAGCAGTCGAGAATCTTTCGATCGTTCCTACGCAGGACAATAACGTGGAAATCTGGGGCGTGTCGCAAGGCACTTCGTTCCGCCGCGTGCACGTGAAGGGCGACATCAACCTGTGGGACAGCGGTTGGTCGAGCGGCGGCTTCATCGCCGACACGCAGATCGACGGCACGATCAACTCGGGCACGCAGCAACAGTTCTTCACGCGCAACACCGAGCTCGGCAAATGGCAAGGCGGCTCGTACAACATGGTGTTCGTCGGGGACGGCGCGGCCCCCAATAGCGACTGGCCGAACAACCCATACTCGGTCGTGGATGCGGCGCCCGTGATCCGCGAAAAGCCTTATTTGTACCTGGATGCGAGCGGCAACTACTTCGTACGCGTGCCTTCGACGATCGCGAACGAGAAGAGCACCACCTGGGGCAGCGGCAAAACGCCGAGCGGCCGCGGCATCACGATCGGCAATTTCTACCTCGCCAAACCGACGGACACGGCGAGCACGCTGAACGCCGCGCTCACGAGCGGCAAGCACCTGCTCTTCACCCCTGGGATTTATCATCTCGAGGCTTCGCTCGAGGTCAAAAACAAAGACACCGTGCTGATGGGCCTCGGCCTCGCGACGTTGATCCCCGACCAAGGCACGCCCGCGATCACGATTGCCGACGTAGACGGCGTCAAAGTGTCGGGCTTCATCGTCCAGGCGAACACCACCAATTCCGACAACCTGATCGTCGTCGGTGAAGGGCCCAGCACCGTCTCGCACGTCGGCAATCCGATCGCGCTTTACGACATTTCCTGCCGCGTCGGCGGCGCGGCTGCGGGCAAAGCCACGACCTGCGTCACCGTGAACAGCAACGACGTCATCGGCGACAACTGGTGGCTCTGGCGCGCCGATCACACCTACGGCGTGGGTTGGGATCAAAACATCGCCAAACACGGCCTAGTCGTGAACGGCGACAACCTCACGATGTACGCGCTTTTCTCCGAGCATTTCGAAGATTATCAAACGCTCTGGAACGGCAACGGCGGCAAGCTCTACTTCTACCAATCGGAGATGCCGTATGACCCGCCGAACCAAGCCGCGTGGATGAACGGCACGGAAAAAGGCTTCCCGTCGTACAAAGTCGCGGACACCGTGACGACGCACTCCGCGCTCGGCCTCGGCGTCTACGCCGTCTTCCAAACGCCCGTGACCGCAGACAACGCGATCGAAGCGCCGGTGAACGCCGGCGTCGAGATGCATCACATGGTCACCACCTGCTTCGGTGGTGATGGCGGCAGCTCGATCACGCACGTGTACAACGGCCAAGGCGGCGCGGTGAGCCCCGGCCACACGCCGTCGTTCTTGGCGAGTCCCTGATTTTTTAGAGGCTGCCCCGCGCGCAGCACGGCGCTTCACGGCGGCCGTGCTCGCGCCGCGCACTGCGCGCGCAGAAGCACGCCGCGCGGCGCGGGCGCTCCGCGCGGCCATGCCCCCAAGCGCGCGTGCTCGCGCCTGCTCGTTCGAACCAACGCGAGCACGCGGCCCGACAGAGCGCTCCGCGCGCCCGCGGAGGCATGCACCCTTCAACTAGCGCGCTCCTCCGAACGCCGATACGCTGAGTCACGACAATGGGGCTGCGGCGCTGGGATTGTGTTTGGGGAAGCGAACGAATCGTAGTCGAGCTCGACGAGGGTGCGGCATCCGGCCGGCGCCTGTTCGTGAACGGAACCCTCGTCGACGAAGAGCCGAGCTTCAAGGCCGGCCGCGCACCGCCATATTTGTGCGCAAAGGTGCAAGTCGGAAGCTCGGTTCACGTCATCGAGGCCGACCTAGGCCCCGCCCGCGGCGCGCTCATCTGCCAGATCTTCGTCGACGGCGAACAAGTCGGCGGTGACCGCGGCGTGAGCCAACTCATCCCGACCCCGCTGTTTTGGGGGCAGCTCCGCGCTCGCGGACGAGCACGCTTTCTGGCACGCCAACTCGCACGGCGCAGCTACTTCATCCTAGCGGGTGCGCTCGGCGCGTACGTGGTCGGTCGAGGCTCGCGACGTTGGAGCATCACTGCGCTCGTCGCTGGGTGCGCGTCCGCACTCGCCAACGCGGAGGCGCTCTGGAACGTCGCCGAGCGCCGGTATCAACGCCGCTTGGAAAAGCTGGGCGATCCGGCATTCGTCGGAGCTATCCGCGCGGTCCCGCGCGTCGTGAGCCTCGTGCTCATCGCCTTCGGGGTGCTGCTGCTGCTGCTCGTCGTCATCGCGCTCGCGGCCATGGTCACAGCGTGGCGCGACGGGCAGCTGCCTTTCCCGTGGCTGCTCCTTCCCTTCGCCGTACTCGCGCTCCCGATCTCGATCTTGTTCGCGGCGCGCGCGCTGCGCCGAGCGCGGAAATAAGAGCGGCTGTCGCGACGCGGCTCAACGCACATTTCGAATCATTCGGTAACATAGCCGCTGATGCCCGCGTTGTTACCGCGCTCTCGTGCGCGCATTCCGCGTGTCGAAAATGCCGCGGGGCTCGTGTTTACGATCGTGCGCTGAGCCACGCGCGTGGTGCTAAAAATCAGAGAGCCATGACTCCCATCGAAACCCGCAGGCAATTCATCATCGGAACGGCTTCAGCGCTCGCCGCGTGCGCTTGCTCGAGCGCCGCGCCGCAAGCGGCATCACCCGCGACGAACAGCGCGAGCGGCGCGCAGCCCGCTGCAGCGCAAGTCGCGGCAGCGGTGGATCTTGCGCCCGCGCTCGGACCGATCGAGCAGAAAACCGGCGGCCGATTAGGGGTTTTCGCGCTCGACGTCGAAACCGGCAAGATGATCGAGCACCGCGCCGAAGAACGCTTCGCGATGTGCTCGACGTTCAAATGGTTCCTCGCCGCGCAGCTGCTCACTCGCGTCGATGCGGCGCAGCTGAAGCTCGAAGACCGAATCAAGTTCGGCGCCGATGATTTGCTCGAGTACGCGCCGTTCGCCAAAGAGCACGTGAACGAAGGAGCGCTCACGCTCGAGCAGCTCGCGCGAGCGGCCGTCACCGTCAGCGACAACACCGCGACCAACCTGCTGCTCGCGAAATTGGGCGGACCGCGTTCGCTCACGCAGCTCGCGGGCTCGCTCTCCGACACGACGACGCGGCTCGATCGCAACGAGCCATCGCTCAACTCGAACGCGCCCCGCGATCCGCGCGACACGACCACGCCGCGCGCGATGGTGCAGCTGATGAATCAAGTGCTCGTTGGTCGCGTGCTGTCACCGGCGAGCCGCGAGCGCTTGGTCGGCTGGATGCAGGCCTGCGAAACCGGCAAAAAACGGCTGCGCGCGGGGATCCCTTCGGATTGGATCGTGGGCGACAAAAGCGGCACCGGCGAAAACGGCGCCTGTAACGACGTCGCGATTGCGCTGCCGCCGAGCCACCGCCCGATTCTGATCGCGAGCTACATC
>FTCX01000349.1_pt1 | contig 14825 bp, 14 predicted proteins | sample 1639831 | NCBI WGS metagenome assembly FTCX01 (sample SAMEA3914869, study PRJEB12502) | metagenome | biome: forest; material: soil | place: USA | collected 2012-03-12 | depth 0.1 m
ATCGCCTGCGCTACCTCGACGACATCATGCCCAAGAACGTGACCACCCTGTTCAGCGATCGGCACACGATTCGCGACCAGCTCGTGCTCGCGGATTTGGTGATCGGCGCGGTCTTGATTCGCGGCGCACGCGCGCCCCGCCTCGTGGAGCGCGGCGATCTCAAAACGATGAAATCGGGCAGCGTGATCGTCGATGTCGCGGTGGACCAAGGCGGCTGCGTCGAGACCACGCGCCCGACGACGCACCAAGATCCGACGTTCATCGTCGACGAAGTGGTGCACTACTGCGTCGCGAACATGCCGGGCGCCGTGGGCCGCACGAGCACGTACGCGCTGTGCAACGTGACTGCGCCCTACGCCGTGCGCATCGCGACACTCGGGCTCGCGCGCGCGGCGCACGAAGATCCGTGCTTGCCGAGCGCCGTGAACATTCACCAGCGCACGATCACGGATCAAGCCGTGGCCAAGACGTTCGGGCTCGATTTTCACCCGTACGTGCCGTAACGCGCGCTCACTTTCCGGTCGGTTTTGCCGTCGGCGCCGGCGATGTGTTCGGGAACGCCGCGCTCGGCGGCGCCGCTTTCGTCGGTGGCGCGGGCTCCGGGGTCGGCCCCTGCGCGCCCTCGCTCGGCGCGGGCGTGGGCGCTTGCGGCGCGGCCTCCGGCGTCGCTGGCTTATCACTCTCCGGAGTGACTTCTGGCTCCAACGCTTCATCGACGGTGGTGCGGTTGTCCAAGCGCTGAGCCAAGAACTGATGAATCGCGTGATGGGCCTTGGCCGTGAACGGCCAGGTTTCCCCACAGACGGTGATGCCCGCGTCCGGGCGCCCGAGCACGGTGAGCGCGTGCACGGGCAGCGTGCCGAAGACGAAATGGCGGTTGCTGCCGCCGCGCAGCTGGTCCCCGCGCTCCGCGACGTGGAACTTGAGCGGCTCTTCACCTTCTAGCACGCGGATTTTTTTGCACGATGCGAGCGAAGCATCGTCTTCCGGAACCGAGAGATGCGCGATCACGATCGACGCGCTCGGATCAGCGGAGGCCTCGAGGTAGAGCTGACGGTGATGCGGGAGCTTGATCAGCGCGGTCGCGGTTTCTTTCCCCACTGGCTCGGTCGGCGGCCCCGGCTCCTCGTGCGTCGGGGCGGCTTCACTCGCTGCGGGCGCTGGCTTGCGCCCGCCGACCCAGCCGCTGATGCCCACGCTGAGCAAAACCCGATAACCGCTCGTCGAAAAATCCTCCGAGAAGCCGGGCTCTTCTATGTTCCCGTCGATGCTCAACGTCTCCGACCCGCTCGCGCCGAATACGGCGAACTGCGGATCGATCGAGAAGGAGCGCGTGAGGAACGCATGCAAACCGAGCGCGCCACCGGCGATGAAAGAAGTGCCGGAAATCTGGGTGTCGACCTTCGAGGAGCTGTGCTCGACGCCGGCCATGACGGCGACGAACGGACGCACTGCATCGTCCCCGAACAGGTATTCGAAGCGAGGCAACAGGAGCACGTTCAAGAGATCCTGATCGATCGAGTTGATGCCGCTGAGCGTCGTGCCGGTGATCGACAGTTGCGCGCCCAGGAACGCGCTGTCGGTGATCCCCACCCCGAGACCGATACCCGTGCCCGAGCCGAGCAGCCCGTAGTTCGTCAGGTGAGTTTTGGCCGTGAGCGCGAGACCTGCGTCTTGTCCCTTTGCGGAGAGCGAAGTCGATTGGTAGTCGACGATCGAGCCATCGAGCGAAAGATGGACGACGCCCTCGAAATCACGCGCGTGCGCGCGCTGCGAGCTGCCGAGACACGCCGTAAAGACCCCTGCACACACGCCGAGCCGCCACCCATTTTGGAACATCGCTTTGCACCCGTTCATCGTCCCGAACCCCGCCGAGCCCACGCCCGAACGCCGTTCTTATAGGCGGAGCGGGCAGCCCTTGTCATCGGGCTGCCGCGAACCCGAGCGAAAGCGCGCAAAACTCGCGCGCAACCCGCGCGGGTGAAGTGGCGTCAGCTCACGCCATCGAGCCAGATGAACGCCGGACCGATCTCGGAGAAAATGCGCCCGACCACGCCGACTCGTTGCGCTTCGCCGAGCAGGCGCTCGATGTTCATCTGCCCGATCACGTTCGCCGGCGGCACCACGGCCCAATACTTCCAGCCGGCTTTGCGCGCGCGCGGGATCCAATCACGGACCACCCACTCCGTGTCGGCGCGCGAATGCACCGTGTCGTCGCGATTTTCCGACAGCCACTTGGTCGCGCCCTCACACACGAGCGCGTCGAGCCCATCGTTCAGCATCTGCTGATACGCCTCGCCCCAAATGAATTTGTGCACCTGGTGATGCACGATGCGCGCTTCCGGGTGAAACCAGACGTGCGCGAATTCATTTTCCAAGACGAGCCGGCGTGACATGACGAACCTTCGCAAGTCATTAGACGGCCACGCCGAGCGAAGGATGAGCTTCCCGAACGTGGGTTCGTATTCCGCGGGAATGATGGGGCTTTTCGCCGCGATTTTGCGGCACCCGCGAGCGCTGAGGGCCGGCTTGCGCGGATTTCTCCCAGCGCGCGGCTTGGTCGCGCCGCGGAACCCAACCAAAGTCGAAACGCGGTGAGGATCGACCTCGGCCTCGTCGCGAAGGTTGACCTGGGCCGAGAAATCCTTATGTTGCCGGGGCCCACACCCCTTCGGGGGCGATCGGTTTCGACGTGGGGACTGAAGGACAGCTTGCGTGCAGTGGCACCCGTCCCACTCATCAAACGGGCCGTATAATTGCGAACGACAACGCAATCGCTCTCGCAGCCTGAAAAACTGACGATAGCCGTCCGACCGTGAGATAGCTTTTGTAACGGAAGGGCGTCAGCACTAAAGCTGGGCCACTCACCGCGCGTCGGGGTGAGCGGCCGAGAAAACACCGGGGCTAGGTCGCGGCCGAATCCGCGAACTCCTGCCGGCGGGGGCAACCACCGGCTACGCACGTGAATGAAGGTTGTTCGGATGCCTCGCGGACCGGGGTTCAATTCCCCGCGCCTCCACTGAGAGAGAAAAGCCAAGACCCTCGGCGAGAGCCGGGGGTTTTGGTTTTTGAGGGAACGGGATTGCGGAGAACGCGGTTCACACGGCGTTGAGTGGGGCTAGCAGCGCGCGGGTGAAACGCGCACGAGTGCGGGCGACTGCGCTCGCGACGGCGCCCCATCCGTCGTGACGGCCAATCAGATGTCCACTCGCCTGATGCGTGTCCTGGGCGTGCGCGAACAAGCTCCAGCCCTGGTCGCCGCGGCGTCCGAAGTGCGCATGCGCGCGTTCACGAAGCTGACTCAGGTGTACGACGACACGCGCCGCGCCGTGGGTTATCTGCGTGCACCCCAAGGCGACGCAGACAAGATCGCGCCGACGCTCTATCCGGGTCGCCCGAAGCGTCGTCCGTCGGCGGATCCGCAGCCCTCGCCGGGCGCTGGAGCGCCCGCTCCAGTTAGTGCGACCCCCACCCCGCCCGCCGCAAGCCCGACCCCAGAGCTCCCCTCCGTCTCACACGCCATCGCCGCGAACGTGCCCGCGAAAGACGCTCAACCCACCAAAAGCCCGTTCGCCTCGTGAGGGCGTCATGCATGGGCAAACACGGGTGGAGAAGCGAGAGCGGTCTCGGCGGTTCGCGACGAAGCGATGCGCGCGCCGCTTGGCTCGTCGGTATGGGCTGAAGCAATGAAGGGAGCGGATGGCTGAAACTGGTGCTCGACCTCGGCGCCGAATGCAGATCGAGCGGCGCCGGGGTGTGAGTTACGCGCCGCTCGTTCACCGCACATCACGCTGTCAGGAGTGAGCGCGGAAGAATAGGCCGAGGACGATTGCATTGTAGGTCATGTGCGTGGCCATCGGCACAATCAGCGAGCGTTCGCGTTCGTAAACGAGGGCCGCGGCGAAGCCGAGCACGAATACGGGCGCACTCGCGATCGCTGGATGCACGATGGCGAAGACGAGCGCGCTCGATGCGGCAGCGACGACAGGTCCGAAGGAACGACGAAAGCCACCGAAGAGCACGCCGCGGAAGATGAATTCCTCGAACACTGGCGCGGCCAGGACGGCCAGCCACGGAAGCCACGCAGCCATGCTTTCACCGCCAGGTCCCGAGAGCGACACGGTCTCATCGCGCAGGCGGCGCAGCACGGCAATGTGCTCGATGAGTTGGAGATAGCCTTTTCCAACGAGGCCCGCGAGTAAACCTGCTGCCACGCCGAGCAACGCGCCGCGCGCGAAGCCGCGCTGGGGCGCGCACAGCCCCACCGTGCGAAGCAGCCGGGGCACGCCGATACGCCAAAAGCCGAACAACATGACGACGGCCGTGACGAGGCCCGAAAGACTGAACGCAAGCAGCACGCACGCGCCCGGCGAGTAGCCCTCGCTACCGAGATAGAGCCCGAGCAATGCTTGCAGGATGAAGAACAGGAGCGCGGCGATGATGCCATCGGCGACGGCGATGGTCGGCGCGGGTCTTTCTTGCGGATCGAGCAGGAATGGCGCGTGATCGTGAACCTTTTGCCACAAGGCGTAGGCGAGCAGCGCCGAGAGCACGACCTGCGCGAACTTTGCCCAAGCAGAAGGCGCGTACAACGCGTAGGCGAACGTGCTCCCGACGGCGAGGTACAGGTACGTCATCGTCGGCGCGATGCGGCGCTTGGTGTCGGTTTCGAAGGCTTTGGTTCCGAGCACGCCGATGCCGGTGGCAATGAAGGCGTTCAACGTGACTCCGATGAGCACCAAGCCGAGCATGGTCGCGCCAGCCAACGGCGACCAGGAGCCGAGAACGGCTGCGACGCCGTACACGAGCACGGCTATCATTGCGGCGAGACACGCCCAGAATATCGCCTTGTCCAGGAACAGACGATGCAGGGCTTTCGGAACCGTGAAGTACAGCCACAGCACGGGCACTTCGACGGCGAGCGTGTTGCAAGCGCCCGAAGACAATACGAGGCCACCTGCTGCGAATGCGATGCCCGCCGCGTGCTCGGGGCTGGAAATGAAGGACTGCGCGAGCCTGCGGTTCATCAGCAGCTGCAGCCCCACGATCATGCCGGGCAGCACGAATGTCTGGGAAAATAGCGTGCGATCGCGAAACACACCGAGCAGCTCTTTTCGCGCCAGCGCGCTCGGATTGAACGCGGGCCGCGCGCTCTCGTGACGCGCTCGCCCGCGACTGCCCTGATGCGGCCCAGCGCTCGTAACCAGCCCCTCGCGCAAGATCCAGCCGCCGAACGCCGTGGCTCCGAGCATCACGACCGCGGCGAAGCCAGCGCAGCAGAGTAGCGTTTGCCAAGCATGCGCTTCGTCGGCGGCGAGCGCGATCGGTGAAAGCCGATTGACCAAGAGCCCGTACGGCAACTTCGACGAGAAGCGCGTGAGCTGTTCGAGCCACTCCGGCGAACCCGTGGCGATCGCCGCAACCATCGGCAACACGCCGACCGCCGAGAGCACGGCCTGCAGGCGCGCGACGTTGCGTAGCGCCACCCAACGCCGGAGCACTGTCTCCGCCACCACGCGCGCAGAGCCCGCGAGCACGCCCACGTACGCAACACTGAATAAGCCGAGCGGAATCCCGAGCCAGCCGTACCCGACACAGCCGTAAATCACCGAGAAAAACGGAGCGAGCAAGAACCACCCCATTGGGCTCGCGAACGCCGTCTCGAGCACACGCGCCAACAGCAGGCCACGCGCAGGCACCGGAAACGTGAACCACCACTCGAGCACCCACTCGACTTTGGCGAGATCCTGATTCGGCCCAGCCACGGCGATCAAAACGAACGAAGCACACAAGAGCCAAGCCACGAGGCCGAGCGGAGCCAGCATTTCGTGGGAGTCACTCGCGCCGTACCAAAGCTCACCCGATGGGAAGAAGGTGTGATGCAACTGGCTTTCGCGAAACCCGGCGACGCCGCGCTCGGCGAAAAGCTGGAGGCGATAATCGGTGCGCCTCGCAATTGCAGCTTCTTCGTGCAAGCCCTCCGACTCGGCGAGATGGTCGAGCACAGTGCGAAACTGCTGCCGATCCGTTGCTTCCATGCCGGCGGAGCCACGACTTTGCGCCCACTCGATCCAAGCCATGGTCGAGGCATCGACGAGCGCGATACTGCTCGCATCGCGTCGCTCGGCCGCAGCGGATACGTTGTAGACGAGCCGGGTCACCTGCGAAACGCTGCTGAACAAGAACAGCGCGCTCAAGACGACCAGCAAAAATCCGCCCGTGGATCCTTTGCGCGCGGTGCCATCGCGCACGGCCGACGCTCGATCAGCCCGCTTGCGCAAGCTCGCCAAGCGATTCCACGATCGACGCACCGCGAAGGCCACGACCAGCCGAGCGACGCGGAACATCGAGGGTAACGGGCGCGGATCGGGCGCGCGGTTCGTCATGATTGGCGCGGCGCGGGGGCCGCGGCGTTCGCGACTGACTCGGTCGCCACCGCAAAAAAGATCTCCTCGAGCGAGCTCTCTGCGGTAGCTCGCGCTCGCAGCTCTTCCAACGTGCCGACGGCGGCGAGCCGGCCACCACTGATGATTGCCATCCGTCGACAGAGCTTCTGCACTTGGTCGAGCAGGTGCGAGCTCAGGAGCACAGTCATTCCAGCGCGGGTCTTTTCGAGCAAAAGCTCGTTGAGCCTGCGCGTGGCGATCGGATCGAGGCCGCTCGTCGGCTCGTCCAAAATGAGCAAATGCGGCTCGTGCAACAGAGCACACACCAAACCGAGCTTCTTCTTCATGCCGCGCGAGTAGTTCACGGCAAATTCATGCGTGGCGTCTGCCAGCTCGACGCGCTCGATCAGCGGCCAAGCGCGCGCCTCGATCTCGGCTGCCGATAAGCCGTGCATGCCGCCCACGAAGCGAATGATTTCGATGCCGCGCAGGTAGTCGTGAAAGACGGGTTCATCCGGCAAAAAGCCGACCAGACGCTTCACCGCGACGCGATCGGCGAAACAATCCAGCCCGTCAATGCGCGCCGTACCGGCGGAGGGCTTGAGGATGCCCATCAGCATGCGCATCGTCGTGGTTTTGCCCGCGCCATTCGGCCCGAGGAGCGCAAAGAGTTCTCCGGGACGAATCTGCAAATCGAGATCCGAGAGCGCGAGGAAGCTCCCGTATTTCTTTGTGAGCCCCCGAATGTCTACGAACGGCGTCCCCACTCGCTGATCCGCCCGAGTCATTGCGCGCCGGATACCATGACCGCTCGACCCAGTCCACGCCGTGCTCGCTTCGACACGACGATGTCGTTTCGAAGTCTCTAGGTTGCAATGAACTGCAACGCACGAGCCCGCGGCGACCTCATCTCACCGTCGCCACCGCCATCGCAATCAGTCCATCCGTCATTCGGCGAAGCTCCGCGACGCTCGAGGTGGACGCTTTGAGGCCTTTGGTGGCGAGCATCATGATGTGCGCGAGGTCACGCGCGGTGAGGCCGTTGCGTTTGCCGGTGAGCTCCGCTTTGAGGAGTAGCGCGAGGTGGTGCTCGAAGCGGGCGTAAGTTTGAGCGACGGCTTCGGGGGCGTAAGCGGCGGAATTGCCGAGCAGGTCGAGACCGGCAGGTGAGTCGACAACGGATGCGAAGGGCTCGATGATCCAGATTGCGAATAGGACTTCGAGCTGGGCGCGCAGCGAGCTCGCCTTGGGCAGGCGCTCAGTGAGGGCTGTCTCGCACGCGGCGTTGTGCTGGAGACCGATCGCGTTGAACACCGCCTCCTTGTTTTCGAACGCGGCATAGAGCGTGGGGCGAGAGATCTCGGCTGCTTCGGCCAAGTCACTCATCGTGACTTTACGGAAACCGTGCTGATTGAAGAGTCGGAAGGCAGCGGCGAGAATTTTTTGCTCTTTGGGCTCCATTACACTTTACAAAATCTGTTAACCCGTTAGGTTCTCTTTACACATTAACACGAACTGTAAGGAGCGACATGTCGCAAGTCAGCGGTTTTGCAGCCCTCGAGCGTAACGGCGCCCTCGTCCCCTTCGATTTCGAACGGCGCGAGCCGGGCCCGCATGATGTCGCGATCAGCATCGCCTACTGCGGGATCTGTCACACCGATCTGCACAAGATCGGGAAATGGGGCCAGGAGTTCCCGCTCGTGCCGGGGCACGAGATCGTCGGCACCGTCAGCGCCGTCGGTTCGGCGGTCTCGAAGTTCAAGGTGGGCGATCACGCGGCCATCGGCGTGATGGTGGACTCGTGCCGCGAGTGCGAAGCGTGCCTGCGCGGCGACGAGATCTATTGCCGGAAGTTCCCGACCAGCACTTATGACGACGTCGATCGCGTCGACGGCTCGCGCACGCGCGGCGGCTACTCGTCGAGCTACGTCGCGGACGAGCGCTACGTGCATCAGCTGCCGGCGAATCTCGATCTCGCAGCCAGCGCGCCGCTTCTGTGCGCCGGCGTCACGACCTTCTCTCCCCTGCAGCATTGGAAAGTGGGTCCCGGCATGACGGTCGGAGTCGTCGGCATCGGCGGGCTCGGGCACTTGGGCGTGAAGTTCGCGCGCGCGCTCGGCGCTCGAGTCGTCGCGTTCACCACTTCACCCAAGAAGGCGGAAGCAGCGCTCGCGCTCGGCGCGCACGAGGCCGTGCTCTCGACCGATCCGAAGCAAATGGCCGCGCAGACGCAGCGCATGGATTTCATCCTCGACACCGTCGCGGTCACCTACCCGCTCGATCCGATGCTGAACGCGCTCAAGCTCGACGGCACGCTGTGCTCCGTCGGGCTGCCCGACAAGTTCGACTTCTCCTCGTTTTCGCTCGCGATGGGCCGGCGCAGCCTCGCCAGCTCGGGCGCAGGCGGCACGAACGTCACGCGCGAGATGCTCGATTTCTGCGGCAAGCACGAGATCGTCGCCGACATCGAGCTCGTGAAGCCGCAGGATCTGCCGAAGGCGTTCGAGCGCCTGGTCAAGGCAGATGTACGCTATCGCTTCGTGCTCGATTTGCGTCGTTGACGGCGCGCCACCGCTTACGCGCGCGCATGCGCCCCTTCGTCGAACGAAATCGTTGCGCGTTCTCGGAATCCTGAGAGGATTCGGCGGTGGTGAGTCAGCTCGAAGCGCTACGTCGTTGGGCATTCGTCGGGGGGCTCGCGGCGACGGTGAGCTGCCGCACGTCGTCGGATCACGCGGGCGCGAGTGCCGGCGCATCTGCGAGCGCCACGAGCGCGCTAGCCGTCGTGTCGGCGAGCGCCGCGCCGAGCGCCGTGAGCGTGCCCGCGCGAGCCCCGCTGAGCGCGAATGACGTCACCGTCGGCAAGGGGAAGATCATGGACGCCGCGCGCCGTTTGGTGGCGGCGTGGAATGCCGCGCTCAACGCGCACGATGCGACGGCGCTCGCGGCCGTCTACGCGCCGAAGGTCTCGTTTTACGGCCAAAACCAAAGCCGCGACCAGGTGCTCGCGGGCAAGCGCGCGGCGCTCGCGAAGTCACCCGACTTCAAACAATCACTCTCCGACGTGCAATTCGTGCCTCGACCGAGCGGCGACGTCGAGGTGAAGTTCAAGAAAACCTCGCAAGGCGCGACGGTTCCCGCCGAGCTGGTCGTTGCTGGGGCGGGTTCGGTCTACGCGATCGTCGTTGAAACCGACTCGCCAACGGAGGCCCTCGAGCAGAAGCGCCTGAGCTGCGAGGACACGATGTACGACGTCGCGACGAACCTGCCTGCGGTCAAACGGATGTACGCCGAAGCCGGCCCCGATGCGCGCCCCGGCGGCCTCTTCTACCCAGCCGAAGGGAACGATCGCAGCCTCTCGCTCGGCTTCGATCACGACGACCATTTCGAGAACGTCTATTTCGTCGACTGGAAGGCGGGAAAATTCACCGTTCACTCCGGCGGAGACGACGCGAGCTTGCCGATCCCGCCGGACGGGCTCGCGCGCGTAACGGCGAAGTGTCCGAAGTGAGCGCGTTGAATCGTGCGAGTCTGCGCGACTAAGCCGGCATCGTCGCTTCGGTGCCGGGCAGCTCGACGGCGGGATATTCCTCGACGTATTGCTCGCCGTTCGCGCCGAAGTAGCTGACGTTGCGCGCTTCGAAATCGACGACGTAGCGCACGACACCGGCGCGCCAGGCGGCGCCGAGGAATTCGGGGAAGCTCGAGCGACCGGCTTGATCTTCGCGCAGCGCGTGAATCAAGGCGGAGCGATCGAAGGGCGCAACCTCGAGCATTCCGCTCGCGAGCGGCGTGCCGAGAGTGATGATGGGGCCGCGCGCGGTCAGGTACACGCTCTGACACGAGGGCAGCGTCCATTCATTGCGCGTGACGCCCGCGTAGCGCAGCGCTTCGGCGAAATAGGGAAAGCCGCCGACCTTCGGGCGGATCTTGGTGGCCAATGCTTGGGCTGCGCGCAGCTCGTCGATGGCAGTGCTCATGGTGGTTCCTTTCGTGGCTGACGGCGTCAGCTCGTCGGCGTGTCTCGGAGGTGATGGTGATCGGTCAATTTTTCGAGCAGGCGCCGCAGCGTGGCCCGTTCCTGCGCGCTCAAACAATCGAAAAAATGCGCGTCATTGCGATCCGCGAGGGCGGCGAGCCGTGGCACCAAGCGCTGCCCTTCCCGCGTCAGGGCGAGCCAGTGCACGCGATTGTCATTCGGATTTTCCGTGCGCAAGGTCAGCCCTTTGTGCTCGAGCTTATCGAGGATCTTCGAAACCGCGCCGCGCGTCATGCCCGTGACCGTAGCCAAATCTGCGGCGGCTCGCCGCGTGGCTCCATGCAAGAGCCGGAGCACGACCCACTCCGCGACCGAGATCCGCTCCGCTTCGAGCGCCTGAGCGAACGCCGAGGACACGGCGTTCGAAACTCGACGCAGCCAGTAGCCGAGGTGCGTTTCGAGCGAAGAAGGGCTGGCGCTCATTTCCGTTTCCTCGGAAACCAATAATGTTTCCCCGGAAACTATTTGTCAAGCCGACCGGCGCCGCTGAAACTGTTCGGGAATCGTGCCAAGATGCGGGCCGTGGACCCGAGCCCACCCCGCGGAGACGCCTTCGCCGCCCGAGAACGCGCGATCGACGAGCTCGATCTGGTGCTCGCGAGCCCGCTCGGCGCCGTGACTGCGCGGACGCGGCTCGCTGCGCTCGAAGCTCGTCAAGCGCGCGTGTGTGCTCGCCTCCGCGCGCGCATCGCTGCGGGTCGCTTCACGCGCTCGGGCTTGCGGCGAATCTTTCTGAGCGAGCCCGGCGAAGCCCAGGGTGAGCCGAGCTATGATTTTCGCGACACGCTCCTCGCGGGAATGCTGAGCTTGGACGAGCTCGCCGCAGAAACGCTCGCGCGCGAAGCCGAGCTCGTGTTCTATCAACCGACGCCTGCGCGCGTGATCGCGAAGCTCCTCGAACGCGCCGAGCTGAGCTCGGAAGACGCGCTGTGCGATCTCGGCTCTGGGCTCGGGCACGTCGTGATTTTGGCCCGATTGTTGTTCGGGGCGCGCGCGCTGGGCGTCGAGCGCGAGCCGGCATATCACGCGCACGCGCAGCGCTCCGCGAGCGATCTCGGCTTGGGCGGCATCGAGCTCGTGTGCGGCGATGCGCGCGAAGTGAGCTTCGCCGAGAGCAACGTCTTCTTTCTGTACACGCCGTTCCGCGACGAGGCGCTGCGCCTCGTGCTGAGCCGGCTCGAGCGCGCGGCTCGCGAGCGCGAGCTCATCGTGTGCAGCTATGGACCGTGCACCTCAGACATCGCGCGCGAGCCATGGCTGCGCCCGCGCAGCGCCCCAGACGAGCTTTGGAGCGACGCTCGCGTGTTCGAAAGCGCTCGCCGCTAGCCATGCCCGCTCAAGGGGTCGTCGCCGGAGCCAAGTCGGGGCCGTCACTCGACCAGGTGGGCACGAGCTCGGGGCGACCGTTGCCGAGCACGCCGTCGTTGTGGCTCGCTGAGCTGTCTTTGGCGACCAGCCCTGAGCCGTCGTCGAAGCGCCAATAACCCACGAGGTTTGCTTCGTTGCCGACCAGGTGCTGCTTCATCGTGCCCGCGATCTCGGCCTGCGTGCGCGCGACGTTCCACAGCCGCACCTCGGTGATGTTGCCGACGAACGCGTTGAAGAAGCCGTTGCCGTAGATCATCGCGCCCATGCACGGGCCGACCGCGTCCTTCAACGAGGCCAAATTCATGCTCATTTGCGAGGTTTCGAGCGCGCCGTTCACGAACACGCTGAGCACGCCCGTCGCCATCACGCGCGTCGCAGCGACGTGCGTCCAAACCCCGGTATTCACCGAGCTGGTCGAGAGGATCGTGAGATCCGGATTGCCGGTGCCGAACGCGAATTTATCGCCGATGAGTGAGCTGCCGAAATCATTGACGCTGTTGGGCGCGTCGGCATCGAACAGCGCGGCGCCGCCGTACCAGGTGTTGCCCGGTCCGAACATCTTGGTCTTGAGCCAGAACTCGATCGTGAAATCGTCGGTCACGCTCGGCTGCACGCGCACGACGCCGCTGCCGCCGAATTCAATCGACGCGCTCGCGACGGCGGGAGCCCCCGCGCTGCTCGCGCCCGCTTCATCACTGCCCGCGACGCCTGCGCTCGTACCGCCGGCGCTCTGACCCGCGCTGCCACCATTGCCTGCGCGCGCAGCGCTGCCGCCGTCGTCCCCACCGCTGCCACCGTTCGGAGTTTCGCCGCCATTCCCGGCAGAGGTATCGTTGCCAGTTCCGCCCGCAGTGGGGCGAGTGCGCGCGTACTCGGCCAAGCTCGGCGCGGACAGCGAGCACGCCTCGAGCCATGCAACCCCGACGAGCAGCGCGAGCGCGCGGCGCCGCAAGAGCGAACTCGGATTCGGACGAACACTCCGCATCTTTTCAGAAGTTAGCACGAGGGGCGAGCGCTCCGAAATCACGGACCACGCGCACGCGAGCACACCGCTACATACAGCGGATAATTGTCGCAGGTTCGTCCGCGCTCGGGCAGTGCGCCTGCCCTCGCTGCGCGTGGCCCGGCGGGCTCGAGCACTGGCGCACGCGAGCTGCCGCGAGGCGACCCCATCCCAACCAGGGCTCGGGTCGATTCAGTGCCGCGATGAGACGGTCGGCAGCGCGGTGAATACAGCTTGCTGAATGTCGCACGCGCGAATTGCGCTCAGCTCTGCGCCGTCGCTGCTCGCGAGATCGAAGCGGTCGCGGGCCATGCCGTTTTCGGTGCGGATTTCAGAGGCCACGATGCGCGCGCCTTGGGCGTGCAGCGCGTTCACGACGGCGTTGAGCAAGCCTTCGCTGTTCGGCGCTTCCACGAGCAGCACGAATTCGCCGCGCCGCAGCGCTTCGAGCTCGAAGTACACGCGCGTCACGGGTCCGCTCGCCTTCGGCGTCGCGCTCGGCCGCGCGGCGGCGATGGCGTGTTCGGCGATCAGATCGCTCAAGGTCTGCACGAAGGCCGAGAGCTCTTCTTCGGCGAACGAAAACGGATTTGCGCTCGGCTTGGCGTCTTCGAGCTCGAAGAAATCCACGGCTTCGGCGCGGCCATCGGCGCGCGTGCGGCAATAGATCTGCGCGCTCCGGATGCCGAAGCCGTGCACGAGCAGCGCATCCGTGACGAGCGCGAGCAAGCCGGGTCGATCCTCCGCCACGATGCACACGCGCGTGCCGCTCTGACCCGTCCACAGCTCCGCGTGCACCGGCGCTTCAGCGCGGCGCGCGACGATCCCGGCGTGCTCGCCGATCTCCACCAATCCAAAAGTGCGCGCGTAAACCGCGGGCATCGAAGCTCGAAAATCCGTCATCGCCAATTCGAGCCGCAAGCCGTAACTGCGCGCGCGAACGATTGCAATGCTCGAACGCGCCGCGGCCGCGCGTGAATTATTGCGAATGTTTCGTGAGTTCGCGAGGCGCGGCTCGAACGGTGGCGCGCAGCGCGCCGCCGGCCCATCAATGTTGCGCTGACGCCGCTTCTGCGCGCTCGCGCGGGCTGCGACGGCGGGTCGGCTTGCGGCCGAGCACGGTGGGCGGTTGCGTGAGCAGGCAGCGGATGAGCTCGGCGCGACCGGAGACGCCGAGGCGACGGAACGACTCCGCGAGTTGGTTGGCGATCGTGCGGCGCGAGCGGTGGCGTGAAATCGCGATTTCGGTGTGGCTCATGCCTTCGATCCGCAGGCGCACGACCTCGTATTGAGCTGGCGTGAGCATGCGCGCGAGCTCTGCGTCCGGCCGCGCCAGGCTGACGACGCGATACGTCGCGCCCAGGTGCGTGAAGAAGGTGGAGCGGCCCCAGCAGATGATCGCGTCCCCGCGCGCCGCGTGCGCAGCGGCGATGACGAGCGGCGACACGCGCGAGGGCTTGCACGGCAGGCCCAGCGCTTCGAGGCATTCCTTGGTCACGCCGGCGACCGACGACAACGAGACCCCGAACTCGAGCGCGACGTTCTTCTGCGCGCCCAGAAAAAATAAAGATTCGAGGATCCGGATCTTGCGCGCTTTGGGGCTGCGGACGCGCGCTTTGCTCTCGCGCCGCGGCTCGAGCACGAGGTAACAGCGCTCTTCGCTGGCGAAGCTTTGGCGCACGCGCATCTCGCCCCCGACGAGCTCACGCCAGAGCAGCGCGAGATCGAGCGGTTGGCCCCCGGTTTCGTCGGTGGCGATCGCTCGGGACTGCAGGGATTCGACTGGCTGCGAAAGTGATTGCATGACTCCGCCTGTGAGTTGGGGAGAGCGGTCCTTCGCCACGCGACCGCGCGCCGAGCTCGCGACGCGCGAAAGCGGCGTCCGGGAGCTCGAGCGGTCGGGGTGATTTCCGGCCTCAATAGGTAGAGACGCTCACCCCGAGATGTGATCTTTTTCAGCGGTCGATTTCTGGAGAGCCCGCAAAATCCGCGATTTTTCGCGCAGGCAAACGCCGGACGCCCAGCCAAA
>FTCX01000718.1_pt1 | contig 14737 bp, 11 predicted proteins | sample 1639831 | NCBI WGS metagenome assembly FTCX01 (sample SAMEA3914869, study PRJEB12502) | metagenome | biome: forest; material: soil | place: USA | collected 2012-03-12 | depth 0.1 m
CACGCAGTGGGCGTTCACGCATCCGATCAAGAAGTACATGGATGACAAGAGCGCGTACCTGCAAGCGCAGCTCGGCAATCCCGAAGGCGCGGACAAGCCGAACAAGAAGGTGATCGACCCGCGCGCGTGGCTCCACACGGGCGAGAAGGGCATGACCGCTCGCCTCGTGCAGGCGTTCAAGGACCTCGGCGCCTTCGGCAAGTTCGAGTTCTGAGCGCGAGCGTTCCCGCCCCTGGGAACGATCGAAAAAGGCGGGCGGCCGACGTGGCTGCCCGCTTTCTTTTTGTCATTCGGGCAGCGTGAACGAGGACGCGCGCTCGGTGCACACGCGGAACGCGCGCAAGTTGCGCGAGGTGTCGAGGCTCGGGTCGAGCGTGAGCTCGACGTAGGCCCGCTTGCCCTCGCCGTGCACGACGAGGCTCGCGCGCTCGAACACGAACACTTGATACCCGACCGTGAGCAGCCCGCCGCCGAGCGCGCGCGCCTGCTCCGGATATGCGCGATCACTCGGGTAGAGCACGTGCTGCACGACGTGGCTGCTGCCGAATAGCCCCTTCATCCCGCACACGACGCGTAGGTTCGTGACTTTGACGTGCACGCGCTGCAAACGCCGAAAGCTCACGTAGGCCGCTTGCTGATTGGGAATTGGATAAGCGTCGGCTGCGCCGTCTTCCCAGAGCACGCGTTCTCCGGGCTCGAGCGGGAAGGTTTCGACGAGGTAAGTCTTCGCTCCCGTGATCTTTTTTACCAGCGAAGCGACCGCGACGAGGACGGCGAGGAAACCCAAAAACCAAACCAGCGACATCGTGGCCCAGCACGGTACTCGCGAACCCGCGCGCGCGTCGTGATTTTCGCGGCCCGGGAGCCCCGCGTGGCTCGCGTGCCGGCGCGCGACCGGGCAAACTGGCGAGATGAGTTTTTGGTCGCGGCTCACCGGAGCGAAGGCGAACGCGGATTCGGCGGCGCCGCTCGAGCCGCCGCGCCTCGGTCAGACCGTGGTCGTGCCCGGCGCAGACGCGCGGCTCGAGCTCGCGTTCACCTTGCACGAACGCGTCGAAGGTCGCGTCGGCAAATTCTTGTCGGCGGTGACGAGCGGCCTCGCCAAACAGCGCCAGCGCGAAATCGTGCTCACGCTCGAGCTCTCGGACGAAACGCACACGCTCGAAATCATGCGCGAGCTCGTGCGCTTCTTCTCGGGCGTGTATGCTTGGGCGCGCGAAGGCCAGTGCGTGAATGCCGGCGATCTGACCAAGTTCGGCGAGCGCGCGTTGTTCGGGCGCCCGCGTTCGGGCCTTTTGTACGCGGACTCACGACCCATCACGCGTGTGGACGTTCCCGAGCAGGCCCTCGTCGCGTTGTGGGTGAACGAGAGCGAGATCGAGCTGTCTGCGGCGTTCGGTGCGCAACGCGTGCTCGGCCGTCTCGGCGAGCTGTATCGACAATTCCCGTATCCGCTCTTCAGCGAGCTCGAGCGCGCGAGCGTCGCGGGCAAGGGCGAAGAAACGAGCGCTTTGGCCAAGATCGCACGGCTGCGTGCGCCGGGCATTTCGTTCGTGGTCGAGGACGAGCGCTTGCGCGTCAAGCTCGCGCGCGCCGAAAAGCGCGAGCTCGGTGGCGTGCTGATGAGTTTGCCGCGGGACGAAGCGCCGTTCGCGCTGATGGTGCAGCCCGACGCGCGCGCTGGCGCGATCTTGGTTTGGCACCCCGGGCAAAGAGAGCCGGCGGCGATCACGCGGCCGGGCGTCGACGCTTCGCGCACCACGGGCTCGTTCTTGCTCTTCACGCCCGGCGCGCGCGTGGACGAAGCGCGCATGCTCGAAGACGGCTACGCGCTGATGCTCCGCGCCGAATCTTGGGGCGCGCTCGCGAACGCGCTGCGCCAAGAGCGCGCCTGCACGCTCTCGCTCGCCGATGGTTTTCGCGTGTCGTTCGAGTGGATTTGAAGCGCGCGCGAGCGCAATCGAGCTTACCGCCCGCGCGCGCTCGAGGGAATTAGCCGGAAGTTTTCTGCCAGCCCGGAAGCTCACAGATGCGACCAAACCACGCTTGCAGGTTCGGGAACTCGGCGAGCGGAACCTCGGCTTGCTTCGCGTACATCAAGGATGACGCGAGCGTGAGATCCGCAATCGTGAGTTGATTGCCAACCACGTATTGCTTGCCCGTGAGCCGCTTCTCGAGCACGGCGGCAAAGCGACGAAAGCCGGCGAGCCCTTCGTCGATCTTGGCTTGATTCGGCTCGCCGAGACCCATCATCGGCTTGAACACGCGCTCGAAGCTGATCGTGCCCACGTTGGACGAGAAGTGCGAAGCATCCCAGAACTGCCAGCGCGTCACGTCCGCGCGGCCTTGCTCGTCTTTCGGCAGCAGGCCCGCTTCGGGCTTCTTCGAAGCGAGGTATTGCATGATGGCGCGCGATTCGGTCAGCACGAAGTCACCATCGACCAGCGTGGGCACGGCGCCGTTCGCGTTCAGCGCCAGGTATTCGGCACTTTTGTGCTCGCCTTTGGAAAAATCGAGCACCTTTTCTTCGAGCTCGAGGCCGAGCACGGCCGCGGTGAGCCGCACGCGGCGGACATTGGGGGAGAGCGGGTTGAAATAGAGTTTCATGGTTTCCTCCGACGCGAATACGTTGGCCGAGTGCACTCGTTTCGCGCGTCTTGCAAATAGCGCACGTCGCGGCAAACGGGAAATCGGCGAAGGTCGCGCGCGAGCCGCGCGGCGCGGCGAAAAGCGACGTTTCTCGGCTCCGAGTCTGACTCGCGCGCCGACTCGGACATGATATCTTCACGACCCTGTCTTCGACGCCTTCGCGACCAGTCTTGAGCGAAAGTGAGCTGCAACGCCGTGGTGCGCTGCTCTTGCGCGTCGCGCACGTGATGGGCGGTCTCAGCGTGTTCGCCTTCCTGAGCTCGCTGCTCGAGCCGAAGAACTCGAAGCTCGTCTCCGTCGTTTTCTACGTCATCGCGGGGCTCGGTATTTGGACGGTGGCGCGGCTCGCCAAGCGCGGCCGGGTCGTGCTCTCGGCTTGGCTCTTGTGCTCGTTCTTTTGGACGCTGATCGCGTTCTCGGTGTTGTTCTGCGGCGGCATGCAAGGCGAGAACGCGGCCACGTTCATCGTCTGTGTGATGCTGATTGGAAGCGTCGTCGGTGGTCGGGCCGCGGTCGTGGTCGCGCTGTTCACGTCTTTGGTCTGCGCGGTCTTGGCGTATCTCGAGCACGCCGGACACTTGCCACCGCAGATCGTGGGCTACAGCCCGATCGGCGCTTGGGTCGCGGTCACGGTGACGTTGATCCTCACCTCGGTGCTCCTGCGCGCTTCGCTCGAATCACTCGAACGCGCGCACGCCGAAGCGGAGGCGAGCGCACGCGAGCGGGATCGCGCGCTGGCCAAATCGATCGAGGCCCAAAAGATGGAAGTCGTGGGCAACCTTTCGGGCGGTATCGCGCATGATTTCAACAATTTGTTGATGGTCATCTCCGGCTCGTCCCAAGTCCTGCGCGAAGAGCTCGAGCACGCGAGCGAAGACTCTCGCCGCGTGCTCGATGACATCGACGCTGCGACTTCGCGCGCGACGTTGATGACGCGACAGCTGTTGTCCTTCGGTGGCGGGCGCGTCGATGATCGCTCTGCCATCGATCTCGCGGAGGTCGTGCGCTCGATGGCCGGCATGCTCCCGCGCTTGCTGGGGTCCCGCATCAGCGTGAGCGTGAACGCGCCGAGCTCGCCCGTGATCGTGCTCGCTTCGCGCGCAGGGCTCGAGCAGATCTTGCTCAACCTGTCGGTCAACGCGCGTGACGCCATGCCCGAAGGTGGAGAGCTCTCGCTCACGCTCGAGGCCGAGCCGGGCTTCGCGATCCTGCGCGCGAAAGACACCGGTCACGGCATGAGCCGCGCCACGCTCGCGCGCGTCTTCGAGCCTTTTTTCACGACGAAGAGCCTCGGCACCGGGCTCGGGCTCGCGACCGTGCTGGCGCGCGTGGAGCAGTTCGGGGGCAGCATTCGAGCCGAGAGCGAGCCGGGGCAGGGCGCGGAGTTCATCGTGCAGTTGCCGCTCGCCGCGGGTGAGATCGTGCGTCCGCCGAGCGTTCGTCCGGGCCCGCGCGAGCCCGCATTTCGCGGCCGCGCGCTCTTGGTCGAAGATGATGGGCTCGTGCGCAGGACGCTCGGTCGCATGCTCGAGTCGACCGGGTTCGAGGTCACCTCGGTGGCCAACGGGATGGAGGCGCTCGGCCTCTTGCAAGAGTCCTCGGCGTTCAGCGTCGTGGTCACCGATCTCTCGATGCCGCGCCTCGGCGGTCGCTCGCTGATCGAGAAAATTCGCGAGCGCTTCCCGGCGCTGCCCGTGGTCGCCATCAGCGGCAATCCGGAAACGGAGCTTTCGGCCGGCGTGCTCGATGTTCCGGTGCTGCACAAGCCGGTCGAGCACGCGTTGCTCGTGCGCGCGCTCGAGCGCGTGACCGGCCGAGGCACGACCGAAATGCACACGCGCGGTATTGCAGGTTTGTGAGCGCGAGATCTCGAGCCGAGTCACGCAGTTAAGTCGACGCGGCGTGCGCACCCCACGCACACCCACGCAAATCAGCGTACCCGCTAAAATGACCGCGCCACGCGCGCTTGCGGCGCGATCGGCTCACGCGCATGCTGAGTCGTTAGTTCGAGGGTGTATTGGAATCGCTGGATCGCATCGCGCGTGACGTGCTCGACAGCCTGCAAGAGGGCTGCCAAGTCATCGCGTTCGATTGGCGATATTTGTACGTCAACGATGCACTCGTGCGCCAAGGCCGGCTCGCGCGCGAAGAGCTGCTCGGGCGCACCATGATGGAGTGTTACCCCGGGCTCGAGCAGCAGCAGTTCTTCGCGGTGCTCGAGCGCTGCATGCGCGAGCGCGTGCGCGATCGCACGGAGATCGAGTTTCTGTTCGCGGACGGCTCGCCGGGTTGGTTCGATTTGCAGATCGTGCCGGTGCCGGACGGCATCTGCATCATCTCACTCGACACGACGGAGGAGCGGCTCGCGCGCGCACGTCTCTCGGCGGCAGAGTCGCAGCTGCGTCAGTCTCAAAAAATGGAAGCCGTGGGCGTCTTGGCCGGCGGCATTGCGCACGATTTCAACAACCTGCTCTCGGTGATCCTCTGCTACGGCGAGCTGGTCCAGAACAAGCTCGCCAGCTCCGACGCACTGCGCGAAGACGTGGTCGAAATCACGAAAGCCGCCGCGCGCGCCACGGAGCTCACGCGTCAGCTGCTCATGTTCAGCCGCCAGCAAGTGCTCGAGCCCAAGGTGCTCGTCGTGAACGAGGTGATCGCGCGCATGGAGAAGATGTTCCAGCGCATCCTCGGCGCGGACATCGATCTCGTGTTCTTACCCGCGTCGTCGCTCGGCCGCGTGAAGGTGGATCCGAGTAGCCTCGAGCAAGTGATCATGAATTTGGTGGTGAACGCGCGGGATGCCATGCCGCGCGGCGGCAAGCTCACGCTCGAAACCGGTGACGTGATGCTGGATGAAGAATATGCGAGCGCGCACCTCGGCACCACTCCGGGCGCGTACGTGATGCTCGCCGTGACCGACACCGGGCGCGGCATCGACAAGGCCACACAAGAGCGCATCTTCGAGCCCTTCTTCACGACCAAGGAAAAAGGCAAAGGGACGGGCCTCGGACTTTCGACGGTGTTCGGCATCGTGAAGCAGAGCGGCGGCAGCATTTGGCTCTACAGCGAGCCCGGCAAAGGCACGACGTTCAAAGTCTTCCTGCCGAGCGTGGATGAACCGACGACGCTCGTGCACGCCTTCAGCTCACCGCTCAATCTGCACGGCCACGAGACGATCCTCTTGGTCGAGGATGACGATCAAGTTCGCACCGTCACGAGCGGGATTCTGCAGCGCAATGGGTACCAGGTGATCGAAGCGCGCAACGCGGGCGAGGCCTTACTCCAATCGGAGAAACAAGGCCCGATCGATCTGATCCTCACGGATGTGGTGATGCCGCAGATGAGCGGTCCGGAGCTCGCCAAAAGGCTTTCGCTGCAGCGTCCGGGCATGAAGGTGCTGTGCATGTCCGGTTACACGGACGACAGCATCGTGCGTCACGGCGTGCTCGAAGCGACGATGTCCTTCTTGCAAAAGCCGATCACGATGTCCTCGCTGACCGCGAAGGTGCGTGAGGTTTTGGATACACCAGCTCACACCTGATCGAGCATGCGCGGTGTACGCGCGCTGTGGAACCCTTTGGCGCGCCGTTCGTACATCACAGTGACGGTGCTCCGTCACCAAAGGTGTCCAGATGCGCGCGAATCAGCCAAAAACACAGTCGTTTACGCATTTTGTAAGCAACTCCGCGAGCGTGCTCGCGGCTCTCTGTGAGGTGGTCCGATGAGGCCGATCGACGAATCCGAGTTGGTCGGCTTCCTCGAAGCGGTCTACGCGCTCGATCTCGACGACGACGAGTGGCTCAAAGAGGCACTCCACGCGCTCCTTCGTCTGTGCGGATCCGAGCTCCGCTATTTCGGGTTTTTCTATGACGCTTCGGACGAAGCCGAGCTCAAGATCTGGAGCTTGACGCGAGCGCAAGGATCCGCGCCCGAGCTCGAGTCGAGCTGGAGCGTTTTTCGTTCGCTGTGCGAGCCGGCTTTCGTGCGCTCCACGTTCCTGCGCTTGTTCCTCGGCAGCGCGCGTCGCACCGCGACACCGTATTTGAATCCGGTGCTCGCCGATCGCGAGAAGAACGGTTGGGGTGACTTCTTCTACTTGAACGGGCTCGATCCTTCGGGCGTCGGTTGCATGCTCACGCTCGGATGCCGTGAAGCCGAGTTCGAGGTTTCGGACGAGCAAGCCGCGATTTTTCGGCGCTTGGCCGGGCACCTCGCCGCCGCGTTTCGCTGTCGTCGTCGCCTCGCGCCGACGCGCGTGCGCCGGCACAGTCACGACGCAGACGCCGTGTTCGAAGCCGATGGACGCTTGCTCCACGCCGAAGGCTCGGTCCGTACCGAACGCAAATGGCTCGCGGGCAAGGCGCTCGAGCTCGAGACGGCGCACGTGAAGAGCAAGCGCCGCGAAGGGCTGCGCGCGCTCGACTTGTGGCGTCCGCTCAGCACCGCGCGCTGGACGCTCGTCGAGAGCTTCGAAGAAAACGGCCGGCGCTACATCGTCGCGCGCGAAAACCAAGCCGAGGCGCGCAGCTTCAGCGACTTGACCGATCGCGAACGACAAATCGTCGTCCACGCCTCGCTCGGCATGAGCAACAAGCAGATCGCGTTCGCGCTCGGCATCTCGGATGCGACCGTACGCGTGCTCATGGCCCGCGCCGCGAAGCGCTTCGGAGTGCGCAGTCGCAAGGAATTATTGTCTCACCCAATCATGAACGAGTCGCGCAGCTCAGCGTGATGACAGCGTGTGCGAGGTTAGCCAGTCGCGTTCCGACTCTTCGCTTTCTCGCTGCCGGACTTAGCCAGTCGCCTTTCTCTTTCGCGCCCAAGCGCGCGCGAAGCACTAGCCGGTCGCCTTCTCTTTCGCGCCGAAGCGCGCGCGAAGGGCCGCTGTCGCATGCACGGAAATAAAACAAAGCTTCAGATTCGCGGGGCTGATCACGGTTTTAAAAAGCAGTCGGGAGCCAACGCGACCTGACCGAACAGGCGCCGGTCGCGCAACGAAACGCATGAGCGGCCAAGCGCCGAGATACGCGCAGCGCAAGAAATCTCTCTCGGGATCACGATACATTCCGCGTGACAAAAATGATCCTTGAGCAGCCCTTCGCGAAGGCGCAAGACCTAGTCCGTGACACGGCGCGAAGCAGTAGCCGTAGTCGTCGCGCATCCCGACGACGAGACGTTGTGGGCCGGCGGCGCGTTGCTCACGCATCCCGAGTGGGCGCCGTTCGTGAGCACGCTCTGTCGCGGCAGCGACGCGGATCGTGAGCCGAAGTTCTTTCGCGCGCTGTCCGCGCTCGGCGCGCACGGCAGCATGTCGGACTTGGACGACGGTCCCGAGCAAACGCCGCTCGCTGATGCGCTCGTCGAACGCACGCTGCTCGACGCGTTGCCCGCACGCCGCTTCGAGCGCATCGTCACGCACTGCCCGCTCGGTGAGTACACGCGCCACTTGCGGCACGAAGAGGTCGGCCGCGCGATGTTGCGTCTTTGGCTCGCGGGTGAGCTGAGCGCGCCCGAGGTCTGGCTCTTCGCGTACGAAGACGAAGGCGGCACGCGGCTGCCGCGCGCGATCGAGACAGCTCACGTCGCGTTCGAGCTTTCGCCCGAGATTTGGCGGGAAAAGTATCGGCTCATGACCGAGATCTACGGCTTCTCCAGCGAGAGTTGGGAGGCGCGCGTGACCCCGCGCAAGGAAGCATTCTTTCGCGTGACGACGCATGCGGACGCCTCGGCTTGGCTCACCCCGAAGTACAGCCCATGAAAATCCTACTCCTGTTCGACTATCCACCTCCGCCCGGCGGGCTCGCGACGCAAGGTGATCTCTTGCTGCGTGGGCTACGCGAAATCGGCGTGGACGCGCGCGCTGCGCACCTCGAGTCGGCGCTCGAGAAGGATTGGAACTACGCTTGGTACCAGCCGGACGCGGTCGTCGGCATCGGCTATTGGGGCATGACCCCGCATTTGATCATGCACACGCAAGGTCGCGGCGTGCTCCCGATTCCGTGGCTCGTCGCGGATGGTTACGTCGCGAACTACCGCGAGACGTTGAGCAACCTGCCGCTCTTGCTCGTGACTTCGGAGTGGGTGAAAGAGGTCTACGAGCGCGACGGGATCCCGGGGCGCCACGTCGAAGTGTTGCCCGTCGGCTGCGATACCGAGAATTTTAGGCCTTTTCCGCGCACGGATCCGCGCGTGCGCTCGGCGCGTGAAGCGCTCGGCGTGGCCGAGGATGAGCTCTTGATTCTGACCGTCGGCGGTGACGCAGCGTCGAAAGGCGGGCGTGAAGTGATGCGCGCGCTCGCGGCGCTCGGTGACCGCGTGCCCAAGTGGCGTTACGTCTGCAAGGTGTGGGCGCAAGCGCGCACCGAAAAACAAAACGCGCTCGATACCGAGCTCGCCGAATCACTCGGCATCGCGCGCCAAGTCGAGTTCAACTCGAGCCGCGTCTCGCGCGAGTTCATGCCGTTCTTGCTCTCGGCGTGCGACGTGTACGCCGCGCCCTCGCGGCTCGAAGGCTTCGGCATGGGCCAAGTCGAAGCCGGCGCTTGCGGCAAACCGGTGCTCGGCATTCGCGCGATGGCGATGCTCGAGACGCTGGTTCACGGCGAGACCGCGCTCTTGGCCGGCGTTGCCAAAGAGAACTACGCGAGCGAGGCCGTGGTCGGGCCGGAAGCCGGGTTTCCCCCGGGACATCGCGTGGTATTTCCGCAGCCGCGCATCGTCGATTATCGCGCGAGCGTGGAGGATTTGACGGAGCAGCTCGCCGTGTTGCTCACTTCGCCCGAGCTGCGTACGCGCCTCGGCGAGGGCGGTCGCAAACGCGCGGTCGAGCAGTACGACTATCGTTTGGTCGCGCGGCGCTTCGTCGAGATCGTCGAGCGCAAGCTCAACCTGAGGTGAATCATGACGCGTGTGCTCGCTCCTGCGGTCGAAGAGGCGAAAGCCGCGGCGCTCGCCGTGCTCGTGAACAACGCGCGGGATGGCCGCAATGGACTGCCGCGCACCGCGGCTTGGGGTTACCCGGAGCCGTACACGCGCGATCTGTTGATCGGCGCGCTCGGCACGCTCGTGAGCGAGAACGAAGAGCTGATCGCTTCGCTTCGCCGCGTGCTCGAGACGCTCGCTGAGAATCAGAGCCCGCTCGGACACATCCCGTCACTCGTCGACGTGCCCACCGATCGCGGCGCGAGCGACACCACGCCGCTCTTCTTGATTGCGCTCGCGCTCTTTCAGAAAGCGCGGAATCAGCCAGAATTTCTCGCTCGCGCGGGCGAAAAAGCCCATGTCTGGATGTGCTACCAGAGCCCAGAGGACAGCGTCATCGTCACCCAAGAGCCGACGAGTGATTGGCGTGACGAGCAGTGGGTCGAAGGCTCGGGCCTATTCGTGAACACGCTCGTGTACGCGTCTCTCAAATTGCGAGGCGAGGCAGAGCGCATCGCCACATTCGAGCGACTCGTCTCGCGCCTCGACGTGAAGCGCGGTGACGATCAACGCTACGTCCAGGCCGACCTCGTCAGCCCGGACGCGCCGTACTACGCGCTGTGGGCTTACAAAGTAGCCAGCAGTGAGCGGTTCGATCTGCTCGGCAACAGCCTGGCGATCTTGAGCGGTCTGGCTTCACCGGCGCGCGCGCGTCAAATCGTCGAGCTCGTAGAACGGGAATGTCACGCCTTGCAGCAGCGAAAGCTGCTCGCGGTCGATTTGCCGCCTTGCTTGTTCCCGTATATTCGGCCCGAGCATCCGGATTGGCGTCCGCGCTACGCGCTTTATAACCCACCAGGGTGTTATCACAACGGCGGCATCTGGCCGTTCGTGTGCGGCTTCTACGTGGCCGCGTTGGTCGCCGCCGGGGAGCACGAACTGGCCGAAAAGAAGCTGAACGCGCTCACCGAGCTGGTGCGCCGGACACGCGTCACGGAGCAAACATTCGGGTTCAACGAATGGATCCGCGCGCAAGATGGCGCGCCGTGCGGCCAAGATTGGCAGAGCTGGTCCGCGTCGATGTACCTGTACGCGGCCGAGTGCGTCGCGCGAAATGCCACGCCGCTGTTCGACGAGCTTCGTCACCCCAAGCAGTGAAGTCGCGGGCGTGCGTTTGAGGCGCTTTTGCGCGCACGCTCGCGTGCGTGCGACGTCTTCGTGAGCTCGGAAAAGATCTCGAAAAGCCGCGGACTTGAAATGTGCCGAAAGGCGCGCGACAGTCGGCACGCGAGTTGCGTCGCGTCGCCCGATGAATCGAGTTCTGCTTACTTCCAAACGCCGCTTCGAAGCGTTTCGCCGAGCGAGCCGCGAAGAGCGCGAGCAAGCGGCCGAAGCCGGCGTCGCGAGCGCCGCGCGAAGGAGTCACGTGCGCGCTTGCTGGTCCTGGCTGCGCCCGCATCGCCGCACGCTCGCGCTGATCCTCACGCTCGGTCTTTCCAGCATCGCGATCGACATGCTGTGGCCGCTCGCCTCGCGTTACTTGGTGGACCGCGTGATCCTCGCGCCCGGCCTGCCGGTCGCGCAGAAGCTCGGGCGCCTTGCGCTGATTTCCGGCTCGATTGCCGGGCTGTTCGTGCTCAACGCCGTCTTCGATTGGTGGCGCAGCTTTCGGACTCAGCTCTTGAACTCGCGCTTCTCTTCGGACTTGCGCGCGCGCCTTTTCCGCCGCGTCTTGCGCTTGCCGATGACCGAGATCAACGAGCTCAAGACGGGCGGCGTGATCTCGCGGCTCTCGCTCGACGTCGAGAACACGACGAGCCTGCTCCAGATGGCGCTGTTCAGTCCGCTGCTCTCGGCGGTGCGCCTGCTCGCGACGCTCGGCATCATCTTCTCGCTCGATTGGCGCATCGCGACCGCGATCGTGCTGGCCGTGCCGCCGATCGTGCTCGCGCAGAACATCTGGCTGAAGAAGAGCCGCCAAATCTGGAAATCGATCGGTGAAGATCGCTCCGAGATCGATGCGCGCGTGAGTGAAGGCTTGAACGGGCTCCGGGTCGTGCGCGGCTTCGCGCGCGAGCGGGTGGAAGAGAGCTCGTACACGCTCGGGCAGCACACCGTCGTGCGCAAGTCGAGCTTGGCCACGAGCACGCAGCGCTCGGTTTCGCTGGTTTGGGATTTGGTGATGCCGCTCACGCAAATCACGATCCTGTGGTTCGGCGGGTACTTGGTGCTGCGCGGGCAAACCACCGTCGGGACGCTGCTCGCGTTTCAAGGCTATTTGTGGCGCTTGATCGATCCGATGACCGAGATCGTCAAATCGATCAGCGAGACGCAGCGTGGTCTCGCCGCGCTCGAGCGCGTGTGTGATGTGCTCGCGCTGCCCGCGGAAAAGCCAGACCGTCCGCGAGCCGTCGAGGCGCCCGCGCAGATCCGTGAAATTCACCTGAGCCACGTGTATTTCGAATACCAACCCGAGCGACCCGTGATTCGCGATTTCGAATTGCGCATCCCAGGCGGCTCGGTCGTGGCGCTCGTCGGCGCGAGCGGCGCTGGCAAAACCACGATCACGGATTTGATCGCGCGCTTCCACGATCCGACGAGCGGCGCGATTCGCGTGAACGGCGTCGATGTGCGTGACATTCGCTTGCGCAGCTACCGCAAGCTGCTCGGCATCGTGCAGCAAGATACTTTTCTGTTCGACGGCACCGTGCGCGAAAACATCGCTTATGGCCGCACCGAGGCGACGGGCGCCGAGATCGAGGACGCGGCGCGCTCGGCGCACGCGCATGATTTCATCGCGCAGCTGCCGCACGGGTACGAAACCCTCGTGGGTGAGCGCGGGGTCAAGCTCTCGGGCGGGCAACGCCAGCGCCTCTCGATCGCCCGTGCCTTGCTCGCTGCGCCGCAAATCCTGATTTTGGATGAGGCCACCAGCAATCTCGACACCGAGAGCGAGCAGCTGATTCAAGCGGCGATGCAGCGTTTGCTTGCCGGGCGCACGACCTTCATCGTCGCGCATCGCTTGAGCACGATCGCGAAGGCCGATTTGATCGTCGTGATGGATCGCGGCCGCATCCTCGAGGCGGGCCGGCACGAAGCGCTGCTCCACCGCCGCGGCGTGTACGCGACGATGCTCGAGCGCCAACAACAAACCGAAGAGCGCCCGCGCATCGAGCCGGAGCGCAAGTCGGCCGCGCGCCGCGACACACTGCGCGAGCACAAAAGCCACGCCGACGCCGAATGACCGTGAATCACGCTGGAAATTGGGCCTAACACTGAGCGGCAGAAACAACCCGAGGCCCGAGCCGCTGCTTCTCTCGCGCGTACATCGGTTATGCTCGCAACGTGAACCAAAGCGAGCTCGACGCAGTCTGGACCCAGCTCGATAGAAGTCAGCTCGAAGCGATCGCGCGGCGCGGCCCCGAGCCCGTGTTCGCGACGGTGAGCGGCGCGCACCTGTACGGCTTCGCTTCGCCGGACAGTGACGTCGATTTGCGCGGAGCATTTTTGCTCCCCGCGAGCGGCTTGCTCGGCCTATTTCCGCCGAGCGAAACCGTCACCGTCGAAGATCAACTCACGATCGAGCTCGATTGGGTCGCGCATGACGTCCGCAAGTTTGCGCGCATGATGGTGAGCCACAACGGCTACGTGCTCGAACAATTGTACTCACCGCTCGTCGTGCTCGCGACGCCCGCGTTCGAAGAGCTGCGCGAGCTCGGCAAAGGCTGCCTCACGCGCCCGACCGTGCGCCACTACCAAGGCTTCGCGCGCGGTCGCCGCAAACGCTTGGCCGAAGCCGCGCCCACGGTGAAACACCTGCTCTACGCTTACCGCGTGCTCCTCACGGGCATCCACCTGATGCGCGCCGCCGAAATCATCGCCAACATCACCGTGTTGAACGAGCTCTTTCGCTTGCCAGAAATCACCGAGCTTACCGCGCGCAAACGCGAAGGCGCCGAGAAAATGCCGCTTCTACCCGACGAGCTCAAAATTCACGACCAACACCTGAATCGCCTCGACGCGGAGCTCGAACAAGCCTTCATCGATAGCCAGCTGCCCAACGAAGCCACGACCGTCGCTGCGCTCAATGACCTCGTCGTGCGCCTGCGGCTCGCGCGCGATTGACGGATGTTCGAGCCGAGCGAGCACGCCATCTTCGTGACTCTGGCCGGCAGCCAAGCGCACGGCACGGCGCGCGCCGGTTCGGATGTGGACGTGCGCGGCGTGTGCGTGCTGCCGCTCGCGCAACGGCTGTCGCTGTTTCGGACGTTCGAACAAAGCGAAGCGCCGCTCACGGGCAAGCTGTGGCAAATCGTCGAAGGGCGCATTCGCGCGCACCCGACGGCGCAGCATGGGCTCACGATCGGCACTGAATCGGTCCTGTTCGAGCTCTCGAAATTCGTGCGGCTGTGCGCGGCCGGAAATCCCAACGCGCTCGAGATCTTGTTCGCCGATGAGTGTGATTGGCTGTTCGAGTCGGCGGCGTGGCGCAAGCTCTACGCCGCGCGCACGCTCTTTCTGTCGCGCAAAGTGGAGCGCACATTTCTTGGTTACGCGCTGGCGCAATTGAAACGCATTCGCACGCACCGCGCTTGGCTGCTTCAGCCGCCGTCGGCGCAGCCTGCGCGAGCTGATTTCGGCTTGCCCGACGCCGGCACGCTGAACCGCGACGATCAAAATCGGCTCGAGCAAGCCATCGCCGAGAAGGTGCGGAGCTATGGCTTCGAGCAAATCGAGCTGACGCCGTTTCTGCGGGATGCCGTCGAGCATCGCATCGAGCGGTTCTGGCTGGACGCCAATGCGTGCTCGCCAGGCGAGCTTGCAGAGCGGCTTCGCGCGGTGGCGACGCATGCGCTCGGAATTCCTGCGCATGTCGTCTCGGCGTTGAACGCGGAGAAACGGTACCTCGCCGCGCTGAAGAACTGGGAGAGTTATCGAACGTGGTTAGCTGAGCGCAACGAAGTGCGCGCGGCGCTCGAACGCGCGCATGGGTACGATACCAAGCATGCCATGCATCTGCTGCGTCTGCTGCGTATGGGGCTCGAGCTGCTCGAGACCGGTGAGTTGCGGGTGCGGCGAGCGGATGCTGCAGAGCTCGGCGCCGTGCGTGACGGCGCTTTGTCCTATGACCAGCTCTTGGCAGCGAGCGCCGAGGTCGAAACGAAGA
>FTCX01000059.1_pt1 | contig 14669 bp, 15 predicted proteins | sample 1639831 | NCBI WGS metagenome assembly FTCX01 (sample SAMEA3914869, study PRJEB12502) | metagenome | biome: forest; material: soil | place: USA | collected 2012-03-12 | depth 0.1 m
AAGTGCTCGCGGACGCGGGGCACATGCCGTGGAGCAAAGCCATGGGCGTCGAAGCGTGCCGTCTCGCGTGCCGCTTCCTCCACGAAGAAAGCGAGACGCGCGTCGTGGTCGATCCGTTCTGCGGCCACGGCACCGCGCTCGCCGTCGCCAACCACTTCGGCTTCGACGCCCTCGGCCTCGAGCTCAGCACACGAAAAGTCCGCGCCGCGCGGCGCTTGCAACTCGAGCTGTAAGAACGAACGCCGACGAGGAGCGCCCGAAGATTCACCGCCAAGACGCCGAGATCCCGAAGAACGCCGAGTTTTGTGGGCTCAGCGGTTCGCGACGGTGCGCGCACTGGTAGCTCGAACGCCACGTGCCGCGAGCTACCAGTGATTCGAACCGCCGTCCGCGCTGAACCCCAAAAACATCGGCGGCCTTCGGGGCCTCGGCGTCTTGGCGGTGAAAATCAGGGAAGCCGTCACTCAGCCGTTCAAGAGCTTGCGCACGTCAGCCATGTGCTTGGTGGCCGAGAGTTCGTGTTGGAAGGCGCCGATGATGCGGCGGTTCGTGTCGATGACGTAGGTGACGCGGCGGGTGCGGTTGAAGATGCCGAGCGCGTCGTACGCTTTGAGGATTTTGCGTTCGGGATCGGCGAGCAGCGGAAACGGCACGCGATGCTCTTCGCTGAAGCGCACGTGCGACTCCGGCGTATCGCCGCTCACGCCGACCACGTTCGTGCCGAGATCCGCGAGCTCGGCGGAGGCATCCCGAAAGGTGCACGCCTGCGCGGTGCACACGGGCGTGAAATCCTTCGGGTAAAAATAGAGCACGAGCTTGCCGCGCTCGAGTTGCGAGCCGAGCGTGACGGCGTTGCCGTGTTGATCTTTGCCGGAGAAATCCGGCGCTTCGGTCCCGATTTTCAACATTAGTCTTCGGCTCCCACCGGGGCGCGGCCGTCCGCGACGTCGAACTCACCCGGGCCTTTGAGGCGGAACAAGCGGCGCAGGCCGCGCGATGCGTCATCGAACAAAGAGTACGCGACGGGCGTCGCGAGTAGCGTCAGCGCGAGCGAGAGCAATTGCCCACCGACGACCACGCCGGCCGTCGCGCGGTTGTAGCCCGCGCCGATGCCTTGCGAAATCACGAGCGGGATCATGCCCGCGACGAACGCGAGCGTGGTCATCAAGATCGGGCGCAAGCGATCGCGATTGGCCTGCAAAATGGCGGGCAAACGCGCCATGCCGCCGCGGCGCAATTGATTGGTGTGATCGATCTGCAAAATCGAATTCTTCTTCACCACGCCGAAGAGCACCAGGATGCCGAGCATCGAATAAATGTCGAGCTGCTGGTGGAACAAGATCACGCTGATGAACGCGAACGGCAGCGTGAGCGGCAGCGAAATCAAGATCGTGATCGGGTGCAGCCAGGACTCGAACTGCGCCGCGAGCACCAAATACATGAAGACGAACGAGAGCCCGAACGCGAGCAAGAAGTTCGTCATCGTGCGCGCCATCTCGCGCGTGGTGCCGGCCGTCGCCGCCTTGTATTCGGCGGGCAAATGCTCGTCGTCGATGATCTTCTTCAGCTGATCGGAGATCGTGCTTTCACCGACGCCGGGCGCGGGGTTCGCGCTCAGCGCGACTTGACGTTGGCGATTGAGTCGATTGATTTGCGAGGGTCCCGTGCCGTTCCGGAGCTGCACGACGTCACTGAGCGGCACGAAGCCGAGTCGTGACGAAGGCACCGTGAGGAGGCGCAGGCCGTTCTTGTCCGCGCGGTACTGCTGCTCGGCCCGCACGTGCACTTCGTACTGCTCGCCGCGCTCTTCGTAGGTCGACACTTGCACGCCCTCGACCAGCAAGCGCAGCGCATTCGCGACATCCGCCACTTGCACTCCGAGATCCGCCGCGCGCGCGCGATCGATGTACACGCCAATTTCCGGCTTGCCCGTGATCAGCGACGAATCCACGTCCACCGCGCCCGGCACCTTCTTGAGCTTGGCGACGATGTCGTCCGAGTACGTCTCGAGTTTTTTCAGATCCGGACCGGCGAGCGTGTATTGGATCTTGGCCGTCGAAAAGCCGCCGCCGGAAAACGCGCCGACTTCGGACACCGTGATGCGGAAGCTCGGATCCTGCTTGGAAGTGATCTTCTGCCGGACCTCGTCCATCATTTGATCTTGGCTGATGGTGCGCAGATCCGGATCCACGAGGCGCACGTAAATGTGCGCGAGGTTTTGCGTGATCGCGTCGTCATCACCGACGGTAGTGAGCGTGGACTCGACGCCCGAGAGCTTGCGAATCTCACGCGCGATGCGCTCACCCACGATCTGCGTCGCCGCCAGGCTCGTGCCCTCGGGCGTGCGCACCGACACGTTCATCTGCGCTTCGTCGTTGCGCGGCAAGAAGCCCTTGTCCGCGATCTTCACGAGCGGGATGCACGAGCCGAGCGTCGCGATCGCGAGCAGCACGATCACCCAGCGCGCGCGCATGGCGAAGCCGAGCACCGCGGAATACAGCCGCTCCACCGGCTTGTACGCGACATCGACGATGCGCTCGAGCAGCGGCTTTTTATCGGCGAGCCCGCTGTGATTCACCTTCAGCCAGCGTGACGCGAGCATCGGCGTGAGCGTGAAGCTCACGACGAGCGAGACGGCGATTGAAAACGCCATCGTGACGCCGAAGCTCTTCAAAAAGCGCCCCGGGATACCGGCCATGAACGCCACCGGCAAGAACACGGCGATCAGCGAGAGCGTGGTCGCGAGCACCGCGAGGCCGATTTCCTTCGTGCCTTTCAGCGCGGCGTCGGTCGGGTTCAGCTTCTTTTCGTCGACGTAACGGAAAATGATTTCGAGCACGACGATCGCGTCGTCGATCACGATGCCGACTGCGAGCGCGAGCGCGAGCAACGTGATTGTGTCGAGCGTGAAGCCTTCGAACCACATGCAGGCGAACGTGCCGACGATCGACGTCGGGATCGCGATCGCCGCGATCAGCGTGCTGCGCACGTTGCCGAGGAAGATCAGCACGACCACGGCCGCCAAGAACGCGCCGATGATCAAATGCTCTTTCACGGCATCGACGCTGGTGCGGATCACGCCCGAGTCATCGCGCACGATTTCGAGCTTGTAGCCGGGCGGCAGCGTCTTTTGCAGATCGCCCAGGCGGTACTTGATCTCGTCGGCGACTTGCACCGTGTTCGAGCCGGATTGCTTGCGGATCGCCATCACGACGGTCGGATCGCCGTTCCGGAGCGCGGAGCTCTCGATCTCCTCCGCGCCGTCTTCGACGCGGCCCACGTCCTGCACGAGGATCGGGTGGGTGCCGGCTTGCTTCACGGTCAGCTCGCCGATCTGCGCCGCCGTCTCCACGCGGCCGTGCACGCGCAGCGTGAGTTGCTCCGGCCCCGTATCGACGTGACCGCCCGGCATGGTCAGGTTCTGCGCGTCGATCGCGCGCTGCACGTCGGTCGCCGTCACGCCGGCCGCGCGGAGCCGCAGCGGATCGAGCCAAACGTTTACTTGGCGCTTGCGCCCGCCGAGGATCTTCACGCCGCCGACGCCCGAAATCGTCTCGAGCTGACGGCGCACGCTCTTATCGGCGTACTCCGTCACTTCCGTGATCGGCCGGCTCGATTTGAGCGCGATGTAGATGATCGGCGCTTGATCCGGATCGAGCTTGGTCACGACCGGCAGATCGATGTTCTTCGGCAAATCCGGGATCGTCGCGTTCAAATGGTCGCGCACCTCTTGCGCGGCCACGTCCACGTCCTTCTCGAGCAAGAACGTGATGAACACTTGTGACACGCCTTCGGCCGAGACCGAGCGCAGCTCGTCGATGCTGCTGATGGTGTTGACCGCTTCCTCCACCTTGTCGGTGATTTCGGTCTCCACGTCTTCGGGCGCCGCGCCGGGCAAGCGCGTCGTGATGGTGATGATCGGCAGATCGATCTTGGGAAAGCGATCGACGCCCAGCTTCGAATAGCCGAAGAGGCCGATCACGCCGATGAGCAGGATCAAAACCGTCGCGAAAATCGGGCGACGGATGCAGATTTCAGCGAGCCATTGCATGGCGCTTCACTCCACTCGCAGGCCGTCGTGAATCGAGGGCGGCGGGTTCAGCACGAGCGCGTCGTCCTTCTTGGCGCCGCTCAGCACGGCGACGACGCCGTCTTGCTCTTCTCCGAGCTGGAGCACGTGCTCTTCGATTTGGCCGTTCACGACCGCGTAAGCGCGCGGCGGATCCAAATCTTTCCGCACCGCGGCGATCGGCGCGACGACGGCCGGCTTGTCCCCGATCTTGAGGCGCACCGTCGCGAACATGCCCGGGCGAAGCTTCGCGTCCGGATTGGGCACCACCGCTTCGACCACCAAATCACGCGAAGTCTCGCGCACGTTCGGGCTGATGAAGCGCACCTTGCCGGAGAAGGTTTGATCGCCGTAAGCGGCAACCTGGAAATCCACCTGCAGGTTTTGTTGGATCAGCGCGACGTTCGCCTCGGGCACGCTCAGCTCGAGCCGCAGCGGGTCGACCGAATAGAGCGAAACCACGCGCGTGCTCGGCTGCACGTACTGCCCGACGTTCACGTAACGCTCGCCGATGATCCCGGAAAAGGGCGCGCGAATCGCGGAATCCCCGACCATCTTCGCGGCCGAGCCGTGCTGCGCCGCGGCCATCGCGACGGACCATTGCGTGCCGGAGCACTGCGACATCGTGCGGTCGTACTCGGCCTTGGAGATCGCGCCGGAATCGTACAGTTGCTTCGCGCGATCGCACTCGGTCTTGGCTTGATCGGCCTGGGTTTTTGCGAGCTGCTCTTGCGCGAGCGCGGCGGAAGCCGTGAGCGCGGCCGCGCGCGCATCGAGCGTGGCCAGCACATCTCCCTGCTTCACGCTTTGCCCGCGCTCCACCGTCGTCGTGAGCACTTTGCCGTTCGCGTCGGCCGCGATGTCCGACTGCTTGTCGGCGAGCAAGCTACCCGTCAGGGTGAGAAATTCCGGCATCGGCCGCTCGATGGCCGGCGCTGTCGTGACGTGGATCGGCGGCTCGACCTTTGCGACCGGAGTCGGCGCCGCTTCCGATTTTTTGCAGGCCTGAACGGCCAAGAGAGACACGAGGACGAATGAAGAATTTCTGAGTCGAAGCATTGGAACCAGCTCGGGCAGATCGGGGCGCCGGACCATCGCCATGCGCGCGCCAGGATGCAAACGCAACTACGCCTCGCGGCGCCAAAGCGTTTCCCGAGTCTGATTGAGCAGTCGACCGCCGTTGCCAATTGGCAGCCGCGGCGAATCAGAAAAATTACCGTGCACGCCGCTTACGAGCGACTCACACGACGACGCGCTCGAGCAGGCGAAGCGCGAAAAGCAGCACCATCGGCGACAAGTCGAGGCCACCCACCGCAGGCAACACGCGCCGGATCGGCGCGAGCAGCGGCTCGGTGAGTGGACGGGTCACGCGCACGACAGGATGATCGTCGGGCAAGCGCGCCCAAGAGGCGATCACCGTCACGAGCAGGATCAATGAGTAGACGTTGAAGACCAGAGCCAACATGGGGAGTGAACCTCGAATTTGAGTAAGGCGTGCAAAACCCGCTGGCAACTAGCGCTTCGACGCATATACTAAACACATGAACAGTGACAGCGAAAGCTCCGTGAACTACGACAGCCCAGCGCTCCTCGAGCTCGAGATCGAAGGCGTGGACTATCGCTTGGACAGCGGAAAACAGGGCACGGCGCTGTGCATCTCCAGTCGCGCCTCCGGCAGCTGGGGTTGGGCGTTCGTCGGTGAAGCGCGCTGGGATGGAGATTTACGCTCGAAGGCGCTGGAGCGTCGGACCTTGGTGACGCTGTCGCAGGCGTTCCGCGAAGTGCTCCGCAACATGGAGTGACACGCCGAAGCGCCCGCCGCGCGCTAAGCTCGCGCTGATGCGGTTTCGGGCAAATGGCGGGGCACCTTGGCTACTCGCGCTTGCCTTTGTAGCCGCGTGCGATCCCAAAGCTGGCCTCGAGAGCGCCGCTGGGTCGATCGATCCGGACGAGAAGAGCTACATTGATGGGTCGGGCTCGCTGCTGGCCCCGGGCGCGTTCGCCAGCATCGGCATCGACTACGATCCGGAGACGAGCGTCCACCTCTTGGCGCGCCGTCGTGATGACGGCGGTCAGAGCATGACCCTGTTCGGACAAGACGCGCAGACCGGCTGCACCATCGCGCCAAACGTCGCCACTTGGTTTCCGGGCACGCCCGCGCAGAAACCATACCGACTATTGCCGTACTTCGAAGCGCGCGATCAAAACGGCGTCGGCACGCTGCACTTCTCGAGCATCGACTGCAAGGTCGAGCCGTACACCGTCGAAGGCGCGGTGGGCTTGACCGATCCGATGATCGACACCGGGTTCTTGATTCGCCAAAACGGCGGCTTGGTGGTGGCCGACCCCTGGCTCGGCACGACCACGCAAGTCGTGACGAGCTTGAACGACGTGTACGATCTCGGCTCGGAATTTCTGGTTTGGGGTGACGGCCAAGTGATCGCCTTCGACGAGGCGATGAACGAGCTCGGACGCTTCGGAAAGAACGTCAAAACCGTGGCCAACGTCGATTTCGAAGCCAACTTCGCGCTCGAAGACGATGACGGCGTGAGCCAGCTGGTGATCGGCGGAACCAGCGCGAGCTTTCAGCTGCAGGCACTGGACCCGGCAGCGTGCGCGCTCAGCATGAACAGCGCGCTGGTGGGCGAGATCGTGGTCCATTCGCCGTGCAGTGACCCGCACTTGGTCGCGCTCGATCTCGATCCCGTGAACACGACCGATCCCACCCGCGTGATGTTCGATGTCACGGCTGATCCGAGCAACGCGGTGATCATCGCGGACACTCAGAGCACGAACAGCACCACGCTCGCGATCGCCGCCTACTATCTGGAAAACGTGGACGCGACGACGGGGCTCGGGCAGCTCTTCGCGGCGCGGCCCGGAACGCCGGGGGTCGCGCTCGGAAACCAAGCGCCGCTCGATCGCGCGAGTGTGCTCGTCAGTGCGAGCGATGGTTGGGCCGGCACCGCGCTCGTCGATGTGCAGAACGGCGTCGGGCGTTTGCTGCGCTGGAAGTGGGACGGCACGACCGAGACGCTGCTCCAAGGCGTCGCGCGCAGCACGAGCGTGACCGGTGTGCTCGCCAACTACGACGGCGTCGCGGGAGATTTGTACAGCCTCGATGCCTCGGGCGAGCCCACGCTGGTCGAAAACGGCGCGCCGCCGTTCAACACCACGCTCAGAAACGGGGATTTCTCGCAGGCTTTGCGGCTCGAGCAGTGGGACGGAACCGTCGGTGAGCTGACGCTCGCGAACGGCGCCGAGGCGAGCTTCTCCGCCGCCGCCGAGCACGTGCCGGCCAATCAATATCAGTTCACGAACATCATTCCCCTGCCCGGCTTCGCGTACCTCGGCGATTACGATCGCACCGCCGCAGCGGGCACGCTGGTCGTGCAAAACACCGCGCTCGGCGCGACGAGCACCGTCGCTTCGGGCGTCTCGGATTTCGTGGCCACGAATTATCCGCTGCCGGGCGTGCTGTATGCGGTGCCGGCGGGGCAGAACGCCGGCATTTGGTTCGCGCGCGCCAAGTGAGCGCGCGCTACTTCGAAATCAACCAGAGCGCGAGCTCGACGGCGTAGACCAAACCGAGCCCGAGCAGCGTCAGGTTCACGCCACGATCGATCTGTTTGCCGAGCGCGCGCAGCCGCTGCGGCGCGAACAACCTCAGCCCGAGCAAGCCCAGCCCGACCCAAAGGAGCACGCGCAAGAGCACGTTTTCAGCCTCCGCCGAGCGCTTCGCGCAGCGCTTGGTCGAGCGCGGCGAGCGCTTTCTTGCTCGCCGCCGCGTCGGCCTTGCGCGCGTTCCGCACCAGCGTGCGCAAGCGCTGGCGATCGGCGGCTGCGTGTTCGTCGAGGAACGCGGCGAGCTCCGGTTCGCCGCCGCCGAGCAGACGCTCCCGCCAGCCTTGCAGCGCGCTCGGCGTCTTCGCCGCGCGTTGCGCGCTGCGCGTGCTCGGGTGCGACAGATCCTCGAGCCGCAGGCGCAGCGCTTCGAGATCCAAATCGCGCATCTCTTTGCGGATCAGACGCAGCGCGCGATTCTTCGCGATCGGGCTCTCGATCTTTCGCGCGTCGCGCACCACTTGCAACAGATCTTCGGCGAGCTCGAGCCGGGCCAAGTGGCGGTCGCTGATCGTGAGCAGCGTCTTCGCAAAATCCGCCCAGGCGGCCTCCGAGCGCTTGCGTGCGCCGCGCGCATCCGTGCGCGATGTGAGATCTTCTTCCTCGATTTCGGCCGGAGCCGCGGCAGATTCGTTCGGTTTGCGCACGCTCGGCGCAACATAGCGCGCGAAATGCGACGCTCAAGACCTGGTTTCGGAAAAGAGAAATCAGTCTTTACGAGCGCGCGATTCAGCGGCAAAGGCGGAAACTTTCCGTGCATTTGTAGGCTCTTCCGCCAACGCCGAGCAATGCTATGGCAGCGCGAGCTTCCGATGAACCTCGTCCGTTCTGCCGCCCGCCGGCTGTCCGCGCTCGTGCTCTTGGCTTGTTCGCTCGCCGCTTGTCGCGGCTCTGCTCCGCCTCCCGCCGCGCACGCCGAAGCGAGCTCGGCCTCCACGAGTGACGCCGCGCCGAAGAAAAAACACAGCGAGCTCAGCGCCGACGAAGTCGTGCAGCACTTGCGCGGCAACGAAACCGATCTCCGGCGCTGCTTCTTCGCGAACCCCAGCTTGCGCGGTGCAGCCCGGTACAGTTGGCAGCTCGATGTCGAAGGCCGCGTGCACGACGTGCATCGGGAAGCCTCCACGCTCGGCGATCCGCGAGTCGAGACGTGCATCGGCGAGCGCCTCGGCGAAATCCATTTCGGGGATCAAGCCGAGCCCGCGAGCGCGCGCTGGACCTTCGTGTTTCGGTTGGTCGATCCGCCGGCGGCGCCCAAAGGCAAGCATCACACGACGAAACCCGGCAAAAAACGGCCCTCACAAGACGATCGCGGCCTCGTGCTCGACCCGAGCTCGTCCGGCTCGCTCGCGGAAGACGCGATCGACAACGTGGTCGAAGCCGGTTACCCGCTCTTCGCGCGCTGCTATCGCGATGGCGTCAGCCGCAACAACGATCTCGGCGGCAACATTCGCCTGCACTTCACCGTCGGCCCCGCCGGCACCGTGTCCGATGTGAGCGACGGCGGCTCGGATCTGAGCGATCGCCAAGTGGTGGATTGCGTCGCGGAAGGGTTCTACGCGCTGCGCTTTCCGCAGCCACAGCACGGCAGCGTCGGCGTGCTCTATCACATCCGCTTCGAAGCCGGCTGAGCGCGAGCGTCGAGCGCGCTCACGCCGAGGGTTTGCCGTAGATGCGTCCGCCGCGCGCGACGTAATCGCGCAGCACCTCGGAAGCTTCGCCTCGCCGGACGCCTTGCGCCACGGAAATGCCGCGTTTTTCCAGCACGCGCACCCACTCGTCCGGCTTCGGACCTTCGTCGAAACCGACGGCTTCGGCGTCTGCCGTGGTCGCGCCGCACACGAGCCGGCGCACGCCGGCCCAGACCAGCGCGCCGAAGCACTGGCAACACGGCTCAGTGCTCGCGTACAGCGTGAGCGGCGGCATCGCTGCGATCGCTTCGCTGCCGAGCGCGGCTTGCGCGCGCATCAACGCGACGATTTCGGCGTGCGCGATCGATTGACCGGTCGCGAGTACCAAGTTGACGCCGAGCGCGAGCAGCCGCTGTTCGCCGAACACGACGCCACCGAACGGCCCACCGCCGCGCGCGACGTTCTCGCGCGAGAGTCGAATCGCGAGCGCCATGCGCGCATCGTCGTCACTCGGCGGCGCGTCCGCCGCAGCGAGCTCGTCGATCCACGCCGGAAACTCGAGCACGAGCCGCGAGCTCATCAGCCGTGCTCGTGGAAGACGGCTTCGAGGTTGTGACCGTCGGGATCGATCGCGAACGCGCCGTAATATCCGGGGTGATAGTGCGCGCGAATGCCGGGCGCGCCGTTGTCACGGCCACCCGCCGCGAGCGCCGCGGCGTGAAATGCATCCACCTCTTTGCGGCTGCGCGCCACGAGGCAGACGTGGATCGGCGTGATCGTCTCGAGCTGCTCTTCGGTTTGAAACTCGGATTTCCCCGCGCCGAGCCAGAGCTCCGGCTTCTGCTCGCGTCCGAAACCCGCGGCGGTCCCGAACTCCATCACCAGCGTGATGCCGAGCGGCTCGAGCGCCTTCGTGTAGAAGGCCTTCGCGCGCTCGTAGTCGGAGACGTTGATGCCAATGTGGTCGAGGATTGAGGGCATGGTGCGGGAGAGTTTACCTCGAGCTTGGGAGGGTCGGGAAACTGGCGATCTTTTGGGCCCCACGAGTGCCGTGACGCTTGGCCGCTCGCGCGCTGAGTGACGCGACTGGCGACTGTTCGGTCAGGTTGGTTGGGGTCTGACTCGGCTGGGTCAGACTTCGCGTTTGACGATCTGCCGGGCGCTCTGGGAAGCTCGGCCAGAACAGCATGCCCAGTGGACGACTCGAGGCCTTCAGTGACGGCGTGATCGCCATCCTGATTACGATCATGGTGCTCGAGTTGAAGGTGCCGCACGGCAGTGACTTCGCCGCGCTGCGCGAGCTCGGGCCGGTGTTTTGCGCGTACGTGCTGAGCTTCATCTACATCGGGATTTACTGGAACAACCATCACCACATGCTGCACGTCGTCGAGCAAGTGAGCGGCGGCATTTTGTGGGCGAACTTGCACCTCTTGTTTTGGCTTTCGCTCGTGCCCGCGGCGACGGATTGGATGGGCGAACATCCGCGCGAGCCGTTACCGACGGCGGCATACGGCTTCACGCTCTTCGCCAGCGGCCTCGCCTATTTGATTTTGCAGCAGGCCATCGTGCGGAAACAGGGTCCAGGCTCGAAGCTGCGCGAGCTCGTGGGACGTGACGTGAAGGGCAAGGCTTCGGCCGTGGTTTATCTCGTCGCCATCGCGCTCGCCTGCGTGAGCACGGCTTTATCCCAGCTCCTGTACGTGTGCGTCGCCCTGATGTGGCTGATCCCCGATCGCCGCATCGAAGCGCACTTGGCCGAGTGAGCCCTCACCCGTTCGGGGGCTGAGCCACGGACAGTACGTTCTGGTCCGGATCCGCGAACCACGCGATGCGCGAACCGCTCGGCGCGCGCCAGATGCCGAGCTCATCCTGATCCATGCCCGGATAGCGGTTGAACGACACGCCGCGCGCGCTGAGCTCGCGCACGGTGCCCTCGATGTCCGGCACATCCCAACCGAGCACGGTGTACGGCGCTTTCGCCGCCGCTTGCACTTGCGTCACTCGGATGGGTCCGCTCGGCGTCGCGAGCACGAGCGCGAAATCGTCGAGCGACTCCACCTTCAGGCCGAGCGTGCCCTCGAAGAATTCGCGGGCACGCTTCAAATCCGTCGAGCCGAGGAACGCGGTGATGGGAGCATTGCCGAGCATCCGCAGAGGCTACTCCCGCCTCGGCCACACGACTACTTGACCACCAAGATGCGGCAAGAAGACGGGCAACTATCGCCGTCGATCAGGTTGCCATCGTCACAGTCTTCACCCGGCTCGACGATGCCGTCACCGCAATAGGCGCCGAGCTTGCAGCCCGGACCGCACTCGCCGTACCCGCCATCATTCACGCCGTCATCGCATTCTTCGCCGGCCGAGACGATGCCGTCACCACAGATCGCGGTGCAGTCACTCGCCGCCGCGTTGAAGCCAGCGAGCGTGAGGCGGAAGCTCGAGCCCGTCTGCTTGCGCTCGGCGTGGAACACGGAAATCTTGTAGACCTGACCGTCAGTCAGCCCGAACTTCGCGGCGGTCGTGCCATCGACCGTCACGCTGCCGTCGAGCGGCTCGTGCAAGCCGCCGAGATCGACCGCGAGCGTGCCGTTGATGAACACCCACACATCATCATCACCGGTGAAGGCGAGCGTCGCCGATTTTGCCGCTTGGTATTGGAACCAATATTCGACGTGCGTGGTGAACGAGAAATCATGCGGCATGGCGCCGGCCACGATGTCCGTATCCTTGGGCCAGTTGGCGTAGCCGTATTCCGGCGGAATTTGCGCGAACGAAGTCGTGTTCGCGCGCGCGTTCGGGTTGCCGTCGAGCGGGAAGAAGAGCGGATTGCCGTCATAGTTGACCATCGTCTTGCCGGTGCAGCCGGCGCGAGGCGATTGGTTGATCGTCGTGTACGAGCAGGGCAAGCAGCCCGACGCCTGACAGGTGGTGTAGTCGGCGGCGGCCCACTGTTCATTACCGGTCGTGCTGTAGCCTTGCCACTGCTCGCCGTTCGCGCCGTAGCGATTCACGAAGCCGCCGTTGCCGTTGTCGAACAGCACGATGCTATCGACGACCGCGCTGCTGTCGGGCGAATCCTTGTACCACTCGCCGAAAGTCGCGGTGGAGGTGATGCACGCGGCCGAGTTGCTCGAGCCTGCGAGCTGCGGCACCCCAGAGGCATCGAGCTTGGCTTGCACGATGCCGGTCACCGCGCTGCCGCAACTGACCTCGAAGTCCGCCGGCGTGTGCGCGTTGAAGTCGTGATAAACGACGGGCACCCGCAGCACGCACGCGCCGTTGATCTTCTCGCAGTCCGCGGTCTGTGAGCAGGTGAAGCCCTTCTCCAGCTTACAATCCGAGGAGCAACCGTCGCCGTCCTTGTTGTTGCCGTCATCACACTCTTCATTGATGACGAGGCCGTCACCGCACGTCGATTTGCAGGCGCCGCCCGAGCAATCCGGCTCGGCCTGACAGGTCGCGGAACAGCCGTCGAAGGGCACGGTATTGCCATCGTCACACGACTCGGCACCTTCCTTCACGCCGTCACCGCACGTGGTGTGGGTGCAGACGCTCGGGCTGCCCTCGCACTTGAAACCGAGCTCGAGCCGACAGCGCGAGGAACACCCGTCGCCGTCGGTCGTGTTGCCGTCGTCACACACTTCTGAGCTGGCGACCAAGCCGTCACCACAACGCGCGATTTGGTGGCAGGCCACGCCGGGCGGATTGCACGAATAGCCGGGCTCGACCGCCAAGCAGTTCGCGGCGCAACCATCTCCGCCGACGGTGTTGCCGTCATCACAGGCTTCATCCGAGGTGAGCTTGCCATCACCACAGTTGGGCGGCGCCGCTGCGTCCGGACCGCAGGGCGAGCCCAGCGCCGTGGGATCGCAAGTCTTGATGTTGCCGTCTGAGCCGCCACCACCGGGGACGATGATGTTGTTGCCGCCACCGCCAGTCGCGCTCGCGCCGGCCCCCTCACCGCGGGAGTTTACGGAGCCGCCTTTCGTGCCCGCCCCGCATGCCACCACCAATAGCGAAACCCACACACCGAGCCACCGACTCATGCGCAATACCTCTAAGAAACACTGTGTAGCACGGCGAAACCAATTGTGGGAACGGTTCCGCATTCGAGCACACGATCGCGACGCGCTGCGTCTGTCAGCCAATGTGGGAGAAGCGAATCAGGAACCGTTCTCAGAACCTGTTCACCACTCAAACGTGAGCGCGCCGGCACGAAAGCTCCGGCCTACATCCGCTCTTCTCCCTCGCCCTCAAGCGCGCGAAGCGCATCGACCGCATGCTTCTCTCCTTCGCGCCCGAGCGCGCGCGCGCGCGAAGCGCCTGAATCGCATGCCCGGAAATAAAACAAAGACCCAGATTCGCCGGGCTGATCACGGTTTTAAACGGAGGCGCAGAGCCAACGCGACCTGACCGAACAGGCGAAAGGAGCGTCACGAAACGCGCGAGCGGCCAAGCGCAGTGCTAGCGCAGGGCCAAGAACCTCTCTCTAAAACAGAGAGACCCCTTCTCACCCATTCACCTCACCCGCTCACCCCCGCGGCACCAACCGAATCGCGTCCTCCGGACACGCCACTACGCACAAGCCGCACGCGCGACACGCATCCAAGTTCGGCGTGAGCGCGGTCTTCTTGCCGTGGACCCAAACCTTGAAGCGACCGAAGATCGGCAGCGCGCGATATTCGGCTTCGTCGATCGGCCCGACCTCGAACACATCGTACGGGCAGACCTCGACGCAGTCTTCTTTGCCCTCGCAGCGCGCGCGACCGACGACCGGGCGAAAGCTGGCTGGCTCGGCTTTGCACTCTTCGCCAGGACGATCGGGATGCGCCGCGGCGCGCTTGGTCTTTGCGGGGTTCTTTTTGGTGGAGCTCACGAGGGTGAGTCAACGGTAGCTCGAAGCGTGTGTGCTCGGGTTCGGCGCGCCGCGGATTAATACTTCTTTATCCGCAGCAAACGCGGCCTTCAGCAGAGCTGATGGCTCTCAGCGTGCAGACCCCAAATGAGCGCGCTGGCGCGTGGTGCGGCTTGCCGGGCGGAGCGATCCCCCTGCGCTGTCGCGCCGAGCGCTCAATTCGGGGGTATCCCGCCAGCTGCTGTCGCGTTGCTGACGCCCACTGCCCGGTCAGATCGGTGAATGACCGGCAATTCGCCGCCATACGGGGCGCAAAGATCCCCCAAAACCAGCCAGCCACTGACTCGATCAGGGCGGTCGAACCTCCTCGATCGATACAGCCACTGGCTGGATCGGGCCATCCGATGGGGTCGAGCCCTAGACTCCGTCACTCTTTTCGGGGTCTCATCCGAAGTGATACGCGGACAGCTTCAGATCGAGGATCTTGCCG
>FTCX01000391.1_pt1 | contig 14572 bp, 13 predicted proteins | sample 1639831 | NCBI WGS metagenome assembly FTCX01 (sample SAMEA3914869, study PRJEB12502) | metagenome | biome: forest; material: soil | place: USA | collected 2012-03-12 | depth 0.1 m
GCCGCCCGCGGTGATGAAGCCTTGGCCCATCTTGCGCCAAGCATCGAGGTCGTACTGCTTGAGAGCGCCGGGATCGTAGGTGCCGTACTTGTCGCCCGGATCGCCTGGCTTACCCTGCTGGCAGAGGTAGCGCGGAGTATTGCCATCCACGCCCGCGGGATCGTCCGCGAGGGGCGTACAGTCCGCGACGCGCACTTTGACCTTCGCGTCCACCTGGGCCAAACCGCCGCCGATGTGCACGTACGGGCGAATGCCTTTCTTCGACAGCACGCCCTTGCCAATCCAGTAGCTCGCGCGCGCTTCCAAGTGCGCGGGCAAGAAGGAGGTGCCGGCCGTGGTGTCGCTCTTGCCCGCGGGCGGGCCGCCGCCGAAGGCAAAACCGGCGCGCACACCGAGCTCGATGTTGCGCGTGAGCGCGCGATCGTAGCTGAGCATGATGCGGTGCGTGGCGAGCACGGTGCCGCTCGCGATGCCCGCGCCAGGGTAGGGCTCGCCGTTGTACGGCAGATCCGTCGTCCCGGTTTGGTAGCAGGCGTAGCCGTTATTGGCTTGCGAAGCCGGCGAGCACACGTCCGAGCCGCCGACGATCGCGATGTCCTGCGCGAAGTGGATGCCGAACCAGTTCTTCTTGTACGTCGCGCCGCCGCCACCGCCGGCTTCGTCACTGACGGTGCACTTGTTGTCGACGCAGGTGCCGGTCTGGCAATCGTTGTTGGTTTCGCACGCGGGCGCCTGCTCGCAGGTGCCGTCATTGCAGAGCAAGCCTTCTTTGCACTCGCTCGAGTTGTCGCACTGGGCGCCCCAGTCCTTGTTGCCGCGCTTCGGCCCCGTTTGGCAGCCCGGGAAATCTGGCGGGCACTCTTCCTTCGCGACGCAGCGCGCGGGCGGCTCTTCGCCTTCGTAAGAAGGAGCCTCGGTGCTCGTCTCGCTGAGTTGGAACTCGATCGGCTTCGACTTGGAGCCGAACGAATCCACGCTCTCGCCCTGCGCATCCTTGGCGCGGACGTAGAGCTTGAGCGCGCCCGCGGAGCCCGTCGCATCACAAGGAACTTCGCCGCGGAAAGCGTCGTCCTTCTTCTTCATCTTGACGGTCTTCCACTCGCCGCCGAACGGCTTGTAGCGAAGCTCCATGCTGGCGGCTTCTTCGTCACTGACGCACTGAATCGGGATCGGCCGACGCGTCTGGACTTCACGCGTGTCCGGCGTGCACTTGAGGCCACCCTTGTCGCCGGCACCCGAGTCTTCCGCGGGCGCGGCAGCCGGCTTGCTTGCCGGCTTTTCCGGAGGCGGCGCGGCTGCGCCCGAGCCGCCGAGCCCGGAGAACGTCGTTTGCGTCTCCGGCGTGGCTAGCTGCGTGTCGAGCTTCACGTTCGGGTCGACGGCGAGCGCTTTCTGAAAGGCGTCCTTCGCGCCGTTCTGATCGTTCTTGCCGCTGCCGCGCACGATGCCGACGTACATCCATGCCTTGGCGATCACTCCGGGGCTGCACTTTTCCCCGCAGGCGTTGATCGTGCCGGTGAGCACGGCTTCGGCTTTATCGAAGTCGGTCGCCAGGTAGTGCTCGTTGATGGCCTCGTCGATCTTCTTGTTGGCCGCGTTGTCGCGCGTGAACTGCGCGAACGCGGGGAGCGTGAAGAAGCTGAAGAGTGCCAAAAGCAGCAGTCGAAACGACAATCGGCGATACACGGAGTCCTCCAAACGGGCGGCTCGTAGGAGCCAAAGTTGCGGGGCTGAATCATGGCCGGTCGCACGAGCGCCGGCAAAATCTAGTTAACCTTTTGAGCACCCCGAGCGTGTGTCGGAGTGTAATGCGTCGGGCCCCCTCAATAGATCATCGGTGGGCAGGGGGCTCACTGGGAGCCTGTCTTCGGGCACCCTTCCTTGGAAGCTTCGGAGCGCACGAACTGCACGCGACGATTGAGCGCGCGGTTCGCCTCGCTGTTGTTGTCGACGATGGGCCGCTCCATGCCGTAACCCATGGCAGTGAGTCGGCCGATCGTGACGCCGTGCGCAATCAGGTACTTCATCACCGAGTTCGCACGGCGATTCGAAAGATCCTTGTTGTAAGCGGGCGCGCCCTTGTTGTCGGTGTGCCCCTGGACCTCGAGCGTGATCTTCGGGTTCTTGTCGAGCACTTCGGCCACCGCGTCGAGCACGGGGAAGCTCTCGGGACGAATCTTGTCCTTGTTGAATTCGAAGTGGATCTGCTGCGTGATCTTCACTTCGCAATCCGTCACGACGACCAAGCGATTGCCCGGGCAACCGAGCGGCTCTTGCGTGGTCGAGCCGATCTCGTTCGGACATTGATCCTTCACGTCCGGAACGGTGTCCTTGTCGTTGTCCGGATCGGGGCAGCCGTCTTCGTCCTCGTAGCCGTCGAAGTCTTCCGGATCGTTCGGGCATTTGTCGGCCGTGTCCGGGATGCCGTCGAGATCGTTGTCCGGATCGGGGCAGCCGTCCGTGTCGAGATAGCCGTCCTTGTCTTCGGCATCGAGCACGCACTGATCGACCGAATCGGGGATGCCGTCACCGTCCGTGTCCGGATCGTCGGGGCAGCCGTCCTCGTCTTGGTAGCCGTTGAAATTCTCTGGCTGGTCCGGACACTTGTCGACCGGATCCGCGTAGCCGTCACCATCACGATCGCCGGGCGCCGCTTCGACGAAGCCGCGCACCGCGCAGTACTGCGGCGGCGACAAGAAATCGGCCGCGTGCGCGTTCGGTTCGGCTTTCGCGAGGTGCGCTTGCGCCTTCGAGACGAAGCCTTGATCGAGCTCGATACTCGCGAACTCGAGCTGGCTGCGCGCGATCGCGAGCTCGCGCGGTGCGCAGCGAATCGCGCCGTTGCGCTCGGCTTGCTCGACGATCTTGTCGAGGCCCGCGATCTGGCCGCGCAGGCGCGGCGCCTGCGTGCAATTCACGAACGAGAGCGGCACGAGCACGAAAGCGAAGAGCGCGCGAGCGCGACCGAACGCTCTCATCGTCCTGCTCCGCGATGGGCTTCGCGCGCCAAGCGAATCGCTTTGTCGGCGTAGTCCTCACTCGCCTCGGCCAAGTCTACAGCATCGCTATAATCGGCTTCGGCGGCTTCACTCTGAGCTTTTTCGAGGTGCTCTTTTGCGTAGTAATACTCGTATGGCGCGTACTGCTCGGCGCCCAGCGCCTTCGCCTCTTCGACTTTGCTCGAAGCTGCGTTGACTTGAATCGCGTAAATCGTATTGCCGCAGCCGGCGGTAGCGAGAGCGAGTGAAACGGAGCACAGCGCGCGAGTCAGCCACAGCATCGCTGGCTCGTGACTTTGATTGAAGCTTCGCACCGATAGCCCGTTCTTGGACGACTGAGACCCGCGCCGGCGAGGCTCTATTTCGCTCGGAACGCTAGCAATCTGGCTCGACTTCAGTCAACCAGCGTGTGCGCTCGCAGGGGCGTAAATGCTGCTTTTCTAACGCTCGATTCGCGCGAGAGCTCGAGCGCTCCGGAAGCGATGCCATTGTCGAGCGGCGACGGGCCGCGCGCGCGGGTAGGTGCGCGGCACACCTTCGCCGACAGCAACGCAAGCGCGCGCGTTCGAGGCGACCCCACAAAAGAAAAACGGCCCCGCACCGAAGCGCAGAGCCGTGTTCTCGATTCACTCGCTCAGAGGCGGCGATACACGCCGACGACTTTGCCGAGCAGCATCGTCGACTTGAAGTCAGAGGCGCGCACCAAGATCGGCGCCATCTGCGAGTTCGCCGGTTGGAAGCGAACGTAGTCGCGCTCGGGGTGGAAGTACTTCACCGTCGCTTCGTCACCGATCAGCGCGACCACGATGTCCCCGCGCTCGGCCGTCGATTGCTTCTTCACGAAGATGTAGTCGCCGCTCATGATGCCGGCTTCGATCATCGAGTCACCGGTGACGCGCAGGCCGAACACTTCACGCCCGCCCTTCACCAGCATGCGATCGACGCGCACGGTGTCGATCACGTTCTCTTCGGCCAAAAGCGGGAGGCCGGCAGCGACGCGGCCGAGCACCTGCACCTCGACCATGTCATCATCATTCGCCGGTTTGGCGGTGCTCGCGCTGTCCATGCCGGGGACGAGCTTGAGCGCGCGGCTCTTCATATCCTCCCGGCGCAGATAGCCTTTGCGCTCCAGGGCACGCAGGTGATCGTTCACCCCGTTCGTGGAACGAATGCCCATGTATTCGCCAATCTCCCGGAGCGTCGGCGGGTAACCGCGCTCTTCGATCGACTTGCGAATGAAATCTAGGGTTTGCTCTTGGCGTCCGGTCAAGCCTTGCATGGCGCTCGTAAGGTACTGAACAAGTGTGAAGACGTCAAATTGTGTGCGGCGTGCACAGAAGATTAGTTGAAAATGGTTGCAAGTCCAATAAGTTACAAAACAGTCCCTCGGCGCCCCTCAAGCCCTCCCGAACCAATCCAGAACCTTTCCACAGGGTTGTGCGCTCCTGATTTGGGTTCAGCGGTGACGTCGCGGAGCGCGCGGGTAGCTCGCCGTGAGTCGCTGATGAGAGAGAGGCGAGAACGAGAACGAGAAAACCGCCAAGGCGCCAAGTAGGGAGAGAAGTTCGCCAATTTTGGGGGGTGAGCGTGTCGAGTCGTTGAGCATGATGTGAGGTCGAATGCTCGGCGCGTGAGCGTTCAGAACGCGTGCGCGAAGGGCCGTCAGCCGCGTGCTTCGCTCTTTCGCGCCCAAGCGCGCGCGAAGGGCCGTCAGCCGCATGCACGGAGATAAAACAACACGCTTCGTGATACCCGACGGGGTGAAGCTTCAGCACTCGCGCGGCTGATCACGGTTCTAAAAAGCAGTCGGGACCTAACACGACCTGACCGAACAGGCGCCGGCTACGCGTGGGCTCGCGCGAGCGGCCAAACGCGTCGCGAGGCTCGCAGGCTCTTCGGAAAAGCGTCTTCCTGCGAATGTAAGGTGACGCGTAGGCCCGCTAGAACTTCCCTGAGATACTCAGAAAAGTCAGCTTATCCGTCGTCTCGCGCAACCGACCCAAGAGCATCCTGACGATGCTCCACAGGACTTCGTACGCGAGATCCTTGTGCAGGAAGAGCAAATCATCGAAGCCGTCTTTGGGGATGGCGAGGAGCTTGCAGCGCTCGTGCACGCGGGCGTCCGCGCTGCGCGGGGATTCGTCGAGCAGCGCCATCTCACCGAAGATTTGGCCGGGGCCGAGCACCGCGAGCGCTTCTTCACCCATTCCGGGTACGTCCCGGCTGATGCGCACTTTGCCTTCGAGGATGAGGTACAGCTTGTCGCCCGCATCGCCGTGCTGGAAGATCTTGGTGCCGATGGCGTGGCTCTCTTCCGTCGCCACTTTGGCGATGAGGTCGATGGCCTGCGGCTTGAGCCCGGCGAAGAGATCGATTTTCGCGAGCTGCTCGATGCGGTCGTTCATGGCGTGGGCTCGCGCGGGGCTTTTCGCTCCCGCCCGACTGAATTCGCCGGACTCTAGCCCGGAACCCCGGCCAAAGTGAAATCGCGTGCGCGCTCAGCGCACGAAATGCACGGTGAACGGCGCGGTCGACATCGTGATCGCGTTTCCGGCGAGATCGAGCGCGGGCGCGAACTGCTTCCGAAATGCACACGCGCGCGTCGCTTGTCCGAAACCATTGCCCGGATCCCTCAGGATCGTCACTGATTTCGCACGGCCGTCAGGGCCGACCGTCACGGTGAGCGAGACGACGGCGTTGTCGATGCCTTCGATGTCCGCCTCAGCCGGAAAGCCGCAATCATTCCAACCGCCGCCCATCGGCATCGCGGCTCGCGAGAGGTTCGAGCCTGCGGCGGAGGACACCGGACCCGGCGGCGCTTTGCCGACGCCCTCGGGTTTGGCGCGCACATCGCGCACGGCCGTCTTGCCGGTACCGTTCGCAGCCGTCACGCCGCCGGCGAAGCGATCGCCGTTTCCGCTCACGAAGCCGTCACCCGTGAGATCGACGGGCTCATTCGGATCCGGATCGGTCGTGAGCACTTTGCCGGCTTCGGCCGCGGCCGGCGCTGGTGGCGGCGTGCCGGGTGGTGGCGGCGCTGCCGCGATCGGCGGCGGCGTGGGCGCCTTCTCCGGTTCAGGGGGCGCCTCGGGCTCCGGCGGCGGAGGTGGAGGCGGCGGTGGTGGCTCGGTGTCGATGTCGATCTGCGTGTGCAGACGCTCGCGCACTTGAGCTTGCACGAGCACGGCGAAAGCGTGCACGCCGCCGAGCGTGGTCGCGGCTTTGAAGGCGACCACGCCGTGCACGCAGAGCGCACCGATGATGCCGAGCGCGACGCCGACGCGCACCGTGCGCTCGCCCAAGCCGAGCACGGGCTCGAGCGGATCGTAGCCGAATGCCGGCGCGTCCTCTGCGTCTCGGGCGATGGCGTTGCTCGTCATCGACGTGATCGACTCGTTACTTACCGGGTTGAGTTTCGACCGGGACGTTGCCCGCTTCGGACGGCGAGACCGCGAACGCGATTTTCGAGACGCCAGCGCGCTTCAACAAATCCAGCACGTGAATCACGCGACCGTGCTCCACTTTGCGGTCCGCGCGGATTACGGCGCGCAGATCCGCGTTCTTGGCCTTGGCTGTCTTGGCGAGCGGCGTGATCGCTTCATCGCTCGGCAGATCGCTGGAATCCACGCGAGTTTTGCCGTCCGCCGAGAGCTCGACCGAGAAGACCTGTTGCAAGGCCTCGCCGCTCGCGGCTTTCGGCAAATCCATCGGCATGCCTTGCGACACGATGATGCGCGCCGTCACCATGAAGATGATGAGCAGCACCAGCGTCACGTCCACGAGCGGCGTGACGTTGATGCCGGTGATCATCCCGTCATCGTCGTTTCTGGCGCCGCCGGCCATGGCTTATTCGTCCTCGCTGGCGGGCGCGGACTTCGCGCGGCCCTTCGCCGGCTTTTCGCTCGGCGGCGGCGCGGTGCCGGCTTCGACGCCCGCGAGGTACGACAAGAGCACGTGGCTCAGCGCATCCGTGTTCGCCAAGATCGAGCGCGCGATGCGCTGATAAAAGTTGAACATCGCGACCGCCGGGATCGCGACCACGAGGCCGACGGCCGTGGCCACGAGGGCCTCGGCGATGGCGGCCATCACTTGCTGCGGCGCGGCCGAAGACGCCGATTGCGCCGTCGTCATGCCCTGCTTGCCGAGCTGTTCGAACGCCTGCACGACGCCGATCACGGTGCCGAAGAGGCCGATGAACGGCGCGTTGTTCCCGAGCGTGCCGAGGTAAGCGAGCCGGCGTTCGAGCTTCATCTTCTGCAGCGCGGAGGCGCCTTGCATGGCTTCGTCCGCCGCTTTCATGCCGCGATCGGCTTCGCGCAGGCCCGCGACCACGACGGCAGCTTCCGCGCTGGGCGAGGCTTCCATCTTGCGAATGGCTTCTTCGGTGTCGCCGTTCCGGAGCAGGTTTCGGAGATCGGCGGCGAGCCGAGCGATGTCGTCACGCAGCGAGAAGTAGAACCAGCCGCGCTCGAGCATGATGGCGACGGAGATCACGCTGAGGAAAATCATCAGCCACATCACCCACGCCGCCCCGAAGCTCGTCATCAAGCCCTGCAGCCACTCAACCAGATTCATCCGCCAGATCCTTTGGGAAGTTCAGTCGCCACCAACGGGGCTTCCCGTAGCACAGATCGGCGGGGAAGCCTTCGAGCGTCGCCGCGCGAGCGGTTGGCGGCGAAGCCTGAGCGCGGGCTTCGCCGTGCGTCCGCTTGTGTACGTGGTCACCGCGCGGGTCAATAACCGGCTATGCGGCCAGGATATTCCCGTCCCACTCGGAGATTGGTGACGAGCTCGTCACAGCTCGTGCGGCATCAAATCGTACGGCGAGTGGAAGTATTGCTGTGGCGAGTACGCGCGCAGGCACGACACCCTGCGGGTGTAGATATCGGCGTACAGGTCGACCTGTAAACCGAAGCTGCTCATCTCGTTCTGCTCCTTCAAGAGCGGGCCCCAATACGGGTGGAAGCGCTGCGAGATGCGCTCGGAGAGCATGTCGTATTCCGTCGTGAGCGCGCGCAGCTCACCACGGACGCGCTCGAGCGCGCGCTTGGTGCGCGTGCGCTCGCCGTCTTCCTCGGCGTGTCCGTTCGTGCCGCCGACGCGCGAGAGCTCTTTGATGCGCGCTTGTTGGAAGCGCAGCTCGTCCTCCAGCTTGTTGCGCGCTTCTTCCAGGCTGCGCTGGCGCGAGAGGTCTTCGCTGCACGCTTCGTACGCGGCGATTTCCGCGTCGAGCTCTTGGATCACCATCAGCGTGTGCCAGGAAGATTCCTTCTTCGAGCGCAAGATGTCGCCGTAGATGTGATCGCCGACGTAGAGCACGCTCGAGCTGCGCATGCCCACGAGCCGCTCGAACTCTTCCAGGTTCCCGCCCTCGTACACTTTGCCGCGCTCGAGCTGACCGCGCACGGGCCGCAGCACGTCACCATCACGCTCCATCAGCGGGCGGCCGTCTTGAAAGAAGCGCGGCTTGCCCGCGGAGCAAATCACGAACTCGAAATAGTGACGCCACGAAGGATACTCGGGCATCACGTCCGCGAGCAGGTGCGTCATCACTTGGTCGGTGTAACCGAACGGCGAATTGGTCAGCAAAAAGAGCCGTTTTCCGCCGGAGCGCAGCTTGTGCAGCGTGCGCGCGAGCTCGACCTCGCGCTCGATGTACGCGCCGATCTCACCCGTGACTTTGGCGTATACAGCGCCTTCCGCGTGCGCTTCGTCGATCGAGGCGCGCACATCCGCGAAGAGCTTGTCGTAGTCGATGCGCTCGCCCTTCTTCTCCATCGCCTCGACGATCGCCGAGTAGCTCGTGACTTCACTCAGCGCGAACAGCGTGTCGATCCAGTGGTAGCGCGGCGTGTGCGGGCGAATGCGCTTGTCGTGATAGAGCGCAGCGATCTCTTCGTTCGGCAAGCGGCGCATGCCGTGGTAGCCGCGGTGCACGACCTTGTACCGATCCATCTTCAGCACGTGCCCGTAACGCTTGTCGACGAGCAGGCCGCGGATCGGAAAACGAATGTCGTACTCGAGGTTCTTCAGATACGCCGGGTAACCGCGGCGGATCATGCGCTCGATCGTGAGCTCGACGCTGAGCGTGTCCATCCGCTCTTGGCGGTAGATCGCGAGCGTGTAGTCCATATCGAACCCGATCCAATCGATGTTCGAGAAGCGCAGGTCGCGATTGACGAACACGCGATCGGGGCGTGCGATGCTGCGCGCAGTCGGCAGGCCCGAGCCAGGCGCGATCAGCGGCAAAGTGAGCTGCCGAGGATCGATCGGAACCGTCAGCGGCGGTGCGGGTAGAGAGGTTGGCTTGGGCACGGGGAGCGCGATGAATTCACGCCTCGCGTGAACACACAAACTCTGATTTTTTAACCGGGATTTGTCAACTTCACGCCGTGCCCCGAGACGATTCGGTCGACGCGCAGCAGAGGTCCGTGCTCCTCCCACCCGCCTTCGGTGGGGGCATTTTTCAAGAACCAGGGGGTGTCCAAATCCACGAACGAGACGCCGCCCATGCCCGCGGCGAGGCACGCCGAGACCGTCATCGCGAGCTTCGACTCGACCATGCCGCCGATCATCACCGCGAGCCCGGCGGCCTGTGCGCAGGCGATCATGTTCGCTGCTTCGAGCACGCCGCTCTTCATGATTTTGACGTTGATCACGTCGACCGCGCGCGCGGAAATCAACGTGACGACGTCGCTCGCGCTGCACGCGCTTTCATCGGCCGCGATGCGCGTGCCCGAGCGCTCGCGCACGCGCCTGAGGCCGTCGAGATCGAATTTGCCGCACGGTTGCTCGAAGAGCGAGACGCGCGCCTTCGCTTCACTGAGCGCGGCCAAGAGCTCGAGCGCTTCGTCGGCGTGAAATGCCGCGTTCGCGTCGAGCACGAGCTCTGCGTGCGGCGCCGCGCGCGTGATCGCGGCGAGCCGCGCGCGATCGTGCTCGAACGTCGTACCGCCGACTTTGATCTTCAATGTGCGAAAGCCGTTGTCGACGGCGCGGCGTGCGGCGAGCTCCGCGCTCTCGGGCGTGCCGGTCGTGATCGTGATGTCGCTCTGCAGCACGGGCTCCGCGCCGCCGAAGAACGACCACAAGGAGAGCCGCGAGCGGCGGCAGAGCGTGTCCAAGAAGGCGCTCTCGCACGCGGCACGCGCCGTCGGCACGTCCGGCAAGGCTTCGCGCAAGAACGCGGCAAACGGCCGAAAACGAGCGGCGTCGTGCGCGAGCAAGCCCGCGCGCGCTTCGCCCAAAGCCGCGAGCACGGCGCTTTGCGTCTCGCCGTTCACCGCGGGGAAAGGCGCCGCCTCGCCGAGGCCGATCGTGCCGTCGGACAGCGTGAGCGTGACGAGCACGTTGTTCGCGACGTGCTGGGCTCCGGTCGCGATGCCGAAGGGCTCGTTGAGCTCGATGTCGAGCGGTCGCATCGTTACATCCGCGATGGAAATCACTCTGCGAAGTTACACCGCAACGTGGAGTCCCGCGCGTCCGTTCGGCGCGACGCCTCCAAAAAATGGCATAAGCAACAAGCGATGCGTCCGCTCGGAATCCTGATCACCGGCGAGCCCGTGCCCGGCGCGCTCGCGGCGCGCGGCTCATTTCCGGACATGATTCGCGGCGTGGTCGGCGACGCTTGGTCCGGCGCGTGGGAAGAGATCGACGGTCGCGCGGAGCTGCCCGATGCGGCGCGTTTTTCGGGGCTGATCGTGACCGGGTCGTCGGCGAACGTGCCCACGCGCGAGCCCTGGATCCTCGAGCTCGAGCGTTACCTCGCGCGCGCGGTTTCGGCGCGCGTGCCCGTGTTCGGGATTTGCTTCGGCCATCAATTGCTCGGGCAAGCGCTCGGCGGCCTCGTGACGAAGAACCCGAAGGGCCGCGAAATCGGCACCGTCGCGGTCGAGCTGCTTGGTCGAGATGCGCTGCTCACGGGCGTGCGCGGCCCGCTCGACGCGAACATGACGCACGTCGATTCGGTCGTGAAATTGCCGCCCGGCGCCGAGGTGCTCGCCCGCACCGCGCTCGACGACCACGCCATGATCCGTTTTTCGGAGACGGCGTGGGGCGTGCAGTTTCACCCCGAGATGGACGCGGAAATCGTCGGGCACTACGTCGCGGCGCGCCGCGCTGCGCTACTCGAAGAGGGGCTCGATGCAGCGGCGATCGCGGCCGCGCTGGCCGATACGCCCGCGTCCGCCGCGATTTTGCGACGCTTCGCTGCCGCGCTCGCTGACACATGCTAGAAGCCCGCCGCGATGGGCTTCTCCTGCGGAATCGTTGGTCTGCCGAACGTCGGCAAAAGCACGCTCTTCAACTCGCTTTCGAACGCGAAGGCGGAAGCGGCAAACTTCCCCTTTTGCACGATCGAGCCGAACGTCGGCATCGTGGCAGTGCCGGACGCGCGCATCGCGGCGCTCTCGAAGCTGTACAGCTCCGAGCGCGAGGTGCCGACCAGCATCCGCTTCGTGGACATCGCCGGCCTCGTGCGCGGCGCGTCCAAGGGTGAAGGCCTCGGCAATCAGTTCCTCTCGCACATCCGCGAGGTCGATGCAGTCGCGCACGTCGTGCGCTGTTTCGAAGACGAGAACGTCGTGCACGTCGAAAATCGCGTCGACCCGGTCGCCGACATCGCCACGATTCAAACCGAGCTGTGCCTCAAAGATCTCGACACGGCGCAGAAGCGGCTCGATCGCGCGCGCAAGCAGGCTAAAGGCAACGACCCGGTCGAAAAGCTCGCAGCCGTCATGTGCGAGCGCCTCGTCGCTCACCTCGATAGCGGCAAGCCCGCGCGCTCGCTCGCGGTCGACGACAAAGAAGCGCCGATCCTGCGCGACATGCAGCTCCTCACTTCGAAGCGCATGTTCTACGTCGGCAACGTCGACGAAAATTCGCTCTCGAATCTGGGCGCGAACAAGCACTACCAAGCGCTCTTGAAATTCGCGGCCGAAGAAGGCTCGCTCGTCGTGCCGATCTGCGCGGCGCTCGAATCGCAAATCGCGGAGCTCGAGCCGGCGGATCGCCCGGAGTTTTTGGAGAGCGTCGGCTTGAAGGAACCCGGGCTCAACTCCGTCATCCGCACGGGTTACGAGCTGCTCGGTTTGATCACGTACCTCACCGCGGGCAAGCAAGAGACGCGCGCGTGGACGGTGCTCAAAGGCTCGACCGCGCCGCAAGCCGCCGGCGCGATTCACACTGACTTCGAACGCGGCTTCATCAAGGCCGAAGTCATCTGGTGGGAAGATCTCGTCGCGCTCGGCAGCGAAGCGAAATGCCGCGAAGCCGGCAAGCTCGCGATCGAAGGCCGCGACTACGTTGTGCGCGACGGAGATGTGATTCATTTCCGGTTTAATGTTTAGTTTGGGTTTTTGTTTTTCGGTGCGTTGCCCAGAGCGGTGCTGGGAAAAATCCGCGGGGGGCGTCGTAGAGAGCCTGAACGCTTCGAGCGGTGCTTGGCCGCTCACGCGGGTAGACGCGTAGCCGGCGCCTGTTCGGTCAGGTCGCGTTAGGTCCCGACTGCTTTTTAGAACCGTGATCAGCCGCGCGAGGGCTGCGCCTTTGTTTTATTTCCGTGCATGCGTCGCGTGGCGCTGGGCGCGCGCTTAGGCGCGAGAGAGGCGAGCGAGAGAAGCATGCGGCTGTTGGCGCTGGACGCGCGCTCGGGCGCGAAGGAGAGAGCGGAGCTTTAGTGCCGAAGCGCGAGTGCCCAGTGATGGAACGTTTCGACGGGGGCGGGGCCGCCGAGGTAGCCAGCGAAGCGTAGGGCCCAGACGAGGAGCGTCGCGGCGAGCAAGGTGAACGCGAGCACGGTCGCGGTGCGCGTCGCGAGCCACGGCTTCAAGTTGGGTTGCGGGCGTGGGCCGCGCACGTAGCCGAGCGCGGCGCTGCCGGCGACCCACGCGAACACCGGCGCGATCACGAACACGAGCGGGTGAAAATGCAGCGCGGTCGCGAAGTCGCCGTGAAGTAGCGCGAGCGTCGCGCGAGTGAGGCCGCAGCCGGGGCAGGGCACGCCGAGCACGCCTGCCATCGGGCACAGCGGGACGCCCGTCGCCGTGAGAACGGCAATCGCGCCGCCGAGCGCGAGCAGCGTGAACGCGCGCCGGATCGCGCCGCGATCGACGAGCTTCGAGTCTCCGGCGAGCCGTTCCACGTTCAAAGAGCCTACACCCACCGAGGCACGGCTTCCTGTCTCAGTCTCTCTCTTCCGTCTTTCGCGCCAGAGCGCGCGCGAAGGGCATTGGCCGGCTGCACGGAAACGAAACCTGACCGCACATCCCTGCTCGGCTCGGGATCTCGGCTCTCTCTCGCGCCAGAGCGCGCGCGAAGGGCTTGGGCCGGCTGCACGGAAATAAAACAACGAGACAGACTCGCGCGGCTGATCACGGTTTTAAAACGAGAGGCAGACCCAACACGACCTGACCGAACAGGCGCCCGTCGCGCAACGAAACACACGAGCGGCCAAGTGCCGCGAAAAGCGCAGGGCGAAAAAAATCAACAATTCGCGATTTCTCGCCGTTCAGCTGCTCCCCACAAAAGAACACGAGGCGCGTGCTCGAAAGCGCGCGCCTCGCGTTCAAACGCAGAGCTCGATCAACTCGCGGGCGGGAGCTGACCGCCGCCCGCTGCTTGCCAGACCTCGTTGAGGTCATTCGGGAAGAAGTAGAGGCCCAAGAGCAGGTACAGGATCGGGTTCGGCACCTGCGGATTCGGCACGCCCGCCAAACGTTTTGCCTCGAGCACTTTCTCCGGCAACTTCCACATCTCGATCAGGCTGAGGATCGGGATGATGAAAAAGATCGGGTTGATGTCGTTCTTTCCGCGGAATGCCTTGAGCTCGCTGAGCATGCCGAAGAACGCAAAGATGCCGTAGATGCCGCACGTGACGTAGCCGAGCACGAGCACCATGATGGGATTGCGGATCTTCCCGATCGGACCGCGTTGGCCGCCGCCGCCGTAGCCCGGGCCGCCCGCAGGAACGATCGGTGCGCCGGCGCCGTAGCCGCCGTATTGATCTTGCGGCGGAGTGAAGCCGCCGGGCGCGCCGTAGCCACCTTGCGGCGGACCGCCGTAACCACCTTGCGGTGCTGCGGGCGGACCACCGTAGCCACCTTGTGGCGGACCACCGTAGCCACCTTGCGGCGAGCCACCGGGGGGCGCGCCGTAACCACCTTGCGGCGGAGCACCGTAGCCGGCACCGGGTTGACCGGGCGTGCCGTAGCCGCCGGGCGGCGGACCATAAGGATCAGCCGGCGGCGCAGCGGGTGCAGGCGGAGCGCCGTACGGATTCGGTTGCGCGTAGGGATTGAAGCCCATGCCACCGGCATCGGCGACCATCGTGCCACCGAGCGGATTCACCGGTTGGTGTGCCGCGGGCGCGGGCGGAGGCGGCGTCGGATCTGCGGGCGGCGCGCCATAAGCGGGCGGAGCACCGAAGCCCGGTTGCGCGGGCGGCGGACCGAAGCCAGCGGGCGCGCCGGGTGGCGGACCGAAACCACCTGGAGCAGCGGGACCACCGGGCGGTGGACCGAAACCACCGGGCGCAGGCGCGCCGGGCGGCGGACCAAAACCTGCGGGTGCGCCAC
>FTCX01000149.1_pt1 | contig 14508 bp, 13 predicted proteins | sample 1639831 | NCBI WGS metagenome assembly FTCX01 (sample SAMEA3914869, study PRJEB12502) | metagenome | biome: forest; material: soil | place: USA | collected 2012-03-12 | depth 0.1 m
GTCACGGGCAAAGATCCGGGCCAGCATTACGAAGAGCTGCGCGCCGAGTTCGGCACTCCGTACTACACGCGCGTCGATCAACCCGCGACGCCGGCGCAGAAGAACTCGTTGAAGAAGCTTTCGCCCGAAGCGGTGAGCGCGAAAGAGCTCGCGGGCGAGCCGATCGTGAGCAAGCTCACGCGCGCGCCGGCGAACGCCGCCGCCATCGGCGGACTCAAGGTCGTGGCCGAAAATGGCTGGTTCGCAGCGCGCCCGTCCGGCACCGAGAACGTCTACAAGATCTACGCCGAGAGCTTCAAAGGCACGCAGCACCTCGACGAAATCTTGAGCGAGGCGCGAAAAATCGTGGGCGCGGCGCTGGGCGCCTGAAGCGCGCGAATCTTTTTTGACCCGCGGTCGCGGGCATTCCGGCACTCACGCGGAATGTCCGCAACGGGCCGCGCTTCGGGCAAAACTCTGCGAATCGTTACTACGCGTGAGGAGCGCGCGAGTTGCGTGCTTCTCCGAAGGAGTGTGCGCACGCCGCCAAAACTCGCTAGCATCGTTTCGCCGACTCGGGATTCGTAGCGCCCGACTGACGCTTTCGGAGGCTCGCGATGAAGAAGCTTGCTTTGATTTTGGCCGTGCCCGCCTTGTGTTTGGCCGCGCCTGCGTTCGCGCATTTCAATCTGCTTGCGCCGACACCGAACACGACGTCGACCGACGGCGGCATGGGCTCACCACCCTGCGGGGTTGGCACCGCATCCAACGTGATCACGCCGGTGATGGGCGGGCACACCATTCCGCTCAAGATCGACGAGTTCGTGGCGCACACCGGCTTTTATCGCGTCGCGCTGGTGCTCGATTCACCGTCGGAGCTGCCGGTCGACAACGTGGTGAAGGATTCGAAGGGCACCATCCTCCCGCCCTCGGGCAAGCCGAACGGCATCTCCGCGTCCGCCGACTTCGAAAATCCGCCGGTGTTTCCCGTGCTTCAAGACAACTTGTTTCCGCACCAAGCGAACGGCGAACAGATCTTCCAGATGGATCTGACGCTGCCCAACGTGACGTGCGAAAAGTGCACGCTGCAGGTGATCGAGTTCATGGAGGATCACCCCTTCAACACCGCCTCGCCGCCCGACACGGGGCCCGGCGGCGGCTATTTTTACCATCATTGCGCCGATCTGAAGATCACCGCGGATCCCGCGCTGCCGCCGTTCGGTGGCGGTGGCTCGAGCAGTACCGGCGCGGCTGGCGCGGTTGGTAGCGGCGGCGCGAGCGCGACCGGCGGCGCGGGAGCAAGCTCGAGCGTCGGCGCGGGCGGCGCGTCGACGACGGGCACGGCCGGGCAAAGCACCGTCATTGCCGGCGCGAGCGCCGGCGGTGCTTCGGCCAGCGGCGGCTCGGGCGTCACTGGTAGCGCTGGCGCGAGCACGCCCGCGTCGTCATCGTCGTCGAGTGACAGCGGCGGTTGTTCGTACGCGGCGGACCGCGCGGGATCTCGAGGCTTGCTCGCGCTGCTCGGGCTCGCCGGAGTGCTCGCGCTCGTGCGCCGTCGTCGCGCTCACTGAAGCGGCGCTTCGTGCGCGTCCAAATCCCAAGCGTGGAATGCGGCGAGCTCGTGCTTCGGCTTGTAGCGACCGGCTTGGTTTTCGATGCGTGCGGCGCTGACCGTCGGGTCGTGCGTGAAAAAGAGGTAATCGCCGCGCGCAGCAAAATCCGAAAAAAGTCCGGACTTTTCGTCGATCAGGTGCTCGGGATAGCGGTCGTAGCCCATCGTGATCGGCAAGTGCACCCAGGCGCGTCCGGGCACGAGGTCGGCCGCGAAGAACAAGCTCGCCGCGGAGCCACGCACGCGCGCGTGGAGCATGCCCGGCGTATGCCCGCTCGTTTCGACGAACTCCACGCGTTCGCCGAGTAGCTCGCGCAAGTCCGTGCTCGGCTCGACGAGGTCGAGCCGCGCGCTCTTGCGCAAGAGCGCGGGCAGCTCGGGAATGTAGGAAGCTCGGTCGCGCAAGTGCGGCTGCTCCGCGCGCGCGAACGCCTCGCGCCCGACGACGAAGCGCGCCTTCGGAAAGAGCAGCTCGAGCGGCGCGCCCGCGCGATACGGCGCGAGCAAGCCGCCCGCATGATCGAAATGCAAATGACTGAGCACGACGACGTCGATGTCTGCGTCCGAGAGCCCGAGCGCGTCGAGGGACGCGAGCAGCACGTGCTCGCTCTCGACCACGCCGTAGCGATCTTTGAGCTCGGGCGGGAAGAACGTGCCGATGCCGGTCTCGAATAGGATTTTTCGCGCGCCGTCGTCGAGCAAGAGCGCGCGGCAGGCGAGCGGAATGCGCCCGGCTTCGTCGGGTGGGAGCCAACGGCTCCACAGCGCGCGCGGCGCATTGCCGAACATCGCGCCGCCGTCGAGGCGCTGACTGTTGCCGAGGACCGAGCTCGCTTTCAGCATGTTCTTGAAGCCTGAATCTGCCTCATTCCGGCGCGCGGTGCATCCGCCGCAGGGGCGATGCTAAAAAGCAGGTCATGCCCGAAACGGTGTTCGACAAAATCCTGCGCGGCGAAATCCCGAGCCACAAGCTGTACGAAGACGAGCAAGTCTTCGCTTTCTTGGACATCGCGCCGCTCGCGTTCGGTCACGCGCTCGTGATTCCGAAGGAGCGCGCGCGCACGCTCGATCAATTGTCGGATGAATCGGCCGCGGCGATCGGCCGCGTGCTGCCGCGCTTGTGTCGCGCGATCAAGAAGCTTACCGGTGTCGAAGCGTTCAACGTGCTCGAGAACAACGAGCCGCTCGCGCACCAGGCCGTCTTCCACGTGCACTTCCACATCATCCCGAAGCCCGACGAAAAATCGGGCCTCGGGGTCGGCTGGCCTTCGGGGAAAATCGATCACGACGAGGCCGCGGCGTTCGCGGCCAAGGTCGTGAAAGAGCTCGCTGGCTGATTTCCGCGCCGGAGCTCAGCCCTTCTTCGCGCCGCGGTAGCGCTTGATCAGCGCGTTGGTCGAAGAGTCGTGCGAGAGCGCGGGCTCGCTCTTGCTCTCGAGCTCGCTCGCGATGCGCTTGGCCAGCACTTTACCGAGCTCCACGCCCCATTGGTCGAACGAGTTGATGCCCCAAATCACGCCTTGCACGAAGATCTTGTGCTCGTACAAAGCGACGAGCTTGCCGAGCATCGCGGGCGTGAGCTTGTCGCACAACATCGTGTTGGTCGGGCGATTGCCGGGGAAGCTCTTGTGCGCGACGAGCGCCGCAGGCACGCCTTCTTTCGCGACCTCGGCTTCGGTCTTGCCGAACGCGAGCGCCTCGGTTTGGGCGAAGAAGTTCGCCATCAGCAGATCGTGATGCGAGCCAATCGGGTTCAAGCTCTCGTTGAAACCGATGAAGTCACAGGGGATGAGCTTCGTGCCTTGGTGGATCAATTGGTAGAACGCGTGCTGGCCGTTCGTGCCGGGTTGACCCCACAGAATCGGTCCGGTCTGCACATCGACGGCTTCACCCCCGAGGGTGACGCGCTTGCCGTTCGACTCCATGTCGAGCTGCTGCAGGTACGCGCTGAAGCGCGCGAGGTACTGATCGTACGGCAAGACCGCGATCGTCTCGGCGCCGTAGAAATCATTGTACCAAATGCCGATCAGGCCGAGCAAAACCGGCAGATTCTGCGCGAACGGCGCGGTGCGGAAATGCTCGTCCATCGCGTGGAATCCGCCGAGCATTTCGCGGAAGGCTTCCCCGCCGATCGCGATCATCAGCGAAAGACCGACTGCCGAGTCGTAGGAATAGCGCCCGCCGACCCAATCCCAGAACCCGAACATGTTCTCGGTGTCGATGCCGAACTTCGCGACCTCTTCCGCGTTCGTCGACACGGCGACGAAGTGCTTCTTCACCGCCTCTTGTGATTTGAGCTTGGCCAGCGACCAATCACGCGCGGTCTTCGCGTTGCCGAGCGTCTCGAGCGTCGTGAAGGTCTTGGAGCAAACGATGAAGAGTGTCTCTTCCGGATCCAAGTCGTGCGTCGCTTCGGCGAAGTCGGTCGCATCGACGTTCGAGACGAAGCGGAACGTCAGCTGGCGCGCGCTGTAAAAACGCAGCGCCTCCGTCGCCATGTACGGCCCCAAATCCGAGCCGCCGATGCCGATGTTGACGACGTTCTTGATCGCCTTGCCGGTGTGACCTTTCCACTCGCCCTTGCGCAAGCGCTCGGCGAACGCCGCCATTTTATCGAGCACGGCGTGCACTTCCGGCACCACGTTCTTGCCATCGACCAGGATCGAGGCGTTCTTCGGCGCGCGCAGGGCGGTGTGCAGCACGGCGCGGTTCTCGGTCGTATTGATCTTTTGCCCGGAGAACATCGCGTCGATCTTCTGCTTCAAACCGACGGCTTCGGTCAGCGCGAAGAGCCCCTTCACGGTTTCGTCCGTGATGCGGTTCTTCGAGTAATCGAGATAGATGCCGAGCGCCTCGGCGTGGAAGCGTTCGGCGCGTCCAGGATCAGCCGCGAACAAATCGCGCAGGTGCTGAGTCTTGGTGGCCTCGTAGTGAGCTTTGAGGGTTTGCCATTCGGGGCGAGCGGTGACTTTGGTTTCGGACATGGTTCTTTCTCGGCTCGTGTGGAGGGATTCGCGCCGGGAGACTTTCGGGGGCGACCCCGCTGCCGTCAAGGCACCGCGCGGGAACCCGTATTCCGCGCCGTCGCGGGTAAGAGCGAGCGCGCGCGATCAGGCATCATTCCAGGCCGGTCAGCTCGAGATCGGCGATCAGCGGCAGATGATCGGAGGCCTGCTTTGCCAGCCTCGAACGCGGCACGCTGGTGTGACGCGCGCGCAAATCTCCGCGCACGAAAATGCCATCCAAAGGCCGCATCGGCAGATAAGCCGGAAACGTATTGATCAGCGTGCCGGAGCGCGCAAACCCGGCGGGTTGTAAATAGCGCGGTCCGAGCGAGCCCCACACATCGTTCAAATCACCCGCCAGCACGATCGGCGTCCTGCGTTGCAAATGCGCGAAGGGGTGCGACGCGAGAAAACGTTCGAGCTGCTGGCCGCGCTCGGAGCCCGCAAGCCCGAGGTGCATGTTCACGAGCACGAGGCTGCGCGTGTGCTCACCCGCTTGCACGTGCGCGCGCGCCGTCATCGCGCCGCGCTTCTTGCGCGAGCCGATGGTCAAGTCGACGCGGCTCGCGTCACTGAGCGGCCACTTGCTCAAGATCGCGTTGCCGTACCCACCCATGCGAAAGCGATGCTCGGGACCGAACGCGAGGTGCGGCATGCCGAGCGCCTCGGCGAGCGCTGACGGCTGATCGTGGAAGTGCGAGCGCGGCATGTCTTCCGACACCTCTTGCAAGAGCGCGACGTCCGGCGCGAGGTGCTGCAGGAGCTCCACCACGCGCTCGATGCGATAGCGCCGATCGACCCCGCCGATGCCTTTGTGGATGTTCCAGCTCACGACTCGAAATTGCATGCGGTGTTCTGCCGAAAGGTGGGCGCAGCGCCCGAGCTTAACGTTTGTGCTCGCCAGTGATGCGAAATTCAGGCCGTTTCCGCACTGTCCCGCGAGCCAAACGCCGACCGCGCGCGCGCTGCGCTAAGCTTCTCGCGATGCACGTGCGCGCGTTCTCCGTCCGATGACCGATTCGCTCCCGGATTTTCAAGGCACGACGATAGCGGGGCGCTACCTCGTCGAACGCCTCATCGGTCAGGGTGGGATGGGCACCGTGTGGGCGGGCAGGCACGTCACGCTCGATCAACTCGTGGCGATCAAGTTCGTGCACCCGAAGCTCGCGGGCAGCGCAGAGGCATTGAGGCGTTTCGACACCGAGGCGAAAGCTGCCGCGCGCATCAAGAGCCGTCACGCGGTCGCGGTTTACGATCACGGGGTCACCGAAGCGGGACAGCCCTACATCGTGATGGAATACCTCGAGGGTGAATCGCTCGAGCAAGCCATCGCGCGTCGTGGCAAATTGCCTCTGAACGAGGTCGCGGAAATCGTGCAGCAAGCGGCGCGCGCGTTGAACACCGCGCACGCCGCCGGCATCGTTCATCGCGACCTCAAGCCCGACAACATTTTCTTGGCGCGCGACAGCGAAGCCACCGCGCGCGGCTACTCGGTCAAGCTCGTCGATTTCGGGATCGCGAAGATCGTGCACGATGAAGCCGCGGGCGGCGCTTCCGCGACCCAGGCCGGCATGGTCCTCGGCACGCCGCATTACATGAGCCCGGAGTCGCTCACGTCGAGCGCGCCGGTCAGCGTCGCGTCGGACATTTGGTCGCTCGGCGCGTGCACGTTCTCCGCGGTGTGCGGGCGCGTTCCGTTCGAAGGCGAAGCGATCGGCGACGTCGTGCTCAAAGTCTGCGCTTCGCCGCTGCCCGTGCCGTCGCAAATCCAGCCGTCGCTGCCGAAATCGTTCGATGCTTGGTTCGAGCGCGCGTGCTCGCGCGATCCGAAAAAACGCTTCACGACGGTCGCCGAGCTCGCGGACGCGCTCACGCGCCTCGACGAGTGGGCGCGCGCGCAACGCGAGCACGTCCTCTACGAGATTCGGCCGATGGCGCCGAGCATCGTCGACGGCGCCGAGCTCGAGATTCAGCCTTCTGGGCGTGCGCGCGCGATCGCCGGCATGCTCATCGGCGCATCCTTGATGCTCGGTGTGCTCGGCTTCTACGTGTTCCGGCGCACCCGCGAGGCTGACGAAATGATGCGCCAGGCCGCGGCCAGCGCGGCCGCGGTGGTCGAGGCCGAAAATGCCCGCAAATTGCGCGAGGCCGACAAGCAATTCTGGGCTTCGGACGCCGGCTCCTCGGCCCAGGATGCGGGCGCCGCGCCGGCAATGCGCCGCCCAGCGGCAAAAAAGAAACGCCACGCCGAGCCGCCGCATCCTTGAAGCTCGGCGCGCGCGGCCGACTCGCCGGGCTTGCACGCTAGTGATATAGAAGCCGCCACTCCGGCTTTTTTTCAGAGGATGCGAGAGATGATCGACGACGTTTTGAACGAGCTTCGCCAAGCAATCGAGAAATCGAAGGAGTCGCTGCGCCGCGAAGCCGCGAAGCTCCGCACCGGTCGCGCGCATCCCTCGATGCTCGACTCGATTCGCGTCGAGTACTACGGCCAGAGCACGCCGCTCGGGCAGATGTCGACGGTGTCCGTGCCCGAGCCGCGCTTGCTCACGGTCAAGCCGTGGGACAAATCGCAAGTCAAAGCCGCCGAGAAGGCGCTGCGCGAATCCGATCTCGGCCTCAATCCGCAAGTCGACGGCGACCTGATTCGCATTCCGATCCCGCCGCTGAGCGAAGAGCGCCGCAAGGATCTCGTGAAGATCGCGAAGAAGGACGGCGAAGAGTGCAAGGTGAGCGTGCGCAAAGCGCGCCACGAAGCGCTCGACATGCTGAGCGAGCTGAAAGAAGCCGGCGACGTCAGCGAGGATGAAGTCGAGCGCGCCAAGAAGAAGGTCGAAGAGATCATGGCCGAGGCCGGCCAGGCGATCGACCACATCATCCAAGTGAAAGAGAAAGAGATCCTGGCGATCTGAGATCGTGTCGAGTGCGTGGTTCGGGGCGCGAAGATCGAAGATCTTGAAGGTGCCCCCGACCCGTCCGTGCTCGCTTGCTGCGCAAGCTGCGCGGCCAGGGACAGCGCCCAAATCGCCCGCGAGAGCGGGCTCAGGGGGTGGTATCAGCGCCAGAGATCGTAGTTGAATCATCAACTGAGCTCGCGGCGCCCTTCGTCTGATCGAGCGGACAACGCGCACGCGGCGCGGGCAATGAAGCGCCGCGCGGCCGTCCCCGAAGGTCGCTCGCTTGACAGCCCTGAACCGGCATGAAATCGTGGCCTTTGCTCTCGATGATGGCTCTTCCATCCACGATTCAGGGAACCCACCCATGCGTGCCGTAGCGGCCGGCGTCACGGACGTTGGGCTCCAACGCGATCACAACGAAGATAGCTTCGCGATCCTCGAGGAGCACACGCTCTACATCGTGGCGGATGGGATGGGCGGTCACCGCGCGGGCGATGTCGCGAGCAAGCTCGCGACCGAAGCAATCGTGGATTTTTTCCGCGCCACCGCGACCGAAGATTTCACTTGGCCGTTCCACTTCGATTCGCGCTTGTCCGAAGAAGAGAATCGGCTGCTCACCGGCATTCGCATCGCGAACCGGCAGATCGTGGATCGCAGCGCGCGCTCGCGCGAGTACCACGGCATGGGCACGACGGTCGTCGGCTGTCTGTTCAGCTCGCGCAAGAAGAAGATGTACATCGGGCACGTCGGCGACAGCCGCGCGTACCGCGTGCGCGGCGGCCAGATCAAACAGATGACGCGCGATCACTCGCTCGTGAACGACTATTTGCTCGCGATGCCCGAGCTCACGGAAGAGCAACGCAGTGAGCTGCCGAAGAACGTGATCACGCGCGCGCTCGGCATGCAAGAGCACGTCTCGGTCGATCTGCAGGCGGATGACGCGCAGGTCGGTGATGCCTACGTGCTTTGCTCGGACGGCTTGAGCGGCATGATCGAGGACGACGAGATCCTCGCGCTCGTGCAATCAGGCACAGAGCTGAACGATGTTTGTCGCAAGCTCATCGCGCTGGCGAACGAGCACGGCGGTGAAGACAACATCACGGCCGTCGTCGTGCGCATCGATGCCGGCGGTGACGATAGCCTCTCGGACACGCTGCCCACGCCCGCGGTGGTGCGCCCGCAAATGGCGTCCGTGCCCGACGTGACCGCAGATACGCCGCCCGCCGGCGTGGTCGCGCCCAAGCTCGATCCCAACAAGAAGGGCTGAGCGAGCAGCTCACAAAACGGCTGCGGGCCGCCGAATCGGCAGCCCGCAGCGTGCGATCGTCCGGCGCGAAGCGCTCAGGAGCCGTCGCAGTTTTCGAACACGATCGTGCTGTTCGACCCAATGCCGCACAGACCCGAAGGAGGCGAGGCGATCGACGGACAGGAGAACGTCGCCCAGATGCTGCCGCCTTTGACTTGATTCTGGAGCACCTGAATCGTGCAGCTCGCCGTGCTGTCGAAGTTGGCTGACAAGTCCGGCGTGTACACGCTGACATCCGCGGTGCCCGCGCCGTTCGTCACGGTGCCGTTCGTGAACTGCACCGAGATCGCCTGACCTTCGGTCGTGACTGCGCTGACGGTGCCCGAGAAGGTGAAGGTGCCACCGCCGCCTTTGACCGAGCAGCTGATCTTCGCGCCGCTTTGCCCGCTGATCACGCTCTGCCCGGGATCGACGCTCGACGGCGGCGCTGGCTTGTTGGTCTTCGGGTCGTTCGCGCCGACTTGGTACTCGTGCACGACTGGACACGTCATCTGATCCACGTGCACCACTGGCTGCGTGACGGACAGTGTCACTGCAGCCTGCGCCGGCGGTGGTACCGGGTCACTGCAACCAAGCGCCGCGAGCAGGGGAGCAGCCACAATCGACCAGCGCGGGTAAGCGTTCATCATGAGAGCAATTCCTCCGAATGCCTCATCATACCCGACTCTTGCCGGCGCCTCGCTTTTTCTCGGCGCCTTTGCGCGCGCCCGCGCGGCGGCAAGTTTGCCACCTACCTCACCGCAAGGACATTGCGGTGAGGTCTGGCGTTACGGGGTGAGTGACGGGGATCGAACCCGCGACAACCGGAGCCACAATCCAGTGCTCTACCACTGAGCTACACCCACCGTAGGTGGCACGGCAACGGGCCTGGTCGGACCGTCGACGCAGCGGGTATCTAGCTCACCTTGGGGGGCTCGAGCAACCGGAGTGTGCGTCTATTTCTCAACCCAGCTTCCAAAGTTCCGCCGCGGCTGCGGCCGCGCGCTCCAAATCGCGCTCGTGCGCCGCCCAGAGCTCCGTGGCCGGGATGTGAGTCAGTGGACCTTCGTCCAAACCTTCGAGAGCCGCGGCGAGCGAGCCGCCGAGTCCCGTCAAATCATAGCCGCCTTCGAGCAAAAGGCCGACCGGCGCGGAGCGCTCGAGCGCGCCGAGCGTGCGCCGCACCAGCTGTTTGAAACCCAGGTCGGTCATCTCCATTTGCGCGAGCGGATCGCGATGATGCGCGTCGAAGCCTGCGCTGAAGAGCAAGAGCTCGGGGCGGTAGCTCTCGAGCACGGGGGCGACGATGCGCTCGATGGCTGCGCCGTAGACCGCGTCATCGGCGCCCGCCGAAAGCGGGACGTTCACGGTGTAGCCGCGGCCATCTCCGCGGCCCGTCTCTTCCGCGGCGCCGCTGCCGGGATAGAACGGAAATTGGTGCAACGAGACGTAAAGCACCGACGGGTCGGCGTAGAACATCTCTTGGGTGCCGTTGCCGTGGTGGACGTCGAAGTCCACGATCGCGATTCGCTCCACGCCGCGCGCACGCGCGTGGGCCGCTGCGACTGCGACGTTGTTGAGCAAGCAAAAGCCCATCGCGGCATCGGGCCGCGCGTGATGTCCGGGCGGGCGCACGAGCGCGACGCCGAGCTCCGCGCTGCCGTCGAGCAACGCATCCGTCAGCACGACGGCAGCGCCGCTCGCCGTGCGCGCCGCTTCCACCGACGCGGGCGTGTAATAAGTATCCGCGTCGAAGTAACCCGAGCGGCCGGCCACCTGGTCAAGCTCTTTCAGATAGCGTTCGCTGTGCACGCGCGCGATCTCGTCGTCAGTCGCGCGGCGAGCGCGCAGCTCGACTCGCGCTCGCTTGAGCTCCGCGCGTGCGACCGCCGCGCGCGCCGCATGTAAGCGTTCGGCCCGCTCCGGGTGCCCGGCAGGAGCAACGTGCTCAGCGAACAGCGGATCATCGACCAAACCGATCGGTCGCTGTCGCTCCCCGTCAGCGACGCTTGCACGCTCATGGCTGAGCTCGCCGGTGGGCGATGTAGGCGAGGGCGCGCGAGGAGATGAAGGGGCTGAACGCGGAGGCTCGGTCATGGCTTGGGCTCAAAGGCCGATTGTGCTTCGAACTTTCGGAGTTTAGCTCTGCTGTGACTAGTAGTACCGTCTGACCCAAAGCGCCCGCGGGCGTTTTCCGCTGAAGTCGGCCACACCCCATCCCCCGGGGTGATCGAGCCAAAGGGGCCTCAGGATGCGTTCAAAGATCATCATTGTAAACGCCGGTATCGTGATTGTCGTCGCCATCTTGACGTACGTGCTTCTGCGCACGTCGTTGGTCGACGTGGTCGCCAATCAGGCCGAGCGCAAACGTGAGGTGGCCCAGGCGCTCCGCGCTGCCAACGCGCAACTGGCGCTCGATGCGCTGCGCATGGAGCGCTGGCTCGAGAGCAACGCCACCGCTCCTTCGGTGCACGCCGTTCTCTCGGGCGGCACCGCCGACGCGCGCAGCGAAGCTGCAACGGCCGAGACGAACCGCTTGCGCGACGCCGCCGTGAGCGAGCCGACCTTCGCGAAAATGGCGCCTTCTTTGGTGCTCATCGTGGACGCGCAAGGCATCGTGGTCGGGCGCAACGGCTCGGCGCTGATGCGCGGCGAGAACGTCGCTGCGGCGTATCCGTCGCTGACCGAGTCGTTGAAGAGCGGGCACACCGCGAGCGCGATTTGGCTGAACCACAAGCGCCAAGAGCAAATGCTCACGAGCTACGCGCCGATCCGCGGCGACAACGGCACGGTGCTCGGCGCGCTGGTCGTCGGTACGCCGCTCAACGACGAGCGCCTCACCCGCACGAGTGATTTGACGAGCGGTCACAAGCTGCTGCTCGACGTGATCGGTGATTCCGTCGAAGTCGTCGCCGATAGCGGCGCCCCGCCGGACATCGTCTCGACCGCAGGTCAGGGCAACGTCGTTACCGCAGCGAAACAGGCGCTCGCGTCCGGCGGCGTGGTCACCGTCGACGCGACCGCGGGCGGCCAACTCTTCGGCGCGATTCCGCTCGACGGCTATGGCGGCGAGCAAAAGGGCGTGATCATCGCCGCGGTTCCGGCGTCTCTCGTCGATAGCTTGGGTGGGCTGCTCTGGCCGGTGTTCGCCGTCGCGGGGCTCGGCGTGCTCCTCGTGATCGTCGGCGGCGTGCTGCTCGGCAACTACATCTCGGGCCCGATCTCGGAGCTCGAAGACGGCCTGCTCGCGATCATCAACGGCAACTCCGATCTGCGCTTCCAGCTCGAGCACGAAGAGCTCGGCGGTTTGGTGTTCCGCATCAACTCGCTGCTCAACGCCTTGATGGGCGTCGCCGAAGATACGACGGATGAACAAGGTCGTCCTTCGCAAGGGCCGAGCGCGCGTGATTTCCAAGAAGCGCTCTCGGTCGAAGACACGTCGTCGAGTCAGGTCGATCCGAGCGCAGCTGCGGCGCTCGCTGCGGAAAACGCGGACACGTACTATCGCCGCCTGTATAACGAGTACATCGCCGCGAAGCGCCAGCTCGGAGAGCCGGTGGATCACATCACGTTCGATGCCTTCATCGGCCGCATTCGCGCGAGCGAGGCGGAGACCTCGCAAAAGCAGGGCCGCCCGGTGCGATATCAAGTGCAGCTCCGCGGGAACGCAGTGGTCTTGATCGCCGTCCCGCTGCCCTGATTTCTCGGCCGAGTAGGCTCCAAACGAGCGGGTGCGTCCAAACGGGCGGCCCGCTCGTTCGCGTTTCGCGGGGACGATCCCGCGGACGCAGCGAGTTCAGCTGGGACGAAGCGGCATTTCGAGCTATATGCCCGAGTCCGGCGCGGACGGCCGTCAGCCGGTGAAGCACCCCTTCGGGTGTCACGAAGCGCGTCATCCAAAATGGGTATTTTCGATTTTCTAGGCAAGAAGAAGAGTGATCAGCCGCCGCGCACGTCTCCGAAAGAGATCGCGCGCCTCGAGCGACTCTTGGCTAACAAGCTCTCGCAGAATTTCGATCGTCAGGAAGCCATTCAAGAGCTCGGTCGCATGGGCACCGCGCCCGCTGCGGCCGCGCTGCTCAAGCGCTTCGATTGGGTGCTCGATCCTTCGATCACGGATCAGGAAGAAAAAGAGCAGTGCGTCGAGGGGATCGTGGCTGCGGGTGAAGATGCGCTCGAGCCAATCCGCGAGTACTGCAAGAAGGCGGAGAGCCTGACTTGGCCGCTGAAGGTGCTGCGCGCGATCGTGAAAGACGATCAGCAAGCCGCCGATGAGCTGCTCAGTATTTTGGATCAGTTCGACACCGAGTACGTGCGCAACGCGGAGCCCAAAGTGCAGCTCGTGCAAGCGCTCGAAGCCTACAAGTCGGATGAGGTTCGCGTCGCGGTCGAGCCGTTCCTCGCGGACATGAGCGAACCGGTGCGCTTCACGGCGGTGACGACGCTGTTCGCTCTCGACAATCCCGCGAGCGTGCCGTCATTGCTCGATGCGCTCTCGAACGAGGAGTCGCGGCGCGTGCAGAACCGCATCGGACAAGGGCTGGCCGAACGCGGTTGGGAAATTCCGAGCGAGCTCGCCGCCGCGGCGACCAAGGCCCTGCCTCCGGGCTACGGCGTCGCGAACGGCCGCGTGCAAAAGCTCGGTTGAATCGGCGCTGCCTCGAGTGACGGAGCCGACGCGCTTCGCCACTCGGGACAAGCGCAAGCGCGAGACAAAACGAAAACGCCCTGCCGGTTGGCAGGGCGTTTTGCATTTCACGTCTAACTGACGCTTACTCGCTGACGCGGTAATCGAACGGCAGGTAGATGTTGTACGAGAGGCTCAAGATCGGCGTGATGTTGAAGCGACGGTCCGCATCCGTGATCTTGTTGTCCGGGAACTTCCCATCCTTGCCGCCACCCGCGGTGTCGAAACCACCGGAGTTGATCGAGAAGGGCAGGAGGCGACCTTCGAACCCGAGCGCGCTCCACTTGTTGATGTAGAACGTCAAACCGAGACCGACCGTCGGAGCGATCGCGACGCGCGATGCCGTCGCGTAGTTGCCGATGCACGGATCGCCAGCCGTACCCGCACAGTTCTTGCGCTCGGTGACGCCGATGAAGGCGGGACCACCGAAGAAGTACAAATCCGTATCCAGGTAGATGCTCTGGAACAGCGCGAGCTTGCCGCGGAACGGAACCGCCGTGAGCTGCGGGGCGACCACCCAATCGATGCCGCCGAGCTGCTTCGAGAAGTTCGGACCCAGGTTCGTCTGAGTCAGACGAGTGTCGAGCGGAATCGGCTGGCCAGCGGCCTTGGCAGCCGCAGCGGTCGCTTGGCGGCTTTCGTTCACGCTTTGCACTTGATCCGTCAAGTACGTGTCACTGCGGAGGACGCTGCCGAGCGCGCCCCACGCACCGAACCCGAGCCAGTCCGTGAAGTTGTAGTTCAGCCGCGCGCCGAGCAAAATCGTGCGCTGGTATTCATCCAAGAGGGTGAACGATACCTCGGGCGCGATCTCGAAGCGGCCTTGCCGGTGAAGGCGTAGCTTGCGCACAGCCGGCGCGCCTGCGAGCGGACCGGTGAGCAAGATCTGCTGTGCGTGTGCACTCTCGGTGAAGGCAAACAGCGCGAGCGCTGCGGCTAGCATTGTCACCAGCCGCTGGAAGGTCTTCTGTTTCGTGGTCGTCATGCCTCGCCCTTTGCCCATCACTTCGGCAACCGGTAGTCGAACGAGAACGGGAGGAAAA
>FTCX01000306.1_pt1 | contig 14437 bp, 9 predicted proteins | sample 1639831 | NCBI WGS metagenome assembly FTCX01 (sample SAMEA3914869, study PRJEB12502) | metagenome | biome: forest; material: soil | place: USA | collected 2012-03-12 | depth 0.1 m
GATATTTCTCTGCTCCCTCGAACACTGAGGAGGTCGGCCGGAGAAAATACATGATCAAGACCTATGGCTTCTGCGTCGCGCTCGTGCTCGCCGCGTGCAGCAGCAGTAGCAACGGTACGACGACTAGCACGCCGAGCGCTGGCGCTGCGGGCATGATGAATGGCGGCGCGGGCGCGAGCAACGCAGGCGCCGCGAATGGCGGCAGCGCGGGCGCAGCCGGAGCGCACAGCGGCGGCAGCGCCGGGCTCGCCGGAACGGGCGGCGCGAGCGGCGCTGCAGGCAGCGCGGGCAGCGGTGGTGCCGCGGGCGCCGGCACGGTCGGGAACTGCACGCCACCCACCGACATCTACTCACCCATCGAAAAACTCAGCCTCACGGGTTGTGTCGATCCGACCGATCCGCGCAAACCGATCGCGAGCGCGGTGAGCTACGAGGTGAACAGCCCGCTTTGGTCGGACTCGGCGGACAAAGAGCGCGCGTTCATCTTGCCTGCGGGCCAAAAGATCCACGTGCGTGATTGCGTCGCGACGCCGAGCGATTGTCCTGCGGGCATCGCCGATAACGGACGTTGGGATTTTCCGATCGGCACCGTGATGGTCAAGATCTTCGAGTTCGACGACAAGCTCGTCGAGACGCGCCTGCTCATGCGCCAGCAATCCGGCGATTGGATTGGCTACAATTACCAGTGGAACGAAGCGCAGACCGAAGCCACGATCGTGGACGGCGATCGCGCCGAGGCGATGTTCAACACCGGCACGCGCACCGTGGATTGGCACTATCCGAGCCGCAAAGATTGCCTCGATTGCCACACCGCGCAGTCGGGCTCGACGCTCGGCCCGGAGACGGCGCAAATGAATCGCGTCGTCGGCGGCACGAATCAGATCGACAAATTCACGACCCTCGGTTTGTTCGAGACGCCGCCGCCGAAGCCGTACAAGGCCGCGCTCGTCACGCCGTATCCCGGTCAAATGGGGAGCCCTGCCGCGGGCGCCACCACCGAGCAAGAAGCGCGCTCGTACTTGCACGCGAACTGCGCGTTCTGTCATCGCCCCGACGGCCTCTTCCCGAACTTCGATTTCCGCTACGACACCGCGTTCAAGGACATGAAGATCTGCAACGCGATGGCGATGCAAGGCACCGTCGGCACCAGCACCTCGACCACGATCCTCTCGCCCGGCCACGCGATGGATTCGGTGATGTGGCAGCGCATGAATCAAGCCGATCCCGACAACGGCCGCATGCCACAAATCGGCTCCTACGCGATCGACACGAACGCCGTCACCCTCGTGGGTAATTGGATCAACGCCATCACCTCGTGTCCGTGAAGAGAGAATTCACCGCCAAGACGCCAAGTCCCCTAAGGCCGCCGAGGTTTTTGGGTTCAGCGGTTCGTGACATTCCATGCACTGGTAGCTCGCAGCCAGTCGATGTGCGAGCTACCCGCGCGCTGAAGAGCCGTCCGCGCTGAACCCCAAGAAACTCGGCGTTCTTGGGGCTCTCTGCGTCTTGGCGGTGAAATCAGGGAGTCGTGATTAGTTGTGCACGGACCAGCTGCACAGATGCGCTTGGCCGGCCGCATCACCCGCGGCGATGATGTGGCCGTTCGCGACGATGAGCGAGGTGAAGGCGTGCACGCCGGCGCAGGTGCCGGTGCCGCCGTCGAACACGACGTTGCCGGTTTCGCCGTCGAAGCCGTTGAGCTTCGAGCCGTTCATCACCCACACGATGGGATCGGCGTTGGCGCTGCTGCTGCTCGTGGAGATGGGCGAGCGGTGAATCGTGCTGCCGTCAGTGCCGATCTTGGCGCACCACGCCATCTTCGGCATCGGCGGCGCGCCGGGCGTGAACACGATCGACATCACGCTGCCGTCGTTCATGCCGACGGGGCTCGGGCATTGCGAGCCTTGGCCGGTGACGAGCGCGGCGTGGACGCCGGAGGTCGAGGTGTACGCGGTGGGCGAGGTGTACACCGAGGCAGCGGTCGTGGCCGCGACCGCCATGTCCGCGAATTGGCCGAGCGAAGCGCCGAGGTTCGTCGGATCCACGAAGTAGACGCGGCCCGGCTTCGCGGGCGCGACGAGCACGTTCGCCGGCGTCGAGCCCGGCACCGCGACGACGGTCGGGCTGCTGGAGCCGAAATCGAGATCGTTCGAGTTCATCGGCGTGGCCCATTCGGCGGTGGGATAAAACATGTCCTTCGCGTCGCGTGTGGCCGTGCCGAGGCCGGTGACGCGGATGATCTCTTCGCTATCGCTGTTCGTGTGATCGCCGCTCGCGCCGGAGTTGCCAGTCACCGCGAACACGCCGGTGCCGTCCGAAGGCAGCCCCGCGGCGGCCCAAATGCCGGCTTGGCGATCGAGCGTCGCCCACGCGCCGGCTTGCGTCGGATCGCTCGCTTTCACGCCGGTGACCCAGCCGTGATAGTTGCCTTGATCGCCGCAGTAGCCGCCGAACGCGACGTAGACCACGCCGCCGACGAGCGAGAGCGCGCTGCGCTGATTCTGCACGTCCGACTCCATCGTGAGCGTGCCGCCGTTCGCTTTGATCGTCGAGAGATCGACGGGCCAGCCGCCCGCGACTTCCATGCCGGTGTCCGCATTCAAAGCGTGCAGCTCGTGGTTGTTCTTCGCGGCCATGCCGCCGACGACGTAGATCGTGCGCGTGGTCGCGTCGATCACGGGCGTGCTGATGATGCCGTGATGCGCGGGCGTGCCGCACTGCCCGGCCGCGTCGCGGAACACGCCGATGTTGTGCTTCCACACGAGCGCGCCTGTCGTTTCGTCGAACGCGTACACGTCATTCTGCGTCGTGACCGCGATGTATTCGCCGGCGGCCCCGCTCTTGCCCGCGAGGTAAAGCGGCAGCGCCGCCACTTCACCGGCGAATTTGCCGGCGTAGTCGGTGTTGCCGGCCGGCGCGGTGAACGTATCGAGCGCGATCTTGGCGGCGTTCGCCTGGGTCAAGCTGGCGTTCACCCAGTGCCCGGTGCGCGCGATGTCTCCACCCCATTGGGTGACGGAGCCGTCGGCCGTCGTTGTGCCGCCCGAGCCGCCGCTGCCCGCTGTTCCCGTGCCCGCGCCCGCGGTGCCGCTGCCCGCGGTTCCCGTGCCGGCACCTGCGCTGCCCGTGGTGCCGCCGGTGCTCGCCGAGGTGCCGCCCGTCGCCGACGAGGTACCTGCGCTGGAGTTCCCGGTGCCCGCGTGCGAGCCACCCGCGGACGAACCCGCGGTGTTACCGCTGCTGCCGCCTTTGGCCGCGCCGCTATCATCCGAGCTGGAGCTACCGCACGCGACGGTGAGCACGAACACACTGCAGAATAGAGCTCGAGTCATGAAGTTACCTCTCCGGAACACGCCACCACGTGTTCGTTGTGCGAGTAGCCTCGATCGTTCGTCGAGGGCCCTTTTTGCGAAGACGTCCAGCTTACGCTGCCTTTCGTGATCGAGGAAGCGCGACGCGGGAATGATCGCGCCGGAATACTGCAAGAACCGTATACCGAACTGGATAAACACGTGTTGTGGCGCCTTGGCATGGAGCCAATGTGTGCGCGCCGCAGATGGAGTATTCGAGCGAGGTCGCGTAAGCTGAGAAAATTCTAATGCGCCACTCGAAGCGAGTCCTGGTCTTGTCGACGCTTTTGCTGGTCAACGCATGCGGCAGCTCCGATGATTCGGGCGCAAAAGGCAGCGCGGGCAACGGCGGGAGTAGCGGAAACAACTCTGCCAATGCCGGCGCGAGTGGCAGCTCCACTGCGGGGAGTAGCGCGGCCGGCACGGGCGCAATCGCCGGCGCGACGAGCGCAGGCGCGGGCGGAGCGAGCGCGGGATCGGGCGGAGCTGCTGGCTCGAGCGGTAGCGCGGGCGCAGCGGGCGGCGCTGCCGTCGGCACGTGCTCGCCGCCGACGGACGTGTTCTCGCCGATCGAAAAGCTCAGCCTCACGGGTTGCGTCGATCCGACCGATCCGCGCAAGCCGATCGCGAAGGCGGTGAGCTACGAGGTGAACAGCCCGCTGTGGTCGGATTCAGCCGACAAACAGCGCGCATTCGTGCTGCCCGCGGGCGGCAAAATTCACGTGCGCAATTGCCCGACTCCGAACGCGACCGAGTGCCCGGGCGGCGTCGCCGATGATGGTCGCTGGCAGTTCCCGGTCGGCAGCGTGATGATCAAGATCTTCATGTTCGACGACAAGCTCGTCGAGACGCGCCTCTTCATGCACATCGATGAAGATGATTGGGTCGGCTACAGCTACGAGTGGGATGAAGCGCAGACGGACGCGACGATCACCACGACCGATCGCAACGAAGTGATGTTCAATACCGGCACGCGCACGGTGGATTGGCACTACCCGAGCCAGACGGATTGTCTCACCTGTCACAACTCGGGCGCGGGCTTCACGCTCGGACCGGAGACGGCGCAGATGAACCGCACCGTCAGCGGCACGAATCAGATCGATCAATTCACGACGCTCGGTTTGTTCGAGACGCCGCCGAGCAAGCCGTACAAAGCCGCGCTCACGCTGCCGTACGACGGTCAGCTCGGCACGGCGCCCGCCGGCATGACGACGCAGAAAGCGCGCTCGTATTTGCACGCGAACTGCGGCTTTTGCCATCGCCCGGACGGCGCCTATTCGGCCTTCGATCTGCGCTACGACACCGGTTTGAAAGACACCGGCATCTGCAATCAACCGATTCAGAAGCCGCCGCTCACGAGCGCGCCGACGGTCACGACGATCATGAAGCCCGGCTCGCCGATGGATTCCGTCATGTGGCTGCGGATGAACGTTGCCGATCCGGACGAAGGGCGCATGCCGCAAATCGCTTCGTATCAGGTGGACACGAGCGGAGTCGGCGTGGTCGGGGATTGGATCACGTCGCTGAAAGACACGGACTGCACCAGCGAAACGCCGTGAGGCTGCGCGAGCCGCGACTCAACGGCGCAGGGGTTCGACCTGCGCCGTCCACAGCGGCAGCTTGAGCGTGAAGCAAGCGCCGCCGAGCTCCTCATCACGCTCGACGTGCAGCTGGCCGCCGGCTTCGTCCACGATGCGGCGCGAGATGGCGAGGCCGAGGCCAGAGCCGAAATCCTTCGTGGTGAAGAAGGGATCGAAAATGCGCGCTTCGGTCTCGGGTGAAATGCCGGGGCCGTTGTCGGCGACTTGGAAGATCGCAAACTCGTCCTCTTCGCGCAGGCGCACGCTGATCGCGTTGTTGTCGCGCGGGCGCAGGGACAGCACCTGAATCGCGTTGACCAGCAAATTCAGCATCACTTGGCCGAGCTTCGTGCTCGAGCCGCGCACTTTCGGCGCGCCGAGCACATTCACTTCCAGCGAAGCGCCGCGGCGCAGCTCGCTCGAGACCAAGCGCAGACTGAGGCGCAGCACCTCGGATAGATCCACCATCTGTGAATCCGCGACGCTGACGCGGCTCGCCGTCTCGATGCCGTGCACGATCTCGAGCAGCCGCTCCACGCCGGCTTTGGTGTCGGAGAGGCTCGCGTCCACCTCTTCCAGGAGCGCGCCCATGCGCTCGCGGTCGAGCGGCTTGTGCAAGAGCCGCAGCTCGCGCTGCATGTACGAGAGGTTGTTCGTGATCCAACCGATCGGCGTCTTCAGCTCGTGGCCGATACTCGCGGCCACGACGCCGAGCGCGTACACGCGCTCCGTCTCGCGCAAGCGAATGTCGAGCGCCTCGCGCTCCCGCTTGGCGCGATAGGCGTCCAGCGCATCCCGCACTTCGGCGCGCAGCTCTTCGGGCAGCCATGGTTTCTTCAGGTAGCGCCGCACGTGCCCGCAGTTGATCGCGTCGATCGCGGCGCGGATGTCGCTGTAGGCGGTGATGAGCAATCGGATCGTGTCGGGGTAATCCGAGTGCACGCGCTCCAGCAAGGCCACGCCGGTCGTCCCCGGCATGCGCTGATCCGCGATGATCGCCCCAATTTCGTGCTTACTCAGCAGTTCGAGGGCCGCCTCTGCGTTGTCCGCGGTCAAGACCGAGAATTCGTCGCCGCAGGATTCGCGGCACACGATCAGATTGCTCTCGTCGTCATCGACGAACAAGACCTTCGCGGTCATGCCTGTGCCTCGCCGCTCGGCAAATCGATCAGGAATTCCGCGCCGCCCGCGTCACGCGGACGATAGCTGAGCTTGCCGCCGCAGCTCTCCACGATGCGCCGCGAGAGATACAGGCCGAGGCCCATGCCTTGCCCAACCGCGCGGGTGGTGAAGAACGGTTCGAAGATCAGTTCCGCGCTTTCGGCGGCGATGCCGCGCCCGTTGTCCGCGATGGTGAGTTGCACGCGATCTTGGTTGTCCTCGAGCTGGAGCCAGATGTTCGTCGAGCCGGCGCGGACGGCGTTGTCGAGCAGGTTCAAAAAGACGTGATTCAGCTCGCGTGCCAGAGCGAGCACGGGGCGGGCGCTCGCGTAGCGCGCGTGGACGACGACACCGTTCATCTTGTGCTCCAGCAAGCGAAGCGAAGATTCTAGCCCGGATTTCACGTCGCAAGGCAAGGCCTGCGCGCCTTCGGCAGGATGCACGTGCTCTTCGAGCGAGTTCACGATGTCTTCGATGCGACGAGCACCCTCGACGATGATGCCCAGCAGCTTGTGCTCGAGCTCCGGCCGCGTCTTCGCGTTCGGTAACAATCGGGCCGCGTTGGCGATGGCGTTCAGCGGGTTCTTCACTTCGTGCGAGACACCACCGGCCAGCATGCCAGCCGTCGCGAGCCGCGCCTGGTCGGCGATTTGAAAGCCGAGCGCGCGCAGCTTCAGCTGCGCGTTGATGCGCGCGACCAGCACGCGACTGTGGAACGGCTTGGTCACGAAATCATCTGCGCCGGCCGAGTAGGCATCGAGCACGTTGTCGGTGCTGGAGAGCGCTGTCAGTACAATCACGGGCAAGCTGCGGAGGGACGGATCGAGCTTGATCTTGCGGCACAAATCGGTGCCGCTCGTGCCAGGCATCATCAGATCGGTGAGCACGAGGTCCACGCGGCCGGCCTTGAGCCGCGTGAGCGCGGCCTGCCCATCACCGACGCTGGTCACGTCGAAATGCGGCTTCAACGTCGTTTCGATGTACTCGCGCAAATCCTGCTCGTCTTCGGCCACGAGCACGCGCGGCTTCCGCCCGCGATCCATGCGCAGCGGCTCCGAATCGAGCTCGGGTGGCACTGGCTCGACGAGCGCTTCACCCGGCAGCTCGCTCACGCGATCGTCGAGGCGGCGGCCGGGATGGAGATCGGATTTGACGCGCCGGCGCTCGAGCACGGCGTCGGGAAAATGGTCGCGCCCGCGCGGCAGCGCGATGCTGAAGGTAGAGCCTTTGCCGAGCTCACTCACCACGCTGAGCGCGCCGCCGTGCAGATCGACGAGCTTCTTCGCGAGCGCGAGCCCGATGCCCGCGCCGCCCTGGCGTCGGCGCTCCGAGCCTTCGACTTGATAGAAGCGATCGAAAATGCGCTCGAGCTCCTGCTTCGCGATGCCCGGGCCGGTGTCGATGACGTCGAGGTGCAGGTTTTTTTCGTCGCCGTAAATGCGGACGCGGATGCTCGCGCCGTCGGGCGAGAATTTTAGGGCATTTCCCACCAAATTCGTGAGCACGATTTCGAGGCGATGCGGATCGCCGTAAGCGACGAGCTCCCGCTCGCTCGCATCCACCCCGAGCGCGATGTGGCGTGCTTCGGCGCTGGCCTTCGCCGCGTCCGCGACGCGATTGGCGAGCTCCACCAAATCGAGCTCCGCGACATGTAAACGTAAACCACCGACGTCGAGCCGCGCGAGGTCGAGCAAGTCGTCGATCAGGCGCAGCAAGCGGTAGGCGTTGCGGCGGATCACCTGCAAGGCCTCGCGCGTGCCGTCCGAGAATTTCCGCGTCAGCAAATCCTCGATCGGCGTGAGGATGAGCGTCAGCGGCGTGCGCAGCTCGTGCGACACGTTGGCGAAGAACTCGTTCTTCAGCCGATCGAGCTCTTGGACGCGCGCGAGCGTCGCGGCAAGCTCCGCGCTGGTCTCGGCCAAGCCGAGGCGCGCCGCGTGCTCGCGCTCAGCCGAGCGATACCGAATGACGGCGGACGAAACGGCGATCACGCTCGTCAGCGTCAGGAAATAGAGGTTGTTGAAGAGCGGCGCAAATTCGAGCTTTTTGGCCAGCAAATCCGGCAGCGCGGGCACGAGCCAGAGCGCCAAAATCCCGCAGCTCACGAGCGCGGCTTGTTGCCAGCGCCACGTGTAGAGCACCGCTACGGCCAAGATGCACAGGTTGAGCCCGGCGTAGTACGGCGACACCGCGCCGCTCGAATGCGCGATCAAGAGCTCGATCGCGCTCGCACAAATGAAGGGCGGGCCCGCGCCGAGCAAGACCGGATGCTTCGCCGCGCCGCGCAGATAAGTGAGCCCGAGGCACGCGAGCGCGAGCGCGCCCGCCGCGAGCCGGATGATCAAGAAGGACTTCGCCTTCTCCGGCAAGACCACGATATCGAGCAGCACGCCCGCCGGCATGAGCAATGCCGAGAGCACGTAGCCGAGCCGGGCGCCCGCCAAGTTGATCGCCGCAAGCGATTCTTCGAAACTCGGGAGACGCGCTGGCGCTTCCGCCATTTACTTCCAGATGTGGAGGAACAGATTCACGCCGCTCGGCTCCGCGTCGACCTCGGCGCGGCCCGGCGTGGGCGTCAGAGCATGCACGAAGGACAGCAGATCCTCGCGGCTGCGATGGATCAAAAACCAATCCAGGCAATACTCCATGAAATACCGGCTCGGATTGTTACTCGCAACGTTGCCGATCGCCAAGTGCCCGCTCGGGGCGAGCGCGTCGTAGAGCACGGAAAGTAGGGCCGAGAAGCTCCGCGCGTTCAGGTAGTCGAACAGGCCCGCGCTATAGATGAAGTCACGCTCGCCGAGCGCCTCTTTCAATTTCTTCGCCGTCAAAAGCCGGCGCACGGATTCTTTGATGAAATGCACTTTCGCCCCAGTGCGGATCGCGATGGGCGATAAGGTGCGCTCGCAGTAGGTGAGCACCCGCTCCTCTTGATCGATCAGCGCCACGTCGATGTACGGGCCGAGCTCCGGACTCTTCTCGAGCAGGACGTACAGCTCGCGCGCAGGACCGCAGCCGATGCTCGCGAGGCGCACGCGCCCGCGCACTTCGATCGCCGCGCGGATCTTGGTCGAGAGGTACTCGAGGCGATTGATGTTCGCTTGCGCGGCCTCCTCTTGCGCCGCGTACAAATTGAGCGCGCGCCCGAACAGCGAATCACCCTCGGCGTGATCGCGGTAGAGCATGTTCATCATCTCGTAGTCGCCGGCGTAGCCGAGCGGCTTGGTGTACGCGCGCCGGAGCAGCGGCGAGTGCACGATCAGCGGGATGATCTGCTTCTTGTAGTAGCTGCGGTAGATCGAGTGCTGCTCCTCGGCCAGGCCGGAAACCAGTGAAAAGAGCTCGCGTGAAGCGAGGTTCAGCTTGTCCGTGAGCTTCGGCGCGACGGCCTCGAGGTACGTCCGCAAAGCTTGATTGCGCGTGAATTGGTCGAGATTGCCGAGCGATTCTTCTTCCGCGTCGAGGAACGTTTTGACGCGCTCGAGCGAATTCCGGAGGTCATTGACCCAGACCTTGAAGGCGTCCGAAACTTCGTCTTCTTGCGGCTCGAACAAGCCGTACAAGCGCTCGGAGAAGCTGTGCTTCGTGCCCAAGCGATAGAGTTCGGATAGATCGATCGTGCGCTGCGTGACTTCGACGCCGACGATCAAATCATTGCCGCGCTCGGTCACGCGTCGCACGTGCGCGTCACCTTCGTACAGCACGGCGCCTCGGCAAACCATTTGCAGGTGATCGAGCCGATCCCCGTTCAACACCAAGCTCGATTTCGCGGCGCCGCCCGGAATGAGCAACGCCGCGCCGGTCAGCGACAAGTCTTCGACGGTCGCGCGAATGCTGCCGAGCGTGGAGTGATGTGCGCTCGCTTCCAAGCCTTCGAGCTGCATTTCCTCGGCGCGCACGCGGCGCGCGCGCAAGCGGCGAGGGCGATTGAATTCTTCGCGCGGGCGTTTGCGCGACTCCGGAATTTCGCCGATGTCGGCCGTTTTGAGCACGCCAGAGGGCGTTTCCTCGCGCGCGAAAGTGGCAATCTGATCCTTGGTCATTACGAATCTCCCGCCGAGCACGGCAGTAGGTGAGTGGACAAGAGCTCGAATAACCGAGCCATCGCGACCGGCTTTTCGAGGAAGGCAACGGCCCCCGCGCGCTGGAACGCGCTCGCCAGCTCGGGCGTGGGATCGGCGGTCATCGCCAGGATGGGGATGTGTGAGGTAGCAGGCGTGCTGCGGATGCGCGAGCAGACCTGGACGCCGTTGGTCTCGGGCATGTAAGCGTCGAGCAAGATCGCGTCGGGTCGCGCGAGCGCTGCGCGCGCAATGCCGTCACTGGCGCTTTCCGCCAACGTCAGCTCGAGCTCGGGCGCCGCTTGACGAAGCAGGCGCACCATCGAGCGCAGCACCGGCGGTTCATCATCGATGATGAGCAGCGAGCGAGCACCGAGTAAATTCAGCGGGATCGGCAGCGCTTGCTCGATCATGCAGCTGAAGAGCGCGCTTCGTTCGAGCGATCGTTGCGCCTCGCTCGGCGTTCCGAGCTCGAGCCGCGCGAGCGCGCGATCGATCACATGCGTCCTGAGGCGCACGAGTTGCTCGATGCTGAAGTGGGCGACGGACACGGCTACCTCGAGCTCGCGGGAAGGAAGGAACTGAATTCGGGCGGTAGGCCAGCTACACGCCGCTAGTTCTGGGCGCAAGACTGCATCAAGTTCGCGCACCGTTGTGTTTCAAATTTCCCCTCGCGATTCATTGTTCCGTAACGGAGCGCCGACTTGTGTGGCGGAATTCGCCAGTCACCCTTATGGGTGTTTTCACTGTCTAATTCCGCGGGGTGGTCACCCGAGGCGAGGGGCCCCGAGCGAGCTGGGATCTAGTCGCCGAACGCGACCGCCACGTTTCCGTCGAGTTGCCCGGCGCGTCCGAGCCCGGTTCGACGAACCCAGCTCGACTCCTAGAGCCGAGTCCAGACTCGACCCTTCGATTCGAGATGCGCTGTGCACTAATCACCCTAAAGGTTTATCTGAGCGCGCCCGCGTCGCGGCCGCAGGCGCGCAGCGGCGCTGATCATTTCGCCTCAAAGCCGTGATCACAATCGCGCGATCACGAGCCGCGCGGCACGCGAGTGATAAATGCTCGGCTCGAGCGCGCGGCTGAGCCGTTTTTCCTTCACGCTCGTTTCTGGTGTCCGTCATGCGCCGAACATTTTTTTCCAAGCCCCAGTCGAGTTGGTTCGCGCTGAGCATGTGCTGTTTGTGTGCGTGCGCGGAGGCGCAAGACACGCTCCCGAGTGAGGACGGAGCCGGCAACGCGACCGGCGCCGGCGGCACACTTTCCCCAGGTAGCGGCGGCACGAGTATCGTCGGTGCGAGTGGCTCGAGCGGCAACCTGGGCGCCAGCGGCAGCCTCGGCGCGAGCGGTACGTTCGGCCAAGCGGGCAGCACCTCGAGCAGCGCAGGCACCGGAAATAGCGCGTCCGGCGGTAGCGTCGGCAGCGCGGGCAGCAGCTCGGGTGGCGCGACGGGCGTGGCCGGTCACGCGACGAGCGGAGGGACTTCGAGCAACGGCGGCTCGACCGGTAATGGCACGGCGGGCACGAGCGCTGCCGGTGCGAGCGCGGCGGGCTCCACGAGCGTGAGCTGCAGCGTATCGATCTGGTCGGCGGACAAGGTGTACATGACGGGCGACAAAGCCTCGAAGAACGGGATGACGTACACCGCCGCCTACTACACGCAAAACAACGACCCGACCGACGCGCAAAACTGCTGCGGCGGAGGCAAGCCCTGGGCTTCATCCGCGGCCTGCACCGACTGAACGCGTATTCCGACTGCGAAAAGTAGCGCCGCTGAGCGGTGCTCGGACAATCGGTGCTGTGCTCATTTGCCGCATGCGGCGTCGGGCTGGTGTCGAACGATCTGCGCGGGCGATGAACTGAGCATTTTCGCCGCGCTGTTCGTGCTGGGAAGCGCGTTCAATTTTCAGGCTTGGGACAAGTATCTCCTGGACGTGATCCCGGTTGTTTTATTGGCGCTCTTCACGCGCACGGAAGTTGCACCGATTCGAGCATGAGCTCGTTCAAGGACAACGCCGTCGTCAAAGTGCTCAAAGAGACCGCGAGCGGTTGGGATGACGACAACGTCACGCGTCTCGCCGCTTCGCTCGCGTATTACACGCTGCTCTCGATCGCGCCGTTGATCATCCTCGCGGTTGCTGTCGCTGGGCTCGCATTCGGCGAAGAAGCCGCGCGCGCGCACATCGCGGGTGAGCTGGCGGCTGTCGTCGGTGGCGGCGCGGCGGGCGCGATTCAAACCATCGCGGCAAACGCGAAAGCGCCGGGAACCGGCGTTTTGAGCCTGATTGTCGGCGTGATCGTCCTGTTGTTCGGCGCGTCCGGCGTCTTCGGCGAGCTGCAATCGGCGCTCAATACCGTCTGGGACGTCGCGCCGAAGCCGGGGCGCGGCGTGTGGGGTATCGTCAAAGATCGCTTCTTTTCATTCACGCTCGTGGTCGGTGTCGCGTTCTTGCTGTTGGTCTCGCTAGTCGTCAGCGCAGCGCTGACTTGGGTGGGGCAGGTGTTCGCTCATTCTTTGCCGGGCGGCGCGGTGGTTTGGCAGATGCTGAATTTCTGCATCTCGCTCGCCGTGATCACCGCGCTCTTCGCGTTGATGTTCAAAACCATTCCAGACGTGCACATCAAATGGCGTGACGTGTGGGTCGGCTCCGGCGTGACCGCGGCGCTGTTCGTGCTCGGTAAATTCCTGCTCGGTTTGTACCTGGGGAGCGCCGGAGTTTCGTCCGCGTACGGCGCGGCTGGCTCGATCGTGGCGCTCGTGATTTGGGTCTATTACTCATCGCAGGTGCTGCTCGTCGGTGCGGAATTTACCGAGGTTTACGCGCGACTTTACGGCTCGCACATCACGCCGGACGACAAAGCCGTGCGGCTCGAGCACCCACGCGCCGAGCCGGTAGAGCACCCCGCGGAGTGAGCTCAGTCGCGTGTCGCGAACCCGCTCCTTCGAACGTCCGAGGCTCGTGTGCCGGACATGCCGCAAAATGGGCAAGCTCGATGCCGCCGTCGCGCGCGTTAACGCTCTGACGCCAGAACGCGTTGCTCCGCGTCTGGAGTGTCGACGTCGAACGCGCCATCCGGCCACGGCACGGCGATGACGGGTCGTACGCCATTCAAGAGCGCGCGCGCGCCTTGGTCACCGCGGAGCGCCGCGAGCTCGGGAAAATGGCTGCGCGGGAAGATCGCTGGAACCCCATTTTTCTCCGAGTAAAACGAAGCAACCGGCACATGCGATCGCGCTTGCTCGGCGATCAAGCGATCGAGGTGTCGCGCGTCCAGCTTGGGTTGGTCGCACAAAAGGATGAGCAGGGCGTCGCACGCGCGCGCCTCGGCCCAAGCGACCGCCAGCCGAAGGGAAGATGCCATGCCCTCTTCCCAGGCATCGTTCCGCAAAATCTCGACTGGGCAATGAGTGAGCGCGGCGCCTACGGCCTCCGCATGCGCGCCGATGACGACCGCGCGCGCACTGGTTTGCGCTTCGCACGTGTGCTCCGCCGCCGCGAGCACGAGCGGCTTTCCGCGATGAATCACGAGTTGTTTCGGCCTGCCCAAGCGCCGCGACGCTCCCGCGGCGAGCACAGCGGCAGCGACGCGCGTCACGTGCTGCCCGTGCGCGCGAGCGGCGTTGCTGAAGGCAGTGTCAACCGTGGCTCGGCCAAATGAATCGAGCGCGGGCCGCGACTGGAGAGCGGGCGCGCATTGGCGTGCGCGAGCACTGCTTGCACCTCGGCCAAGATCGAAAGCGCGATTTGCGCCGGCGTCTGCGCGCCCAAATCCAAGCCAACTGGCGCGTGTAAACGCGCGCGATCCGCGGCGCTCAAACTCGTTCGATCGCGCCCGATTTCGCGCAGCATGCGCTCGGTTCGCCGCGCGGGCCCGAGCATGCCGATGTACGCGGCGCGCGTGTCCAAGAGCAGCTTCAAGGTGTCGGCATCGGAAGGGTAGTGATGCGACATCACGACGGCGAGCGCGGTTTTGCGAGCCTCGAGCAACGGGCGCACGGACGCCACATCCCCGACGTGCACATCCGTGCCGCGAGGGAAGCGCTCGCGTGCCGCAATTCGCCCCGTGTTGTCGCAGACCGTCACGCCCAATCCGAGCGCGCGCGCGAGCTCTGCGACCGGCACTGCATCTGGACCCGTGCCGAACAGAAACAAGTGCGGCGGCGGTTCGATCGGCTCGAGCAGCGCCTCGAAGCCGTGGCCGTGCACGCTGCGGCATTCACTGCTCGGGGTGGAGAGCGCATATTCCGCGACGCCGCGCAGCTCCGCGTTCACGCTCGCGGAA
>FTCX01000729.1_pt1 | contig 14257 bp, 8 predicted proteins | sample 1639831 | NCBI WGS metagenome assembly FTCX01 (sample SAMEA3914869, study PRJEB12502) | metagenome | biome: forest; material: soil | place: USA | collected 2012-03-12 | depth 0.1 m
CCGTGTTGCTGTGCGTTTCGATGTCCGCGCCCATGCGCAGAAGCTCGGGCACGTGCATGAACCGATTTTCGAAGATGGTTTCCGTGAGCACGCTCTGGCCACGCGCGACGCACATCATGGCCATGAATTGCGCCTGCATATCGGTCGGGAAACCGGGGTGCGGCGCGGTCGTCACGTCGACGCCGCGGAGCGTCTTTTCACGGCTCACGCGCACATCTTCGCCCTCGCGCTCGATCTCGACGCCGGCTTTGCGCAGCTTCACCACGACCGGCTCGAGGTCGTCGAGCGGACAGCCTTGGAGCAGCACGTTGCCGCCTGCCGCGCCGACCGCCGCGAGGAACGTCCCCGCCTCGATGCGATCCGCGATGATGGCGTGATCGAACGGCGCGAGCTCATCCACGCCGTGGATGTGAATGATCGAGGTGCCCGCGCCTTCGACGCGCGCGCCCATCTTGTTCAGCACGCGGCCGAGCTCCTCGACCTCCGGCTCACGCGCACAGTTCACGAACGTGGAGCGACCCTTCGCGAGCGCCGCGGCCATCATCAAATTCTCGGTGCCGGTCACGGTCGGGATATCGAACACGACCTCGGCGCCTTTGAGCCGCGGAGCCTCCGCCAAAATGTAGCCGTGCTCGACGGAGATTTTGGCGCCCAGCGCTTCGAGCCCCATCAAGTGTTGATCCACCGGACGCGCGCCGATCTGACAGCCGCCGGGGAGCGACACTTTCGCCTTGCCGAAGCGCGCGACGAGCGGGCCGAGCACGAGCACGCTCGCGCGCATTTGGCGCACCAAATCGTACGGCGCTTCCGGCGGCACGTCGCGCCGCCCCGCGTGCACGCGCACCTCCGGAATGCCGACGGTCACTTCACGGCCCAAGAACCGGAGCAGCGCGGCCGTCGTATCGATGTCACGCAGACCGGGCACGTTGCGCAGCAAGCTCTCGCCGTCCGAAAGCAAGGTGGCGCACAGGATGGGGAGCGCAGCGTTCTTGGCGCCGCTGACTTGAATGCGACCTTGGAGCTTCCTCTGACCGCGAACTCGGATGGCGTCCATCGACACGGGAGGTAGGCCGGATCGGCACCTTCTGCAAGGCCCGAAGCGCGTTCGTTCCTGCCCGCCCGTCCAGCTCAGCTCGGGCCCGGCGCGACCGATTTTCTGGCCGTGGCGTGCTCCGAGCCGGCGGGCAGCTCTTTTCGCAGGAGCTCCGCGACGTATTCGTATTGTTGCCGCAACGCGCCGAGGTGGACCGCGCCCTGGGCGAGCTCCGAGCGCTCGGCCTCGAATTGCAGTGCTTCGGCCTCGCGCGCCATCAGCTCTGCGCCGACGGCCAAACAGCTGCCCTTGAGTTTGTGCGCCTTCTCGCGCACGCGCCGCGCATCTTCGAGCAAGAGGCCCGCTTCGATCTCGGCGAGATTCTCGGGCACGCGACTCAAGAATAAGGTCACGAGCTTGTGCGAGCGCTCGATCGTCATGTCGAGCGCCGCGGCGGGCTTCTCGTTCTCCTCGTGCTCCGTCAGCGCCGCCGGTTCGTCCGTTTCACCGACGTAGCGCTCGAGCATGCGTTCGAGCGAGTGCGGGCGGAGCGGCTTCGAGAGGTAATCATCCATCCCGGCGGCGAGCACTTTGTCGCGCTCGCCAGCCATCGCGTGCGCCGTCAGCGCGATGATCGGCGTGTGGACGCGATCGCCCGCGCTCTCCCATTCGCGGATCGCGCGCGTCGCGGCGTAGCCGTCCATGATCGGCATTTGGCAATCCATCAGGATCGCGGCGTACTTGCCGACCTTTGCCAATTCCAGCGCTTGCGCGCCGTTGCTCGCCACATCCGCCGCGAAGCCCGCTTGCTCGACTTGCTCGACCGCGACGAACTGATTGATGTCGTTGTCATCGACGATCAGGATGCGCTTGCCGCGATTTTGCACCGCTTGCCGACGCGGACGCGCGCCCGAGCTGCGCAAATGTCCGCCCACGAACGCGCCGACGATGCAGTCGTACAGCTCGGACAAGCGCAGTGGTTTCGCGATCTGCGCCGCGAGCTCGGCTTCGATTTCGGTGAGCGTGGCCGTCGCGCCGAGCTGAGTGAGCAAGATCAGCGGCAGCTCTTTGGCGCCCGGGATCGCGCGGAGCTCTTTGACGAAGGCATCGATCGAAACATCGAGCAGCTGCGCGCCGACCACAGCGACGTCGAAATGCTCGCCTTGGTGCAAGCGTTCGAGCGCGGGGCGACCGTCCTGAAATACCTCGCACCGCAAACCCCAAGCGAGCATGTGCTCTTCCACGATGCGAGCCCAGCGCGAGCTCGCTTCGACGATCAACGCGCGGCGACCATCCGGCAGCGCCGCAAGCGAAGGCCGCGCAGGTGCGCCCGAGCGCTTGACGCGAATCGTGAACCAAAACTTGCTGCCGACGCCGCGCTCGCTGAAAACATCGATTTTGCCGCCCATCATTTCGACGAGGCGCTTGCTGATCGCGAGCCCGAGGCCGGTGCCGCCGTAGCGGCGCACCATCGAGCCATCCACCTGCGAGAACGCGCTGAAGAGCTTGGCCTGATCTTCGGGCGCGATGCCGATGCCGGTATCTTGGACGACCGTGCGGAGCACGTACGATTGGTCGTCCTCGTCGTCCATCGTCAGGTCGACGAAGACTTCACCGCGCTCGGTGAACTTGATCGCGTTGCCGACCAAGTTGTTCAAAATCTGGCGGTAGCGATCGGGATCACCGGTCACGATCTGCGGCACGCCTGGCGCGCGCCGGTACACGAGCTCGAGCCGCTTGTCCGTCGCGCGATTCGCGAGCAACTCGACCGACTCCTGCAAGATCACGCCGGGATCGAAGGGCACCGACTGGAGCGTGTATTTGCCGGCTTCCATCTTGGAAAAATCCAAGACGTCATTGATGATCGTCATCAGCGCGCTGGCTGAAGCATCGACCGTCTCGGCGTAGCGACGCAGCTTGCCTTCGAGCGGCATCTTCAGAATCAGCCGAATCATGCCGATGACGCCGTTCATCGGCGTGCGAATCTCGTGGCTCATGTTGGCCAAGAATTCGCTCTTCAAGCGCGAGGCTTCGAGCGCGGCCTCCATCGCATCTCGCAGGCGCTTGAGCGCATCTTCGTTCGCCTGCTGCATGTGGTTGAAGGCCTGACCGAGCACCTCCAGCTCATCATCCGTGCGCACATCCACACGCACGCCCGTCTCGCCGGCAGCGATGCGCTCCGCAGCCGAGGTCAGGCCTTTCAGCGGCTGCACGATCGTGCTCGAAGCGCGGCTCACCAAATAGAACCCGAGCAGCGTGCTGAGCAGCGTGGAGCTGATCACCCACAAGAGCATCGTGTGCAGCGTGCTGCGTGATTCGAGGCGCACCTTGGCGAGCGCGACTTTCAACGGCGTGGTGCTGAAGCCGTAGCGAATCATGCCGCCGACATCACCATCGACCAGCACCGGGCGCGCGACTTCGAACACTTCTTGATCGAACTGCGTCGCGGTGCGCTGGCTCGGTTGCTTGCTCTTCCAACACCCCGGCGGCAGCGAGAGCTCCTGCCAATGCTCGACGATCGCCTGCGGATCGGCCTTATTCAAGCCGCGCGTGCTGGGCGACGCGTACGCCCAAGGCGTGCCGTCGGACGCGACGAAGATGCCGTACACGATGTCCGGATCACCTTCGACCGCGCCTTCGACGATCTCGCGCACATCGGTGAACGCGTTGTCCGACACCAAGCCGCGCAACGCGAGCGCGTGGCTATCGACCAGCACTTTGGCTTTGCTCGCGATGTTCGCGTGCACCTGCGCTTCGATATCCGCGAGGCGCCGCGCTTCACTCTGCGTGCTCAGCCAAATCACGACGCTGACCGTGGACGCGGCGACGCACAGGAACACCGCGAACACGATGCGGAGCAGCTTGCGGTTGAGCGTATGTCGAGTCACCTGCGCCATCATTCGCTCGCGCTCGGGTCAACCGTTCCGCGACGCACGCACGCGCCGTTGGTAAGCTTGCATGATCGCGGGCTCGAGCCCGCTGCGCACGTTGGCCTTGGACAGCACCGCATCGGCCTGCGCGACGATCGCCAGCGCTTTGAGCTCCTCGACTGGCAAGCTCGAGACGAGCACGATCGCGAGCGCTTGCCCGCGCGAGTTCTGTCGGAGCACGCGCGCCAGCTTGTCCCCGCTGATGTCCGGCAGATTCACATCCACCACAATGGCATCGATATCATTCGAGAAAATTACGCGTGTTGCGCCGATCGCGGTCGCCAGCTCGAACACCTCGTGACCCGCGCGTTTGAGCGTGCTGACGAGGAGCTCGCGCACGATGTCGTCGTCGTCGATGATTAGGATGCGCATGAATCGTGATTGCGGAGCGAAGCGCCTACACGGCAATACGGCCGCTGCCCCCGCTCGAACAACTGCTAGCTATGAAGATCGAGCCAAAGCCGTATCAGGTTTGCACCTTAGCAGCTTCGCGAAACGTTGCGAACATGTTCGTGTACGAAATCCGACAGGCTTCGCTGCTTCGCGTTTGTGTTGCGTTTGCGCGCGTCGCGCACAGCGTAAGGTGCACATGCACCTGTGTGCTCAGCGCGTCTCCAGAGTCGCACATCGAGCTCGTTCGGCGAGCGCGCGTCGATTTTTTCGGAGCTCACTCGAGCACGCGATCGACCTTCTGCAGCGCATCGGCGCGAAGCTCGAAGCGCTCTTTGGCTTGCACCAAGTCCACGCTCGTCGTCGTGGATAGCGGCGCTTGGATTTCGGAGCCTTCGGGCAGCTGCCAGGCATTGTCGGCAATGTCGTAGAGCAGGCTCGCGGCTTGCGAGCCGAGCGCGGTGTGATCCGGCAACACCGCGAACGTGCCGAACGATTGTTCGGGCGAAACGAGCGACGCCGCGCCGACGATGGTCGGGCTCCACGGCCGCTCGTTCAGGCCGGGAATCCAGCCTTGCATGATGAGCTGCGGCGTGAGCAGCCGGTCGTCGTTCAAAATCCAGAGCGCATCGACGCGCTGTTTCAGCCGCCGCAGCGCGCGCTTCAGCTCGGACGAGTTCGGCCGTAAGCTGACCGGTTCCTCGACGACCGTGATTTGCTCGCGTCGCGCGAGCGCGGCTTGCCGGCGCACGAAGCCGCCGAGGCCCGTGCGCACGACCACGCCCACGCGCTCGATCGGCTGCACCACCAGCTTGCGCAAGTTGGTCACGACCGTGATCAGCGGCACTTCGTAGCTGATGCCGGTCACGGCGGAGAGCTGCTCCGAATGCCCTTCCAAGAACGAAGTCATCACGATCACGGCCGGCGGAAATGCGGCCTTGGGCGATTGCCGCTGCAAGCGCCGATACGCCGCGACCGTCGGGTTGTTCATCAGCACCAAGCCGGAGGGCCGATGCCGGCGCATGCCTTCGGCGATGGCATCATCCGCCTCCGCGGCGTCCGCGTGGACGGCCACCAAGCGATAGCTCTTGCCCAAATCATCGCTCAAACCGGTCCAAACCTCGCGGGTTTGTGAGGTTTCGGGCATGCAGACGAGGATCGTGCCCGCTTTGCCCGCGGCGTTGCCGGCGACGAGCTCGCGATACCCCGCGCCCGCACCGAGCTGCCGCGTCGTCGTCGCGCACGCGGTCAGCGCGACGCCTGCCGGCAGCGCATACAGAAACTCACGACGGCTCAGCGCCATTCGTCGACCCCCATGGCGTTCGAGAGCGCGACGGGCAGGTGCGACAGCGCACTGAAGATCTGCGCTCCGCCGGATCCAGTAGTGGCAGCCGCAGCCAACTCGACCTTCGCCGCAACATCTCTCTGCACGAGATTCAAACGACTCGCCTTTCTGAGCTCGACCACGAAGCGGGACGCGAGCAAAATCGCATCCACGCGCTGCATCTGAAGGAGCGGGAGGAGATCTTCCACCTTGGTGACGCGCTCCACTTTGCGCTTCGCGCCGAGCAGGCGTTCGACGAACGCCTCGGTGCCCTCGCGCCCGAGCAAATCCAGCGCGCCGACGGTCTGGATTTTGGGGAGATCCGGCGTCGAATCCACGCCCACGAGCGCGTACGCTTCCTCGTTCGAGCCTTGCTTTCGGCCGTGCAGCGCAGGGCTCAATTGCCGCGCGCCGAGCACCACGGGCAGCGAAAGCACGGCGTCCGGCCCTTCTCCGAGCGCGCGATCGAAGTCACCGATGCGGCCGACGGCCGTGACGTCGATACCGCCGAGCGCCGCCTGCAGCTCACCCTGGAACGCGCGCTGCTTCACGGCCACGTGGAGGAACACCAGAAGCTTCGGCGCGGCCGGCACTAGAACTCACCTTCGTACAGCAACGGATCGCGTCGTTCAAATGCTTAGTGGGACCGAGCGGCCGAAATCACTTCCCCGAAGCTGAGAACCGGTTCCTGTGCCAGCGAACGCGTCGCGCGCGCCACACGCGCATCCACATCTGCACACAGCCGAGCACGTCCGAATTTTCGATTTACAAGGCGACTTAGAACCGGCGAGAGTGTGACCGTTGTACTCGTGTGTTCGAAGGACACCGCGTCCGCCGACACGTGTGAGCCCTCCAGCCTTGCTACTCATTCCATCGAAGATCGAGCGATCGCGAGCCGGGCGGACGAGCGCGCGGCGCGGTCGAAGCGCATGCCAAAACCGAGGAAAATAGACATTTCTCGACGTTTCGCGGCTTCGACGGCGCTCGCTCTGCTGGGGCTGCTGTCCTCGGCTCCGGCACAGGCCGCCGATCCCAAGCCGGAAGAAAGCAGCGAGACAGTCGACGATCTCGACTTGGTCAAGCTGCTCAACGTGGAGGTCTCCACCGCGACGAAGACCAACGAGAGCTTGGATGACGCTCCCGCCGTGATCACCGTCGTGACCCATGACGACATCGTGCGCTGGGGTTATCGCACGGTGGCGGAGGTGCTCGACCACACCGTCGGCTTCTACGTGGAGAACGATCAGATCCTGCAGAACGTCGGGGTGCGCGGCATGACGGGCGGCCTCGGCGCCGAGAGCGGCGTGATCAAGGTGATGATCGACGGGCGCTCGGTCGCCTATCGCACCACCTCGGGCAATTGGCTCGGCATCGAGCTCATTCCGCTCGAATCGGTGGCGCAGATCGAAATCATGCGCGGGCCAGGCTCGGCGCTGTACGGCGCGGATGCCTTCCTCGGCGTGGTCAACATCATCACCTTCAAGCCGCAGGATCTGCGGCCGCTCAGCGCGCGGCTCTCCGCGGGCGTGAGTGAAGGGCACCCCGAAGGACAATTCGATGTCGTCGGTGGCGGCCGCGTCGGGCGTTTCGATTTCATGCTCGGCGCCGCCGGTGAATCGGCGAACCGCAGCGGACTCAGCATCCCCTCGGAATCGCCAGCGCTGACGCTGCCGGCCGGCGTGGGCACTCGCCGCTACGCGCTGGATTTGAAGCAGCAATCCTTGTCGCTGCAAGCGCGCGGTGGCTACGAAGACGAACAGCGCGGGCACCTTTCGCTCAGCGCGTACGCTTCCGGCATCAACCGCGGGGGTGATTTTGCGCACTGGGCCCAGCTCACGAACGGGCTGACCGTCGATGGACAGAGCACGGGCACCACGATCTCGCTCGGCCAGTTTCGCCTGAATGCGGACGCGCTGCTGCATGCATCGCGCACGCTCGATCTCACCGTGCAAGGCACGTACTCCCAGGGCGGCGTGCTGCCCGCAGATCGCATCGAGATCGCGAGCGACCTCTTCTACATCGAACGCCGAGAGTCCTATCACGGCTTCGACGGCACCGCGGAAGCGCGCTTCACGCCCAACTCGAGCTTCAACCTGATCGGCGGCGTCGAGACGATTTTCGATCACGAGTTCCTCGGCGCGCCCGAGCGCATCGAGCGCACGACGGGGCTGCCCGTGCTCGAAGCCGGCGCGACGGACGTGCGCGCCAACTTGGTCAACGTCGGCACGTACGTGAGCTCGAACCTCAAGGTGCTCGACCCGTGGCTCAAAGTCACCGGCGGCGTGCGCTACGACAATCACAGCCAATACGGCTCGGAAGTGAGCGGACGCGCGGGCCTCACTTCGCGTTGGAGCAAGACGCTGGTCGCGAAATTGCTCTACGGCAGCGCATTCAAAGCACCTTCACCATACCTCTTGTACGCCTCACCGCTGCGTCCCGGTGACGTCGTCGGCAACCCGAATCTGAAACCGCAGCGCATCGACACCGTCGAGTATCAGATGTCGTGGAAGCCGAGCCGCTTCTTCGGCCTCACCTCGGGCGTCTCCTACAACTTGCTGCGCGACAAAGCGGAGTTCACGCCGCAAGGCATCAACTTGACCGCGCGCAACGTCGCGAGCCAACGCGCCTTCACTTGGGAGACGCGCGCGGACGCCCGCCACTACGAGGACTTCACCGCTTACGGCTCGTTCGAGTGGGTGTACTCGGTGCGCGATCTCGGTCAGGAAGGTTACGCCGCTTCGCTGATCGGGACGCAGAACGTCGTCTACCCGCCGTGGATCGCACGCGCTGGCGTGAACTTCGCCGTGCCTTCGCTGCCCTCCGTCCCGCTCACGCTCGCGGCCGAAGGAATGTTGGTCGCGCCGCGCCGCGCGTACGACACGAGCATCGTGGAAGCCGGCCACGATTTCTCGCTTCCGGCCTATTTCCTGCTGGATTTCTCGATTGCCACGCGCGAGCTCTACCTCGTTCCGGGGCAAGAATCGCGCTTCGCCTTGCGCTCGCGCAACTTGCTCGGCAGCCGCGCCGCCGATCCCGGCTTCTCCGGTTTCGAATATCCCATCGACCCCGCGGAGCTCTTCCTCGAGTTCCGTCACAGCTATTGACGTGACGCACTTCATTCGACATCGAGCTTCTTTCGCGCGCAAGTTCGTCGCGCGTGCCGCCGTCGCTTGCGCGTTCGCATCGGCGCTCTCCGCTTGCACCAACTCGAGCACGGACGATGGGAAGAACGAGATCACGATCGGACTCCTCCTGCCTTTCACCGGCGCGAGCTCGGGCACGGCCTCGAACTTCGAGCGCGCGGCGCTGTACGCGGCGGACCGCGTCAACGACGGCGGCGGCATCTACGGCAAGAAAATCCGCATCCTCTCCGCGGACACTCATTCCGACGTGGCGAGCGCACAAAGCTCGGCCGAGCTGCTCGTGCGCTCGGGCGCGGTCGCCGTGGTCGGGCCGGAGAGCGCGGACATTGCCGCGGAAATCGGGCCGTATTTGAGCGCGCAGGGCGTCGCGTTCGTGTCCCCCGTCGTCGGCGCGGCCGATGACACGACGGTGGATTGCAGCTCGCCGTGGTTCCGCTTGGCGCCCTCCGCGCAAGCGCTCGGTGAGTCACTGGCGAAGCAAGCCATCGCCGAGGGCGTGAGCAGCATCACGTTGATGTACGCGAGCACCGCGTACGATGAAGCGCTGCGTGACGCGCTCAGTGCTCGCTTCATTTCGCTCAAGGGCACCGTCAAGCTCACCGTCGCGCTTGACCCGAACGCGCAGAGCTACGGCAAAGAGGTGGACGCGGCGCAGAGCGCAAACGCGGACGCGATCGTGCTCACGAGCTCACCCCGCGGCGGCGCGATCGTCGTGAACGAGTTCGATGCGCTGAGCGAGATCACGCCGCGTTGGTTCCTCTGCCCGCAATTGAAGACCGATCTGCTGGTGCAGAACGTCGCGCCCGATGCGCTCGAAGGCGCGCGCGGCGTCGCGCCCAAAATTTACGACACGACGACGGATTTTCCGCTCGCGTTCGGCCAGCGCTGGCAAGGCGACACACCGCTGGAAGGCGCCTTTTTCTACTATGATTCGATCGCGTTACTCGCGTTCGGCCTGACTCGCGCCGAAGCCGGCGTCATGGCGGACGGCGGCGCGCCGCTCGACTTGAATGCGCTGAACGCGGGCATCCGCGCAGCAGCGGCGCCGCCGGGTGAAGCCGCGGGTTGGAACGAGATCGAGCGCGGCCTGTCGCGCGGACAGACCGGCACTTCGATTTATTACTCGGGGCTCACGGGCCCGCTCTTGTTCAACACCTGCGGCGTGCGCGCACTCGGCTCCACGAGCACGTGGGAAGTAAGCGGCGGTCGCATCATCGACGACGCCGACTGATATTCGCGGACACTCGCGCCCGAAAATCACGAGAGCCGAGATCGAAGTGTCGGTTTCCGCGCGTGCTCATGCTATGTTTCGAGATCACGCTAAGTGGCGCGCGGCTTGAGGTTGAGTCGAGTGCGTGCCGTATCACTCAAGAAGATGAAAAGTCGCCTACGCACGATCGCTTTTTGTTCCGGGCTCGTACTGCTAACGAGCGCCTGCAGCAGCTCCAATTCCGGGTCCACCAGTGACGGTGCCGGAGGCACGCCGGCGAGCACCGGCGAGACAGTGCAGCTTTTGTCGTGGTGGATCGGGCCGGGTGAGGCCGATGCGCTGCAAGCGCTCACCGACACGTTCAAAGCCAAAAACCCGGGCTCCCAAGTGAATCTCGACAGCAACGTGACACCCGACAATTGGTCCACCGTGCTCAGCGGGGGCATCGATCATTCGCCGTGGGATGCGTTTCAGCTCGCTGCCGCCGACTTGCCGCAATTCACCAGCGACCACCCGGGCGACGTCGCGCCCGTCGACAAATACTACGCGGAGCCCTCACTCGCCGCGTCCGTGATTCCGCAAATGCAAGCGCACGTCACGATCGACGGACATGCCTACGGCGTGATCACGGGGATCCATCGCAACAACTCCTTCCTCTACAACCAGGAGCTCTTCGACGCGAACGGCATCACGCCCCCAACGAGCGTCGATGAACTGATGGCGACCGCGGCCAAGCTGAAGCAAGCGGGCGTGACTCCGTTCGGGAGCAGCTTCGAGACTTGGGCGCTGCGCATCTTGTTCGACGAGCTCTTGGGCGGCACGCTCGGCGCGCAGACTTTCGATGACTTCGTACAAGGCCGCACGCCGGCGAGCGACGCCACCGTGCAGGCGGGGTTGAAATCCTCGATCCATAATTTTGGCCTGATTTTGACCGAATACGTGGACGTGACGCGCTCGAGCGCGAGCGACTACGTCTGGTCGAATGCCGCGCAGGATGTGCACGACGGCAAGGCGGCGATCATGCTGCACGGTGATTGGGTGAAGGGTTATTGGACTGCGCTCGGTTGGGAGCCGGGCGTCGATTTCGGTTTGTCTGGGCCGCCCGGCGCGAATGACTTGTTCGTCTTCGGCGCGGATGTGTTCGGGCTGCCGTCGACGGCGCCGGACCCGGCATCAGCCGACGCGTGGCTGACCGTGGTCGCTTCCGCGGACGGGCAAGTCGCGTTCAACCACTACAAGGGCGCGACCCCGATGCGCACGGACGTCCGCGATCAACTCGACGATCTCGGCAAGGCGAGCATGGACGCGCTCTTGAACGCGAAGGTGCTCTCGCCGAGCCACGCGAACTCGACCTGGGACGACGGCATCGCCGCTTTCGCCATGAATGATGACGAAGACGCGTTGCTCCAAGTCTATCTGACCACCCCGCCCTGAAAAACGCGCGCGCGCGACCCGTACCTGCTCGAGCCCTTCGGAGATTAGACTGTGCGAAAAATTCGAAATTTGACGTGTTTCACGCTCGGTGGCCTGCTCCTGACGCTCACGGGCTGCAGCAGCAGCTCGTCCGGGGATGGCTCTGGGGGCAACCAGACTGGGCAAACCGAAGACGCGGTTCAGCTGTACACGTGGTGGAGCGCGCCGGGTGAAGCGCAAGCGCTGCAAGGGCTCGTCGATCAATACAAGGTCGCGTATCCGAACGGCTCGGTCGACGACAGCGGCGCGATGTCCGGCGCGGATTCGCGAGCGCAACTGGACACCGCGTTCAGCTCGGGCACCTTCCCGGACGTGTTCCAGCTCAACACCCAAGATCTCGGACCGTTCAGCACGACGCACGCAGGTCAAGTCGCGAGCGTGGATGCGTTGTTCAGCGACGCCGCGACGAAGGCCGCGTTCTTGCCGGACGTGCTCGCCGCCGTGACCCTGAACGGGAAGATCAGCGCGATCCCGATCGACGTGCCGCGCGAGAGCGCGTTCTTCTACAACAAGACCATCTTCGACGCGCAGCAGCTCGACCCACCGACGACGGTCGCGGAATTGCTCACGACGTGCGAAGCGCTCAAAAAAGCCAAAATCACGCCGATCGCGCTGGCAACCGGCATGAACAACGGCTGGATCGTGCGCGAGATGTTCAACGGCATTTTGCAAGGGACGATGGGCGCGAGCACGTTCAAAGACTTCGTCACCGGCGCCAAACCGGTGACCGACCCGAGCCTCACGCAGCCGCTGCAAACGGCGATCGGCACGCTCGCCACGATCATCACGCAATACATCAATGATGATTCTGCGAGCACGCTCGCGAGCGGAAGCACCTTCGGTTGGACGGACGCGGCGGACGAGCTGCAAGCGGGCAAGGCCGCGATGTTCATCCACGGAGATTGGGTGAAGGGCTATTGGACCGCGCTCGGCTGGACGCCGGGTGTCGACTTCGGGCAAACCGGCGCGCCGGGTGCGACCGATTTGTTCTCGTACGGCGTCGACGTGCTCGGAATGCCGACGAGCGCGCCTCATCCAACCGCGGCGATGGATTTCTTGAACGTCGCCAGCTCGACCGCGGGGCAAGTCGCCTTCGCGCGTTCGAAAGGCTCGTCGCCCGCGCGCACGGATGTCGCCGATCAACTCGACGTGCTCGGCAAATCGACGCTCGAAGATCTGGTCAACGCGAGCGTGCGTTTACCGGTGGTCGCGCCGGCCGCGTGGGACACCGCGCTCGGCATTTTCTCGGCGTCACCGTGTCAAGCGGACGATCAGGCGACCTTGTACCAGGCGTTCGTCGACAACCCGCCCACCGGTTGAGCGGTCGCGCGCGCTCGCGCGGTTTGCAGTAGGAATCGCGGGGCTCGGGCACTAGCGTCCGAGCCATGCGTTTCGGCCCGCTCGCGGCGGCGGCTCTGGCTACGTGCTCCTGGGTGGGACCCGCTCATGCCGATCCGGTTCCGTCGCTCGATCTGCGCGGCTTTCATCCGTCGACGGATCCTTCCGCGAGCTTGTACCTCGAGCCGACGAGCGTGCCCGGCTCGCTGCAGTGGAACGTCGCGGCGTGGGCTTCCTACGGTCGCCGTTTCATCGCGATCACGGATGCGACGGGCAAAGAGGTCGCGGTGCCGCTGCGCGACCAAGTCTCGATGGACTACGCCTTCGGCATCGGCATCGGGGATCGCCTTGCGCTCGGGCTCGAGCTGCCGACGGTGCTGTACCAAGACGGCACGGGCGAAGATCTGATCGGCGCGCGGTTGCCAGCGACCGCGCTCGGTGATTTACGGCTCAATCTCAAGGCCGTGCTCTTGCCCGGCGGCGAGCTCGGCGGCTTCAGCCTCGCGGCGCTCGGAGCCGTCACCCTGCCCACGGGCAACGCGAGCTCGTACATCGCCGAACGCGCGGCGACGGGCGAAGTGCGCTTGCTCAGCGAGCTGCGGCTGATCGCGGTCGCGGTTCGCGCGACCGCGGGCGTGGAGGTGCGCGGCTCGGAAGAGACGTACGTCGATCAACGCTTCGGGCACGAGCTACCGTGGGGGCTCGGGCTTTCGCTGCGCCCGCAGGCGCTCGGACTCGATAGCAAAGGTCGCTGGGAGTGGAACATCGAGGGCCACGGCGAGCTCGCGCTGACGCCGAAATTCGGGAGCGCCGCGCAATCGCCGGCCGCGCTCGGGCTCTCGGCGCGGTACACGCCGGGCACGGTGTCGTTCATCGCAGGCGCGGAAATTCCGCTGGATGGCGCGATCGGTGCGCCGAACGTGCGCGCAGTGCTCGGCATTGGTTGGGCACCGCGCGTGCACGATCAAGACAACGACGGCATCCCGGATGAAGTCGATCAGTGCCCGGAGCTGGCCGAAGACAAAGACGGCTTCGAGGACAGCGATGGCTGCCCCGATTTCGACAACGACGACGACGGCGTGCCCGACGACAGCGATCGCTGCCCGACCGAAAAAGAAGACAGCGACAATTTCCAAGACGACGACGGCTGCCCCGATCCCGACAACGATCACGACGGCATCCTGGACGTGAATGACGCCTGCCCGAACGAAGCCGGTGCTGCGTCCGCCGATCCGAAGCAGAACGGTTGCCCCGAGCGCGACCGTGACGTCGACGGCATCCCGGATTCGAAAGACAAGTGCCCGACTCAGGCCGAAGATCGCGACTCGTTCCAAGACGAGGACGGCTGCCCCGATCCGGACAACGACGGCGATCACGTGCTCGATAACGACGATGCTTGCCCGAACGTGGCCGGCC
>FTCX01000495.1_pt1 | contig 14229 bp, 8 predicted proteins | sample 1639831 | NCBI WGS metagenome assembly FTCX01 (sample SAMEA3914869, study PRJEB12502) | metagenome | biome: forest; material: soil | place: USA | collected 2012-03-12 | depth 0.1 m
GCTCTCACCGGGCGTGAGCGGGAAGCAGATCGAGCGCACGCGCAGCGGCAGATTGGCGGCGCGGAGAGCGCTCATCGTGCGCGCGCGCGTGAGCCCGACGGCCATGTCCTGCAGCGTCGTGTAACCGAGCTGCGCCGCGGTCTGCGCAAAGTTTTTGTACTGCGTCACGAGGTGACTGTCGGGCAAGAGCGAGAGCAGCCGGCGGCGAATGTCGAACTCGGCATACTCGTGCGCGAAGCCGGTGAGCTTGTTCGTGCCGGGCACGCGCACGTAGTGACCGCCGAACGGATCCGGCTGATTTTCAGCGATCCCGAGCGCCTTCATGCCCGCGCTGTTCAGGAGCGTGCCGTGCCCGGTCCAGGCAAAGAGCACGACCGGGTTCTTGCTCGAGACGGCGTCGAGCGCGAAGCGCGTCGCGTTCGGATCGTCGAAGATGGCAGTGCCGATCGAACCGACCAACCACGCGCCCGCGGGAGCTTTCGCGGCGGCGGTCGTGATCAGTTGTTTGAGATCGTCCAAGGTCGGACCTGGTCCCGGCAAGAAGGCAGGCGTGTTGATCGCCACGCCTTCGGGCACGACGATGTGCACGTGCGCATCGTTCAAACCGGGGATGACGGTGCTGTGCTTCAAATCGACGAGCTTGGTGCCAGGCTTCGAGTGCGCGAGCACCGCGCTGTCCGTCCCGACCTCGGTGACGCGATCCCCTTCGAACGCGATGGCTTCGGCCCACGGATGATTCGGATCCGCGGTGAAGATTTTGCCGTTGTGCAGCACCGTGCGCGTGGGGCTCGCGAGCGCCGAACCGGTCACCAACGAAACGAAGGCGAGTAAACGAAATGCCTGAAATCTACGAGTAAAACGCATGTATTTCTCCAATCGGGACAGTGCCCCGAAAGGGCGCGCGTGAGCCATTCCCCGGAATAGGGGGATGTTCGCGAGCTCCGAGCGCATGCGATCTTCCGACACTCCGAGCTTCGACGAGCTGCGTGAGCTCTTGCGCTTGAACGGCGAGCTGCGTGAGCTGCCGCACGGCTCGGAAGCTCAGCGCAAACACTTGCTCGAACGACTCGTGGCGCTGGTCGGCGCACAGGTCGGGATCTGGGTTTCGATCTCGGGCTTCGATTCGGGACGCGTGACGTTCTTGGATGCGCTCGACACGGGCTGGGAAGGTTCGCGCGAGCGCGAGATTTTCTGGCGCTTTTGCCGAGCGAAATCCGATCTCAACGATGATCCGTCGATGCGCCCGATGGCCGAGAGAATGCGCGGCTTCGCGACCGTGACGCGCGAGCAGTTGGTGAGCGCGCGCGTTTGGTATGCCTCGAGCCACGTTCAGGAAGAGCGCCGTGCCGCGCGCGTCGATAGCTTCATCTACGCGACGGTGCGCCTGTCGCCGAACGAAGCGCGCTGCATCTCGCTGCACCGACCGTGGGGCGCACGTCCGTTCACCGAACATGAGCGGCGCTTGATCGACGTGTTCCACCGCGAAGCGAGCTTCCTGCACGCGCCGCATTCGGTGATCGCGGAAGCCGTACTGCGCGAGCTCGCGCCACGTTTGCGCGATACGTTGCGCGCGCTAGCCCGCGGCGCGAGCGAAAAACAGGTCGCCGCCGAGCTCGGCCTGAGCCCGCACACGGTGCACGAATACGTCAAAGCGCTGCACCGACATTTCGGCGTTTCGAGCCGCAGTGAGCTCCTGGCGCGCTGCCTCGCGCGCGCGCCTGGCACTTGAACGTTGCGCGCCCTGCGCGATGCGATCGAAACTTCCGGACATGGCTCGCTATGCAGCGCTCCTCCGCGGTGTCAGCCCGATGAACCTCAAAATGCCGGATCTCGTGCACGCGCTGAATGGCGCGGGCTTCAGCGAAGTGAAGACCGTGCTCGCGAGCGGCAACGTCGTGTTCACGGGCAAACGCATGGCCGAGGCTACGGTCGAGAAAAAGGTGGAAGCCGCGCTCGAAAAACACGTCGGCAAAAAATTCCCGACGCTCGTGCGCACGATCGAACACCTCGAAGCGCTGCTCGAAACCGATCCGTACGCCGCGCACAAAGTCTCGCCCCAAGCAAAACGCGTCGTCACGTTCCTGCACGCAAAACCCAAAACCAAACTCGTGCTTCCGCCCGAACGCGACGGCGCGCGCATCCTCTGCCTCGAAGAACGCGAGCTCTTCAGCGCCTACACGCGCAGCGACAAAGGCCCCGTCTTCATGGCCATGATCGAGAAGACCTGCGGCAAAGAACTCGTCACCACGCGCACCTGGGAAACCGTAAAAAAAATCGTCCGCGCCGCCGCGAAGGAATAACTTTTTGATTTTGGTGGGTCGCCTCAAACGGGCTCACTTGCGCCAGTGAAGGTCGTCTCGATCGCGAGCGTGTCGAAGACCAGTCGAGCTCGTTTGCCAGCGACGTTTCTGGCCCTGCGACTTCTCTTTGACGTTTGGCCACACCCGCATCGAGCAACGCGACCGGCGCCTGTTCGGTCAGGTCTCGTTGGCTCCGCCTCTCGTTCGAAAACCGTGATCAGCCGCGCACAGTTTGGATCTTGGTTTTATTTCCGTGCATCCGGCCCGCGCCCTTCGCGTGCGCTCCGGCGCGAGAGAAAGAGAGGAGACGCAGAGGGAGCTAAATGCTCACCAAGACCCGCTATTCGGCATCGAAATCCACGGCTCTTCCGGCGGGAGCGCTTCGCCGGCTTGGAGCAACTCCACCGAGATCTTGTCCGGCGAACGCACGAAAGCCATGTGCCCATCACGCGGCGGGCGATTGATGGTGATGCCGGCGTCCATCAGTTTTTGGCAGAGCTCGTAAATGTTCTCCACGCGATACGCGAGGTGACCGAAGTTACGACCGCCGGTGAGCGCTTCCGGATCCCAGTTGTACGTCAGCTCGATTTGCGCCGATTCGTCGCCGGGTGCGGACAAGAACACGAGCGTGAAACGGCCTTTTTCGTTCACGCTGCGCTTGGTCTCGCGCAGCCCGAGCAAGCTGTAGAACGCGAGCGAAGCGTCGAGGTTTTCGACGCGCACCATCGTGTGCAGATACTTCATCGGGGGTGAGCTTCCTCAAATCACGCGCAAGCTGCGCCCGGCCAAGACTTCGTTGTGGGAACCCATGCGGTAGCCCCCGAGGTCGAGCGTCACGTATTGGAAGCCATGCTGTTTTCCGGCGGCGAGCGCGGCTTCGCGCACGCCGGGTGCGAGCAAACGCTCGAGCTCACCGAGCGCGAGCTCGATGCGCGCGATCTTGTCGTGCCAGCGCACGCGCACTTGGCGGAAGCCGAGCGCCTTGAGCTCCGCTTCGAAGCCCGCGATTTGCGCGAGCCGTTCGCGCGTGACGCTCGTGCCGTACGGGATGCGGCTCGAGAGGCACGCGGCCGCGGGTTTGTCCCAGATTTCCATGCCGATCAGCTTCGCGGCCTCGCGCACGGCTTGCTTGTTCATGCCGACTTCGACGAGCGGGCTGCGCACGCTCGCGTTCTTCGCGGCCTCGAGCCCGGGACGATAATCTCCGAGATCATCCGTGTTGGTGCCGTTCAGCACGAACGCGAGCTGCCACTCTTTTTGTTTGGCATTCGCGATCTCGTACAGCTCGCTCTTGCAGTGAAAGCAGCGGTCGGGACCGTTCTGCACGTAGCCCGGGCGCGCGAGCTCGTTCGAGTCGACGAAGCGGTGTTCGGCGCCGAGCGTGAGCGCGACGCGCGCGGCGTCCGCCTTTTCGCTCTCGGATAGGCTCGGGCTCACCGCGGTCATACCGACCGCGCGCGGGCCGAGCTCGGCATGCGCCACCGCGAGCACGAACGCGCTGTCGATGCCGCCTGAATAACAGACGAGCACCGAGCCCAGCTCACGCAGTAAGGAGCGGAGCGCGGAGAGCTGAGCTTCGGTCGTGGCCACGACGGAGTCATATCACTTTGCGACGAACCAGCCGCTGCGGTCGACCGATGAGCGGGCGCGGCGACAAAGCTCGGACAAAACCGAGCCGTGTTCGGTCGGCTCAAGCGCTCGGATTGCTTGGCATCTGGTTTGCTAACTCGGACATTTTATGTCCCGCGAGCGAGCTAGGATCTCTAGCGCCGAGAGCGGGAGCTGTTATTATGTTCAGTATCCCATGGCGCTCCCCGCACACCTCCTCGATCGCTTGCCTTCCGCTTCGTTGCGGCAACACGGCGTGCGCATCGGTCAGCTTCCCGGCCAGGCCGAGTCGGAAAATGCTGGGCTTTCTTTGGGGGTGGAGGCGCTCGACCGCGTGCTGCCGGACCACGGGCTGCCGCGCGGCGCGGTCATCGAGCTGAGCGTCCACGGTGGCTCGGCGCTGGCCACGAGCCTCGGTTTGGCAGCGTGTCGTTCGGCCCAAGAGGCTGCGGTGGCTCGCGGCGGCAAAGTGCCTTGGTGTGCCTTTCTGGATCCGTCGGGCACGCTTTACGCGCCCGGGGTGGCCGCCGCCGGTGTCGCGCTGGATCGCTTGTTGGTCGTGCGCCCGTCGGTGGAAGAGCTGAGTCGAGTGGCCCTGCGCATCGTGGAGTCGGCGACCTGCGCCGTCACCGTGATCGATACCCTGGGCGTGCCCGGGCAATCCTTGAACGTGAATTTGAATGCGTGGCTGCGCGTCGTGCGGCGCTTGGCCATGGGCGTGGATGGCACACAGAACAGCGTGATCTTGCTGACGGATGCGGCCGAGCAACGCCCATTGCCGCTCCCCGTCGCGCAGCGCATCGAGCTCGAACGGCCGAGTGAAAGCAAACTCTCCGTGCGCGTGGCCAAGGACAAACACGGTCGCGTCTCGAGCCCGCGGGCCATCGCCTGGGTGCGCTCGGGGCCAGCCTGGAAAGATCAAAGCGAGCACGGGCCGAGCCCCGCGCGGGAGCCGGGCAATGTCCGCCGCCTCGCCTGAAACCACGCGCCGCGTGCTCGCGCTCACTTTGCCGGGGCTCTTGTGTGAGCTCGCGGAAGAACGGCTGCTTTGGGGCCGCACGCCGAGCGCACAAAAAAAGCCGCTCGGCGTCGTGCTCGTGTCTGGCAGCGAGCCGAAAAAAGCCGACTCGAAGTCGTCCCTCGATGCAAAGGGCGCCCCCCCAAAAACAATCTCGGCTACCGCGAAGCTTTGCGCCGTGAACGAGAGCGCGCGCCGCTACGGCGTGCGTGAGGGCCAAAGCATCGCTGAAGCGTGCGCGCTCGTCGCGAGTTTGGTCGTGCGTGAGGTCACGCTGACGGAGGTGCAAGAAACTCTCGGCCGCGTCGCGGAAGTAGGGCTCAGTCTGGGCGCTACCGTCGCGGTCGAAGCGCCGGACACCGTGTTCGTGGACATCACCGGTTCGGCGCACCTGCAGGGTGGGGAAGCCGCGCTCGCTTCTGAATTCGCCAATCGCGTGCGCGGCATGGGGCATCGCGTTCGGTTGGCTATTTCGGACGGTCCCCGTTTGGCGCGCGCGTTCGCGCAATGGTTCATGCCGGAGGCTGCGGAGCCGGAAGATCGCGGGGTGTGCGTCGTCCCTTCGCAACGCACGCTGTCTGCATTGTCGGCGTTGCCGCTCAAAGCGCTGCCCATTCAGAGTGAAACCGTGAGCTGGTTCGGTCGACTCGGCGTGCTCACCGTCGGTGATTTGCGCGCGCTGCCCAAGCAAACGCTCGGAAGTCGGCTCTCGGAAGATATGGCGCAGGTGAGTGAGCTCTTGGCGGGTCGAGATAGTGCGCCGCTCGTCGCGTACACGCCAGAGCGCACGATCATCGAAACCAGCGTTTGGGATGAGCCGATCGCCGGCAGCGAGCCGCTTTTGTTCGTGCTCGGCGGCTTGGTCTCGCGCGTGAGCGCGCGGCTCACCGGTCGTGGTGAAGCGGCGCAGTCGCTCGTGCTCACGGTCTCGTATGATCCGAGCATCGCGCGGTTTCGCGCCGAAAAACCCGAGCACACCTTGCGTTTCAAGCTCGCGACCCCGCTCCACCGGCAAGATGAAATGCGCCGGATTTTGAGCGCGCGTGTGTCACGGCTGAGGCTTGCTGCGCCATGCGTCGGGCTCGAGCTGGAGGTGCCGAAGCTCGTGCCGGCCGTGGCTCGGCAGCTGGAGCTGTCACAAGTGTTTGCCGGGATCACCGTCGGCGCCGGGGCAGATGACGAAATTCCGGTGCTCGTGGCCGAGCTTTCGGGCGAAATCGGCGAAGAAAAAGTGGGCACGCTCGAGCTTTTGGATTCGCATCGTCCAGAAGCGAAGAGCAAACTCGGTCAAAGCCAATTCACTCCGAGCACGGAACGCACTGCGCGTTTGCGCAAAACCGAGCCTTCGTTCGTCGAGCAAGCTCCACCGGGCGCTCCGACGCGGCTCTTGAGCGAACCGTATGAATTGCACGCGCCGCTCCGCGTCGGCGTCAGCGTTGCGATCGAACGCAGCTTGTATACGATCGAACATTTGCGCTTCGAGCAACGTTTGCAAAACGTGGAGTGGTGGGGGCACGCGCCGGTGACTCGTGATTACGTGCGGCTCTGGCTACAGGGCTCGAACGGCGGCTTCGAAGCCGTCGCGTACGTGGATCGCGACAACGGCCGCCGTTACCTCCATGCCGTCGCGGATTGAGAGCGCGCTCGGGTGCGGATGCTCGAGTGGCGTCGATGGAAGCCGAGTGATCTCCATCACCTGAAGCGTCCTATAGACGAGCTCGTTGAACTGAATATACGTTCAGTGTCCCGTGTTTGCCGAGCTCCTCGCCGCGTCTTCGTTTTCTTTTTTGCGCGGCGCATCCCATCCGCCCGAGCTCGTCACCAAAGCCAAAGAGCTCGGGCTCTCCGCGATCGCGATTTGCGACCGCGACGGTCTTTACGGCTCCGCGCGCGCTTTCTTGGCTGCGCGCGAGATCGCGCAGCACAACATCACCGGTGTCGAGCTCACGCTCGCGGAGCGGCACGGCAAACGTCGCCCGCGCGCCTCGAAGAAAACCGAGCCGCCGCTCGTCCACCCGACACTGGCGCTGCTTTGCGCAACCCATGAGGGTTATCGCAACGTGTGCCAACTGCTCACGCTCGCGCACGCGAATTTACCGAAAGGCGAGAGCGCGCTCGCGCTCGAATGGTTGCAGGCGCGTTCGGCCGGGCTCTTTGCGCTGATCCCAGCGCCGCGCTGTCCCGGGGATGCCTCGACTCCGGATGATCATTATTTGCGCTCGGTGAAGCAAGCGTTCGGTGAACGTGCGGCCCTCGTCATGTATCGCCACCACGACGGCTTCGACGACGCGCGGCTCACGTGGGTGCTGCACACCGCGCGTCGTTACGAGCTTCGCGTCATCGCCAGCGCGCGCCCGCTATTTCATCATCCCGAGCGCAAGCAGTTGTGCGACGTGCTGCACGTGATCCGTCTGGGGACTACGCTCGATCGCGCCGGTACGTTGCTCGCCGGTAACGCCGAAGCCTACCTGCGCTCCGAACAGCAGATGCTCGCGCTCTTCGCCGATCATCCGGCGTGGGTCGAAGCCACGGCCGAGATTGCGCAAACGCTGACATTTCAGCTCAAAGAGCTCGATTATCAATTTCCCTGCACGCTCGAGCCCGGCGAAAGCGCGGACGAAAAGCTCGCGCGCTTGACGCACGCGGGGCTGAGCACGCGCTATCCGGACGGCGTACCGCCGGGGCTCGGCGCGCAGGTCGAGAAAGAGCTCGCGCTGATCAAACAAATGAAAGTCGCCCCCTATTTTCTCAGCACTTGGGAAGTGGTGGAGATCGCGAGAAGTAAGAGCATCTTGTGTCAGGGACGAGGCAGCGCGGCCAATAGCGCCGTCTGTTACGCCATCGGCGTCACGGCCGTCGATCCGTCGCGTTCGAATTTGTTGTTCGAGCGCTTTTTGAGCGCAGAGCGCCGCAACGAACCACCGGATATCGACGTGGACTTCGAGCACGAACGCCGCGAAGAAGTGATCCAAGAGATCTACCAACGCTACGGTCGCGATCGCGCGGCGATGGTCTCGGAGGTAATTTCATATCGCGGCAAGAGCGCGCTGCGGGAAGTGGGCAAAGCGTTCGGGCTATCGCTGGAGCAAATCGATCGCTTGAGCGGCACCATTACTCATTGGGACACGGCCGAGGTCAGTCGGCAGCGTTTGTTCGAAATGGGCTTCGATCAGCGTGACGGGCGCGTGCAGCAAATTTTGAATCTCGCCCAACAGCTGAGCGGCTTTCCACGACATCTGTCGATTCACGTGGGCGGCTTCGTGCTCTCGGCCGCGCCGCTCCATGAAGTCGCGCCGGTGGAGCCCGCGCGCATGCCCGAGCGCACGGTCGTGCCGTGGGACAAAGACGATCTCGAAGCGCTCGGGTTCTTCAAGATCGACGTGCTCGGGTTGGGCATGCTCACGGCGATTCGCAAGGCGCTCGCCAGCATTCACGCCGAAGCAGGCAAGCACCTGCGGCTCGCCGAGGACGAGCCGTTCGATCCCATCGCCGTGCTTGCGCGCATACCAGCCAAAGACAAAGCGGTCTTCGAACTGGCCTCGCGCGGCGACACGGTCGGCGTTTTTCAAATCGAGAGCCGCGCGCAGATGGCGATGCTGCCGCGGCTCAAACCCGCCGAGTTTTACGACCTCGTGATCGAAGTCGCGATCGTGCGGCCGGGGCCGATTCAAGGCGGTATGGTGCATCCGTATTTGCGCCGGCGAAACAAAGAAGAAGAACCGGAGCCGCCGCACGAGTCGCTCGCGCCGATTTTGAAGCGCACGCTCGGCGTCCCGCTGTTTCAAGAACAAGTGATGCAAATCGCGATTGAAGGCGCGGGCTTCTCGGGTGGTGAAGCCGATCAGCTGCGGCGTGACATGGCCGCGTGGAAGAAAACCGGCCAGCTCGATCGCCATAGAGATCGCTTGCTCGCCGGTTTCAAAGCCAAGGGGATCAGCGAAGAGTTCGGCCTCGCCTTGTTCGAGCAGATCAAAGGCTTCGGGGATTATGGGTTTCCCGAGTCACACGCGGCCTCCTTTGCCTTGCTCGTGTATGCGTCTTGTTGGCAAAAAGCCCATTATCCGGCGCATTTTGCCTGCGCGCTCTTGAACTCGCAGCCGATGGGATTTTACTCGGCCGCGACCATCATCCACGACGCTCAGCGCCACGGCGTTGAAGTGCGGGATGTGGATTTGACGCGCAGTGATTGGGATTCGACGCTCGAGCCCGTCGAGCCGAACGAGCGCACGGCGAACCAAAAGGCGCCGCGCGCGCTGCGGCTCGGGCTCCGTCAAGTCAAAGGCTTGTCCGAAAAATGCGCCGAACGTCTGATGCTGGCGCGGGCCACGCGCCCGTTCACGTCGCTCGATGACGCCGTGGTGCGCGCGGCGCTGCGCGAGGACGAAATCGAGCGACTGGCGGAAGCGGGCGCGTTCGAAACGCTGCTGCCTGGTCGCCGGCAAGCGCTGTGGCGCGCGCGCACGCCGCGTGTCGCCGGCATTTTCGCGGGTAAAAGCGTGGTCGAACCGGAAGTTCATTTGCCCGAGCTCCACGCGAACGAAACGCTCTTGCTCGACTATCAGCACAAAAGCTTGTCGGTCGACGATCATCCGATGCGACATTTCCGTCCGCGCTTGGGCGCGCGCGTGCTCACTGCAGAAGCGCTCAAAGCGCGCAAAAAAGGCGAGCTCGTCAGCGTGGCCGGCGTCGTGATCTGCCGGCAGCAACCAGGCACGGCGAGCGGCGTCGTGTTCATCACCCTCGAGGATGAAACCGGGTTCGCCAATTTGATATTGTGGAGCCGCGTGTTCGAGCAATTCCGTTTGCCCGCGCGGCACGCGACCGTGCTGCTCGCGCACGGTGAGGTCGAACGCCAAGCGCGTCCGGATGGATCGAGCTTGGTGCTGGCGGAAAACGGCGAAACGCCGGTGATTCACCTGATCGTGCGCTCGGTCGAACGGCTCGACGTGCCCGGTCGGGACATCGAACAGGTCTCGCGCGATTTTCATTGAATCGCGCAACCCGCTCGGCGGTCGTCCGACTTCCAGGCATGAGCAACAGCCATCGTCTCGAGCCTCGGGTACTTTCGATCTTGCTCGGTATCGCCCTCGCCGCGTGCGGGGTCGATTCCGGCGTATCGGTCCCGAGTGCCCCCGCGTCGCCAGCTGACGGCGGAGCGACGCTGACCGGCGAGAACTCGTCCGGGATGGATTCTGACGCTGCAGTCACGGAAATTGGAGACAATCCAGCGACTGCCACCGTCGACGGGGGATCGAGCGAGGCTAGTGCGGGGAGCAATCCCGGGGGGATCGACAGCGGAGGCGCTTCTTCTGGAAGCGTCGGGGGGATCGGCGGCGCCACCTTCACCCAGGGTGGCGCCGCCGGTGCTGGCGGTACCAGCGCTCTCTCGGACGCAGGCGTAGGCGGAACGAGCAGCGCGCCCGCACCGACGGCGCTCTACTTCAGCGAATACGTCGAAGGCTCATCGACCAACAAAGCGCTCGAAATCACGACCAGCGAGCACGCGGTGCTCGATACATGCAAAGTGAGCGCGTACTTCAACGGCGGCACCGAAGCCTCGACGGTCGCGACACTGGGCGGTGTACTCGAGCCGGGCCAAGTGCTCACGCTTTGCACCAGCACCTTGCAAGAAAAACTCGGTGCCGTTTGCGGTCAAGTCGGCCATCTGACGTTCAACGGCAATGACGCCGTCGCGCTCGAATGCAACGGCAACATCCTCGACGTGATCGGTCAAATTGGCGTCGATCCTGGCACCGCTTGGGGCACCGGCGCGAACACGACGCTCGACCATACCTTGCAGCGCAAATGCACCGTCACCCACGGGGATGGAGTCGGCGCCGACGCATTCGATCCGAGCGTCGAATGGGACGCACTGCCCGTCGATACGTTCAGCGGCCTCGGCGCCCGCGGCTGCTGAAAGAGAATTCACCGCCAAGTCGCCGAGACCTCGAAGCCCGCCGAGTTTTTTATGGGTTCAGCGGTTCACGGCAGGGCGAAGCACCGGTAGCTCAGAGCTCGTCTCGGACGATCTTCGAGCTACCAGTGCGCGCCTCGGCGTCAGCGCTGAACCCAAAAACAACCGAGATTTACGCGACTTCGACGCTCGCGGCGGGCTCGGCTGCGGCGGTGTCACGAGCTTCGCGCGATTGTGCGGCGATGCCGGCGTGGGCGTCGCTGCGCGTGACGGCGTTTTCGTTCACCTTCACGCTCACGATGCGCGACACGCCAGGCTCGCCCATGGTCACGCCGTAGAGCACATCCACGCTTTGCATCGTTTTCTTGATGTGCGTGATGAGGATGAACTGCGAGCTCGCGGTCATCGCGCGGATGCTCTCGTTGTAACGAGACACGTTGGCCTCGTCGAGCGGCGCGTCGACCTCGTCCAGAATGCAGAACGGCGAGGGGCGGTGTTGGAAGATCGCGAAGATGAGCGACACGGCCGTGAGCGCTTTTTCACCGCCGCTCATCAGCTCGATGTTGCCGAGCTTCTTGCCCGGCGGTTGCGCGACGATCTCGACGCCGCTGTTCAGCAGATCTTCCGGATTCGTCAGCAAGAGCTCGGCGCGGCCGCCGCGGAAGTGGCGCGCGAACGTCTTCTTGAACAAGTTGTTGACCTCCTCGAAGGTCTCCTTGAACCGGCGACGCGATTCCTTGTTCATGTGCCGGATCGCTTGATCCAGCTCTTCGAGCGCCTTTTCGATGTCGACCTTTTGCGAGTTGAGATCGATGAAGCGGCGTTCGGCGTCGTCATACTCGGCCTTCGCGTCCAGGTTCACCGGGCCCATACGATCGATCAGCTGCGCGAGCTCATCGATGCGGCGGCGATGCTCCGCGTCCGGCGGGACGCGCGCGTGGTAGTCGCCGACCACGCGGCGCAGATCCAAGCCGCGGAATTTCTCGCGCACGGTGCCGAGCAAGTGCTCGCGCTCGATCGCGATGCGCTGCACGGCCATTTCGTGTTTTTTGACCGCTTCGTCGACCACGTCGAGCTCGTCACGCAAGCCTTTGAGCTCGGCTTCTTTCGCGCCCAAAGTTTGGCGCACGGTCTCGAGCTGAGCCTTGGCTTCGGCCAGCTCCGCGTGCGCGGTCTTCGCGCGATCGCTCGCGGAAATGCGAGATTCACGCGCGAGCATGATGCGCGCCGCGGTCTCGCCGTAAGCGACCGAGCCTTCGAGCGATTCTTCGCGCAGCTTCGCGGCACGTTGTTCGAGCTCGGCGAGTGTCGCGCTGATGCGTTCGCCCGCGACGCGCGCGGCTTCTGCTTGCTCGCGCACTTGAGCCAAGCGCACTTTGCGCTCGGTCACGAGCGAAGCTTGGGCTTGCACTTGCTCGCGCCAGGAGCTGGCCGTGGCTTCCGCGCGCGCGAGGCCGCTCTGCAGGCTCTCGAGCTCAGCTTTGACGCTGTCGAGCTCTGCGCGCGAACCCGTTTCGGCGCCGGTCGCTGATTCGAGCGAGCGCTCGATCTCCGCGAGCTCGAGGTCGAGTGAATCCTGACGATTCTGCGTGCGCTCGATTTCCGCGTTCGTGCGCGCGAGATCTTTCTCGGCGGTGACGTGCGCGAGCTCGCCCTGATGCGCCTCTTGGCGGGCGCGATCGAGCGAGGTGCTCACCTCCGTGATGCGCGCGCGGAGCGCGTTGTGATCCGCGCTGAGCTTTTCGTAGTCCTTTTCGAGCCGCTCGACGTCGACGCGCAGCGCACTCATTTCGCGCTTTTGATCGAGCATCGCGGACGCGACTTCTTCGCCCGCACCGCCACTGACGATTCCGTCCGGATGCGCCACGGTGCCGTCGAGTGCGACCGCGGTCACGCCGGGATAGCGATTGGCCACGGTGACCGCATCGCTCGCGCTATCGACTAGGATTGCGTCGCCGACGAGCGCGCGCACCAAGGCTTCGTCTTGCTCGCCGTAAGTGAGGCCGTCCGCGAGGCGGCCGCGCACGAGCGCGTCATGCTCCCAATGGTTGTGGCTGCCGCCAGCGACGTACGGCGGGCGAGCCGCGATCACATCCGCGCGACCGCGCTCGCTCTGACGCAGCTCGGCGAGCAAATCGATTTGCGCCGCTGAATCAGCCACCACGATGCAGGAGAGGCGCGAGCCGAGCAGACCCGCGAGCGCCTGCGTCAAGTGCTCTGGCGCCTGGACGCGATCGGCGACCATGCCGAGCACGCGCGGATCACCCTTCTTCGAAAGCAAGGCACGCGCGCCGCCGCCGACACCTTCCAGACGGCGATGCAAGTCTTCGAGCGCACGCAAGCGATTGCGTTTTTGCCCGAGCTCGTTCTTGACCGTATCGACGCCGCGCTCGCTCTCGAGCGTGCGTCCGCGCAAGCCTTGCAGCTCTTGCTCCAGCTCCGCGCGCTCGCTTTGCGTGAGGCGCTTGCCCTCGGCGAGCTGCGCCACGCTGTACTCGAGCGCTTGTTTGCGCGCGAGACAGTCCGCCAGCTCTCCGGTGAGCTTGTCGCGCTCGGCGGCGAGGCGATCGTTACGCGTGCGTGCCTCGATCAAACGTTGCGCGATGCCGTCCAACCGCGCCTCGGCGGCGGCGGAGCGAGCCGTGAGTTCACCGGCTTGACGACGGAGCGCGTGGACTTCTTCGCTGGCTTGAGCTTCTTCGGCTTGCAGCCCACTCAATGCTTCGATCTCGGCGAGCGCGTCGGCTTCGCGCGCGCGCTCGTCGCCCGAGAGCTCGGCCACGCGCGCGGCGAGCGCTTGCTGCTCGTCGCGGAGGCCTTTGCTGCGGACCTCGTTCAGCTCGAGCTCGGTCTGCACCGCGTCGAGCCGCTCGGTGAGGTGAGTCAAGCGATCGCGCGAACGTTCGAGATCGGCGAGCAACGAGCTAACCTCGTTGTCCGCCTCGAACGCGCTGCGCGCCGCCTCGTCCGCGCGGATCTCGATGGAAAGCGCCTCTTCGCGCGCTGCATCCAGCAAGACGTCCGCTTCGCGCAAGCTGCCGCGCGCGCCTTGTGAACGCTCGTTGGCTGAGGCATAGCCTTCACTCTCGACGCGCTCGGTCACGATCAGCTCGAGCAAGCGATGCGAAGCATCGTGCAGCACGAGATCATCGAGCTCTTTGCGATACTCGATGAAGCGCTCGGCTTTGGCGACCTGACGTTTGAGCGAAGCGCGCGAGCGATCGATCTCCGAGACGATGTCGTTGATGCGCAGCAGGTTCTGCCGCGTCAGCTCCATCTTGCGTTCGGCCTGCTTGCGGCGCTGCTTGTACTTGGTCACGCCAGCCGCCTCTTCGAGGAACGCGCGGCGGTCCTCCGGGCGGGCGCTGACGATTTGACCGATGCGGCCC